>Ga0207901_1000036_pt1 | contig 93084 bp, 103 predicted proteins | sample LinPmetageLP46_FD_184057 | JGI IMG/M metagenome (GOLD analysis project Ga0207901, IMG submission 184057) | Marine viral communities from the Pacific Ocean - LP-46 (SPAdes) | ecosystem: Environmental > Aquatic > Marine > Oceanic | place: Pacific Ocean | collected 2011-06-12
TACTCCTTCGAGGTGATGCGGGCACGAATGCTCTACACCACGAAGCACAAGAAGAAGGCACCGACTGCGAAGGTCTCTCCTTTCTACAAGAAAACCATCGGTTACGGACTGCCGGACTTCGCAGAGGAACTCAACTACGGAGTCGATCTATCAACCATCTGAGGGTGGTATCAGATTGATGGGGTGAAGGTGCCCCATCAACCATTAAATCCGTATACCCTTTATTTTTTGGTTGCAGACGGTCACCTGTAACAACCAGTCAGAGGCAGTGTCTTTTAATCGTGAAACAAGCGAATTAGCCCGGGAAGGCAGCGCAATGTGAGAGCTAGAAGAGCGCCACCCCATCAGGTGAATACCTTTCACTTCGTAGAATTACTTCCCGAGACTCTGTCGTTGGAGAGGTTCCATGATCAGACTAAGCAGGCGGATCTGCTCCGCCACCCTGCTCACATTGCTTTGTGTTACGGCTTTAACAACCCATGCTTCAGAACATGGGCTTACGGAGCACGGACAGCCTGCGCTTGAGGGCTTTAGTCCGGTTTCCTACCATGAAAAAGGCCACCCGGAAATGGGTCTCAAAAAGCATCGGAGCATCCACAAAGGAAACGTGTATTGGTTTACAAGTGCGGAGCAGAAAAAGACATTTGACGCAGCCCCTGAGGAATATGCGCCCACGTTTCCGCGCAGTTGCCCATATAACCTGGCGCAGGGGCGTGTTGAAACAGTCGATCCGACCAACTTCAAGATTGTTGATGGTCAGCTTTTGCTGTTCCATCGTTCCCCTGACCGGGATGGCCTGCAACGATGGGAGGAAAGTGTTGTGAACGACCGGATAACGGAGAAGGAGCTTCTTCGCCGGGCGAAAAGTAATTTTATCGACCTCAAATTCTGAAACTGACCGCCGAGGAGTTCCCATAACCCACATTGAGCCCAACAGCAGGAGATCCTTTGTGGTTGCGGTCCTTGCCGGTGGCTGGGTTGGCGATGTCAGCCATTATGGGGCCGCCTCAGGAGTGCTTACTGGCAGCCTCCTCGCCAATCATGGCCAGCTGGATATCCGGGATTATCAGCGCCGGTGCCGCAGTTTCTTTGGCCCCGGAGGACAGTGGCAGGGTTACATCGACAACCCCACACGAGTGACGCTGAACAACCTGAACCTTGTCGAGCAAACGGCAATTGAGCAGGCAATTGCCAACGCTCCCGCAGCTCTCACGGACAAACAAAAGCGGATCCTTGTGCAGAAAGGGTTGCCGTATGACAGCTTTGTTGAAGCGGTTCGAGCCAATATTTATTGCGGGGGAGACTCCTGCGGGCGAGCCTGGATCATCGGCCCGGCAATGGCTGCGATACATGGGGTCGGCAGTGAGCGAGGCATCCCGCTGAGCTGGCTTGCGCGAATTACCGGTTCTGCAACTCACCTCACTGAAATCGAGACTCTCGCTCAGATCCCACCCGGGTTGTAAAACACCGGTTTTCTCCAGTTACCATCGCGTTAATCCCTTTTTCAGGGGGGCACCATCTGCTGTGCGCTGCCACAGCTGGTCAGCGCCCTCACAGTAACAGAGGTCACCCAAGTGCTTCTTCCCGCGCCTTCTTCTCAAGGTACGCAACAATATCGTCGGACTCATACAGCCAACGATCTTCGCCATTCGATTCAATTTTGAGGCAGGGAACCGTCGGTTTCCCACCGCCCTGGATCAGCTCGTCCCGTGCGCCGGAGCTGCCCAGAAGATTCTTCTTTTCGATGACAATGTCATTTTTTACCAGAGCCCACTGGACCTTGGCGCAAAATGGACAGGTAGGCGTGTAGTACAACGTTAATCCTGGCATGTAAACCGTTTCAGAGTCTGCAGACCTGGAATTGCTGGGGCGATCACCGAAGAGGCTTCGCAAAACGCTAATCATTGGAGGCTCCTGAAATAAAAGACGACCGAAACTACACTTCAGTCTATGGACCTTTTATCAGGACCCAAAGCATCCAGTTTTGTTACACCGCTAGGCTGACAACACCGGCCGGGAGCCTTGGCTCAGTAGATTAACGAATTAGCCAGACCGGACACTAGACCAATCGGGAGACAAAAGGGAGCAGAAAAAGTGAACCGGAACATCATTAACCGGATTGAGAATGCCCTCTGGGGTGCTTTTATCGGCGATGCACTGGCCATGCCGGCACATTGGTTCTATTCCCGCGAGCGTATTCGCGAGCAGTTTCCAGGAGGCATTGACCAGTATTACCCCGCGCCGCATCCCCACCCGGATGCCTTCATGCTGGGCATGACCTATCAACCGGACTTGGCAAAGGCCGAATCCCTGGGGCGGCCCTACGATATCCTCCATCAAAACGCCCGCTTTTATCGCACCAGCTACACTCAATTCGGCTTTTCCCTCGACGAGCAGGACGAAGAGCACGGCAACGCCACCGCCGCCCTGGATGAGCGAATGCATTATCATCATGGCCTGAAGGCCGGCGAGTCGACCCTGGGGGCAAGTCTGGTCAGGGTGTTGATGCGCTCGGTGATTGCGCGCGACGGGTACAGCCAGGACGGATTCCTCGACGATTTCATTCACTATATGACCCAACCCCGTGACACCGACGATCCCTACACCGAAATCTACCTGCGGCGCTGGTTCGAAAATTACAGTCGGGGCGTTGCACGGGAAAACTGTGCCGAGCACCAACGCCGGGTATGGTCTATTGGCAGCGTTGGCGGGCTGATGCGGCCATTGGTGCTGGCACTGCTAAATCCAGGCAACCCCTACCTGGCCACCGGGATGGCGCTGGGCCACCAGCAACTGACCCACCGCTCGGAGTTGGTCAGCAGCGGTCTTGGCCTGCTGGTGCCGGTATTGCTCAGACTCGTGAACGGTGAAGCGCCGGAACCGATTTTCAGGGAATTGCGACATCAGCTTCCGGTGCCAGCTGTGTCGGGGCAGTCCCTGTTCCAGACCTACCGTGACCATGACGGACCGGGCAATATCCCGAAAGACGAAACGTGGCGCCTGCACATGCGCTTTCTGGAGGAGAACGCCGCCGCCAGAAACCCGGACTACTTCGCTACCGCCTGCTATGTCGAACAGGCCTTACCGCTTATGGCAGCACTGGGCCAGCAACAAAACGCCGGTCTGATCGCAACACTCCGGGCCAACGCCGAGGCCGGTGGCGACAGCGTGCACCGGGGCATGGTCTTGGGCCTGCTGCTCGCAGCGGCCATGGATGATGTGCCGGAACACTGGAAAACCGGGCTGAAAAACCACGACGACCTGGCAGAGGAAATCCGCCAATTTGCCGTTATTGCCACCAGGGGCGACGGCCACCTGGTGCTATAACGAGGTCACCAGGTTTCCCCGAACGGCCGGATATCCAGCTCATGGGTCCAGGCGGAGGCATCCTGCTGGCAAAGGTTCCACACGACATCTGCCACCGCGCAGGGCTGCACGAAAAACTCATCCGGTTTGTCTGGCAGCATCTGGCGGGTGCGGGGCAGATCCACTACGCCGTCGATCACCACATTGGCCACATGGATTCTCTCCGGCCCCAATTGCCGGGCCAGGGACTGGGCCAGACTGCGTTGGGCCGCCTTGGCCGAGGCAAAAGGCGCGGTGTTTGCCCGGCCCCGGGTTGCCGCCGAGGCACTGGTAACGATGATGCTGGCGCTGTCGTGCTGGCGCAATTGCGGCAATGCGGCTTTGGTGGCCGCCACAAGGCCGCCAACATTGAGGCGCCAGTTGGCTTCAAATTCCTCCAGAGTGGCGTCCTCCACGTTTTTGAAGGCGCCTCCACCAGCGTTATACAGTAACACCGACACCGGCCCCAGCTCGCTCTTGATGTCAGACAGCACTGCAGCAATCTGCTCCGGTTCCATCATGTCGCAGGTAAAGGCACGAGCGCCGTCCATGGAGCTCTCAAGCTGCTTCAGGTAGTCCTCGCTGCGGGCCAGCATGGCCACCTTGTATCCCTCGCGGCAGAATCGCCGCACGAATGCCTCGCCGTTGCCGGGGCCGACACCCATCACCACACAGACCCTGTTCATGACTTACCTCCCTCTCTGTAAATCTCGTTCGTTGCATGAGAGAACAGCCAGTCAATCAATTGTAACAGTACGTCCACCGGCCGCTTCTGCATCTTCCTGATCGTGTGTTACCAGCATAGCAGGCACATTCTGTTGCCGGAGATGCCCGAACACCGTCGCCCTAAGTTCACGGCGCAAGGGCGCATCCAGTTTTGAGAAGGGTTCGTCCAGTAAAATGGCCCTGGGCCGGGACAGGATAAGCCGCACCAGCGCCGCCCGCGCCCGCTGGCCTCCGGAGAGGGTATCCGGATCTCGCTGACCCAGCCCTTCCAGGCCCACGCTGGCCAGGGCGCTCTCGACGCGCTCGGCCATCTCCGCCTTTGCGCCCCGGGCTCCGAACCGCACATTGCCCGCCACCGACAGATGGGGAAAAAGCAGCGGGTCCTGGAACAGCAGACCGACCCCGGTCTGTTCCGCCGGCCTGCCGGTAATGTCGTCACCGTCCAGTATGGCGCGGCCGGTGGCGCGAAAGCTGGAGGACATAAACCCCGCAATCCAGGCCAGCAGTGTGGACTTGCCGGAACCCGAAGGGCCCATGATGGTGAGCACCTCACCGGGCCTGATGGTCTCGTTCAGTGCCAGAAGGTGATGTCCGTGCAGTTCCAGAGAGACATTCTGCAGGTGCAGACAGCCGTCGTCCGCTACAGGGCCTGCATGCCCCGGCGTTTTTTCCATAGTAACCTCGGAATCAGTAAGGCCAGCAAAAAGCCGATAAAGGGCGTCAGCGCCTGCACCATGGCCCAGACGCCAATCAGACGACGATCCCCGCCTGAAGACAGCGCAACCGCTTCGGTCGTGACCGTGACAATACGCCCGCCGCCCAGCATCTGCGTCGGCAGGTACTGACTGACGCTGATCGCCACACCCAGTGCCATGGCCGTGAGCACCGGGCGCAGCATCATCGGAAGTCGGATACGCCAGAAAGCCTGGTTCACGGAGAGGCCCAGAGATCGCCCCAGCACAACCCACCGCGAATCAAAACGCCGGTAGGGCTCCACCAGCGTCAGATAGACATAGGGCAGCACGAACAGCAGGTGTGCCCAGACGACCACCCAAAGTGTCGGTGCCTGTCCCAGCATCTGGCTGAGCACCGTAATACCGGACAGAAAACCCACCTGTGGTACCAGAAGTGGCAGGTAAAGCAGCCACAAGGCCCGGGTTGCCGGCCGGTTGCGGCGCTGTTCATTTTCCAGCGCAGCAAGCACCATCACCACCGCCAGCAACGATGCGGCCAAGGCAATAACAAGCGTTGTAATGAAGGGGCCAGCCAGATCCGGAAGCGCGCCTGACCAATGATCGAGGGTAAGCGACAGGGGCCAGCTGGCCGGAAAGCGCCAGAAACCTGCCACTGAGTTCAGCGCCAGGGCGAACAGGCCCAGAACCGGCAGGGCCGTTGCCACAATCATGGTGCCCCGGCCAGTGATCTGGAGCGTCCGGTCACCGGTTTGCCGGTTACCGCCAGCCACCCAGGCCCCGAAAGCCGTGCCCACCAGTCTTTCCAGACACCACCATGCCCCGAGCGCAGACGCCGTGACCACAAGTTGCAGGAGTGCTCCCGCCGAGGCCAGGAACCTCAGGGACAGATCCGGGTCGTTGAACCACTGCACCACCTGGACGCTGAGCGTGGCCGGCAGATTGGGTCCCAGGATCATGGCCACATCGACGGTAGATGTGGCAAATGCCAGCACCGCATACACGGGAAGGCGGATCAGCGGGTAGAGCGCAGGAGCCACCACCTTGAACCAGGCGATCCGGGGCCGGTACCCCAGGGAGCGCGCCAGCATCACCCGCTGGCCTGCGTTCACCTGGGGCAGCGCGGCCAAGCTGACCAACAGCAGAAAGGGGATCTCCTTGAGTACCAGACCACTGATCAGGGACAGCCCCATCGGATCGTTGAGCAGGAGCAGGTCCGGTGGCCGCTCAAGCCCCGTGAGAGAGGGCGAGACCCATCTCAGTAGCAGGCCCGAAGGCGCCACGAGAAACGCGAAACCGAAGGCCGCGGCGGCGTGGGGAATAGACAGCAGCGGAGAGATCAGGCGCTGAATCCAGCGGTCGAACCGGCTGTTGACAACGGTGGACAGGAACAGAAAGACCACCACCAGCGACGTGCCGGTGGCAAGCAGGCCAGTGCCGAAGCTCACTGCCACCGAGCGCAGGATTCCGGGCGTTGACCCCAGCTCAAGCCACGGTCGGACCGACCAGTGTTCGCCCCCGAGTACCGGCAGGTAGCCGAACGCCGGGGGCAGGGTCAGCAACGTCCCGCCAACCACAGGGACCACCAGACTGAAGATGATAAGCCAGGGGCCGAGCCTCAGCATGAATCAGTTCTGTACTTCAAAGCGATGCACACCCATCAGCTTCCGGAATACCGTTTCAACCAGGCCGACTCCAGAGCCTCTACCCAGCTGGCATGGGGTTCTTCAACAACCCTTTGAAGCTCCGCTGCGGTGACACCGCCCTTGGGGCTGGGTAAAGCCTCAAAGGCCGCCCGTTGCTGCGCGCTGAGCTGGTCCATGTCAAGCACGGTCAGGCTGCCCCAATTTTCCGGGTTCTGCTTGTGGGCCTGCGCTTCGGGAGACAGCAGGAAATTGGCCATCACCATGGCTCCGGCCTTGTGCTGGGCATTGAAAGGAATGGCCAGGAAGCTGACGTTGCCTATGGTGCCGCCATCCAGAACATAGCTCTCGACGGTCGGCGGTAACTCGTTATTGGCAATGGCGGCTGGTACCTCGGCCGGACTGAAGGAAAACGCCAGGCTCAGGGCACCATCACCCATCAGGCGACGCAGTGCCGGCCCGTTATCCGGAAAGTTGCGGCCGGAACGCCAGAGGTGGGGATGGAGCTGATCCAGAAAGGCCCACAGTGGTGCAGTCACGGTCTCAAAATCGGCATCACTGACCGGGCCGTAAAGGGCCTTCCGGTCATTGGTGAGCTCGATCAGAGCCTGCTTGAGAAAGGTCGTGCCAAGAAACTGTGGGGGTTTTGGGTAGGAAAACTCTCCAGGGTTTTTCTTTGCCCAGGACAGAAGCTCCGACATGGAACCCGGGGGATTGTCGGTCAGTGACTGATCGTAATAGAAAACCACCTGGGCCTTGCCCCAGGGCGCTTCCAGACCCTCAACGGGCACCGTAAAGTCGGTGGTGACGGCCGGGTTGTTCTCCGGATCGGTCAGAGGGAAATTCGGTAACCGTTCCACCCAGGGGCCAAACAGCAGGCCCGCCTGCTTGAGAGTCGCGAAGTTTTCGCCGTTGATCCAGATCAGGTCTACCGCCCCTTCTTCGGTATTACCGCCCTGTTTTTCGGCAACGACTCGAGATACCGCTTCCGCCGTGTCCCCCAGTTTCACGTGGACCAGATCAATATCGTAACGCGCCTCAACCTGCTCTGCGGCCCAGCGAATGTAATTGTTGATGTTGGACTCCCCACCCCACGCATTTAAATATACGGTCTGTCCGCGGGCCTGATCCAGCACCCCGGACCATTCGTCGGGAACCTCGGCCTGAGCGCCCAATGGCAGTGTAAGGCCCAGCGCCAACGCCAGAAAGAGTTTGTTCATGAGCAATCTCCAATTGTCATAGTCATGATTGAGCGGTTGATTTCAGGGTTTTCAGACGGCCGTTAAACCAGGATCTGCTCCAGTTCACGGAATTCGGATACTATAGCGTCGACAACACGGGCCTCCAGGTAATGGCGGGCCCGGTCTCTCACGTGGTCGTTAAGCGCCTGCTCATTGTTGGATTCCGACCAGTTCTGCCCGCCACCGCCGGCTCCGGGCCCTCCGGAAAGTGCCAGCCATTTCGCACACCAGGTGGTTGACCACAGCCACATCAGCCGGCGCAGCGGCACATGCCACTTGCGGTGCTCCACGCCCCCGGGGCCAAAAGCCTGCTCCCAGGTGCGATAGGCCCTGACAATATCATCCAGCTCCAGAACAGCCTGGGAATTCAGGTCCCAGGTTGTCGAGGTGTAGAGGGTCCCATGGGCAAGATCAAAGCCAGGATAACTGATCCGGCATTTCTCAAGATCCACCATCCAGGCAGTTTCCTGTTTGTCGACCAGAAAGTTGCCCGGGTGGGCGTCGAAGGTGATCAGCGCTTCCGCCGGCCGGTCGCCAACGGCTGCGCCCTGCGTCGCCTTTTGCAGTTCTGACTGTAGGCGGGACTGGACATCTTCCGGTATGCCTGCCCGGGCAAGAAATTCCGCCTGCGCTTTCACCTCCTGCAGCATGCTGGTCATGGGGTCTTCCGGCAAACGCAGCTGCCGGTGCAGGGGGTGCGGCACCCGGACCCCATGAATAGCCCCCAGTGACCGCATCATCGGGTTCAGGTCTCCTGGAAGCTGCAGGGATTGCCCTGGCACAAAGTCCAGTATCAGGCCTCCGCGGGGAAGGGACGCACTGACAGGCAACACCCGGTGAAGCACCGGGGTGACCCGTGATGGCCTGGCTGCGTCAAAGCAGGCGGCCTCATGGGTCAGATGGCTGCCAGGGTCGAGGCCAACCTGGCTTTGCTTGGGAATGCGCAGAAGCTGGCCGCTACTACCCAGACCGATATGGGCATGGGCCAGCCCGGTATCCTGCAGCGGATTCAGCGGCTGATTATGCCATGGCGTGCTTGCCAGAGCCTGCTCAAGGCCCTCCCGGGAAATCCCGAGCGCTGTGAAAAGTGCGCCGGTACCGGGTTCGGAACCCTCCATCATGACGACGCCACCATTCCATGTCGCCTGGCACGCCGCTGGTTTCGAAGATCGTCGAGCATTGGCCCGAGTACCCGGGCAAAATAACGGTCGCAACCAATGCAGAGATTCTGGTAATCACTGCCGTCGGGCATGGTCGTGCGGGAAGCCTCTTCGAACTGCCGGACACTCCAGCCCTCGGTAATACCCATCCGCTCTGGCTTGCCGGCATTGATCGCTTCCATCGCAGGGTGGCCCTTCAGGCTGTCAAGAATCTCATACAGAGGCTCTTCCACCAGGTTGCCGATCGGACTCTGGGTTTTCAGGCAGCAGGGATAGACATCGCCGGTTGGGTCAATGGAAACCTCGGATCCGGACCGGCCATATTCCAGAAAGTTGAGCCCGCCGGACCACGCGTTGCAGAAGTTATCGGTGAGACTGGCTTTGGAAAGGCTGTTTTCCCAGGCCCGTCCGCGGGGCCAGAGCTTGCCGATCCAGGCGTCATCCGTGGCCCCAAAGGCACTGTAGACCGGACCTTCCTCATCCATCCATTCCCGGTGGTCGGCTTTCAGGCCCGAACGGTGCATACCGGCAGCCTCGAATTCACCAATCAGCTTGTCCAGCAGGGTTTGCTTGCGGTCGCCTGCCATGCCCACGTGGTAATCATCCAGGCCGGACACGGAAATCATCCACACACCCCGGTCCAGTAATTCCCCGATTATGGTTGGTGTCAGCAGGTCACCGGTGGTCTGGACAACGATATTCACCCCGCCCTTGTTGCGGTATCGCTCAGTGATGCGTTCCAGCGCCGGATACAACAGGCGCTCCCGAACCGGGTCGGTGAGTACGTCGCCACCGGAGAGGATGATGCGGCTGCGCCGTTGGGGGATGGAGCCGTCCGGCATGGGGTTGCGCCAGTCCTCGTAGGACATCACCGGCGGCAGGTGATCCACGATCCTCGGCATATTCTGCTCGGCTTCCAGCAGCACCTCTTCGAGCTCGTCGCGCACATAAGGCCGGAAGCGGGTTTCATAACAGTGCTTGCAGCGCCGGTGGCAGTGCCAGCAGAGAACGTAGTAGATGGATTCCATAAGAGCGCATCCTGTCGTCTGTTTTGAGATCTGTTTCTGTCGGCACACCCTTTTCGGTTCAAAACGACACGAAAACCGGAATGGCGATTCCTGCCTGAGCCCCGTAGTTCAGAGTGTCACCGCCCAGTCCGGCAGCCAGGTCAAAGCCCAGGCTTCCAGTGCTTTGTCCCAACCAGTGAGCACCAGAATGCCCAGCATTAGCAACATAGCACCCAGAATTTTCTTACCCCGGTTGGCATTGTTCATGACTCCTGGGCGGGTTCTCTTCAGCAGTTTCGCCGATACCAGCCCTGCAAACAGCAGGGCGCTGACCGTGCCCACCCCGAACACGAACATGACGCCAAAGGCGGCGACCATGTCCTGCCCCATTGATGCCAGAGCAATGGCGGCCCCCAGGGTAGGGCCGACGCAGGGCAGCCATACCACGCCCAGAAGCGCACCAACGCCAAACTGTCCGAGACCGGACGTTGCGGACGCCTGGCCAGCATTCACGGCCGGATTCAGGCGCGCAAGCCAAGCGTTGACCCGATAGCCGAGCGGCTCAAACAACAGGGGCAAGGCCACAAGAATCAGCATTAACGCAGCGAAGGGACGAATTACATCCAACCCCAAGCCCAGATTGAGCAGCAGATAACTCAGAACCGTACCGGCAAAGGCAAACGACAAGCTCAAACCCAGGGCCAGAAACAGCGGCCCGTGCCGACCTGCAGTTGCAGCAGAGGACATCACCACCGGCACCAGAGGCCAAACACAGGGCGAAAGAATACTCAGCAGGCCCGCCAGGAAACCCAGCGGGTACGACATCAGATCAATAGTCATTAGCGGGCGACAGCGTCATCCAGAGTGTTGAAAATCACCTTGGGGTCAGTTTCCGCCACGCTAAACCAGATCTGCTCCTTCCCCCGGTACAGCAGCAGAGTGGATTGTCGCGGCGCCCGGAAATGGCGAACCCACTGTTTTTGCTCATCGAAATTCACTTTCAGTATGTGCAGGTCCGCTTCGGGCCGCTGCTCCAAATAGCTATTCAGAATCTCGCTCTGTTTCGCGCAGGTGGGGCACCAGGTGGCGTGAACGTCCACAAGAACCAGTGCGCCCTTTGCCTGCAACTGCTGGAATCGCTGATTAGTAAAGCCAGTCTGTTCATTGGCCCAAGCCGGGACCGCGGTGATAATCAGGAGCAAAGGCATCAAAATCAATTTTTTCAGCATTGTCGTCTCCGTTCAGAGTGGACGTTGTGGTCTGCACGCAAGTGGTGTACCGGGGGCCTTAGACACACATCGTCGTTTTCTGTTACACCACGTACGGCCAAAAGTTGAGAAATCTCTGTACTAGCGATCCGTTCTCAGCCGAGACCCGCAACTGGACAGCCGCGTGGTCATCGCGGTTGTCCACCGGAGCGAGCGTAACCTGACCACCGATTTCCGGCGCAGGGCCCGCGTTAACATGCACCATCAGTCGATTCTGCGCGTCACCAAACCGCACCAGTGCGAAGCCCTGACTGACCGCTGGACCACGCGTCGGAGTAAAGGTAACAGCCCAAACTGTGCCAGAGGGTGGCATAGGCGCCTGGCGGGTGTCCGAGCCGCAAACTTCGCAGACCGGTCGCGGCGGAAACCAGCGTAGATTGCATTGGGTACATTCGGTGCCCAGGGCCTTCCCGTGAGCCAAAGCCGCGAAGAAAGGAGCGAGATACCCGTACTGATGGCGGTATTCATGGCAGACTGAGAGTGGTGTTGCTCCGCGCATTGTTACTCTCCTTCCAGAATGTGGCTGAAGCACACAGTGCCCACGCCGCCGTGTGTATCCGCCAGGGTCCGGTCTGGCCAGGGTAGTCCGTAACGGGCACCCGGGGCCTCGCCGGCGATCATGCGCGCCTGCAACTGAGCCCCGGCAAAGGCATCGTAGATTTCAATGGCCTGAATACTTCCGGCGCCGTTCCGGATGCCTGCCATGACGCAGGCCCGATCAAAAGCCGCCCGCTTGGCCAGAAATCGGCCCGGTTGGCGCCGGTCGCTGCGCCCAGGGGTTGCCCATGGCATTGCATTGATTTCGTGCTGCAACCCGGTCCAGGTCAGCACCGGTAACGCCGAACTCGGCCATGAACAGCTGCATCGACAGCGCGTAGTGATGGATCGGCAGAAACCCGGCGAAGCCCTCGAGGTCAGCGTCGAAAGACAGCCCATACAACGCCGCCACATCCCGGCCGCGCATGTGGCTGGCCGCATGTTCAACACCAAGAACCAGCGCCGCCCGGGCCGACCGGCCCCGTCACCACCGTGAGGCTGAGCGAATCCGGCAGGGTCAGCGCAGGCCGGAGCCCCTGCCATACATCGCCGTCTGTGATCAGTACCGAGGCGCCGGAATCCGTCAGCACATGATCAATCATTCGCGGACCGTACAAATGGGACAGCGTCACGACAATGGCTCCCAGCTTATGGCAGGCCAGATGACTCAGGGCTGTTTCCGGCCGGAGCCCGGTATGCACGGCGACGCGATCGCCCTTTTTCACGCCATGCCGGCGAAGCGTTGCGGCCATCCGGTTTGAAAGGTCGTCCACTTCGGCAAAGGTGAACGCGGTGATGGCCAACAGGCCGATGGATAAAGGCTCCATCAGATCGAACCGCCGGATTCGGACGACGACTCGCCCTGCGGTTCCGGCGGGCTCATCAGTTGAACCAGGCTTTCCAGGGCCATCAGCAGTACCCCCAGGCCGTTCAATCGGCGGTGCCACTGCCTGAATGTTGGCCGATCAGCTCGTGGCATGATCAGGCCGGGCATTCAACGGTGTTAACCACCTCACGCCAGATATCCACAGCCTGACGGGCCGCATCGCCCTTGCCTTTACCTTCCATCTGTTCGATCCATTCGGCGAAGAAATCCGGAAGCCGACTCTGCCAGGTCTGAAGATCCCCAGCATCAAAATGATGGAAGGTTACGCCCTGCTCCTTCAGCGTCTCGCGCGCATCCACCGCCGCTTCTCGAACCGCTTCCAGGTCACGGGCCTGGGCTTCTTCGGCCACGTCCATCACCACGGCCTGATTTTCCGGGGTCAAGCTGTTCCAGGCTGACTGGGTCATCCACACTCCCCAGGTTGGACCGTCCCAGAGGGTTACTTCGGTCAGATGACTGGCCACTTCGTGGATCTTATAGGTTTCCACCAGGTCCACCGAGAGGGGCGCCGCATCGATCACACCACGTGAGAAGCCCTCATAGATTTCCGACAGGCCCAGGGTAACGGCGGTCCCGCCAGCCGGTCGATCAGCCGATTGGCCTGACACATTGTCGATAGCCATTGGGAAAGAATTGGGCGCCGTGGACAACGGCAACTGGCCGGGGAAGTATCCCGGCGACAGTCCCGCCATGTGAATGGCTTGGTTCTTCAGCAATCACAGAGTTTCAGTGGTCTAGCCGAGGCCTTCGGATCAGAAGATCTCGACGTTCACCTCGCCGTCAGTGCGCTCTGCCACTTCCTTCACAAACCAACGATCTACTGCAGAGCCAACCACCGTCGCGGACATCTGGTGGTTCATCCTAAAAGTATCAGCGAGACCCTGAGCCGACAAAGGAAAACCGGCGCTCAGCGATCAGAAGCATATGATTGCTCTGCAGAAGTTCACGTTTAATCCTTTCTATGAGTTTATGATGACTCGCTTTGCGTTCACTCACCACCGAACTCCCTGCACAAGATTTGAGGCAAACGGCGGTGAGGGTTGCGAGTTTCCAGGAGAATGATTCAGGTCGGCAGTTTCCCGTAGACCAATCCCAATACGGAACCGAAAATAAGATGCAGTACCAACGTGGCAACCATTGCCATCGGACCCATGGCCATCGCAAAAAAGCCGGCGCCCATCATCGGCATTAGCATAACCATCATGATCAGCCAGCCAGCGATGCCGAGGATGATGCCGCCAACGAGGCTTGATTTACCGGGCATTATGTTGCTGATAACTGCCATACCAACGCCATAGACCACTACGCCAATCATAAAATGAGCAGCCCAGCCCATGGCAAGACCAGACTCCATCTGAGAGGCGAGCATTTTGATAACATTCAAGTCAGGCATTACGCCCATCTGGCTCTTCATGGCCATGATGAGTGACAATACGATCGTTGCAACCAGCCCGCCGATCATTCCGTTTAAAACTTTTCTCATGCTGTAAAGCTCCTTGATTTCCCGTACGTCGAATAGGTGACACTGTAGGTCATTGGTGAAAGACCTTGATATGCATCGAAAGTCTCGATTACCAGACCCATGGATCGAGGCCTTGTTACATCCGGTACGTGATTTAAATCGGAAGAGCTCATCGGTAGCTGTGGCTCAGAGCTTTAGAGCCCCTTTTGCCCGCAAACCAGACTTCATGCGATCAAATTCCGCTTACACCAACGAGTGCTGGTTACCAAAGATACAATTTCTCTCGGATCAGCACCGGATCTGAATTGTCGCTGTTCTTCTCATCCATGAAGTGAACGTCACCGATTTAGCGAGGGCCCCGGCACTGGCCAGGACAACATCAGAAAGCACCTGAGGGGCTGCGTAATGCCGGGCTTGTAATGACCCGGAAACAGAGCGAGCGGAGGATCAACTTTGTGCGAGATTCGATCCGCGTGCAATCAAACAAACGATCCTGCGAGATACTGAAACTGAGCTATTGCTGGCTCCTTTTCGCCAACAATCAGACCATGCCTGCCCACTCAACCAACGTCCCAAGACCTGCGCGCCCCATAGCATCCCATCATTAGCTCAGTCTCTGGTCGAGGGACACGGCGCCCCGCACGGCGCACAGGCGGTCTCATCTCGCTGCGACAGCGCCGTTTCTACGTTGCCCTGGCCAGAATTGAAAGCAAACGTAGGGCTGTTCAGATGATCCACAAGAATCAGGACCAGGATGATGCTGAGCACAACGACAATGCGGGTTCGACTGTAGGCTCTTTCCATAAGACCGACTCCACGCTCAGTTAGGCAGCCGGAACCACGGCCGCAGCCGGATCCCGATCAGTGAGCCGGCAAAGGCGCAGGCAAACCAGACCCAGGCGTGCAGGCTGGCCGACGCAATGCCGGAGAACAGCGCACCGATATTGCAGCCGAAGCCCAGACGGGCGCCGTAGCCGAGCAGCAAACCACCGACCACGGCAGCCAGGAATTGGCGGCCCTCCGGGCGGTTTCGGCTGGCCTCGTTGAATCGGTTCGCAAGGCCCGCCGCCAGCATGGCGCCCAGCAGGAGCCCGAAATTCATTACCGACGGGATATTGGTGAGCACCGAATCCTTCAGGGCCATGGCGGGGTAATCCCAGGTCCAGAACTCGAACTGGGACATGTTAACGCCCACCACCTCCAGGGCCTTGGCGCCCCAGACGTTAAAGGCAAAGGTGATGCTCCAGGGCGCGCCGCCGATCGCAAGGGTCAGGGCATTGCCGGCCGCGAGGATCAGGATGGCCCAGGTAAAAGGCCAGCGACCACTGAGCAATGTTCTGAGTACACCGTGGCTCTGGCCCCTCCACAGAAGTTCATCGCGCTCGATGGTTCCATGGGCCTTACGCTCAATTCGATTGACCCACCAGGCAATCAAACCGAGACCCACGAACTGCACCATAATGGCACCGCTGACGCCAAAGCTGCTGACCAAAGGAACAGGATCAAAACCCGGTTGGCCCAGCCACCAGGGCAGGTGTATAGATCCAAGCACGGCACCGGCGATAAAGAACACCAGTGTCACCACCATGCGGATATTGCCCGCTCCCACGGTGAACAGGGTGCCCGAACCGCAGCCTCCACCAAGCTGCATGCCAATACCAAAAATGAACGAGCCCACCACCAGTGACGTGCCCACAGGCGCAACGGCTCCGACCAGTCCAGCTTGGTCGCCGTGGAGCATCGGAACCATTATCAGAGAGCTGAGCCCGAACAGCAGCAACTGAGCCCGCATACCGGCGCCGCGTTTTTTGGTCACCAGATTGCGCCAGCCGGCAGTAAAGCCGAAGGCGCCGTGGTAAAGCGCCATTCCCAGCAAAGTTCCAACGATAAACAATGCCACCATGAACGGGGCGGTTTCCAGCCAGATCAGTCCGCCCAACAGGGCAAGACCTACCAGGGCCATAGATACGATGAATCGGTCCACCTGCCAGCCGGGCTGTTGCAACCCGGGCTGGAGGACTGCGGAATCAGACATGACTTGTCACTTTTTCAGATCAGTTGAAAAAATCCAGAATCTTGCCAAGACCTCTCTTCGCAACCTGGAGTGGCCGATCACTGTCTTGGGACCACTCAGCCATCGAACCGTCGTAAAGAGCAACTTCCTCGAACCCGGCCAATTCGCTGAGCACGAACCAGTCCGTGGCTGCCCAATGTCCGGTGTTGCAGAAGGCAATGGTCCGGGCCGAAGGGTCCAGCTCGGCCTGGTTCACCTTGGAACTGATGACGTCTGCATTCAGGTACCAGGCCTGATCCTGCTGAGCCAGAAAATCGGCGTGAGGCAGGCTTCGGGAACCGGGAATCGTGCCCGGCGCCTTGGCGGCCGGCGACTGGGTTTCACCGGTGAAATAGTCACTCGGACGGGCATCCACAAGCTGCGCCTGGCTGTTTCGAGCGGTCTGGACTTCCTCAAGCGATGCAATCAGCTCCTGCTGCAGGGTGCCGTCAAACTGCACCGCATCGCGGCGCTCACCCTCGCCACTGGCAACCTCGAATCCGGCTGCCTGCCAGCCAGCAAATCCGCCGTTAAGTATGGTGACCGCATCGTGGCCCAGCACTCGGAAGGTCCAGTACACACGCGCAGCGCTACCGAAGTCGGTCACGCCGGTGCCAGCCGGTACGATAACTACGGTATCTTCATTACCTATGCCCAGGCTGCCAATGAGCCGTTCCAGGCTGGCAACCGGGGGCAAAAGGCCGGCGACCCCGTTACGGCTTTCGCGCCAACCATCACCGGTGTAGCTACTGTAGACACTCCCGGGGATGTGTGCTTGCTGAAAGCTACTGCGATCCCCACCGTTATCAATACCGGAGCGAACATCCAGTACAACGAGGTCGCTACGATTCAGGTTTGCATCAAGCCAGTCGGCATCCACAAGCGGAGTCGTTTTATCCCCGCTCGCCATTGCCAGAGAGCTTGCAACGATCAATACAAGGGCCAGAAGACGGCTCATGGTGCTTCTCCTTCGTTGCGAATTCTTGAACGATCATTATGAATCCAGGGGAGAGGAATGCATAGGCCCGCCCTGATCGTATTTTGTTATATCGAAATCCCGGAATTTTCCGCTCACCGCGACTGCTAATCTGTAACGCAACCCAACACTGCGGTGTCTATACCCCGTAAGCGAGGCCTGTTCCCATACGGTGCAGACCCCGCATGTCATCGAACCGAACGAGGTACAGACCACGAAGAAACTGACACTGATTTTCGCTTCTATCGCACTGTCCTTCTCTGCGACTACTGTCCTGGCTATGAACGGTCAGGCAGACAGGTACCATGAGGCACAGAGCTACCCGACCAAGACCGTCGAACAGGTTGCTGACGTGAAAGTATCCGCGAGATAACCCGCGACGAGAAAGGCCGCTACTCTTCGGAATAGCGGCCTTTTTTGTGCCTATTTTCAGTCAACTGGCTGATCCAGGGACGGGAAGTTATCCGGTGTGTTAAGCGCCCAGTCGTAATCGATGAACTCCAGGGACGATGTGCCAGCCACCTGATTAGCGACCTCCGGAGCAGCCAACGCCTCTATAAATGCCTTCGACGAACCCGACGCTTCGGCAAAATCCTCTTCATACCATTTGAACAGCTCGGTCACATACAAGGTATCGCCGTTTACCTGCAGATGACGTGCCGTATTGAATGCCCGCCGGGTATTCTCCGCTAGCAGACGCTCCAGATTACCGGCGGTGTAAATAGTGTTCCGCAGCGGTGGGCATCCGACCGATGCGCAGTTCACGGCAAAATGAACCCGGGCATCTTTCCAGCCCTTGCTGGCATATTCCTCGCCCAACAGAATTTCCTTCTCCATATCGTTGAGGCTGTAATTGCGACCGCCAATAACAAAGTTCTTCCGCTCAAATACGCTGTCGACAAACGGGTTAACCCGGCCGCCATAGTCCCACACAGAAGACACAAGTTCGCCGTCTGGCCGTTCGGTAAGAATCTGATCAAGCATGAAAAAGTTGTAAGCGTTAATCCAGAAGGCAACAGATTCCGCTTTCCCGTCAAGGGCACCGGGGTTAAACGCCTTCAGGGTTTCGCGCTGCTCCGTCAGTGTCTTTTCCAGGCTGTCGCTGGCCAGGGCAGAACGATAATCAAAGGCGGAGACCAGTCCGTTTCCCGGCAGTGTATGTTCAATCAGGTGCCGATCAAGCAGTTTCTGATAGTGCTGGAAATTATCGCGATTGGGATCAGACATGGCTCTGCACGGCAGCAGGGCCAGCAAAACAATTAGAGACAAAAGTGGATAACCACGCATAATTCCTCTCCAGTCGGTGGATTCGATAAAGGGTTGGTGATCGGTGCTTCAGACCAACTCGGAGCGGTTCTGTTACATAGAGAGATAAATTCAAAAACAAGAGGACGGAGTGGCGCCTGGAGGGAAACTCCACGCCGGAGAATTTCGATCAGCACGTCTGTAACGCCACCCGGTACACAGTGTCTATGTAGCGAGTACCGTTCACTGATAACTGTCCCAGCGGCAAGATAAGTGGATGGACATCAGCAACACGGAGGATAAATCACGAGAACTCTTGCTTTGATAGGTGTACTGTTCGCTTTCGCAATGGGTTCAGCAGCACACGCCGAGGGCGTAAGCGCCGAAGACATCGAATGTGGTAACAATGCGACCTGCATCCCCAATCTGGTGGAAGGAAACGGAGAGTCAACTGGCTAGCCGCTTGACTTGCTTCACAAAACTGGACGGACGAGTCCTGCACAGACTAAGAAGCTCTTCGAGGATGAGTGCGCGCGGGTGCTGAACTACCCGCGCACACCGGATGCTGGAGAACCCTACTTTCATCGGTTTTAGAGGCACGTTAACGAGCTTCTAGGCTTCCGAAGCAAAAGCAAACAACACTTCCAGGCTTTACACCCCAATGACCCCGGTGCGGGGGCAAAAGGCTCAAGAAAAAACTGTCAAGCCAGCCAAACAGGCTGGCACGAATACGGACTGAGCCGCATCCGCTCGCCAGCGAGAGCTGAATTTACTACTTTTTATGCCACTCGAATTTCTTGAACGGCTCATCAACCGGCGTTTCGGCAATGTGGTTGATGTAGTTGCTCAGGGTTTTCTGGGACAACACCAGAATCACCTCCAGCACCTGGCGATGGTTGTAACCCGCCTTGTAGAACGCGTTCAGATCATCCTTGCTGACATTGCCGTCCTTGCGCATCACGGCGAGAGTGAAGGTCCGGAGAGCCTCCAGCTTGTCGCTCGGCAACGGTGTTTCATCCCGCAGCGCATCGATGATGTCATCGGAGACTTCCATCATCTTGGCAATGCCGGTATGCGCCGGAACACAGTAGTGGCAGGCGTTTTCAACGTTGATGGTCTGCCAGACCACGGTTTTTTCGTCATTATCAAAGCTGCTGTCCAGCACCAGCTGGTGCAGCTTCTGATACGCCTCAAGTGCTCCCGGCGCTTCGGCCATCACGGCGTGAAGGCCAGGAATCATGCCAAAGCCCTTGAGGGAATTCTCAAGAAGCGGTTTGGATTTTTCCGGGGCAGATTCGACATCATGCATTGGAAAGTCAGTCATAACGATCTCCTCACTTGAACGATTGCTCAATACCAGGTTCAGGCTAACTGTTATTGAGTGATCATTCAAGATATAATTGAGTGGTCATTCAAATCGCGACAATGGTGAATCGTTGTTATGGCCAGACACGCACGCTATGACCGAAAAACCGCCCTGGAAAAAGCCGTAGGCCTGTTCTGGGAGAAGGGCTATCACGGCAGCTCCATGAAACAGATCGAGCAGGCCCTCGACATGCGACCGGGCAGCATTTATGCCACCTTCGGCAGCAAAGACGGCCTGTTTTCTGAAGCACTGGCTGCCTATGCGGAACAGGGCGGCCGGGAGTTGGCCGTTCACCTCAAGGGTTTTGATTCAATTGTTGACGGTCTTCAGGACTATCTGCGCGGCATCGCCTGCAGTTGCGGCGACGGAAGCGCGGCACCCTCACGTGCCTGCATGATCGTGAAAACGCTGCTGGAATCCAGCAACACCCATTCGGCCCTGGCTGACCAGGCCAACAGCATCCTTGCTGCGATTGAGGATTCCATTGCCAGCCTGGTTGAGCAGGCAAAGATGAAAGGCGAACTGGTACAGTCCGTAGACAGCCGGCGACTTGCACGGCTCCTTCAGGCTCAGATCATGGGTCTGAGATCCATGGGTGAACGCAATCTGGACCCGCAAACCATAAGAGATCTTGGTGATGATATGGCCGCCGTTCTGGATGGATACCGCCTCCACCACTGAATCGTTCCCTTACCGGGCGCCTGAGCTGAAGGTAGAATCACTTCCTTAGAGTTGTGCCCACAGCCCTACCCGCTCACTCTGGCATTCAATACTGTCCGGCATTTGTTGACCACTACAGATGGTGCTCTCTGAAAAGTGTGCGGCGCTGTGCAAAATACAACGCACAAATCATGCTGTTTTAGCGCATTTGCACTTATATGCCTAATACTCCCACAAGAATTCTTACGACCAGTTTTACTTTAGAGATCCGGATTCGAAACACATTTCAAAACCCTCAGAGGAAAAGATTTTTTCTAAACTGAGAAGGGAAAATGGGCACGTATTGGATCCTGTGCGAATGTTCGCTTTTGTTTAAGTGTGAACCACATTCCGGGGGCCGGCCGCATACGGCCAATATAGATTGGCCAACCTCAACCCGTCTATGGCGACAGTACAGCCATATCACAATGATGTGGCAGTTCTGGCCAACTTATTGTGGCATGACCAGGTTGCCGGCCATCATCATAAGGTCACTGGGCCGTGACCTTTTGAATCCCATCTCATGCTGAATGGGTTGGTAACCTCGGGTTTTGCACACCAATAGGCCCATGCTTCCATGATTTCCACGCAACGTGCTTATCTGATCCTCTTACTCGAAGGTCTTGCCAGTAGCGGCGTTCAAATGGTCACGATACGACAGACAGTCGCGTTCGTTGGCAGCTCTGTCCTGTGTACTTCAATCATCATCAGTTGTTTCCTGGGGGCATTGGCCCTTGGCTACTTCTTTGGAGGAAAGACCGCACCTGAGAAATTTTCCCGGGCACTGCTTTTCAATTTAGTTGGGGCTATCGCGCTATTCGGTATTGGTCTCTCGTACCCCTTCGTCAGCATGTTTTTCCTGTCCATTGCCGAATTAAGCTATGGGCTGCCGATTCTTGGAAATCCCCTGGTCCACCTCCTCGCGTTCTGTTTGTTGGTCATGTCGCCGTTGGTATTTTTGCTGGGGCAGACGGTCCCGCTGTTGTTGAACACGGCAGACCAGGAGACTCGCAAAAGTGAAGCCGCAGGAAGCGCGACTGCGATCAGTACCGTGGGCAACGTTGTTGGGTGTCTTCTCACTTCACTGGTGCTGATGTATTTCTTGGGCATCGGCTATTCCATTCTGGTGAACTGCCTGATTCTCAGCTTCTGTGTCCCGCTTGTGTTGCGTCCGGAAAAAACCTCCCTGAAGCCAATATTGCTGAGCATCACAAGCCTGTCACTAGCGGTGGCGTTCGTCGCGAACGTTCGAATACCAAACCAGCTTTTTGCTGCTACCACCCCATACAGCGACATCCGGGTGGAAGCCACCGACAGTGGTAAACAGTTGGTGATCAACCGCAGCTCCGCTTCATTCATTGATGCCGAGACACGCCAGGGTTGGCCATACATTGAGATGATAAAATCGGCGATATTTGCCGACGACGTCGTTGGAAAAGACATCCTCGTGCTGGGCGCCGGCGGATTCACTCTGTCTGCCGAAGACACCAAAGGCGCTAACTTCACCTATCTGGACATCGATCCGATGTTGAAATCCGTGGCAGAGGGCGACTTTCTAGGCGAGCCCATCAAAGGAGACTTCATTGCCCAGGATGCAAGAGCATTCCTGCTGACCAATAAAAAGCGATGGGATGTCATTGTGGTTGATCTCTACACCAATGCGGCCACTATCCCCATGCACACAGCCACCTTTGAATTTTTCAGCTTGGTGTCCGAGCGCCTTACCGGAAACGGGAAGGCCGTTCTGAATATTGCGGCCAATCCGCGTCTCACGGATCGGTATTCCCAGACGATGGACAACACAGTCCGTCAGGCTTTTTCACGATGTGTTACGGACATCACCAGCTATGACGATTCCCTGCAGAACCTGGTGTATTTATGCGGAAAGCGGTCGTCCGACTTGGACAGAGTTGCCCGTGCTTATTTTGATGATACAACGAGGGTAACAGTCGACGGCTACCTGTCTGCACTTCATGGATCGGCGAGATAAGTGATGCGCCACAATAAACCAAAGAGACAATCTGAGTGGATCTCAGCCTCAGACGTAGGCCGGAGCGAATTTTGTCCGAATTCAGTCGCACTGAAGTACGCCGGCGCCAAGCCCTCACAACGGGCAGTCGCTGCTCAGGATCTAGGTAATCTGAAGCATGAACAGTTCAATCGCCAGATCAGCACCGACAAACGCTGTTACGTAGCTTCTTACCTCTACGGAGTGGAGGATCCGCGCACGGAAACTCTCCGCCAGTTTCGTGATAACACACTGCAATGCTCTCCCGGCGGCCGGGTCCTGATTGCGGTCTATTACCGGCTATCTCCGATGGTCATCAAAATCAGCAAACGGGCGTCCTGGATTGACCGGGTGCTGAGGCGAATCGTGGACAGACTTGTTCTGCGGTCTGAACAGCGAGGGGAAAACCATGATTGATGAGCTGCTCATTGTTGTCGCGGTTGTCGCTGTACTGGTCGTAGTCTGGCGTCAGCGCCGTGTCAGCTTCGTTGATGAGCTGAGCATCGAGGGCGATTTGATCTGGATCGACAACGGTAGCCACACCAAACCCTTCTTCAATGGAGTGTTCAAGGTGTTTGGAAAGCCGGATGCACTGTACCGGACTCGCACCGGTGTTGTGGCTGTCGAGTATAAAAGCCGAAACGGGCCCGTGTTTGATAGCGATATCACCCAAGCATTCTGTGCAGCACTGGCTGCCCGGGGAGACGGATACCGGGTGACTCAGGTTTTGATCAAAACCTCAGCCGTCCAGAAAATGTTTAAGCTTCCGCCCTCCGACAAGGCCTTGTTCGATCTAATTCAGCCCGCCGTCGCCCATGCCCGCCAAGCCAAGTATGGTCATGCGGTACCCAGCCGGCCGGAGTTCAAGAAATGCCGCAGCTGTGGCTTCCGCGGGAATTGCGAACATTCGGCAGCCTGAAGCTCGGTAAAAGAGGCGTAGCTCTCAAAACTGCTGGAGCAATTCGTTCAACATCAAGCTTATTGATGGCAAAAACCTCTAATCAGAGCGTTTCCTCGAAAGAGTCAGGAATTTGCCACAAACGATATTTTAACTCCAACTATCAACAGCGTGACTTTGATAATTTCAGGGAAGCCCTGGTTCTAAATTCCAAGGGAAGGATTAATGAAACGATTACTCACCCCGAGCTTGCTCGCTTGGTGTTTGATTTCGCCACTTACCAATGCCAGCGATTGCCAGGTTCATTTCACCAGCGTCGATGGCAATGTCCGGAGGGCACTAACCATTGGATCGACACTCCCTCAATGGCAGGCCCGCAAGCAGATGTGTGAGCGGTTAAGTTCCTTTGATGGAGCCATCAACGTTGCAGGCGGATTCTCGACTGGGGCGGGAACAGTCTCGTATTTTGTCGATTTGACCGTAAGCGATCGGGCATCTGGCCTCAGCATTCCCGACCATGGCGTTAACTATGTCTTGTCTGGGCGTTTTCCCGACGCAAAAACAGAATCTGAGCTCATAGGAATTGCAATCCCAGCGTTCAGAAACTCAACACAACAGCTGCTGCAACACTGGCACGAATCGGGAAAATTTGAGAAAGCTGTGAAAACGTTTTTGAATAGCCGAAACGTGCTTCAACAGCGCTGATACGATTGATAATAGCGGGTTAGTGAGGACACTTAAGCTAGACGCTCATGACAATACTAATCGTCGTTTTCGACGCGCCTCCAGCTCTGACCAGTGGGTATTCAATCTCATTGCGATGGCATTGAATTCACCCACTGTCCTCACGTCCCTCAATTCGGTTTGAAGACCACACCTGTCTGATGGGTAGTCCCGATCTGCATTGATCGCTGCAACCCCCAGTGCAATTTCGATTGCCCAAGCAAGTTCAGACTTGTCAGAACAGGTGCTTATCAATAGAGGCGACATCAATTGAGCTGCAGCGAACCAGTGAACGTTGTGCACTTGTTCGGTTCTTCATCCAGGCAGGCTACATAGAGCACGTCAGCACTCTTGGGAATCACGTTCAGAAACGTGGAGGTGTCGACGGTCAGATCATTGATGCCGTTGGCACGCCCTGTTGGAATGCTCGAGCATGAAATCACATTCTGATTGCCTGGCGCGTAATCGCAATCGAACGAGGCAAACTGCCCGCACGCGTAGTCTGAGCCTGAAGGCCACATGCAGGAGATGCTGAAGAGCTCGAGGTCATCTTCTTGCTGGAAAACCCCGTCTTCGCTGAGATATACCGACGCTGTGTACGGAAAGGATTCATTGAGTTCCGGGACGGACTGATCGTCGTAATATACGTCCATCTTCCAGGTAATGCTGATCGTCTCGTTCGGTGAAAAATGGTCCTCAGGATCACCGGTGCCAGCAGCAATATTGAATACGGTTGGCTCTAACGGGGCGTCAGAGAATTCTAAGACCAACTCCCTTTCTTCAACATCCGATGCCGGCGCGGTTGGACCAGAGCTTGATGAGGAACCTCCTCCGCCGCAAGCAACGAGGGTTGAGCAGGCCAGAATCAGACAGAGCGAATGTTTTGTTTTCATGGTGATCTCCGTGTCAAAACCTGATCTTAGAGCCGACTCATGTCGCGAAGGAGATTCAAAAAGTCAGGGATATCCGACGGTTTAGAATCCGGGGACCAAAAAAAAGGCCTTGCCGCATGCGGAAAGGCCAACCCTCACTCTCTCTCACCCAGGAGCCACGCTCGCTAGTGATTTCAAGATCTCATGGAAATCTTCGCGGGCAACCCCCCGACAGAAGAATTTATCAGGTTTATTTCCGACCCAGAACATCTTTACCAGGCTTTCTCCTCAGCATTGGCTGCTTCCGATCCATTACGCCCAGTATCGAGGATGAGTCTCCGAGACAGACTCCCACCATATACACCCCGGGGCCCAGCCGCTGATATGGTTCAAGCAAGTGGCGACGCCAGGACTCAATGTCCAGCAGTACAGGACGGACCGATGGTAGCTGGCGAACCACTTCCCGATCGGCAATACCAATCCACTTACCGATTTCGATGCCATCAGCCGTGCAGAACCCAATTGGCTCGCAGCTCGCGAACGCTCCGAGTTCCTTATAAACACAGTTATGGCGACGCCTAAATTCCATGAATCTCACACTGTTTGGATATACAGCATTATTGCAGACGCATCGCCATCCAGGCCAACCAGAAGAAAGTTCAACATTTTGTTTCGGACGTGTTTAGAGTGAGTGGTGACCCATTACCGGACAACTTAGGAGGTCACACTATGAATGCAATAACTGGACAAAATGAAGTGATCGGCCGGCTCTGCGGAGTCCATATCCGAGACGAAAACGGAGAACTTCTCTATTCACTGACGGGCATCCGCAATGGTGAGGTTTTCGGACGAATACCTGCGGATGAGACCCCATCGAGAAAGCGCGATCTCTGGATGGGCGTGGGGATTCTCGAAAAAGGGACAGCAATAAGCAACGAAGGTGAGGTGCTGTTCCGGCTGGTCTGAATCGCTAACCAGAAGAAGGATCGGTGGTGGGATTCCCTGTCCGCCATCGACCCAAAATCACAGTTGAACAGCGGTATTGGCAATGGCTATAGAAGGAGTCTCTAATATAGCTATATTATTGTTATAAATAGGGTTTTAGGGGGTTGTCCGTGGGCAATTTCATGAGATTTTAAGAGTGAACACCAACGAAATTCACTCAGAGGAATCTCATTATGGAAACTCAAATCTCACTCAAGAATCTGACCCTTTCACCGCTCAACGTCCGGAAAGTTAAAACCTCACCGGAAGAAGATTCGCAACTCCGCGCATTGATTGAGTCGCAGGGTGTTCTCCAGAATCTCATCGTCATTCCCTCCCCCGCTGCCGAGGGACGTTATGAGGTTATTGCTGGTGGACGCCGACTCAGCGCCCTGAACCACCTTCTTGCCGAGGGAAAGATCGACGCCGAGTTTCCAGTCCGGTGCGTCGTGAAGACCGAATCCGAAGCCATCGAAGCCAGTCTGGCCGAAAACTATCGCTCGGACATGCATCCCGCTGATCGATTCATTGCCTACAAGGCCATGCTGGATGCAGGGCGATCCATCGAAGACATCGCGAAGCGGTTCGGTAAGCCTGTCACCGAAGTCAGAAAGCTCCTGAAACTAGGGGCTGTCTCTCCAGTAATTCTGGATGCCTTCCGTGCACAAGAGATGAACTTTGACATGGTCATGGCCTTTACCGTCAGCGACGATCAGAAGGCTCAGGAATCCGTCTTCGCAGAGGTAAAAGAGCAATACCACCCCTCTCCCCGATTCGTGCGGCAAAAACTGCTCAACACGGATGTTACAACTGACGACACCACCTTTAAATTTGTCGGACAGGAAGCCTATGAGGCAGCCGGTGGCACCCTCTCAGAGGATTTGTTCGCGGACAACCAGTACGTCAACGACGTAGACCTCCTGAATCGTCTGGCTGATGAGAAGCTCGAAAAGCTGCAAGAGTCTTTCAAGGCAGAAGGCTGGAGCTTCGTGGAGGCTACGCTGGATGGCGGATACAGCCACCCACTTCGATTTGCACCGTGTATCGATGGTGAAATCATCACCGCACCAGACTCTGTTGTGCATGAATTTGAAGCGAAGGAACGGGAGCTTGAGGGACTGATGGAAGCGGTCTCAGACCACGAGGATGAAGAAGCCAATGAGCGGTTCCGTCAACTGAACGAGGAATTAAGTGACCTGAAGGAAACTATCGACGCCTCACGAGAATTTTCCGATGAGCAGAAGCAGTCAGCAGGAGTTCTTCTTTCGGTGGACTTCCGAACAGGTGAGCTGGTGACCAAGATTGGCATCGCTCTCCCCAAGAAGCAGTCTGATAAGGCGCAAAACGAAGATGGCACTGTAGTCGAGGCACCCCAACCGACCGAGAGCAACGCGCTTAAAAGCGATCTTGAGGCATACCGGCTTCAGGCACTTGAGGCGGCGGTGATGCAGAAAGCCGAAATCTGTTTGGACATGACCGTTTTCACAATGGCTAAGGCGGTCCTTGCAGGTTCAACGTGGTACCGGAAACCTCTTGGGATCGATCTGGATGTAAACACCTTCTCCGCCACGAAAGACATTGAAGAAACCTCCGCAGCTGCTGAAATCCGAAAGCACCGTGACGCTCTGGACCTGAACTGGCTGGCTCAAGAAGGTGATTTGGAACAGTTCAAGGCATTCCAGAAGCTCTCGAAAGCGAGCAAGTTGAACATCCTCGCCCATTGCAGTGCTCAAACGCTCCGCTGTGCGACCAATGAGGTTGAGCAATACGTGGCTGAACAGATCAAGTTCGATCTGAGTGAACACTGGCAGCCGACCAAGGCGAATTACTTCAACAGGATCAAGAAAGGCAAGCTCATCGAAATCCTGAAAGACCTGAAAGGCGATGAGTTCGCTTTGTCTCAGGCAGACGCCAAGAAAGGCGATCTGGCGACGATTCTGGATGAGTTAGATGAGACAAAAGGCTGGCTCCCAGAGTCACTCACCAAAGCTGCATAGGAGGGCAAAAAGCGTTAAGAAGGGAGTCGAAACAGGCTCCCTTCTTTGTTTCAGGCTTGCCAGTGAAGCTTTGTCGTGTATACCTAGAGTGTACGGCGGCCAAAAATCCTGACTATGCCGCCATAAGTTGGTCGGAACGGCCACGTTATGGTGACAAGTGGATCGACAAATTTTCCACAAATTCTGTGGATAACTGTATTGATAAATCGCGTGGTCGGTCGTCCAGCGCAGACCTTACTTGGACTTGTCACAATCGATCATTTTTTGAACAGGATTCGGCGTCATGGACAAGACAATCGTTCACAACGGAATAGCCCGAAAGTGCAGCCTAGGCGCGGGCATCGCGCTGCTGGTTCTGGTCAGCCTGCATGCCGGTGATGGAGTCTCATTCCAAGAGACTTGGGGATGGATTTTCGGTGGCCTGATGTGTGGATTTGCTGCGATTCACCCGATTTCGAAGGTCTACGAGCAGGCTGCCCATAAGTACGGCGAACACTGGTGGTTCAAAGTGATGGTGTGGCTGGTCAGCATAGCTTTCGCCGCAGCTCTGGCTGTAATCTCGATTGTCTGGCGAGTGCTGCGGGGTGATGATTCTGAGAATTACGAGGATCACCGAGCCTCTGGTTCTTTATTCAAAGACCCCCTGCACCCGACCGACGCTGTTTATGACCAATCCCACGAGGTTTACTACGGCAACGAGCCGCCTAGATGATCTCAGCACGCAGATTGCCTTAACGTTGCAGCCCAAAAGAAACAGGGCGACCCACTGGCCGCCCCACCCTTCGGCTGTCACCTTATCGCCTGCCTCGGCCTCCGCCACCTTGATTACCGCCTCTGCCTGGCAAAAGACCTCGGGTGTTCCGCATAGTCCCGGCCATACCGCCAGCAAAAGCGGAGCTTCCTGCAGCCACACCACCGCCGACACCGCCACCACCCATGCCTCTAAGCATTGAACTCCCGGCCATGGCCATGATGGACAGCCAGATCATTGGCAACAGAAAAATGGAGCTCATACTGATAATCCGAATCAGAAGACTGTTCGTCATCTCATCGAACCAGCCAGCATTTGTGGCATAGATTTGCAGGATCCGGTTGTCGAACCAGTACGCGGCTGCCCAGATAGCGTTGATAAATTCGAGGCTGAACCAAGTAACCGCCAAGGCGAAGAAAGAGCTGAAGCCGTAGCTCCCAAAAATCATCACAAATGGTGCGGCGATGACTACGATCATTTGGAACATGACGAGCAACATGGGCCCAGCCACTTTGAACATCTGTTGCACAGCGTTAGCCTGCAGAAATTCGTTAGCGGACGTCAGAACATTGCCAATCTGAGTCGCACCATCCCAAAGCTGAGACCAGAATCCTTTGTCTGCATCGAAATTGTTGCTCATATCAAGCTGCGTGGCGGCCGACAGATCACTGTGGTTATTCTCCAGGATCAGCTTCAGGATCATGTCCTCTTTTACCTCGTCCGGCTCGGTTTGTTTGCTGAACACGCCGGCGCCCCAGGTTTTCCAGTCATCAACGATATCGCCAACCTCGTCGTCTGGGATGTCGTCAAGAATTCTTTCCCTCAGGCCGTCGCCGCCAGCATTGAACCATCCTGCAGCATTCCGCTCTCCAAGCCAGACTTCTTCACAATAGGGATAAACCCCCGTTTGATGCGCTGCATCAGACTCACGCCATGTAGGTTGCCTGGTGAACCCTTTATTCTCATAGTTGGAGACGTACAACTCTGTATCTCGGTAGTAGGCATTCGCATAACCCAGCAATATCCGGCTGCCCATCCAATCAATGTCCTCCCAGGGCTCAACGTTGGTCAGGACCATCGGATTACCGGATACAGGATCTATAGGCGGGTTCGACTTGTACTTGTTCACAGCCGGCTTGTAGCAGGCCTCATAAAAATTCTGGATGTCCTTTCGCAGCGTTTCGTCCTGAATAGTGATGTTGGCAATCCTCATCAGCATGAACTCGTAATTGTTCACGCAGGTCATAGATTTGATGGAGGTGTGCGTGATGGCCGTTGAAACCGTCTCAACCAACGTCCAGGCCACCGGCTTGTGAACCTGCCACGTCTGAAGATCACTCATCGCAGAGTCAAAGCCCGTCTGGGTATTGGTACCACTACCAGATGCGGTGCTGGATGGCGTATTGGTGTTCGAGGCAGTCCCGCAATCCTGAACAGTAACCTCGTAGCGAACGCCAGAGAGCGTCGTGGACATGCTCTTGTAAGGGATCACACACAACATGAGCACCAGAATCATCCCAAGCAGTGTCGTTTCCATGCTCTTGATGGTCTCGCTGGCATTGCCAGCGGAATAGGTCTCTTTGAACGTGCTCACGACTGCAACAATGAAGGGGATCAAAGCCACGCCGGTTCCGACAAGGACATCCCAAATGGCCTCGTACATGTTCCAGCCAAACATCATTGTGTAAATTTCGAGGTAAGTATTGGCGACCATTGCGGCTAACTCCCTAAGCCGAATTGTTGAATAAGCACGATCTCCACAAAGGCCAGAAGCAGTGCGAGTTTCCACCACTGCGATCGCATGAATCTGAAGTCCGCGGCATGCTTACCTTCCAGCGCAAGCCGCTTCTCTTTCGGCAGATCACCCAGCTCCGGTAGTCGGGTGGCGTAACGCGAGATCGCAGGCCAGGCAACAACAATGGCGACAAAAAAGGCAACTCGGTACCAGGTCAGTTCGGCAATCAAGTTGAGGGATTTCACTTCCTCCGCCGAAGTGTCCGTGAGAGCGGCGACAATCATGCCGATGATCATCAGGCCGGCCACGCCGCCCACAGAAACCATCAAAAACTTTCGGGTTTTAGACATCACTTAACTCCGAAGCTGTTGAGGCCTGATGGTTTGTTGCCAGAGGGAAGGTTTGTGTTCTGGTAGATCCGCTCCTCAGTACCCAGCAAGTGACCAATGGTCCTTTCCGCCACCGCTTCGCGGGTCTCGATTTCCTTATCGAGTTGCGCCAATTCAACATTGAGATGATCAATCGCGTTGTCGATGACGGAGATCGCGATGTTCATGTTGGCAACGTTAGGTTCCTTAACACCCGACCTGAGCATCTGAGTCAGGAAGCGACCCTGCTCAACAAGGCGCGTATAGGCAATCTCGCTCGACAATCTGCGAAGCATCTCTTCCTGAGCCGTTGGGTTGCGCTTTCGAATGGCTTTGATGACAAGATCGGTCACACGCACGCCGGGAGGTGCAGAGACCCGGTTCAGGTTTTGCCAACTCAGAGTCGTGGTTCCATCGACTAGGTCTTCCAGATCGTTGTAGAGAATCTGTTCCATGTCCCGATGACGATAAGCGAGCCCTTTGCCGGGACGGGAAGTGATCTTGTTGCAGTTATGACAGGTTCGGATCTCAGTATCCCCTACCACGGATACCGCCCAATCCGCGGCCTGGATCGGACCGTTCCAGTATTCCCACAAAGCATTGCCTTGGCCATTCGCAACAGATACCGATGCGGAATCGCAACTGTTGGCCCGGTCAAACATGACGTTGTAACCCACCATGACAACGTCCCTCAGAGCCCGAATGGGTTGCTGCCCAGCTCCGCCCCTTACGCTGTTACAGACCCATTCGGAGCCTGCGTCGCCGTGGTTGGAATTATCCACGTTCTCTTTAGCCGCCACGGCGTCACCACTGGTGTTACCGATTTCCCACGACCAGTCGGCGACTTTGGCGTTCATCTTGAACTTTTCCCACGGGTAATCGGTGGAATCCCCCATCATCAGATTGGCCATTTCCTGACAGGACGTTTCCGCAAATTCAAAGTCCATCTTACCCTGCAAAATGCCCTGCTGAAGAAGGTCATACAGTCCGGGATCGGCTTTTTGAATGGCTAGAGCTGGTAAAGAAGCAACCGCCGAAGTCGCACTGTTGATGATGTTACCCATCATGTTTTTGAAGCCGTCAGTCAGGCCGTTCAACTGATTCTTAACGGTCATCTTCGGATCAAACTCGCCACAGGACATGTTCAGGTCCCACCCCGCGCCAAAGCCCAGGATCGGGACCGTTTGGATTTGAGTAGGCGGTCCGGAAATAAGGCCTCCCCCAAGCTGATAGTCCAGAAGCGTTTTAAGCCGAGGGGACGTTGTTTCCATTGCATTCGCACTAGCCGCCAAAGACCCCGCAAACACCACACAGATCCATTGATTACGTGATTTCATTACCTTAATTCCTTCTAAGTCTTTTGATAACGGTCGCTTTGGACTAACTTCAACCAGAGTGCCAAACCAAAGACGAGCCCCGTCGTTGACAACACTTGTAGGCTCGCCAGAAATTCCAGACATAAGAATCGTCATTAGAACGCTTGCTCGACGAGGGTGTGGCGCCATAGGGGAACTTTTGGCATGAGCTTTCATCCTGCGGATACAACATCTGGAAGACACCGGTATCTTTATCGTTCTGATTCAGCGGGCCAGGCGGCCAATATCCGTCTTCACTGGGCTGACCAATACTGAAATAAAGGTGAGGCTCGTTTAGCCGAGTCACGAAGTGCATGGCGCGAAAGGCGGTAAGAACACCCGACTTGAGACCGTCGGCCTGGGTCAGAAATCCGCTCCGGGGAAATACACCGCCATAGCTGTTGTGGCTAGATCCGAGTCGATCCATGCCGACCGCCCATGAAGTCGGGTAGAAAAATTCCGGCAGGTGCCATCGCCACGCAATGGAATCCAGGTTGGAGATAAAATAGGGATAGAACGGAGCGGTACGTCCCGCACAGACCATTCCAACAAGGCCCTGGGCCAGCGTGTTATAAGCTATCAGCGCAGGATTGCCGTATGAGTCCACCAATTTGAAATCGAGGTTTATATGGTCATAACGGGTGGCTTCGTTGGAGCGGCCACCTTCTACCTTAGTGACGTTATGATTCGTAACCCATCCAATCATGGTGGTGACCCATGAGGAATCGTTCTCAGCCATTGAGATCTGGTTAATGTCCTGTGATTCCGTCCAAGGCTCCCCAGCGGCGCGATCGTAGGACTGCACCACCAGGTCCGGTACAAAATTTTTGACCTTGATTGACGTATCTACCCAGCACACAAAGGCTACACAGGTCATCCAAATGCAAGCTCCACGAACCTCCCAGTCCATGCAGCTCAGAGCGGCAGACATGGTCTGACTGACAATATCAACGGTATCAATCACACCACTGTAGCTATCATTCAGCTCGCCGTGACACGCAATGCATTCCACCCTTCCATCACGCGCTTTTAGACGATTTTGAGTGTCCGTAATGGTCGCATCTCTAACCGCATCCAAATTGCCTGGGTCATAGTTCGTCCACTCGCTCGGATAGGCAAAGGCATTCCCGGCACTGCCAATCAGCACCAGAAACAACAGAGAAATTAACGTCCGCATTTTAGTGGTTCTCCCTGCTATAAACGGCTAGAGCCGCCTTAAGTGAGCGCTCGCCGTATACCACTTGGCGGTCGTTGAAAACGATGGCCGGTAGCTTGTCGATGCCAAAGCGCATCGCAGCTTCAATTGCCCTGGATCCTGTTTGCATTTCCTGATTGATGGCTGGCCAGTGAGCGCTGTTCAATACCTGACTAAAGGCATCCCGGTAGGTTTTCTCAACCTTGTTGGGCTCGATCTTTGCAGGAACCAGTGCACGCATCCGTAGATTTATCTGCTTGGTTGCGCGATTTTTAGCGTCCATGTCGTACACCTCGATCTGAACTCGGTCAGATAGCGGCTCATCCTGTAGAACAAACAGATCATTGGTCTCAAATATCCGGATAGTCTGGACGGAGTCTGCGGCCAGTGTTGAGGCACTGACGAGCACCGAAGCGACGAAGCCCATGGACTCCAGCAAATGACGATTCATTAGCTGTCCTCCTCAGCAACGGTCGCACGAAGGGTTTCCATGACTTCTTTGGCAACAACCTGCTGCCCCTGCTCACTCTGGAGCTTCTCGAGGCGCTCGAGCGTGACACGGGCCTGAGACGCAGTATTACTCGCCGCCGGTATCGGATCGGCCGGTTTCGGAGCGATGCCACGGTAAAAGTCGATCATCTTGCCGACATATAGAGCAGCTTCGACTTCGGTGATGCCGAACTGGCGCATGTATTTGGCTCGCTCGGTTTTTTCATCCTTTTCCGTGCCCGCCAAGGACAGGTAAAGCGAGGGCGGTACGTTTCGGAACAAGGCTTCCATGTTCTCGGACAGAACGACGCCCTCGGTGTACTTCTTGGGCTCTTTCCGCGCCGAGAGCATGAGCTGCTTCTGTTCGGGGCTCAGGTTCTTAAAGCGCGCGATTTCCTCGATTTCGTCCTGTGGCATGACCAGGGCAATCCACCATTCGATCATGTTCAGCATCTTGCGGGCGGAGTTGGGAAAGTCCCCCATGTTCTGAGTCGCCACCCACCACCAAGCGCCGAGCTTCCGCCACATCTTGACGACCTTCACGACGAACGGCGCCAACAGTGGGTTTGTGGTGATAATGTGCCCTTCATCGGTCAGCATGACGATCGGACGCTCATCGTGTTGATGCTTCTCAGCAAGGTTGTTAATCCGCATCATGATCGAGGTGTAGGCAATCGCCAGCTGAGCGTTGTAGCCCTCCCGGGCGAACGTCGCCAGGTCCACGATGGTCACATCGGTGTCCGGCCAGCCATCACCGTCGGTATTGAAGACCTCGCCCTCAAACCCATCGCAGAACATCCGGAGCGATTCCCCCATTTCAAAGGCACGTGACTGACGGTGTTCCGGGTAGGCCGGATCTTTGGTGATCATTCGGAATCCTTCCGAGACATCCGAAGTCATGGTGCGGCGGCCCTCTGACCTGGCGAGCTTCGCGCCATTGAGGATCGCATCCCGGATCATCCGCCGGTCTGCACGGGTCAGCTTTTTCGCTTCCTCTTCCTCACCGCCGGTGATCATCAGCGTGGCGACAATCTCCATCTCACCCATGATGTCCCGCTGCTCGTCACCCTCATCGTCCGAGCCCGAATCCTCATCCATCATCATGTCGGCCAACACGTCCATGGCCGCACGAGCGCGAACGTCCTTGCGCTCTGCTTCGGTCAGTTCGTCATAGGACTTGGTGATGTCACCGATACGGATTTTCTCGGGGATGTGTGCGATCAAATCGTCTTCGCCAACCAATGCAGAATCGGAGACGATTCGAGAGCCAAGCAGATCTTCCTCATCCTTGGACAGCATCTGATCGGCGTCCACGAAAGGCGGTAGCGATACCCCGGCCCCTGGCTTGAGCTGTACCTTATTTACTGACAGGCCCTGAGAGGCGAAATAATCAGCCAGCAGACCAAAGCTATTTCCGGCCTCAACAATAAACAGGCGCGGGCGTTGAAGTGCCATGATCTGGGCAGACATGTTGGTAATGTGTGCCGATTTGCCCGCACCAGTCGGACCCAGTATCAGGCCATGCGCGTTCTTCTTGCGGTCATTACCGTTGAACGGGTCATAAGACACCGGTTCGCCACCGCGGTTAAAGGCAGTCTGCCCCGGATTTCCGGTACCGCGATGCCGGCCGAAAAGGGAAGCAAGGTTTGCCAGGTGTTGGGCCCAAACCGGACGAGTCGCCTTGAAATTGGCGTCCATGCTGGGCTCATAAACCATGGGCAGGTTGTAAATGTAGGCATCAAGGCCGAGGGATTCGTCTTCTTCCCGAACCGGCGCGAGCTGATTCGTCAGCAGAATCGTACTGGCCGCGTTGGTTTTTTTGCGCAGGTCTTTCAGGTTTTCGCCGCGCAGGTAAACGCACATCATTGAGCGGTAAATCTTGTGCTTGTTACCCATAAGAGACTTGGCAACTTCGCAGTCTTCACGCGTCATCGTTGCGTCGACGGACTCACCCTTGGATTTGTCCTGAATCCGGTTGATATGGTTCTGAACTTCGTCCTGGGGCGTCACGATGATGGTCGTTGCGATCATCGTGCCCGGCGGCATCTTATCCATCATGCAGGAAGCCTTGCCGGTTGAAAGACCGTCCGGGGTGGTCGCACCTACTTCGCCTGCAATCTGGCCAATCTTGGGCGTCCGACGAATCTTGTGCACCCGCAAGCATCGGTGTGGGAGGCCATCAAACCACCAGGTTTGTGACGGGGCATCGGATTTTGGCAAAGCAAAGAACAGGCTTTCCGCAAAATCATCGCCGGCCGGCAAACTCTCTTCGTCCGGGTAGGAAGCCAGTTCAACAAACTTCTGGCGATCTCCGTCGGTAAGCTCCGGACGCGGATTGAACCACTTCAACAGCCATTCATAGACTTCCTTCCCGCCATTGCGAACCAAGCCAATGCCAGCATCCCGGAAAGCAGCATCCAGCTTTTCGATGGTGTCGTTGAGTTCTTCTTCCGGCGTCATGCCAGCGTAGGATTTCCATTTCTCAGGGAGTCTCCGGTAGACAGCGAGTTTGATCCGGCGCTGACCGCCACTCCAGGGCGCATCAAGAACCTCTTTATCCTCAAAAAGACCGCCTTCCTTACAGATTCCGCGCAGGTGAGCTTCCATCGTTTTCAGCCATTCCTGAGTGAACGATGAATCCTTGCAGTAGTGCTTCGGATAGAGACGCAATTTCTGGATGTAGTCTTCCAGGTTGTCGTCATCATAGGTGTACTGCTGAATGATCCAGGGCCCTGCCGTCATTTCCTCGAAGCAGTCCTGCAGGGCGTCCTGAATCATATCCCGTCGATTCTGAAGCCAGTTGTAGGAACGACCTTCTGTGGCAATCGGGATGATGTCGAAAACAGCACCTACGCTTTTGCCGTCATCCAACAACATCGTTTGGGACTCGCTTTGGAATTCATACCAAGGCAGCTTTTCGACGAACGATGAAGGACGACGGTAAATTCGTTTTACCGCAGTTTTCGTGAGTGGTTTGCGCTGCCCTTCCCCGTCATTACTGGCTGTCTGGGTCTCAACGTTCGGTTCTGCCGGCTTCTTCGGTGCCGGCACCAGAATGTCTTTAATTGCCTTGGCTAAGTCCACGGATTACGCCTCCTGTCCTTGCGCTATCTCGGGTAAAGGGGGTATCAGTCGAGGCTTGGAAGGCGGCCTTTCCACCTTTCCGGTCCCACACCCGTCCCTGAATCAAATTTCCGGCATCCGCTCTGCTTGTCTGCGGAAGACCTGTTTTCACTGTGTTTGGGTTGGCGGCTTTCACCTGTCAGTCCCCGAAACGGTTCCCAAGATCAGAAAGCTCCCCGGGGAGCGCATAGTGGTCCTTTTCCCACATTCTGAATTCGGTCAAATACCCCGGAATCGGAACTTCGTCTTGGGTCGCCAGATGCGGACCAACGAACATGTACATTTTCGGGTTCGGCAGCATTCGGAACTTGCTCTGCAACTGGGTTTTCTCGGTGCGAACGTAGTCACTGAGCTCCACGTCGCCCTCAATCATCGGACGACGAATCAAAGAACGGGTATCAATGAGCTTGCCATCCCCGATTCCGCTCATGTGCTGGCCATAAACGGTTGCCATGTCCCTGTCGGGCTGCGGAATGAAGTTGTCTTTGTTGGTGCAACCTGCCAACGAGAGACTAATCAAGCTGGTAATCAGAACGGCGCGAGAGGTCTGCATAGTGATTTACCTTTCTTCCTTCAGGGTCATAGTCGATAGCGATCTGTTCGGTCACATGCACAACAATCTCAGTGCCTGGCTCTACATAAATCGCGTCAAAAGAGTTGCTCTGGCGTTCGTCCAGCCAGTCCGTAACTTCGTCCAGGCCGCTGGCGATCGCATCGTTTCGAGCGACAACCGTCGGATCACCTGTCAAAGCTTGGGTCGAACCGCCAAATGCGTTTGTTTGTGTGGCAAATTCGGCGTCAGCTTTCGCCTTAGAGTAAGAGCTGGCTGCTGTGAGACCGATTCGCTGCGCGAGGTAGCTGGGCGCGTTGGTGATGCGCTTACCAGTTACACAGGGAATGCCAAACTTGTCAGAGAACCAAGCGATCGGCTCGGCCTCTGAGGCCCCAGGTTCAGGAAAGGTCACCAGAGTTCCGTCCTGGAAGGTGAAAGTCATGCTCTCGATCTGGCCGCTGACACAGGAGAGAGTCCAGTCGCCCTTGGCAATACCGGACATTTTGATGCCGTTAAGGCCCGGGATTTTGATTCCGTTCGAGGACAGATTTTCCGGTCCCACCATGATCTTAAAGGGATATGGATCGACAACCTGTCCACCCACCGGAATCCGGCCCAGCATCGCAGTCATGGAAATTGAGCCGAGCAGCGTCGCGTTGTCCGGAATCGTGTAAGCCTTGATTGACCGTTCATCCTTACTCTTTTCGGTGGTTTTCCGCGCAATGCCAGCCGCCGGCGCAGGTAACTCGTCTGGGTTCAGCGAAAAATCAGGGAGAGAGATTTTCGCCGGGTCTGTAGGATCGACTCTGGCCTCGAGCGGGTTCGTCCACACCACCTGGTCATAGTCCACCGGAGATCCGGTTTGATCGTATCCGAGTCCAGTCGGGATACCCGCAGAGTTGATGTCATAACCATTGGCAGATGTCTGGCTGCTTTCCTCCTGGCCTTGCAGCTCTTCGAGGCGCTTCTCCAGACGAGCAACAAGGCCGCGGGTTAGATCCTGTGTATGCTCAAGCTCACGCTGCTTTGCTTCCGCGTCACGTTCGGCGTTTTCAAAACGGCTTTCGATGCGGCCTTTCAGGTTGCCCTCCATTTTCAGGAGCTTCGAGATTTCCTGCTTCAGGCGCTCGTTCTCCTTTTGCAGCTTGACCGAATCCTCGCGGACAGCCCGGGTTTCATTTGTCAGCGTTCTCATGGTTTCAACCGGAGTATCGACGTCCACCCCGAACTCATCTTTCAGGTAATCGTCGGCCAGCGGATCTACTACAAGCCCGTTGTCGACCACAGCAGGGCCCGATTCGATGGCTGATAACCCCTCCAGTTCAGAGGCTGGATCAACCGCGACGGCCTGTGCCTCGTCGGATTTACCACCTTTCATGATCACTACGAACAGGACGGCAATAACCACGACCGCAAGACCTTTGATCACAATGTTTGCATTCATGTCGTGTCCTCAGTTCTTGGCGTTGATGATGGCCTGAGTTTCCTGACGCAAATCCTGGTAGTGCGTCCACGGATACAGGGTTTCCTTCAGAGGCCGCTCTGAAATCAGGTAAAGGATGGTGCTGTCTCCCGGAGTACCGTTTGGCTCCAAAGAATGATGCTGAAACGTGGCGTGGGAGAACGGGAGGTTCAGGTCCAGGTAATCGAGCCCAATAGCACGATCGGAAATGTTGCGAACGTACATCGCTGCGAGGTAATAGCCGCCGCCGCTGTAGCCAATGACCGGCTTTGAGACCGTGGCGTAGCGCGCATCACCTTTGAAAATGCGAACGGCTCCTTTCACGCCTAGAGTGATCTCGGAGATCCCGGCGCGATCCCGGTGAAGACGGGTCGGACCATAAAGGCGCTGCGCGGCATAGCGTGTCAGATCAATGGGAGTGACTCGCTCCACTGGCTCAGGCATCGCCGCTGCGGCTTCCGCCTCCGGAACTTCGTTGTCCGTTTCCAGAACAATGCGAAGTTCCTCCAGCTCTTCCGCGTTTTCAGGCGCTTCGGTCGAAATCAGATCGAGCAGGATGACCTGACCATCGGCCATACGACGAACCTGAACCCGTTGCTTGTCGAATTCCTCGTAAGGTTTGAAGTGAACAGCACCTTGGGCCGACTGGACGCGGAACAGCTGCTTCATCTGCTGCCCTTTTGTCACTCCAACCTGGACATGTGAACCGAACTGGATCGACCGCTCCTGGCCTTTGTGCAGCTCAATCGTCACCGGCAGGTTTTGGTAATGAATGATCTCGGTTGCCGTGACCGACCCGGTCATGAATAAAAGGATTAGGGATTTCAGGATGTACTTACGCATGTCACTCACCCAGTTCTGGAGATGTAGTGTTGGTGTTCTGGACGTCGTCGTTCTCGATAATGGCTCCCTCAAGACGACGCGGTTTTTTGTAGAAACCGTCCAAGGCAAGGCCCCAAAGATTGCATTCGGGGTCAACATCCCAGCGAACCAAGCGGATTGGGTAACGGACAAAGATGTCTTTCACGATTTCTGACCGGAAGGTTTCCTTAACGTTGACGTCGTAGAAGGCCACCCAACTGTCTTTGGATTCGGTGTAAACACGCTTTGGCGTGTATGGGCGATCAGGCATTTCCTGCAGTGCCCGGGTTCGGGTTAATTCGTGATCGAGGCGACGTTGCTCGTAATCGCGCTCAAGTTCACCTTTAAACCTTGGGGTGATGTAACAGCTCAATCGTTCAATCTGCTGCTTGTAGTCGTCCTTGCCATCGACAGGCCAGTTATTCATCTGCTGCCAGATGTAATAGCCGAATGCGTAGACGTTGAACGGGTGCCGCTCGTTGATGCCACGAGTGGAACCAGAGCGAAGGTCAGGCGGAATATCAATCTTGATCCGCTCGGGAGCTTCCTTCCATCCGAGGATGCTGTAAATCAGGGCGATCGCGAGAATCCCGACAAAGATTCGCAGTGTCAGAATGTGAGCATCCCGTCCATCGAGAGCCTTTTTTAAACGCGCCACTCTCAGTCCTCCGTTTTGGTTTTAACTTTCACTACCGTTCTCTCGCGGCGTATGTCCCAGGCCTGAGAGGTCTCGATGTAGTCGAAATTGATAAAGCTGAATTTTTGCTGTGCGATCTTTTTGAGATAGACGATGTGTAAACCATCTGGCCGGCGACGCTTGAGCCCTGTGAGGTATCTGCCTACCAGTAAAAGCGAGACGATAGCCATGCCAACACCGATACCGACTCCAAAAAGTCCCCATCCGAATGGCAAGAGAAGAAGAACGGAAACGGGGATCCAGAAGACCAGGCCGACGATAATCAGCACGACCACTTCCGTGTCCGTCAGGCCCCGGAACACGACCGGCTCTTCAATGAGCCGGTCTGGGATGAAGTCGATTTCTCGACCCTTCATACCGATCTTTTCCATTAGAAAATCACGGTAGCCGCTTGCGTCAGGAGGTAGACCACAAAGACAAGCAGCAAGACGCCCATGCCACCGTGCATGCCCATGTCGCCCCAGGTCTTCTTGCCATCGCCGATTTCGTTGTAAGTCGAAATCATATTCCTGGCCACCGCCAAGAATGCGATGGTGCCCAGGATCAGACCAAGTACGATGGCGATATCGTAGGCATAACCTTTGAGCAGACCGATATAGTCGCCCTGTGCAGGTGCGTTGGTTGGGTTGGATGTGGTTGGCAGAGCTGCCTGAACCTGAGTGCCAAGTGACAGGAACGCCATTGCCGCCGCGGTTTTCATTGCCATGTACTTCTGCATTGCTTGTTTCATTCTGGATTTCTCCTAGTTTTTGGGGGTGGTGCTTCTCGGGTACTGCTAGGGTTACTGCACTGGTCAGTTGATGATTAGGAAGAGCATCACGAGGAGAACGAAGACCGCTCGCGCCCAAATGAAGATCATTTGTCCGGACTTAATCTCCTCGTTCGCCCAGTTTTCGTAGGCCTGCATGCAGGTCCAGGCGATGAACATAATCACTGCGACAACGGCAATCATTTGGACCAAGGTCAGAAGGTTCGCTGCTGTCATCCAGCAAGAGGCGGCACCATTGCAACCAGACCCATCCTGAAACCATTGATGCTGATCAGGACTCATTGCTTGTGCTCGGTGTAGTTGACGCTGAGCGCGTCGATGGTTGACGGAACCACTGGCTCCATGGGTACTGTCAGGTGGTGCGAAATGCCGTGTTGGATCTTTCGCAAGTCACTCAACAGAATCTCGTAGTCGAACTGGGTCCGGTCGGAAGCATTGCTTCGCGCCCGGGCGTTCAGAACCAGCGCTTCAAGAGCCGCTAACTCGGTCTGGATGTTCGAGAGCGCTTCACGCTCCGCCCAGACGTCCGCAGCTGCATTTGCGCTGATGGCAATCAGGCTGGAAAAAAGAATCGTTTTGAAAACTCTCATCGTGATCTCGTAGCTGGTGAGTTCTGATGAGAGCGATTTAATCAGGCACACTTACAAAAAGGCGGATCAAAAGGTCACAGGTTGGTGACCTTTTATACGAGGAGGAAACGTGTGGGCACGTTGATCGGGATTGCAGCTATCGTTGGGCTTGTTCTGCTCATTCGGTGGATGGTGAAAGGTGTGAATCCGCCGTCTCAGACGGATTTTGCAAAGGCCAGCGCGAAAGGGCATTCAAAGGTGTTTTTGTTCAAATAAAAGCCCTTCGTAAAGAAGGGCAAGGCTTGCGGAGGTACGACCAATACTCAGAGGTATTTTTTGAATTTAGAGCTCATCACCATCAAACACAGTCCAAACAAGACAGCGAAAGGTGTGATCATATAATTCGGGTGAATGGAACTTGGAATGGCCAGGTAGAGAATCCACGCCAGGGCCAGAGTCGGAATCGCGAACTTTTTGGCCCAGTGATAAACGTAGCCAGACTCATTCCCACCACGCCACCGCCTTAAGTCACGCTGCATCAGTCCGTCACAGACGCCAACGATCCCGAAAAGCACAAAAGCCGGCATAGACAACATCAGTACAGCCATCCGAACGAAAAACATGATCAGGATGTATATGGCCGCCATCAGATACTCATAGTATTCGGCGATCACGTCCTTCATTATCAGAATAATCTGGCCGTCATTGGCGTCAGGTGTTCTGACCGACTGCAGACTGTCCAGCAGGCCAGAATCAACAAACAGGAAGCTGACCACTTTGGTGATGATCGAGCTTGCGGAATTCACAGCGCCCTCATTCGTCTGGTCCTTCGAGGTCAGCGACTCACTCAGATAGCCGATCTCCTGGAACATCATCTGTTCCGCATTCTTGTAGGTAGGCTCATCCTGGAAGAAGCCCATGTTGATCCACTCGATGACGATCGACATGAATGCACTGAATAACAGTAAGCCAATGATTTTCAGAATCAGGTCGATGGATTTGCCGACAAAGCCACGTTTCTGGGCGGGATGTTCTGATTTACTTTCAGGCATTCGTCAGTTCCACCATTGCTCGGCTGTGTGATAGTTCCGATCCATTTCCCGGGTCAGAGCCTGTATGTTTTCCGGCATTTCATCATCATCGTCCTCAACGGGCAGCGGAAAACGAACTTTCCAGAGCTGGCCACCATCCAGCAGACAAAATGCCTGACCCTTTGGCAGCGCCGTAATGTGACCAGGCTCGAGCATTGGGACGCGCAGCATCGAAATCCGGTCCTGAGTGCTTGAGGTGAAATCGACGCTTGAATCTGTGTCGGACGAGTCGTTCGCACCGGAAACCGTCATGATCTGAGCGATCTCGACCTCGGGCAGCTGATTCGTCAACAACTCGGCCGTGTCCTTTTCCTTCACCCGAAGCATGATCAGATTGTTGAAGTTGCCCTCGACCTGCCTGGCTTTAGCAACATTTCCGAGTCTGGCTTCCAAGTCTTGGCGAGACTGAGAATAAGCGGTTATCTGCATGCCAGAACCGCCGGATTTGTTGACCATCGGCAGAAACTCATCACCGATCAGGTCAGAAAATTCATCGGCATGAAGGCAAACCTTCGGAAGTGAATTGGCCTGACCTTCAAGCATTCCGTGTTCGAAACCATGCTTGTAAATATGACCACAAGTGCTCACCAGGTCGGAGAACATTGAATTCCCAACCGCAGAGGAAACCTCCGTGTCTGTCATTGCATCCAGCCCAACGTAAACAATCCCTCGCTTACGTATGATCTGGGTCCAGTCGAAAATGGGTCTTTCGTCGGTAACATCGAAGTAATCAGGAGCGAGAAGCTTCCCGATTTTGCCGGTCGTCAGCTTTTCGAGAAGTGGCAGAAGACTGGCGACGAGCTTATCGAAGTAGGTTTTGTCGTATCGCAATGCGGACAGAAGACCGTGAAGTACCGGATCGCTGACGTGCAGTTGTTCAACATACTGCCTCAAGGCCTCTGTTCGCGGATTGGCGTGCTTTGCGAGTCGGGGATTGGCTTTGTACTTCTTCTCGGCTTCACCAGTCATCGCGTTGATGTCCTCGATCCAGCCCTCTTCGCCATTTCTGGGCAGCCACCAGTCCATGTATTCGCAGAACAACGGTTCGATGTCCGTCACGTACCGAAGGATGTTGTTGTAGTCCGGACGCTGGCCCAAGCTAACCAAGGCCCGGGCGACGATGTTAATAAAGCGCCATGCGAACTCTTTAAACGCGGCACTGTTACCCTCGGCCGATAGCTGGCCAGAGATACGACCGGCGATCTCAGTAATTCGCGAAAAATTTCCGACTGCGTTGTAGCGGGCGGAAGAATCTGGAAAGCCAAGGTGGAACATGTAGAAATCGTCTTCCCGCCCTGCCCTTTTGGCTGCCATATACATTCGCGTAAGTAGTCCGGCGTCGGATTTTGGATCCAATAGGATTACCGGCCCGTCGTTCCTCCGAATGTCCTGCTCGATCAGGATTTCAGCCAGCCGACTCTTTCCGACTCGCGTCGTTCCCAGACAGAGGGTGTGTCCTACCCGCTCTGACATCGCCAGCAATACCTGCTTTTCTTCAAGCTCGACGGCGTGGGTTACGGGATTGCCACCCACGGCCGGGTATGGGCGAACAGGATTCAAAGGGTGATCTTTGCTGGTAAGATCCGCGATCCACTGAAGCTTCGATCCCTCCAGTTTGCGCTCCAGCTCACGCGCGAAATTGTTTATCCGGGACGGACGGATGTACTTGGCTGAGATGGGCGCCATGGTGTCCTTCAAACGCTGAGTATGCGTCTGGGTCCAGCGAAAACCCTGTCCGAGGTAAAGGTGGTTTTTGAAGCAAGGGATCTGGTCAGAAGACATGGCGAAACGCGGCAACCGCCTCAGATTCCGCTGATACTTGATGACGCTGGATCCCTGGTAAAAACGATAGAGTCCAAAGACAACCAGAATGACCGCAGAAGTGTAGGCAACACTGGGAGTCATCATCAGCAATGACGGGGCAGCCAGGCAAATTCCGGCTGCACATACGCTTACTGTACCCGAGTAGAATTCAACCGGCGGGCGCAGCAGAGCTTCAAGCGTCTGAGTGGCCATCAGCGCATCACCCCATTCTTATCGACAAAGAACGGGTAATGCCGAAGATTGATGGCTTTTGCCATCTGCTCGCCATTGGTCGCCTGGAGAAGAATTCCCTCACCTGCCACGGACTGCAAATGATTCATTTCATCGACGGTCCCTACGTTCACAACCAAACCAATGGCCCGTTTCTCTTTCAGGAATCGCCGGTTTTGTTTGAGCCAGTTAATGGAAACGGAGTCGTATCCGATGATGAACATGGGCCGGCTCAACATGTCATACCGAATCCCAGCGGCCTCTTGAGGACCCACCCTGCCCACAGTCAATGAGGGTGACGAAACAGGAAGATTCGAAACCAGAAACCTTTTGCCACGACGCTCATCCTTCAGTTTCTGCAGTTGCTCTTTAAAATCGGAATCTGAAGGTAGGAATGGTTTTGCGGACTGGCCGCCAAAATCCCCAATGACCTCGAGCTCATAGAATCCCTTGAGCTGCTCGTTCATGGTTCCAGCATGGACCGGAAAAGCAAGTGCTGAGGCCAAGGCAATGCCTATAGCTGCTTTATTCAGATGTTGTCCCATAACCGTATGACTCTCTCTCTGTATGCATTGGCGATTTGTTTGTCTCTCGGGCGCTGGGCCGGCCGGTGATAACAGCCAATGGCCAGCTCCCATGATGAACATTCCGGTCGTTCGAATTGTTCACGAAGATGTTGAGCCGCTGCCGTGAGATTCAGGTAGGGATCAAAAGCGTCCCAAAGTGAGCGGAACCTTTTTCTGTGCCATCGCCAGTTCATCTGTCCCAAACCGACGTCAAAGTGGTAATCCCCGGCTTTGACCAGGCTGTCTGCAAATCGGAAAGCCGCTTCGCGTGTTTTGAAGAAGTGCGCCTTTCCACGATGATTGATCGTCCAGGGCCAAGGTAGTGTTCGGGTTGCATGCTCAGTTCGAGTTCTGGATTCATTCAGAACTATGGCGAAGAAAAGCTTTGCCGGTACCTTCTGCTCCTGGCTGACCAACTGATACATCGGGGGGATTTGGGAGGCATGAACGTCCCCCCACAAACCAGCTCCGATCAGAAACGCCAAAAGGTATCTCACCACCCTACCCTCACTCTCCGTATTTGGTGACGTCGCCCGACGCGACATTGAAGGTTCGAACCGCAGGGAGGTCGTCGAGATCGACGCCAAACTCTTCAGCCTTCCCAGACTCGAAGTTGAGCGTGACCTTCCGTGATCGAACAATTTCCGGATCGATCTTCATGTGGCGAGCCCACTTGGAAATGGACTCAGCTGAAGCACCTTCGTTGAAAAAGATGTCCAGACGAGAGTTTCGCGACACAGATTTTCTGACTTCGCTCACCAGGTCTTCGCAGTCTTCGAGACAGAAGTCGTTTACGAACAGAGCAACGTGAGTCCTGGTCGCGTTGTATTTCTCATTCCATTCCTGTTCCCAATGAGGAGCATCAATCACGACTGGGTTTTCGCCGAACATGGCCTTCGCGGCTTTCATGCGTTCCACTTCGAAGGCCAATTCCAGCTCCATGCGCCGAGATTCAACCTGCATCCAAATCATTGCGTAACGCTCACGCTCAGCAGGGTCAGTCTCGGAGACGCCAAGGGCGGTGAGTGGATCGAGTCCTGGAGACCAAATGCCTCGAGGACCCGACATGATCTGTTTGTACTTGATCCAGTCGGAATCCTTGAGCATCCATTGCTTAGCGAGGGATCGTTCTGCATCCGTCAGTTGCATGCTGGACTTCTGATCGAGACTCGATTGCGCCTGAGAGGAAACATTCCCCATTGAGCGCGTGTCTGTAGGTGTCTGAGCTGTAGCAATGTCAGCCGTTACCAGGCTGACCAGAAATGAAGCCAAGAGGGTTTTTCGAATCATGAATTACCCCTCGCAGTCGACCATGACTTTGGAGACTTCTCGTGCTTCCTGTGATCGGGGCTGACTCAGATCAGCAACCAGAACCGGCTGATCGCAGCCCTCTGCTTTAACCGCTTCCGCTGAAAGGTTCGAAATGTAGTAGCCGCTATCTGTTGGAATGAAAACGCCCCGGGCAAAGGTTGTGCTTTCGGAAGCAACTTCAGAAACGTTTTCGACCGGTGGAGCCGTATCCTCAAGCATTTGCTGATCAGCAGCGTTGAGATACATGCCCCCGCCAACAGCCACAACAAAAAGACCTGCCAATGTGATTGGTTCCATCACTTAACCCTCCACACTCAGGCGTCGAACTTTCGAGCCAGCTTTGAAAACTGCCTCGCCGTTCACAGCACCCTGAAGTTTCCATCCGCGGTAATAGTCACCAACTTTGAGGGGTACCCAACCTCCTGATGAGTCTTGAAGAACCACATAAGGCTCGACACCCCACATGTCGATGCTGGCAACAGTGGCACCTTCCAGTGTCTGAACTTCTGAAACGGACTGGGGTGCTGGCGCTGGCACTGTCTTAACGACAGTCCTTGCCGGACGCTCATTGAGGGTTTTGACTTCCTTGCTGACGACATCAATATCGAGTCGGTGTTCATCGAGAATGTTCTGATGATCTCCCAACGTAGTCTTGATACCGCCCAGTTCGTTTTGGATGCTGTCCAGTACGGTGGACATGGCTGCCAGGTCAGAACGGAATTGTTCGATGTCGGAGATGCGAGCCGTGTTCTCTGAAACCGCAGACTGTGTCTGGGCCAGACTCTCAGAAATCTCGCCGTCCTGAGTCACCAGATCCGAGATTGATTCTTGAAGGCCAAAAACTGTTTGCCGGATCTGACTGTCGCTTTCGAGCTGATTAAAACCAATCACTCCCGCGACGCTGAGAGCCAGCAGTGAAACCACCAGAGCTGATCCACCCAGCAATTTTCCACCTCCACCTGCCGTTTTCGGCGCTTTCTTTTTAGAGGTTTTGGCCTTCACGGGGATTGGTTCCGGCTCAATATCTGATTCGCCCTCGGAGCCGACAGCTTCCCTAGACTCAGACACCGGAAGATCCAGATCGAAATTCTCCAGTTCAACTTCAGATTGTTTGGCGCCAGGATCACGGAGCTCATTAGTCGCAACTCCAGCCTCCTCGAATGCATCATGACCCTCGTTCAGCGCTACTTGATCCCGACCTTTGTTCTTGGAAGCCGGTGAAATGCTCTGAACGATACCTTTTTGCAGCTTGCTCATGACTTGCCTCCCAACTTTTCAGACAGCTCGAAGGCAACCTTGCGATGAACAGGATCTACGATCAGCTCGAAGGCTTCGCCAGAGAGCGTGTTCAAAGCGCGGTCCAAGGTCATTGGCCCAATAGTGCGATGAATAGCTGGGAGAGGAAGATCCAGGAGAACCTTAGCCTCTTCACTCAGCACAGAGGCATCTGCCAGAACGTAGCCTGAGCGTGCCAGCAGAAATTCCACGGTCTGTCCGACGGAATTGATTGATTGAGGAACCCGAGTGCGAATAACCACCTTCAATGGATTCAGCTGATCAACTGGCGGGATGTTTTGAACAAACGAATACCGACCAGTTTGCATCCGCTCCACTTGCTCACGTTCTGCCTGGTCAGAAGGGATGACTGATTCTGCGTATGCTGAGACTGAGAGGCAGCACAGCAAAGCAAGGGGTAAAACTTTCATGGCAAAAACCTCTGAATAGTATTCAGGGGTAGCCTATGGGGTTTCCCTGTTTAATTGCGGTTTAAAAGGTCACGGCTCGATGACCTTTTACTTTTGCACTTCGCAGAAATGAAAAAAGCACCCACACCGGGTGCTTTGCTGTATTCGAGGCCGGGTATAGCGAAACCCGATTTTGAGACTGATCCGGAAATGGGGCGGTGGGATCGTTGTTCCCCCAATATTTTCGTGCGTGCTTGTAGCGATCGCACGGCATGGCTAAAAACCACACAAAAGCCACTCGACTGGCGTCCTATCATCACTGCAAGATTTGCTTGCCGGCTAACCGAGTCATTAACACCGATGAGGCTGAGCCGTGAACGCTAACCGGAATACCCTGAAAATCTTCCAAGACATTCGGGATAGCGAACGCGGTCCAAGGTTGGCAAAGAGGGCTCTTTACCTGGTCAGCTCACAGTTTCTGAATTGAGGAGTAGAGATTAGCAAAGGGGAACACTTTGCAGCTGAGCCCGGAGGCTTGGTGATTCTTGAATTTTTGCAGGTCGCCGAAAGTTTCGCAACTAGAACTCTGCCGCCCTTAAATCGACCAGTTCTGATTCTGATTGCTCAATCGCATCAATAAAACCTTTCAAGAGTCGGAGGTTTGCATTCAGGTAAATCAATTCCTCTTCGATGTCCTTGAGATTTAACACCTGGTTGGGATCGAAAACTTTGAGGTAGTCCACCACGGTCTCGGCATGAAGACGAACATATTTCCGGTCTCGCTTGGATGAACGAAAGCGCCAGAAATATTTGGTAGTGGTTCCATCGGATCTACCAGCAATAGTCAGCTCGAAATCCTCTCCAAAATTTGAAATCAAATCGTCCCGGAGTTCTGCTGCCCTGGCCTCGAGCCGCTCGCGAAATCGTTCGATATCCTTGCGGTATAAGTTTCGCCTCGCGCCCTCATTATCCTTAAAAGGTATTAGTAAATTTATATTTAAAGGGATGGTCACCGAAATTCCTCTCCTGATCCAAGCAGTGATAACCACTTCTGATCCAGCACTGTTGCTGGTTTTGATCCAACTTTCGGCCGGTTCTGATCCATGCGTGAAACAAAAAAAGGGTGCCGCCTTGGGCACCCAATGATGTCGCCAAACACTGCAGGGCAATCAGGCTTCTGTTTCCGCTTCTGCTTCGGCTTTTGCCAGCACGCTGTCCAGCTTAGACTCCAGGTCTGCATTTACCTGCTTCGACGAACCGGTCTTTTTGTCTGAATTTTGAAGATCGGCGCCCAGAGTATTCAGTCGTGTTTGGGGGAGAGATGGAGCATTTGGCGATCTGGTCGTGCCTTCCAAATAACCCTGCTCCAATTCACCCATAAGCTCTTTTGCTTTCTGGGCTCGCTGATTGTTGGCCGCCATATCGTCGCGGCTGACCCCGGTGTGTCGATACTTGTAAACCAAATGCAGAACTCCTCTGACACGCTTCTCTACACGAGCCAAAGTCTGAAACTTGGTTTTTGTTTCAATAAGGCCGATGTGACTAGCAAGCAAAATCTTCAGGACAATCTGATCCACCTTTAAGAGCTGGTAGACAAGCTGGAAACCGAGACGTGAAGCAAACCGGACAGGAACTACCACAGGATTTTTCGAGGCCACATTTGGAAGCCTCATAGCAGATGGGACGTTTTCCTTGATGAAGTCTTCGATGTCAGCCAATTCAGCATCGAGGTCCTCAGACAAGTGCTCAATTCCCTCTTCAATTTGAGCAAAGTGAAAGTCTGCATAGGGATCGTCTTCCCGTATCGCTTGCTCGAGCGAACGCATTCGTGAACAAAAACCCGGAAGCCCAAGAATTCCATGCTTCTTTTCCGTCTTTTCCCGACCTTGCCAAAGCCTTAGTGCAGGCCGTGTTGCCAATTCGATCTCAATGTCCTGAGTAGGAGCAATTGATGCCATTTTTGATGATTTGTCGGTCATTTTGTGCTCCTTAGAACGCGACTTGTAGATTTCGAGTTTGAACTGGAATCGAGCCGTTGTTCTTTGACTGATTCATGACCTGCTCAATCTCTTTGATCTCGCGATAGATCATGGACAAAGGCAGGTCCGTGCGACGTGCTACCTCAAGCAGGCGGCGACGAATATCGATAACCTCAATGAGGTTGAGCCATTCTTCATAGATCCGGCACTGCTCATCATGTGTTGGCACTACCAATCGTCCACGAACAGTTGGAATACCCAGGATCCGTTTTCTGGTCGATACGTGGGTTGTCCGCATCCCGAAGAATTCCTTCATCAGATTAAGACACGCACCACGCATCAACATCTCATCAATCATTGCATACTGTTCTGATTCAGAAGCCTCTACTTCCAACAGCTTTGAAATCCTGGCTGCATTGATAGGAAACCAATCCTCCAGGGATTTCCCCATTGCACAGTAATTTGAGGCAACGCGTGTGATTTGGTCAGGTTTGAGGGATTCGAGAATTCTCAGGGACTCGATGGACAACCCAAAGTCTTCAACGGAGTCGAATATGCCAGCTCTGGCATTGCCTAAAGTCTTTACTAGCAGTGCTGAGATGAATTGGGCGCTTTCGTATCGGAAGTTTTCGCAGGCTGACACAGCTTACTCTCCTTGCTGAACCTGATTTAAAGCCTGAGGCCCTTTGTGGCGCCTCTGTGCAGTACAACCCAGTCCGTACAATCCCTGCCCGTCCTGCGTCCACACGTGTCTGTAAACACTTTGGGTGTCTGAATTTTCAGACAATGATTTACAAAGTGTAACCTGATGTCAAATTTTTAGTCAGTAATTAGTGTAAAAAAATTTATTTTGTCTGATTTTTCAGACTCTCTGCTGTATGCTGTAGTCATATGACTACAGACCAAGTGGATGACGAATAACTAGTTAATCACCCATGGGTTCTCGCCCTCGAGCGCGGCTTATACCGAGACTATTGAGGCTAATACGTGGAAAAGCTCCCGATACTTACTGATGCTGCTGAAGCGATAATTTTTTACGAAACAAATCCTTCTACCTGGTCCAGCAATCTTATGAAGGCGTGGATTGTGAGGCACCTCGTTGAAGACGGCTATGCGAATGCTGATATCAGGGATGCACTTAAAATTAGGAAAAAGTACGTAGTCACTCATCTCATTCGTGTAGGGAAATCCTTATCACTAGAAGAGTTCGATCTGTGGGCCCGATATCCTGCAAGCATCACTTTTGGTCATATGCGCGCAATAGCTTCACTGCCCTACCCTACCCGACGTGATCTGTTACGACTTTTACTCAAAACCAAAACTACGGTCTCCCAGCTTGAGAAAATTGCCCGCGGAAAGAAGCTCGACAATGAAACGGACATTCGCAAGCTTGAGAGAGACATCTCAGATCATACTGGCCAGCCAACCAGAATCCGGTTCAACCATAGAAAAAAATCGGGATCGATAACAGTCGATTTCTTCAGCTTAGATGAATTTGATTTTCTGTGTGAGAAGCTTGGCTACAAGCCCGCTGACGACTTTTAAGTTTCAAGCAGATTTGAAAATTACCCTAATACATCTTCGAACTGGCCCTTCATATTCGCATTCCTTAATCACAATACATCCTGCACCATGCGTTTCTTCAGCTGACCAAATCCCGATATCAAGGGGCTTACCCGCCACGGGTAAGTCTGGAATCTGAGGGGTTACCCGCCACGGGTAAGTCTGAAATCTGAGGGACTACCCGCCACGGGTAAGTCTGAAATCTGAGGGGCTACCCGCCACGGGTAAGTCTGGAATCTGAGGGGCTACCCGCCACGGGTAACTGCAAGCAAGAGGCATTGCCAAAAAAAAGGGCAGCAACCTGCCGCCCTTTCCTATCACCAGTTTTTATCAAGCTTAATTCATTTTGAACTTCTTATTGAGGAGTTCAACAGCGGCTTCGATATCAGACTCTGAAAGACCCTCGATTTGAATCTTGCAAACACCGTCAGCCGAAACGGTGCGCTTCAAGACCTTCTTGCCATCCTTGCTCGAATAAACTTTTGGAGGAATTGAAGTAGAGGGTGTTGATGGGGCTCTTACGGCACTTTTGAGCGAGGCAACAACCTGGTCATAGTTAAGTAATTCTCGCCCTTCTTTAAGAGATTCTTTGCGATCTGCTAAAAGTTCCTCTGCCCTTGCGAAAAGCTTTTCAGGGTTCTTCTTCCTAAGCTTCGAAATGATCTCGCCATAGCTCTGAGCCATGTCACTTGGAGCCGGCAGGATTCGAACAAAGATCTCCTCAAGTTCACAAAGCAATTTGTAGCGTGACGAAGTTGACTGGGAAAAACCTTTGGCCTTGCTAAGTTCATTCCAACTCCGGTATTCACCAAGTTCAATCAAACGCTCATAAGCCTGAGCCTTTTCAAAGAAAGACACATCTTTGCTGTCATTCTCAAGGAGGCTCAAAGCTCTAACGTCTACTGTCGGTACGTCACCCACAAACGTTTTGAAATTAACTCCGGCGATACGACATGCGGCCCTGCGTCGGGAACCATAAAGAAGCTCAAATCTTCCATCTGATTTTGGACGAACCATTCCTGGATATTGGTTGCCACCACCAGATCGAATTGTCGGTAAAATATCCGACAGAGAAATCTCATCCAGGAATTCCTGCTTCCGCTCATTTTCAGGGGAAACGTCAATAAGTGAAGGATCAATGTCCTGAAGCTCGAAACTGACACTCTGTTTGCTGACAGGCATATCAAGAACAACAGAGCTACCTGTCGAAGTCGCTCCAGCAAGTGCGGCCTTCAGTTTTTCGTTAACCGATTCATACTCACTTTCAAGATCTTTAACCTGCTCCTCGAGCTCTTCGGTATACGTTTTCTTCCTGACAGGTTCGTTGCCGAAGGATTTCAGAGCCGGACTTCTTGAGCCTTCAAAGTATTTATCATCGGCTGAATCAGTGGTCTCAGCATCATCATCGAGAATCGATAGTTTTGAAGCACCATATTTATCTTTGTTAGCCATTTTCTTTCAGCTCCTATTCCGCGTGTCCGGCATCACGAATTTCCTTCCTTGCATCACCAGCCTTGGCAACAATCTCGTCGATTTTATCCAGGTGTGAACCTCTCATTGCGTCTCCAAAAACGGTTTCTGCAAGAGCATCATGCATTTCAGCGAAAAGACGATCATACATTTCAATCGTGGATTTAAGCTTCTTCCGATTATCTGCATCTGAGGGATTCTTTTCATAGATCGAGTATGTGGATGCGTTCGCTTTTCCTATTTCATCTGACGCATGTGCTTCAGCCGTCAGAACATCGCCACGTTCAACAGTGAATACTTTTCTGATGATCTGACCAAAAAATTGCGCGTACGAGGACCCGCTGAACTTTGTAATGAAGTAGCGAAGGTCGGGGATGTGGGGTGCTACTCCCATATCTATATAAGACCGTGCCGTATCAGAGATCAGTTTTGAGAATTGCAACGTCGAAGCGAAGTCCAGCAAAGCAGCAGGTGTAGGTACAAAAACAACATCACAAGCGCTTACCACATTCAATGTTGTCATATTGAGCGAGGGCGTACCGTCGATAATGATGAAGTCATAATCTTCGCCGACTTCACGTAAGCCGTCCCTTAGCTTTGCTATAAATTCAGTTTTAGGCTTACTACTGTTTTCCATCAGCTGGGGAAGAAGCAGGTCGATCGCCAGGTTTTCCAAGCAAGAAGGGATGATGTCAATGTTGTCCCAATACGTTTTCTGAATGGCGTACTTTAGATTCTTGGACGACCCCCTTGGATGACCAGCCTCACGAAGGGCTTGATCATCTTCAAGAATGAAAGGAGCGAAGGTGTTCTCATACTTGATGTCGTAGTCTGGACGCTTGCCAAAATAGAAAGACAGCGACCCCTGGGGATCAGTATCTAGCACAAGGCATCTATAGCCACGCATCGCCAGGTATTGCGAGAAAAGATGACACGTCGTAGTTTTGTGACTGCCACCCTTAAGGTTTAGAACACCGCAGATGGCCGCCGGCAAATTCGCAGGCTTCGACGGCGCCGTTCCAAGAACTCTCTGCATATGATTGATGTGATTTACGGTATAGCCAGCTCGGACTTTCTTGGCAGTGTCGGTACGATACTCAGGAGGGGGAAGGCGGCCATCTTGCTCAGCTGCGTACAACGTGCCCGTGCTGATCCCAACCATCTCTGCAGCCTGAGTTGTGCCGTATCGACGTTGCTGAATGCGAGAATCTACCTCTGAGGTTTCAACCCACTCAGGATCGTACTTATCTTTTTGAGCATCCTTCACAAGCTCAGGCATCTGGTCCATAACGCTGAAACCGCGCTTGACTACCTTATGCATCTTTGAAATTGCGGCCTTTAGCTTGTCAAAGCGTGATTCATCTTCGATGGCCATATGAATTCCCTCTAATTTGCTAGTTGACATCGGTACGATTGCTAGGATAATCACTGCTAATGTTACCAATTGCACGAGAAAAAGCTATTTTCGTATCAATGGATATGGTTTTTCTTGATTCGATGCAAAAGGTGCGAATTTTGGTAGGCTTGATAACAATGATCTAATTATAGATTAAGCTGATGCCAAAACAGAGATTGAGGCTATCCCAGCAGGATGAATGGACGGGCAAAATGGCAGTGAACGCTAACAAAGTTGAGAACAACGTTCAGCTCGCACTGGATTTGTTTGGCCTCGACCCCCTCGTTGACCGGGATTTTACTCACACCCTCTCACTGTACGACGTCGTCGGAAAGTACATCTACGACAGGCGAAGCAAGATCCTAACCGGAGTAACGTCCGCGGCAGACGCTAAATTCCATCGCAAAATCATTCATGGAAACTCAGAGGTTACGGCAACAATCACGGCCGCTAACATCGAACGGACTGGAAAGAATGGTGAGAAAGAAAGCGTATTCGCATTCCCTGGAACTCGTGAACAGGCGATTGAGGATGTGCTAAGAAAACTCGCCACGGAGAGAAGAGCAGAAACCTACGAGACCCAGCTGCCGAACAAGAAAAAGAAATTTCATCTGATTGGGCTTCAGTTCTCCCTGTACGAAATTCACCAAGAATTGGAAAGACAAGGGAAGGGCTATAACTACGTCGAAATCAGAGAAGGGCTCGAGATTCTCTCCAAAGCTGGACTGAGTTTCGTATCTGAAGATGGAAGCACTCTCGCAAACGCAAACTTTTTTCCGGTTCTGTTTTTCGCTGATGCACCGAAGAAAGGTGATGCCCAAGCTTTTATCTGCTTCCATCCCCTTGTCACGGATCTCATCACCAACACCAAATATCGCAGGTCAAAATACAGCAAACTCTTTGAATTCCAGAGTCAGCGCGCACGACTGTTTTACGATCGGTTATGTTGCAGCTGGATCCAAGCCGGACCAGGAAGGCCCTACAACATATTACTGACCACCCTAATTGCTGCGTGGAAAGATCCGGCAAACCGCCTCGCCAAAGACAAGGAAATCATTGTTGAAGCGCTCAACGAGTTGGTTGAGCGAGACATCATAGAAAAGTACGAGGCGGAGCCTAAGAAAAATAAAGGAAAGATCTACGATTGGTTGTTCACACTGCATGCGAGCAACTCGTTTGCAAAGCAGCAGGCCGCTGCCCAGAAGGTGTTCAACCAGATCACGGCTAAAGCTGAGGGTCGTGCACTGATGTCAGACGAAGGTCAATCGCAAGACAACGAACATGACAACAGCGACGGCAAGTCATCACAGATCCCTTTTTAAGGTCTGGCCAGAATTTTATCCCTGAAACCCCACCAAATAATTTTCTGCACTCTAAAAAATCCCCCAAACCACACCAATTTTTATCGGCTCACCCCGAAAGATTGTCAATAAAAGCATTTTTTGAGCAGAAAATTAACAGATTTGACCAGCAAAAAGCTCATCAATCTCTAAAGCGCCAGAGAAATAGCTAAATGCCAGGTCTTGCTATGATCTTTAGATGCAAAGAAGGGGAGGCGAGTGCCAGCTATCAAACTGCTATCCAGCAACGTCTAAAATTCCAAAAACTGCTTCATAGCACTGTTTTATAGGCTTTTTTTCACGACAGAAAAGTTAGATTTACTTGAGCGCATACGCCAAAGACTCCAAAAAATCCCTTAAACCACACCAATAATTATGTTCACCAAAGTTTGTCACTTTTTAGTAAGTGATTAGCTGGGACGCGGAACACCAGCAGACCAAGAGGGAAGGGCAGGGCGGTCCAGCGCAGGAAAGGCCAAGAGGGGCAGGGCACTTGAACAAACACTGCATCACTAGTCGTTAGCGCGAGCAAGCGGTTACTAACCACCGACACAGTCAACAAAATTAAGTTCAGGGGTATTTCACATTAGTAAGGTTTGTGGGATCTTTTCCTGAGGTTAATGGGATAGTAGATGAAATGGGCTATATTTTTACTGAGGTTTATCGGATAATAACGCCATAAGCCACTGGTTCTGTGGATAATTCCTTGGATAACCTGTTAGCATCCTGTGGAAGAAATGAGGATATGTGGTTTATGGGATTATTTGAATGAGGTTTGTGGGATTATTTCAGCTTGGTTAATCGGACCGTATGAGCGTGGTTAATCGGATTACTCACAAGAGCTCAATCCCTGCCAATAAAGGCTTCAAAGCCAGTTAACCCTTCAAACCTACAGTTTTCACCCCGTTTTTAATCCGTCTTTAAAAATAATAATCAGAAATTGCCTGCTGCAATTTTTCATTAAAGCGGAAAGGCACTGACGCGGACGCCAGCGGACAACAAGCTACAATTTTTCTCTTAAAATAAAAAACCGCCATTCCGTAACGCAGCAATAGACAACGAACGTCAGGCCAAACAGCTATATTTAGAAGGCATTCGCCCCTCAACGATCTCACCGCTTTTATAATCAACCTTCTGACCAGGTTCTAACTCACTCTGAAATTGCCAACCAGACGGTGTGTTCTCTAAAAGATAGAACCGCCGGTAACATTCAGAACTGTCTCCATCAACAAGATTGGCTGCACCCCCACAGCTAGGATCAGAGGGAAATGAAGCTTGGGCAGTAGAAGACTTTCCCGATTAGGATTCTCTTGAACAACCGAGAAGAAATACGCTGATGAGGCCAATGGCGGGTAGTTTCAGATGAGACATAAGAATCCTTTCAAACTTATTGCTAAATGGTCGAAGAGAATACTGGTCACAGCAAGCCTAAGAGGTCACCAGGCGGAAAGCTGTGGAATGTGACCGCTATTGATGAAAACAAAGCGTGGGGTTTAGTACAGGGAGTTACCCAGCGGTGGCAGGTAGTAAATTTCGTTCCTGTGACTGATAACGAAGGTAGTGGAATAGGGCGGTATGGACAGCACGAGTCGGATTGCAATTCCAGGATCGTTCAAGGTCAGCAAGCAATGACGCAGAGCTGCCAACATAAAATGATTTTTTGACGCCACCCTTTTGAACCGCGACTGGATGCAACGTCATCCTATTTGCATGAGCCCAGGCAACTGCGGCGTCTAACAGTTCGTATTGAAACTCGATGGTGTCATCGATGGCCGCAAGCAATTTCATCAGCGTGTGATCTTCTTCTTTTAGGCGCAGAGTAAATGGCACAAGCTTTTGCTGTTGAACGGTCACCGGTAGATTAGCCTTTTGAAAGGTAAGTGGAAGTTGTTGGCATTTTGTCCAACCAAACTCCAATTAGCAGTGTTTAAACGGTCACTGCTCACTGACCTTTTGACTAATCTATTGGCAATTCCTTTGAGCTATCGTCTGGGCTTTGATTGAGGAGCCCGACGTGATTGGCAGATTTCTGAAGAAAAACGAGCCCACCCGGGACACTGGAGTGCCCACTCTCAGACCGATGCATCCAGTTGCTCTAAGTGGTGCAGATCTTTTAAACACGCCAGCCCGGCAATCATTGGTCTCAAAGATCAAACGATTAGTTTCAGCAACCGATGTGGTGTGGAGCAGACACTACCTTTATGCCATCCAACAGTTCGCAGAATTAGCTCAGAACCTACCTGCGTCAGAGATTCATCATCATTCGGAGCAGGGTGGCTTGATTGACCACACGCTGGAAGCTTTGCATGCAGGAGTCAGAATTTCTCATGGATATATCCTGCCTCCGAACGCTGAACCTGAGAACATTGGTCCTGGTGCAGACCGCTGGAGATTCGGTGCATTCATCGCGATTTTGGCTCATGACTTAGGCAAGATCGTTACGGATTTAGAGGTTGTTTACAGAGCCCCAAACTCAACTTTTCAACAGTGGTTTCCTTGGTATGGAAATCTGCCGGCCGGCGTTGAATATCAATATCGATTTCGCAAGAAAATAGAAAATTCGCGCCTCGCAAAGACACTCCACGAAAAGTCAGGAATGTCATTGCTGCCAAGATTGCTGACACCGGAAGCGACCAAATGGTTGTTTTCAGATATGGAGCTGGTCTCTCAGCTGTTCAGCACAGTGTCGCATTCAACCTTTGGCGGTCATGTAATCGCAGAGATTGTGAGAACAGCCGATGGTGCGAGCGTGTCAAAAAACCTTGGAGCAAGCACCGGTAAGAAGGCGGACCACTCTTCGGCAGTGCCGCTACATGAAAAGTTGGTTGTGTCCTTGAGAAAGCTCGTGGCCGACGGGGATCTGATCCGGAATAAGCCGGGGGCCGCACTTTGGGTTACCGAGGAATGCACTTGGGTTGTTTCGAAGGCAACGATCGAAGCAGTTCGGGCCCAGCTGCTGAACGAGGGACACAGTGGCATACCAAAATCAGTCGTCACTATCTTTGGGATCCTCAAGGATCATGATTGCATCGTCGCGACGCCAGAAGGTGACAGCGTCTGGTATGCAGAGATAGACGACCCCGTGAAGAACTGGCGTCAGAAGTTGACGTTTCTGCGATTCAAGAACGAAGTTATCTGGCCGACCTCGCAACCTGATTTGTTCGATGGCACGGTAACTCCGATAGACCGTAACGGGAAACCTTTAGCCGAGGGACAGCCTCGTGTAAGTGAGGCTGGCGAATCGAAAGTAGCCGCCGAAGGGAGCTTGGAGTCAGCACCCTCTCTAACATGCCATGAATCTGGCACCGCTCCCGTAAAGTCCCCAAAAATCAGCAAGCCAGATAGCAGTAGGGAAGGGCAGCGCACCCAATCTCCGAAAGAAACAGTGAATCCGAAATCAAAAAGAACGACCACTAGTGAAGATGGTAACGCGCCGGCAGAGGGGGGGCTTACCTCGAGGGATGCTGCGGAAAAATGGAAGACTCGCCGACAAATCCAGGAAGAAGTGCTTCGTCAGAATGACTTTATCTCCTGGTTACTTCGCGGGATTGCTACCAAACGCATTCGCGTGAATGAACCCAAGGCACCTGTCCATGTGCTTCAGAACCATGTTGCTCTTGTGACGCCGGCGATCTTCAATGATTTTCTGGATAAAAATCGGCTTAAAAAGCAGATTTACGAGCGAAGAGCAGGGGACAAGCGGGTTTTCACACTGCTTCAGAAAGAAATTGAAGCGCTAGATATTCATCAGAGGGGCATGAACGGCAAGAACATTGTGTCAGTGAGTGTTGAGGGCATTCGATCCAAAAGTGAGCTTCGGGTTTACCTGCTCAATCGTGACTGCTTCCCGTCGCTACACAATTTCAACGCAAATCCTGCGATCAAGATTCATCTCTGAAGCCAGGTGGCAACACTGCAGACTTGCGTTTGAAAGCGTCCACACCCTGGGCTCTCTTCCATCCAACTGGAAAGTACTTGGTCCCGCTGCTGAGCTCTGGCGTTAATTGAATTGCGAAAATTGACCAGTCCTCCGGACGTGCTATTTTCTCGGAAAATAATGACCTTTTTCGTCGACGTACTGAATCCAAACGAGCTGCTGTGGGTGCCTGGTGAGGCGTCTCTGCAATCGTTAAGTGGTGTCCGTCGTGGACGCTTGCTATATTCCGGCATATCGTTTTTGTGATGAAATAAAAAAGACAAAAAATTATTCTTGTCGATTTAATTCACTCCACTTGGCCGGAAACGGCGAGGCCAGCGTCAAAAATGGTAGCCATGGAACAGGAAGAAGTTCAGAGCTTCGATTCTCCTGGCTCGCGTCTATCCCATCTTTTAGATCGGATTGGATTCAAAGAGCAGCGAGGAAAGATGCAGGATTTTTATCAGTACCTTCGGGATAAAGATCCGGAAAATTTTGGAGATCTAAGCTACAGCACCGTCCGTGGCTGGTTTTCTTTGTATTCACCATCGATCAAGAAAATCGCGTTCATCGTAGATGCCCTCAAACAAAACTACCAAATCCCGTGCGATGAGAAACACCTTAAGACCTGGTGGAAGCTCGGTGGAATTTACCCGTTTTACCTGCCCGAAGCGGAAAGCACCGAAGCACTCGAAACTCTTGAGCCTGAGAACAAAGAGGCGCAGAACAAACTGCTCTACCAAATTATGCGGCTGATTTCCGAGGAAGATGGCAGTCATCAGCACAGCCTAACTCGTGAGGAAATTCTTTCTGTGCTTGAAGCCACAACGGATTTTGCCCGGGACTTTGCAGACCCAAAACAAACCTTGGCGCCACAGCATTATCTGCGTGCAATAATTCGGGACCAAATAGCCAGGCAGTCAGACGTCAAAACCTAGTGAATTTATAACAAGTCGCGTTAAGGCGGACGTCCTTCCTCCGCCGCTTTGCGCGGCGTTATTTCGATTCGTCAGACTTGTTGTTGTTTTTCTTGGTGTCGGATTCCTCCCAGTTCATTTCATCTCGGATGCTTTGGAACTTTCTCAGAATGTCTTTTAAAAACTCGACCTCTGCGACGAGGCTTTGATTGGCGTTCTCCAAAGCCTGCTTGGAACGCTGTGCGTCATCGAATGAGGATTTCAATTCGCTGTGCGACTCCATAACACGCTTTGTCTCCGATTCAGAATCTTGGAGGCGTCTCTCCAGGTCCTCAACAATAGACTTCTGAGTAGACAAAGACTCCTGAAGGTTTTTTGAGCTCGCCCGGGCATCGGACAGCTCTTGTTCTACACGCTGACGCTCAGCCGCTTCCAGGCTGGCATTTTCACGCTGTTTATCAACTTGCTCCTGAAGTCGCGATATCTCGGCTCTGTGCTCAGAAAACCGATCTTCAGCCATGTTTCTGTAGCTGCTCGATTCCTCCTTGAGTTCGTCAAACTCCCTCTGTAGGCGAGATTGCTGCTCACTATGGCGGTGTTCGAGTGCCGCTTTTTCGGAACTAGCCTGTTCAAGTTGTTTTTTGCGCTCAGTAATTTCTTCGCTCTGAGAGTGAATTTTTTCCTGCAAAGCTTTTTGCTTTTCATGGTTGGCGGCCGCAGCAATTTTGAGCTGCTGATTGTCGTCTTCGAGGCTGTCTCTCTGGCGTTCCACGTTGGCCAGTCTGGTCTCTAGCAACTCAACTTCCGACTGTTTACCTGACAGTTTCTCTTCAAGGCCTCTGGCCAGATCTTCGAGTTCTTGTCGCTGGGCTTCGAATTTAGCTTGCGCCTCAGCAATGGCTGATTGCTGTTCTTCTTCCAATTGAAAGATCAATGGCCGCACGAGCTTTGCCAGGTACTCCGATCTCTCAGCGTTAACATCTATTGCTGCCTGAAACTCTGAGTCTTCGTAGGTGGACTCGATGTCCAGGCCTTGGAGGTAGTGAGCAATTTTGGCGGTAGAGCCTTTACCGAGAACTTGGCGGATCCGGTATGGGTTTACCGGTCTACCGCTCTCTTGCAGCGTTTCAACGGCTTTGGTGATGTCTGCTTCGTTGATACTGGCTGGTCTACCCATAACAAAACCTATTTATTCAATTAAAACAATGCCTTATCGATTTTAGTGAGGACGGTGTTGTCCTTCAAGGCGGTTTCTTTGTTTCGTTAGCTAGATAATACACTAACGAAACAAAAGAAACACTAAAGAAATGCCTGTGGATAAAAACGCGATAATAGGCATTATCCCACCTTATAGGTGTATAATTTCGGGGGAGGGCGCTTTTGAGGCTTTCCGGAGGGTAAAGCTGAAGAAAACGAACGTAGGAGCGTCAGGCTCGACCAGAGCTTATCTCAATGGTCTGTTTGTGCGGTTTGAGATTCTTCACACCATTTGTGGTGGAAAGATCAGGCCCAGGCAGCTGAGTGATTGGGCCTGAAGGCACCAAGCTGCAACTCACAATGCCTTGGAAAATAATGCGTTGGCCTTGGCCAAAAAGCAACCAAACCTTGGCGGCCGTGATTTCCGGTGTACTGTGGTAGTAAATGACTCGTTGGAGATGCACTGATGGCTTTGGGAAAGTTTGAGAACGGAATTGAGGCTCACAAGAACGCAGTGGCGGACGCGATTGAACATCATGGCGTCCACGTTCGACACGTACCAGGTTACGCGTACACAGTGGGATGCTCAGATTTAGGATTGCCGGAGCTGCTGGTTGAGAATATGCCGCGCGAGCAAAGTGACGAACTGCTGAAGCTTTTGTTCCTCGCCGCTGCACGGCGGGATACACCCGCGAGGTCCTGGAATGAGGTTGCTGTGGTCACTCCAAAGCCAGGTTTTGAGTCGATGCCACGTGATCAGGTTAAAGCGCGGCTGTTTGATGCTCGGTCACACTATGGGCATTGGAATATTTCTGCCGTGAAAGTATTGGTTCCGGGAGTAGTTCGTGACTGAAGATCGATTGGTGGATTTTCAATCTGCAAAAGAGGCCAGGGAGCGTCTCCGGGAAATCCTCACTTTTAACAGCCAGAATGGTTTCACCTTTGTTGAAGAAAGCTGGAGAGAAATCGGGAACGCAACGGTGTACGTGGTGGACAGCGACATCAACGCCATTCATGTGTTTCCCTGGGCGCCGGGGAAAGTGTCTATAGAAATTCCGTCGACATCACGGCCTTGGGAGCTTCTAAATCTCTCCTTCGAGGTAATTGCAGATCCAAAAGTGTATGTGGACAAAACGCACCTCCTGCAAAGCGAGGCGATTGCCTCCACTGCTTTGGACGCGGAGTGCTCCCTTGGAAGTGTACTAGCGGAACCGAGATCTCACATCTTTGCCATTATGGACTTATCTACTAAGTCGGGTTTGAAGGATCTGCACCAGTTGCGAGTTGAGAGCCTGGTATTGCCGAGGCACCGAATTGAAGCGATTGTCGGAAAAAAGTGTGGAAAGGAAAGTGACGGATAAAAAACTGATAACACAAACGCGCCCAACCCACGCCGAAGTTTTCGATCCGGAGGTTCTTGCTCAGTATCCAGTTGAAGCCCGAACGGCTCTACTAGATCTTCTTCAGTCGGCTGAATCGAAGAACACAAAAAAAGCTACCTTGCAGGCCGTCAGGCATTACATTGAAGTTTGGAAAGGCCCTCTGCCCTGCACGCCAACGGATCTGTCTTTTTATCTCAATGAATACGCGAGAAAGCCGAACGACAACGAGCCCGCGGAAAGCGAAGTTCTGGATAAGCGAAGAAACAAAGCCCTCAAAGGTTTTTCGGTGGCCACGCTCGAGCAGCGACGCAGTCTATTTGGGAGCTGGCACAAGCGCACCTTTGGGGATAATCCAAATAATTCAGATGCCGTCAGGGCGACCATGCGGTCCATCAGAGTGTCTTGTGGTGAACCCCAGGAGCAAGCCAATGCCCTACCCATGAGGATTCTAAAGAATGCTGAAAAAGAATTGCGTCAAAGTCGACAGAAGGCACTCGAGCATGATGATCGACAATCGATGCTTAAATTTTCCCGAAACCGAGCGCTTTTGCTGACGGCTTTCTGGTTTGGGTTACGAGCGTCAGAATTGGTCAATTTGCGCATCAGGGACGTGGATATGCATTGGGATGAAGACCCGCCTTGGATGCTACTTACTGTCCGGCGATCCAAGACTGACAGAGAAGGAAAAGGGCAAAGAAAGCATTTCGAAGCTTACCCGGCCAGACATCTCTGCCCCATGTACGCGATCAGGCAATGGAAGGAAGACCGATTTCAGGGAGTCAGTGACGACAAAAACACCGATGGTGATTACCCGTTATTTTCAAAAGTCGACCGCTGGGGCAACGTTTGGACGAAGGGTATCAACGCGAATTCAATGAACACTCTTTTGGAGAAGCTGTTCAATGTTGATACGCAGACCGCTCAGGATCGCTACACCAGCCACTCTATGCGTCGGGGGCTGGCAAACTGGATGGACAAAGAAGATGCTAATCAAAAGGACATCATGGAGTGGATCGGATGGCGCGATCCACGAACCGCCTTGAGGTACCTGGATGCCAGACATAGCTCGCCGACTGCCCTGACCAAGGCAAAACTGGCGAGAGGCCAGAAAGACGAATCTGACAACACTTAACCCAGAGCCGCAGTGAAAAGACGAGAGGTCAGAACTGCTTAGTGGACGTGAAAGGCTTGAGGTACCGGTCAGCCTGGAAGTGAATAATCAATTGCCCTCTTCAGAACGCGGGTACCGTCGCTTTACCCAAACCCCGGTGAAGAACACGGTTACCGCAACAAAACCACTTGCAACGAAAAGCATCGGCGAAAGCGGCTCACCCGTAATCAAGGCAACCAACAAGCGGTCCTCCGAAAACTAGGAGAAGCAGAAAGCTTATGGCTCTCGGCCACGGTCCTGCGTAAATGTCTCGAAAATCTGAAAGAAGGTTTTGTTTTATGAGGTCCGAGTTCCAATCTATTTATGACTGCCCTTCGGCTTCTGCAAAGCGAAGGGCAAGCAACTTGCTGTAAACAAGAGAACACCAACGCCTACCAGTAATTGACTGAATGTGTATTTGACGCCGAAGAACGTGCTAGCAATCGCACCCACCGCTAACACAATCATCGGAATCAGAAAAGCAACGCGGGCGGAAAAGGTATTCAGCGGCCCATCAACCAATAGATTATTTACTTGGCGTTTCGTCAAAAAGTAGTCGCTCATGCATTGATCCTTCCATTTTCCTATTTCGCCACTTCTACGCGTATTCCTATTGCGACACCCGAACTCCGGCGGAATTGTCTTTGAACACCATCTCCAGATCCTGAATTTCCGGGCGTGTTTTCCGGTCGATGGTCTCTTTCGGGTTTGAATAGAGCGTAGACAACTGGCTATTTGGACAACAGCCTTCTGACGATTGATCGCCTGGCGGCCGGCCGTTCCGGTTGCGGTCTCTCGTCGATGATTCTGTTGAATACTTCTTCCCGGTTGATTGCGACCTCGGGTGGGGCATCAATTGCAAGTCTCACCCTTGAACTGTCCAGTCGGGTAACCGTGATCTTGATGTTGTCGTTGATGATGATGCTCTCGAACAGCATCCTTTCTAATGTCAGTGCCATGACGAATGACGTCCTTGTGAGATGAATCAGGGGTTGCTGTAAATGAGTTCGCTCTTGGCGAAGACTCGTAAAGGTTGAGCTTCCTTAGCTCTGTCTTTCCTGAATCCGGCATAGACTTCGATGGCTTCTATACCAGGTATCGCGTTATAGGCCGTTCTCTTCGTGAGCTGTGCATACGCATCGAGGGGATTGGTTGAAGGAACGTCAAAGCGGTAGACCTTAGACTGGTCAGTAATGATGTCGATGCTGAACGCATGGGCCCGTCCAGGACGTACTCCGCGGCTTTTAACATCACGGGCAAAGAGCGTGCTGGCCAGGCTCTCAAGGTAAAGGCGGTCAATGTGGCCAGTCAGGCTGAGACCTTCAAGGAAACCGGAGAGACGGTAGCGCCACTCGATTTGTCCCAACTCGGAGCTTGCAGGTTTAAGGTTGTTCAGATACTCCAGTATTACTGAGCTAGCGCCGAGCAAACGACTCTCGATGTCGCAAAACAAGTCAATGATCTGTTGCTGATTTAAAGCGGTCATCAGAAAGGTTCACTCATGCACTGGATGTGTGTGGATTGATCAGCTCGTAAGGTAACTCGCTGTTTGTGAGTACCCAGTCCAGCTTTTCTTGATAGGCCGGATCGCTGATTTCTGGATACAGGTAAACCACCGTCGGGGTCTCAGTGTCGGTCAGTAGGACCGACGCCAGGACTTCGGTGCTTTTAAGGTTGTAGCGAAGACATTTGGTGAAGTAGCGACCCGTGGCACGGTACCTCTCCACCAGGTCCAACTCTTCACGGTTTTCGAAAGGCAGCCACTGAGCATCGACCGTCATCAAGGACAGCGTGTCAGCTTGTAAATTGCCGGTAGCAGATCGGGTGAACGTGGTGATACAAAGCAAGTGGATCTGGGCGTCTTCAGAAAAGAACGCCAATTCGGTCCCGTAGTTTTTCTCCATGCGACGATAAATGTCGTCGGCAAGGTAAATAGGCACGTCCGGCATGTGTTTGATGATCATTCGATGTCCAAACCGGGCCGGCTCGAACGCTTTCACCTCACCTATCATCAACCCCAGGGGTTGGTCTTTGGCAGTGGACTTGAGATCAGAAAAGAATTGAGCACGCCTGCGGAGGATGTCGTCTTTATGATCCACTGAAAATGGCTCGGGAATGAGCAGCGAATCTGCTATCGCACGCTGGCCCGACATTTTCCCTTCGGCGGCCTCAAGCAGATATTTGCGGACCACGAACCAACTTCTCTTACCCGCCATCCGGGGAGACCAGCGATTTAATCCAGCGTCTTCATAGAGAAGATGCAAAAGCGATCGTACAGACAATTTAGCTGGATCGGATTTTGTAATTGGCGCCTGGCTGGATTGCCCCTTTATTGGCGAGGCGACGGGAGCGGTTCCGCGCTTGCTCAGACTGAAGTCCAGCCGAAGCTTGGTAATGCCGCCATCCTGATCTTCTTCAATTGCTTTTTGACCCAGTGCGCCGCGCCCCGATAGTTCAGGTGGAATCTCGTAACAGTCGCAGTTCGGGTCGTGTTGTGGCCCGGTAGACGGCATCCGCTTCACCAGGAAAGTGCCATCGTCCACTTTAGATACATAAAGCGGAAGTCCCGGATCCTTGCAGCCACAGAGAGGCCTAGTTCGAGTGCGATAGGCAGAGGCAAGAAGCGCTTGTCGCTCGGGATGGTCCGGCGGCACCAGCTGGTCGTTCAGAATGAATGCGACCTGAGCCATTTCAGCCTCGTTTTCCGAAAGCGGACAGAATGATCAGGGCTTCTTGATTGGTCAGCCCATTGCCGGCTTTTTCAAGAAACAGACTGTTTACGACCGGATCTTTGCGAGCCGCGCTGTAGATAACATCCAAAACCTCTGGTGCCGTTGCAGACTGCGGCGGATTCAGTTGAGCCAGGGAGCGTGCGACGCTGATCCTCTCAGCCAATGCATCCGCTTTGACCTGTTGGAAATGCGCGGGCGGGTTGGCGTTGATCGTGTTGGAGCTCAACGTCTGTTCTTCTGAAAACAGGTTCTCCAGGCTGAACTTAGGTAAGGGACGGGGTGCGGAGTAGAACATAGGAAAGGTGTAATACGAGGCCACCACACCAAGAATGAAACCAAAAAGCAGTCTAATCATTGCGTGAGGCCCCTTCCCTTGCCTGTCAGATCTTCAATGCGGTTTTGGTTCGCCCGGCGAGGCTTTTCGCCACGTCGGCCGGTGAGATTGGTGACTGATCGTTCACCCACACGGTTATTGTTATCTCGCTGGCATCAGCATTTTGCTTTGTGATGTTGTGATCAATGACATAAAGCGCATCGCCATGCTGTCGGGGGGCCCGCATGCGGTAGTAAACAGATGGCTCTGAGTCGTAGGCCCAGGCAAAGGTCTTCATTTTCGTTTCGGCCAATGATCCCCATTCCTGGCGGATTTCCTGCTCGGACTGGTACTCGTATTCCTTTTTGATTCTGATAAACGCCACATCGACGTTAACTGGTGCAGAAAAAGAGGTCGTGGATTCAGTAAAAGTCTTTCTGCCGGAAGACGAACCAGCCGAGCCTGAAGAGTCGGATTGAGCGGTCGCCTGGTCAGACGGTTTGTAGGTGCTGCCTGGAATTGACCCGTCGTGGTTCAGGGGTTCACCCGTCAGAGGGTTGTTGATACAGGTGACGCATTTACCGCCAATTAATACGTGTTCTGTTGTTGAGCAGCCAGTTAAGGTCGCTGCCAATCCCAGTGACAAAGCTAGGAACTTAAATTTCATGAAGTTTCTCCACAAGATCGTAACTGTGTTTGCACACCAGGATCAGGGCAGACGACGAGGAACCAGAGGACAGAAAACCTGATTGCGACCGCCCATGAAGCTGACATTGATTCTGCCGCTACTGGTGCGAGAAACCATCAATCAAAAGGTCACTACTCAACGACCTTTTAAGTTCGGTGCCGCGATGACGATGTCACTAACATGACATCGGGAGGAGATCTCATCCTTGATTCTTGCCCGAACCACAGGGGTACGGCGCTTCCATGCAATTGAGGAATTCAAAAAAATAGTGCCCCGCAAAGGGTGTCATGGCAACTTTTAGGTAGTTTCGTTGGGCAATGAAAGCGGTTAATTGTGGGCTGCGTCATGTTTTACCGGGTTATTCCCGTCAGGTAGGCACTTCGTCTTTTATAAAGTTGTCATTAGCGCCCGAGGTTGCCCAAAGCCATCATGTTGATGGCAGTGAGATTTCAAAAGATGCCCCTTCGAGGCTTTCAGCCAAGATAATTTCTCCGCCCATTTGTTCCACCATCTTTTTGCAAAGAGATAGACCAATACCAAGACTGGTACTTTCGGGACCAGGATGGAATGGGCTAAAGAGCATTGGGATAACGGACTCAGGTATCCCGGGGCCATTGTCAGATACCTGTATGCGGTAAAAGGATCCATCAGATCGCTGATCTGAAGTTGCGCAAATACTAATGCTAGGGTTGGGAGAATAGCTCCGTGCAAAAGCATCCAGCGAATTGCCTATGAGGTTGCTTATCGTCTGAATGAGCGCGTTTTTGTTCCCAATCACAAAGGCTTCGGACAAGCCCTCATGATGGACAACGACGTTGGCCAGTCGATCCCGATGAAGGGCTTCGGAGCGATCAATCACCTGTTCAAGGGATACCGGTTCCAAGACGGGTGTGTTCTCAGGTGTCAGGAAATCCTTCAAATCAGCAATCAGGTCGCTGATTCTCTCGAGTCCAATTTTCGCATCGTCTAAAGCTTCGGCCCGGATATCGGGGTTCGTTTGTTTAACCGCAACCCTCAGGGCACTCAAGGCTATGTTCAGCGGGTTACCTATTTCATGGATCAGCGCGCCAGAAAAGCTAGATAGCGATCGCCATTTCTCGGATTGAATCAGTTGCGCCTCCGAGCGACTTAGGTCATCCATTGCTATTTGCAACTCGGCATTCCGGTCATTCAGCACCCGTTCCAAGTTTGCGCGATTGACCAGATTTTTAACTCGCGCTCGCAGTTCTACCCAACTAAACGGCTTGGCAATGAATTCGTCTATACCAAGATCCAGTGCATCCTGTTTCAGCGTGTCTCTGGCGTTGGCAGTCACCAAAAGGATTGGCGTAGTCGATGTGTCGGAATATCGTTTCATTTCCCTGGCGATATCCAAGCCATCCTTACCTGGCAACATGTGATCGAGAAGGACCACGTGAGGTCTCAGTGATGCAATTTCCTGCGCTGCTGAGCTTCCGTCTTTGAGCCAAACAAGGTCGTAATCGGCTTGAAGAGCATCGAGCATCATTGAGGCAATGTCGTTCTCATCCTCGACGAGAACAAGCAGCGGCTTCCCCTCTGACCGGTATGTTTTGTTGGCTGATTCTGGCGTGGTGTGAACATCGAAATTCAGTAGGTAATCCCTTTCGGCATCGCGACGAATGTCGTTGTTCGCCGTCTCTTTTGGGTCAATAGCATCGGTCTGATTTTGAGCCAGTGGGATTTGAAGCGTAAAGGTCGAACCCAAGCCCAGTTGACTGTAGACAGCAATGGTCCCTGAATGCGCTCCAACGATTTCTTTCACTAAGGCAAGCCCTATACCCGTCCCTTGTGCCTTACGTGTTGTAGAGCCATCGACCTGACGGTACCGCTGAAAGATCATGTCATGGTTTTTAGGATCAATGCCGACCCCGTTATCTTTAACCTTCAATGTCGCAAAGTCATCAGCGATCGCAAGTTCAACGTCTATCTGTCCATTACCGGGATCTGTAAATTTGTAGGCGTTTTGAATCAGGTTAAAGCACACGCGCTCTAACTGGCTTTCATTACCGTCCACCCATACGGGATGACGCGGGGTAACGGCATTGAGAACCCGGCTGTTATTACTGCCGAACAAAGGCGCGAGCTGATCTGTGCAAATGTTGAGGATGGATTTTAGGTCAACCCGTGTGTAGCTATCCTTGGCAAGCGTTGTGTTCTCAAGAACCATGAGCTCCAGCAAATCGTTTACGAGTTTGATCAACCGGCCTCCGTTACGAACGATTTGTGCAACGACTTTTCTTGCTGAGGGAGGTAGCTGGCCAGACTGCTGCTCAAGGAGATGTTTTGCGGGACCAACGATTACAGCCACTGGCGTTCGTAGTTCGTGGGAAACATTGGCGATGAATTCGGACTTTCGACGATCCATTTCCTGGAGTGCCGTATTGGATTTTTGTAACTCGACTTCCTGGGCATAGGAATAGAACCGGACTCTGTAGCCGAAATAGGCGGCGATCACGGCAATGACGCCGGTCAGAAAAATAAAATATCCGTTGATGATGACGATGCGCCAGGACCCATCCGGAACACCGGCCAGAACGCTGACAAACAGGTAGGAAAGAATCGCCAATAAACTGTATGCAAGGGCTTCTTTAAAAGTCAGGCCCATAATGAAACCGATGCCGATTAGAACCAGGTTGATGCCGGCGTAATAGGGTGAGACCGCCCCCTCGGTGACGTAGATAATCACGGCTACGGTGGCGATGACTGATCCCGTAAAGATGGCCGTGATTTTAAAGACGTGAGGCCTCATGGAATCGAGGGTCGTGACAAAAAACATGATGGACAGAAACACCACCTCGCCGACACGAAGCGCTGCAAATTCGACGAAGTATTCGGGGTAAACGATGTAATCGAGGGGTATGCCGAGCGTGACAATGATAATGCTAATAATGCAGCCGATCTGATTCAGGTACGCCCGATCGATCCAGTTCTGAGCCTCAAAACTTTTATGGTGTTCCTCGAGATGGCTGAGGTCTCGAAATGCAGGACTGAATTGTCCCAGAATGGAATAGAGTTTGGTTAGCATTCAATTTCTGCTCAACACGCGATCCATGAATGATGTAATTGCTGCCTCGTATTCAGACCAGTTTTCGAACATCGGCATGTGCCCGCTATTGTCGATTAGTGCAAGGTGGCCGTCCGGAAACCTATTGGCAAGCTCCTTTGTGCGTTCGACAGAAACGTATGGGTCAAAGTTGCCGCACATCACCAGTGCTGGGCACTGAATGTTGGGGATGGTGGCGCTGAGATCCATGTTGGCCAAATCGCGAAAGTAAATGCCCATTGATGCACCGCTGATCTTTTGAAGCGCGGGGAAATAATAGGGTAAGTAGGCCTGGAAGTCGGGACGGTTGATGACTTTTTTGGGCTCGGCCATGACGTCCCCGATAAAGATTTTGTGTATGCCCACGGTCAGCGAACTCGCACGCAGTGAGGGTGCAATCAAAGCGCGACCAAAGGCACCCAGCTTGTTTGCCATCCATTGAAACAGGGCATAAATTCCACCCTCCTCTTTGCCAGTAGTGGCGCCACCTATGGAGATAAGAGCTTTTATTCTCTCAGGACAAACTGCTGCCGCGGCGATGGCAGCGTGCGCACCAGTAGAGTGGCCTACAAGAATGAAGGATGATTCTGGGGTTAATAGCTGATCCACCTGCTGTATGACTGCCTCGGCCAAGCTGTTCGCCGAAAGCTTAGTGGATGAAGAAAGTGGAGTTGCCGGATAATGTCCAGGAAGCCCGATGATATATATCGGACGATCTCCAAATACGGAAAGGTGGTCCGGCCACCAGAAATAGATTGAACAGAGCAGACCGTGAATAAGAACCACTGGAGTACCAGGCGCCTGTTTGTTGAAGACAAGACAGGTCATGCCGGCTACTTTGACCTCCTCCGGTGTGCTGTGGTCCATATTAGAGTCCTTTCTGAAAACATCATTTAAACAGAATGTTAGCGATTTTATGTCGCTTTTTGCGTGTCGAAACACCCGAATTCGAAAATGCGTTGTCGTTCCACATTTTCTACCGTCAGAAAGTTGATTAGTATTATCGCTCCGGGACTCCAAAGCCAAGAAACACTTGCAAGCAGGGACGAGCATGCCGAACTGGAACCCGCGCATCGTATGTGCACAACCCGAGAAAAATCCTTTCAAGCACGACTTGTCCGAGCTTGGTGACATTATTCCTTTCCGCTACTGCGATGGGAGCATTCTTCCGCAGGCCGACATCCTGGTCATGATTGAGCCTCCTCTCGATTGGCTTGAGCGCGCTGAGACTGAGTGCAAAGGTGGAGTTATCTCCTTATTGGCGATGTCCGAACCAACGGCACAGCACATCCGTGCTGCATTGAATCGTCTGGATGTGGCTGCAATTTGTGGTTTGGATGAAACTCACGAAAAAGTAGAGTCCTTGCTGGGGCAAATCCGGGCCGAGAAAGCGAAAAGAGATCTTTTCCCCGCGGAGCTTGCAGGCTGATGGATCTAATACGAGTTGGATTGATCGACGACGAGCCTCAGACGCTCAAGATGTTCCATTGGGAGTTTGGTGATCGATTCGATGTCCATACGTTTATCAGCGGCGAGGAAGCACTGAACGCGCTCGATAAAGGCCTGGAATTCGACGTAATTATCTCAGATCAGCGAATGCCGAAGATGGCCGGTGACTCGGTGCTTGTCGAAATTCGGCGTCGATGCGAACACACTCAGTTGTTAATCACAACCGCCTATGCAGACGTTGAGCCCTTGCGCCGATGTGTGAACGATGCGGGTGTGATTGGGTACATCGAAAAGCCCTGGAAGCCCGAAACAGTAGTTGAAATGGTGGAACATGCCCGGGCTAATCAGCTAAGAAAAAAAGCTGAAGATGAAAAAGCCCAGGAACTTGTAAATGTGTGGCGCGAGGCCATCATTGAGAGTCGGATGAAGGATGTCCGGCTTGTGTGCGAAACCTTGGCTATTCCTGCTCACATAGCTGAGAAATATCGGGATGTGGTGACAAAAATCGCGATTGAGTACGAGGCGCACTGGACTGATGTAGGGCTGCTGCCTATTGATGAAGATGATCGTCTCTCGCTCGATTTTCTTCGCGCGGCAGGGAAGATCAGGGCTGAAAGCGATAAATCGACCCGTCACAATCCAAAGATTCCTTTGGCCCTCTCATTGGAGCTGATTACACGATGTAAGGGCGAGAAAGGACCTTCATTTGACGTTACCAGGGAAAAGGGCCGCTTGACGTTAAACGCCGAAGCAGGTGGATGTTTTGGTGATTCGTATCTGGATCCGCTTTCGGCACGGGACAGTGAGACGCTGTTCCGGAACGCTTTGTTGTTGCTGGCGTTGGATGAAATCGAAAAGAGTTGTGGGAGCCTCAAGATTGACCAGCGGAACGATCGGTTGATGGGCTCCATCACGTTTCAGGTATAGCAAAGGTCTACGGATGGATCAGGATATTCTTATTATTCATCAGCATCGCTTGATGCTGGACATGCTGGAGTTGGGCTTAAAAAAGCAGTTGCCGCAATTAAACATTGCCACCCAATTGTCCATCGACACCACACAGACCACCCAAGAAACGAAACTAGTCCTGATCGACATCGAGCAGCTGAACAAGGTTTCCTTCAGAAATCTAGGGCCACTGGTAAATCGTCATCCTGGTGCCCGGATCGTGGTACTGGGATCGCATGCCCGTCCTGAAGTTTTGCTCGCGCGCGGCGTCCACACGGTCATCGATTTGAATCATTCCCTTGATGATACTGTGAAACGTGTGGAGAGCATCCTTGCCGGCCGTGGGAGCGGCCTTATGGTATGCACGGATTTTGAGCAGTCTTCGGCGTCCATATTCGATTGCCTGTCAGAGCGTGAGCGATTGGTTCTGCGCGAGTTATGCTGCGGTCAGAAATCTGTGAACATCGCCACAAAATTGGATATTTCCCCACAAACGGTTCATTCCTACGTAAGCAGAATTTGCACGAAATTGAACGTCGAAACCCGGCAGGAGAGCGTGTTCCTGGGCATGCGTCATTTTGAAGCACTGCAGGCAATGTAATATTTTTTTACATTTGTCTTATTTATCCTACAGATCTCCAAATAGCCTCCTAATACACTCGATTTAATCCAATCATTACGCGTGATTAACGTGGATGAATTGTGAGAGTTTAAATTGGTTGTAGAGGTAATTATCTAATGTCGTACCGCATTCTGATGGAACAGAGTGGGCGGAAATTTGATGGTGCAGGGATTGACCGCTCAGAACCTACCATTGATCAGGCAACTGATCTGAATATCGATTATCCATTCATTGGCGCCGGCGATCACAGGTTGCGTGTGCTGTTGATGGATGACAACGAAGTATATCTCCAGCAGATGACCCGTAGGTTTTCCCCCAAAACCGGCGGTATCAGTCAGGTTCAGCTGACCACCTGTAATGACCCTGTCCTGGGCATCGCCCACTTAGAGGAAGCGACCTACGACATGCTGTTATTCGACTACGACATGCCGCAAGTGGATGGGATCAAGCTGTTTGAATGGTTGAGACATGACAGGACGCATCCGAATCAGGAAATCTTCAAAGTTATGGTGACGGCGGATCCTAACGTGCCTCAGATAAAGCGCCTCAGGATTGTGAACACCGGTGCGAGAGTCGTTTCCAAAAGCATGTCCACCGAGGACTTGGGGTTACTGGTTTCGGAAGTGATGCTTCGGAACAGCGGTGCCTATCGCCGTTCGGTCGTCTAAACTGTACGTCAGCTTTACCTCGTGAAGTAAGGATGCCTCTCGGGATTATTGGGTTTAAATAAAAACGGATGCTGTGGTTCTCTCCACTGAGTTGTGCTCCGCGAGAGTTGGCAATAAAGCCGCTTCCTGCACATTGCATGAACGCACAACGGAGAAACCCATGGCCAAGAAAATCATCTTCATTCACGGACGAGCCCAGAAGCCAGCCGAAAACGATCTGAAAGTGCTCTGGTACGAGTCTGTTTCCCACGGCCTTCACAGAGATTTTGGTGACGCAGGACAAACGCTCTTCAACAATGTCGCCAAGGAATTTGTCTATTACGGCAATTTTTCAAATGCTTTCCTTGGCGTACCGGATGAAGACCCGGCCAGTCGCTTTGAGGCTCTCGAGACTCTGAAAGGCTACACCAAAGGTCAATTCGGAAAATCGACCTATAAAAAGGTGTCAAAAGCCGGATTTCTGAAGGAAGCGTTGGCTGACACATTTTCGGCCGTTTTGGGAAAACTGCACTTGGCTCAGCCGCTAATCGCCGCCGTGGCGCCGGACATGGCGCATTACTGGGAGGAAGAAGAATCCTATTTCGGAAGCGACATCCGAAACACACTCACTCCCCGGCTCCAGGCCGCCTTCGATAACGATGATCAGATTCTCCTCGTAGCCCACAGCCTGGGGACCATGATCAGCTACGACAATCTCTGGAAGTTTTCCCACTATGGTGAGTACCGTCATCAGTACGGAAGCAATAAAAAAGTCGACCTTTTCATCACGCTGGGCTCGCCACTGAGCGACGAAAACGTGAAGGCAAAGCTGAAAGGGGCTGATCATGCAGGACGCAAGAAATACCCGACTAACATCCGTCAGTGGTGCAACATTGCTGCGGAAGACGATTACATCTCGCATGATGGAAAGCTGCGCAACGACTACAAGGACATGATGAAGCTCGGCATGGTCAGTGGTGGTATTCGCGATATCCACCCTATCTACAACCTCAATGTCCGCAACGGTAAATCCAACCCACACTCATCGATTGGTTACCTGATAAACCCTCAGTTCACGGAAGTTTTACACGAGTGGCTGTCCAGGCCGGATACGCCAGCGAGCGCCAACGACTAGATCGGCGAGTCAGCTTCGGGCTACGGGTATATCGGACCACCTGGTCGTGTACGCGGGGGATAAATTTTCCCGGCGCATTTGCCAGCTTTTGTTTTTGTGAATTTGTCGCCCTAACTGAACGGTATTCTTGCCGGAGATGCTGTTGATTTTGTCCAGGGTCCGCATCAGCTCCTGATCTCGCTTGTCGTCCTCAATTCGACTGAAAAAGTCGGACTGGCATGCCCCGGGCACTCGAAAGTCGGAAAGCACGATACCTGCTTTGTTGTATTTATAGCCATCGCGCCAGAGTGCTTTGGCGAGAGTTACAGCTTGTCTGCAGATCTCGCGGGTGTCCGCGGTTGGATACGGCAGAGCAATGCCCTTCTGGTTCGCATAGTGCTCGCCCGACCGGTACCGACTGGTCGACATGAACGCTGCCAAGTAGCCACATTCACGATTTTCACTGCGGAGCTTTTCGGCGGCTCGGGTTGCATGGTGGGAGACCGCCGAAAGCATCGAGTCCAGATCGGTCACCGGCGAGCCGAAAGATTTTGAGCAGAGGATCTGCTTTTTGGCCGGGGCCACTTCCAGGAGGTCTTCGTGGCACGGAACCCCGTTGAGTTCTCTGACGGTGCGCTCTACAACGACTGAAAAATGCTTTCGGATCCATTTGGGATCGGCGTCCGCCAGCTGGAGCCCCGTTTGAATGCCAAGATCCGCCAGCCTCTTGCTCAGCTTTGAGCCGATTCCCCAGATCTCGCCGGCCGGCACCAGCTTGAGCAGACGGCGCTGCCGGTCTCGATCGGTCAGATCCACCACTCCACGGGTCGCCGGGTACTTTTTGGCGCCGTGATTTGCCAGCTTTGCCAGCGTGGGGCTGGGCGCTACGCCCACGCAAATCGGCAGACCGGTCCATTGCTTCACTACATCTCTGATCTGATGCCCAAAGTCTTCATAAGACACGACCGACTCAATACCTGTCAGATCCAGGAAGGCCTCATCGATGCTGTAAGGCATGACCCCGGGCGAGAAGGTCGCCAGGGTCTGGATGAAGCGAAAACTCATGTCGCCGTAGAGCGCATAGTTTGAAGAGCAAACCACCAGGCCGTTTTTCTCGACGTGCTCCCGCAACTCGAAGATCGGCTGTCCCATCCTGATACCCAGCGCCTTAGCTTCGGCATTGCGTGCCACCGCGCACCCATCGTTATTCGAAGCCACGACGACCGGACGGCCGACCAGTGAGGGATCGAACACCGTTTCACAGGCCGCGTACATCGCGTTCACATCGCACAAGGCGAATATCTGTTTCATTTCAGAGTGCATGCACGACGGTGGTTACAACCCCGAAAATTTCGAGTTCATCCTCATCACGAAGCGTGATGTCCGGGTAATCGTCGCTTTCCGCTCGGAGGACGGGTTTGTTGGGAAAATTCAAATCGAGTCGTTTGCACACAAATTCCCCGTCGACAGAGGCAATGACGATCTTCCGGTGTCCGGGCGGGAGGCTGCGATCAACAACCAGCACATCCCCGTCATGAATGCCGGCTTTTTCCATCGATGAGCCAGAAGCGCGGACAAAAAAGGTGGCGGCCGGCGTGCGAATGCAGAGGTCATCCAAGGACAGAGTTTTTTCAATGTAGTCCTGGGCTGGCGACGGAAAGCCTGCCTTGACGGTATCCGCGTAAAGCGCAATCGAACGTTGGAACTGTTCGGCGGGGCGGAATATTTCTTTGATCAACATCTTTACGTTCCGACTGAGTCACTGTATGGATACACAGTATATTTATTCAGAGCGCGAGAGGCGACCCCTGCCTTCAGATTATGCATTGTTATACCAGATCCGCCTTGAGTCTCGCAGATTGCCAGCCCGCAACTGCGGAGAATGCCGCCAAATCTGAGCGGGCTTTTCCGTCCCGAGAAATGCGCGGCGAAGCCGTGCCCAGGTTATGTAAGGTTAGGGTAGGAAAAGGAAGGAAAAGACAGGCTGACCAAAGATGCGATTAACGGGAGGCTGCGGCGGACTCCGTTATTGGCTGATTCCAACAGGCTGATCTGGTATAAAAAACCATCTAAATGTCAGCCGAAAAATGTGTCCACCACCATCAAACTGCTAGGGTTGGAAGGACTCGAGCGACAAAGTGTGCATCATAGGTATGAGTTTACGAACGGTCGTTGAAAAAATAAGAGAGGATCACGGTGATGCTTCCGCGGTTCCTGAGTTTGATCCGAATAACGGTAATGACGACGCGAAGTTTCTGTTTCTGTTCGAGGCACCAGGAGCAAAAGCGGTGAAAACCGGATACATCTCTTTTGATAATCCTGACCCATCGGCCAAGAACTTCAGGCAGCAGCTTGAGTCTGCCGGCATTGAGCGCCGCGAAATTGCTATCTGGAACACAGTCCCCTGGTACATCGGCAATAAAAGCAGGTCTTTGATTCGGCCGGCCAAACACGCTGACATCCGCTCGGGGATGGCATACCTTGAGCCAATCATTGAGGCGATGCCGAAGTTACGATGCATTGTTTTAGTCGGTGGTGCTGCGAGGAGTGCGCATGTCTTCCTATCGCAGGTAACTGAAGCACGAATACTCAGCTGCCATCACACTTCAGCAAAGGTCATGAATACCAATCCTGCCGCTGCGCAGGAAAATATTCGCGTCTTTCAGTTTATGAAACAATCAGTGGCAGACTGATTTCAGGATCTGTCCCTACTCCACCGGTCACCATCGTATCGTTTAAACACACCTGAGTGACTTCCGAACGCCAGGACGGCGTTTGCCGCGAGAACCTTGAGATAGCCGGCAACGACCTTTTCCGGATCAGGAACGTTTCTGACGTCTGCCTCGGACAGCTTATGTCGTGATTTTATGAGCTCTGACACCTCAGCTGGCCAGGGAAACTGGCGCACAACTTCACTCAGAATTTCCCGCGCCGTGAATTCCCGGTCGATCCGCATCTTGGGCAGGCATTGCTCCATGATGAAACCTTGCCAGGCAGAGCGAGGTACAAAGAAAACCCACTCTCCATCGACTGGAACGCTTTTGCTGCCCTCAGCCGGTGGCATGACGTAAGAGGACTGCCTGTCCTTCAGGCGCACCAACTGGCTTTTGTACTTTTGGTGCACCAGAGCGTCACTTTTAAACGAATCCTTGGATTTCAGTTTTTGCGAGGCTTGGCGGCGGGCCTGCTCTCGCATTCGGGACATTTCGGCGTGATAGGCACGCTTTTCTTCAGCCGCTTTTCGTTCGGCATGCTCTTTGGCGATTCGCTCAGCCCGTGCTTCCAGCTCTTGGCGAGTCTCAACGGTGCGTTTCAGATCGTCGTACAAGGAGCAGCGGTGCCAACAGCGCTCAGCGTTCAGGATAACTTCGTCAACGAAGGCGTCTTCGTCATACACGGTTTCAACGGGGAGTTGACTCAGATTGATCTCGACCAGGTTATCCAGGGATTCTGCTTTTTCGTCATCCACTGCGTGAGTAACGCGAATCTCAATGTGCAGCGGAGACCCGTTTTTCAGAATGGCCGTAAGATCGGGACGCCATCGGCCTTGCTGCTTCTCGGCCTCTACCTCAACCAGCTGCACATCCCTTTCTGGATAGTGAACAGAGGATCGAATGGGCAGGTCATCCTCGATCGGAGTGAACTCGAAGGGAATTGTTAATGGAGGGATTCGAAGCCTTCGTTCATCGAGAATGACCTGCTTGGCCATGAGGTGTACGGCGGTTTCGTATCCACCGGCGCAAGTTTCAGTGCGAAAGTGTGAAAAATAGGCTCGCTTCAGTTTGCCCTGGTTTGCTATCAGCGCCGCCTCACACGCCGGACAAATGCACCCACAGGCTTTTCCAGAGGACACATCATCCGGTCGATAGAGGCGTCCTTCCCTCAATCCAAAGGGAACCTTCAGATTATCGGATCCTTGTTCAGGCAATTCACACCTCTATGTGCGTATTAAGACCATGTCCGCTCTGCAAACGTTCCAGAACTTCAGCAATTCCTGGTTCCTCGGTCAATCCTCAAAAGCTTCGGGTTCTTCCCAGCGCCAAATGGTGTCTATGCGAGACCTGAGTTGTTCATCTGATTCACCATCTCTGAAAAACATCGGTCGATCCACGGGCAAGTCGTAAACGCCTAGGGCAATCGCTGATCTTGGATCCCAGCTGTGGTTCACGGATTCACGGCACGCAGCACGATAATGAGCAGCAGCCATTTCTCCGTAGCCAAATCTTTCAGCCGCGTGCTGTAAGTGATCCCAGTGTTCAATGCACAGTCCTTCTTTCTCAAAAAGCCAGGCGGAAAGGATCCATGCCTCATTGGGCGCTTGAGCAGCCGATTGAGCGAGAGTCAAAACCTCTCCCTGACCAAGCATCCTTGGAATTCGAAGTCCATCAAGATCAGCGCAATGGCACAGCAATTCGTGGAACGGAGAGGACGCCTCCGCAGCATCGATTTTTTGGGGATATGCCGACAACCAAATTGCAGCTAGCAGTTGCCAGCGTTCATACCTCTCATACTCCGGTGGTTGGCCCTCCGCATCGAAACGTCCGACCAAGTGCTCGATTGCCCTGAAACTGGCAAGTATTTCGCCCAGATCCGGAATCTCACGCCAAGGGTAGGTGTCCATTTGCGCTGCGTAATGATTCAACGAAGGCGCTTCGGTGACCAGACGCACGGCAAGTTCCAGGTGGGTGTTGTAACTGATCTGGGAAAACTCAGCGGCATCCGATTTACGAGCTGCCCTAACGTTTGCTTTAAGAACGTCAAAAGGACTATCAACCATGATTGTCACTCCATGGCTCACCTGGCTGCCTTTTCATCTGAGCCAAGAGTAAATCAGGTCGAATTGTAGAGGGAGTTGTTCACGCTGCAGCGGCGCTGGCCATCCGAAAGCCGTTCCCAAAATACCTTCAAAGACACTGAATAACAAGGTAAAAGGGGGACTCTACGGTTTCGGTCAAAAAGGTCCTTGGAGGTTAGTTCATTCACTTTCGACAATTAATGCTTGTAGGTGCCAGAGAGAGATTGCATCTCACCATCTATGTCTTCAGCTTCGACTGTCTGACTTTTCCCTGGTCCGTTCAGTTTGATAACTTTCCCGGCAACTCTTGTAAAATTCTGCCGGAAGGTCAGGTAATCACAGAGAGGCTGGCCTCCCCCGATCCACAGCGATCCTACTTCGTCTGGTGACAATTCGGTAGCGGTGTCCAGGGGATCTTCGTAATTGCGTGGGTAGCTGAAGAAACGGAACACCTCACTTACTATGCGGGCGGGTATCCATTTTCCCGTATGCTTGTCTTGGGAATCTGCATACGCCGCCTCACCAAGCGTAAGCCCCTCGTACTCTGCACCTAAGAAAAAACTGGGCGGGATCTGCTCATCTTTGTATAACGCCATTTCGGCAAAGAGGTGGCGCTGGTAGTCGTGCTCCGAATCAAAGATTCTCTTATGCGCATCAACGGTGGCGAGGGTCTTCAGTTGTTGGGCATGTTTCAGAAGCCTTGCTGACGTCACCCATGAAATGCGATCGTTGGTTAGCTTGCCCTCGGGGTCAAACAAAACAGACCTAGCTTGATCCATGAGCTCGAGGGCTTTATCGAGGTAGGCTTCCGATTTGTCGAACTCCATTTTCTTTCGATGCCCCCACAAGGCGATCCCGGCCGATGCAGCAATGATCGGCAGTGTCAGGAGGTTTGCTACCCCGCCAATGTCCACTCCGGACAAGAGAATTTTCCAAAGGCTAAAGCCATAACCGACAGATAATAGGCCTACCAAAACACCGATGATCGTGGGTAGAAGATCGATAAAGCTTTTCTTTACCAAGCCTGGATATCTTGGGTTCATAACAAAATCCTTTTAGATTTTTTGGGTTGTGGCCGGATCGATTCTGCGCGACAAAGACTGAAAACTCATATGGGGTTCAAGAGAGTCCACGTTCCCAGAAGATCATGGGTTACGGTTAAATCGAAGTGAGAGGTTGCTCATCAAGGATTTGTAGATGGTCATCCTGTATCACGGCCCACTGAGTGCCTCTATCCATCACCCCAGACTTAGCCATGCCGTGCATCTCCCCGCGCATGAGCCAAACGCCTTCTTCAGCAATAACACGGTTAAATAAGGTCTTGGCCGGGTATTCAACTCCCCTTCTGATAAGCTCAAGAGCTGCCCTTTCCTGCAGGAAATCTACACGATCGTCGTCAGTTTCGAGGAGAGACAAAAGCTTGTAGCGTCGCAGAAAGCTTTCTATCGCTGCCTGAGCCTTCGTTGAGGCTTGTGATAGTGGTCGATCAAATTCGATGACACCCTCAGCGGGACCCTCGATATTCACTTGATAAATGGTTGTGACTCCAGATTGAGCTGCTGCCACTGATCGATCCGCGGAGCAGTATATAGCTGGGCCAAAAACTGTGTTTCGACTTGCCGCAGCGTTGAGTTCCAGGAGGCCAGCCTGCTTTGACCCATGGAATAGCGTTTCTTTGATCACCCCGAGAGACTCCTGACCCAATTATCAAACTCTGCGGGCAGATACAGCTCCGATTTAACTCTCGAAATCGATGTGTAAATGCTTGAAACCAGAGCCTCCTTTCTGATCATGTTCGTCTGACTGAAAAAGTCGTCGGCAACAACCACCTTATCGAATTCCATATTCTTGGTGTGCTCCGGCATCCCCAACCATAGAAGGTTGAGGCTATCGCGGGTTTGGCGAGAGAGTGACTCATTCAGATTTTGAAGTTTATAGCCGCGGGTCAGCAGATCGACCACCCGGGTAATATCCGCAAACTCCGCCTCACGCTTCACAAGATCGTCGAACGATCCGTACTGGAACAGACTCGGAAAACTCGGCCGAATACCATGGTTAAAAAGCTCGATCACGTCTGACATAAACCACTGCAGGGCTTTTTCAGAACCAGGCATTAGCCGGAAGGCAGATCTGTCATGAGCACAGCGCTGGAATTGTTCGAACAGAGCCCAATAGGAACGGAAAATAATGGCGCAATTGCCGTTCGGCGTCGGGAGACTCTGATACGACAACACCTCTGTGTTTTCTGGCCTAATACCGACAAACTCCATTTCAGGAGTAACCGGGTGGGCGGCAAGAACGCGGTTGAAGAGATCCGTTGTGCTCTCCCCGGCCCTGACTGAAACGCCCAGCTCTCGGCCTCTCGATCGCCTCGGTCGATCTGTGCCTCCAGCGCCGAAAAGGTGCTGATACCGATCTCCGAAGGTGAAGGTAGCCTGTGGTGGAGGGGTTCGATCCAAGATGCTGATGATCGGTTCTGGCAGGTCGTGAGCCTCATCTATCAGAGCGATACGGATCGACGGTGGAAGCACCTTTCCTTGGACGTCGGCGAGCTTTATTTGATGGTAAATCCGCATCGGCAGCTCGGATTCCTGACTTGGAGGGTCGATGATGACGCTCCACATCGTTCGTGCAGTCTCGACCAGAATTGCTTTTTCTGAAGCGGACCAGTTGTACCGCATCGTTGAGGGCAGGTGGTCGACCGTAATCTCGTCACTGGCGCTATGGCAAAAAGATGTCACCGTTTTCCAGGCTATTTTGGCCATTTCAGTTGCCCGTGCCCGCTGAAGGGGGCGAATCCCCAGAATCTGAGCCATCTGCTCATAGGTCCGATTGAATTTCTGGCTCATGCGGTAGCGCGATCCGCGCACGGGTCGGGGGGTCTCTTCTCCCGGATAGACGAGTTCGTTAATCAATTCCCCCAACGTAAGCCCGCGGGCGGCCTGTGTGCGGTCCATAAGTGCAGCAAGCTGTTGGCGCGTGTGTGCCAGGGCTACTACTGATAGTCCTTTGGCGCTCAACGAAGCCGCCAGCGTGGTAATCAAGTAGGTCTTGCCCACCCCGGCAAATCCTTGAACCGCCATAGGTTCCTCAGGTTCAGCCTCGATGGCTCTAATCAGGCGATCATGTTCAACGGACAGCGAGACGTCCCGCTCTTCGCCCAATATACCCCTCTTGATGAACACCTGATTGAATTCGCTCGAACAGCCAAATCGCCAAGAGTTGGCCTGCTCCAGATAGCGTTTATTGGCCACGTCCGAGACAGACATGAGAAAGAAACCGTCGTTGTTCCCCGGCGCCAGGTCCAGGAAACTCTCAATGCGCTCTTGCAGCAGGTCTTCGATTTCGGACTTGGCTTCCTCAGTCTCCCCGATCAGCCGTAAGCCGTCAGCCAGCAGTCTTTCGCTTGCGGGTCCATTGAAGGGCTTTGATGAGTGAGCCAATTTGAAAAGAGTGAACAATCCAGCGAGCTCAGGGTTGGTCAAACCGGCAATTCTTGTCCTGTCCTTATCGAGTGCGATCAAGGTTTCGCGGCTGATGGGGATCGCTAGTTTCGTCATGTTTCCCGGTTCGCAGATAAAGGCTGTTTCACTTGGTCCAGCAGGCAGTTGGAACAACGATACTGACACGGGCCGCGCATGGCCAATCAAACACTTCGTCCCGTATCAATATATGGTATAATAGTTCATATATAAAGTGTTGATTATGCGATGATGCTGTCCGTGCCGTACTCAGAAATCGAGGGCTCACAAAATGCAAAACTCAGTTGCCGAGACCATCTCACTCCCGGGCGAGTTAATCGATCAACTGTCCCAGGCATACCAGGCTCTGGTGGATTACTGCGAGCAACTGAAAACACTTTCAGACGGTGATCACAGAGCAGGCTTCGAAGCCTACGTGCCGCCGTTCAGTAGCACCGAAAAAGAGCGGTACTCCGCACAAGCCCGCAAGCAGGCGATTGTGGACGCCGTTGGCCTGACCATTGATGACACTCAGAGCAGGAAATGTGACGCAGGCATTGTGTGCGCTTCCGATCAAACAGTCTCGGTTGTCCATAAGCTCAATGAGGCCAAAGCCCACTTCAAGGAAACGATCTTGATCATTCGCAGTCTCGCGTCGGGTAAGTCGGCCGGGTCGCGGGAAACGGTTCTGAAGAAAGCGTTGAAGAGCGCGGGCATCCAGACATTGGACTTGCGAGAGTGCTACCGCCAAATTCGTGTGATGCCGCCGGAGCTTGAATCGATGTCCTGGACCTGGGCGACTAGTCATGCCCGTATTCAGAAGCTGACCTTTGATGAGGCTGTCGCTATGGCAGAAGGTCTCAGAGACCGCGATGAGGAATTGGCGGACACTGCTTTGGATATCCTGAGGCGCAAATGTACTCCTGACGAACTCCTGGTCCGCCGAATCACCCTTCCAAATCAGTTGAGAGCGAATTATTCATTCCTCGAAAATGAAGAGGTTCGGCGCAAAAGCTGCCCGATTTCAGGCGTCGTTGTGGCGCAACAGAAAACACTTCCTCGAATGGCATGGCGGGAAAACCCGGTTTCCCGAAAAGAGGTGCCTATCCGACTCCAGCGCGAATCAAGGATAGAACCAGAACCGGTTGTCCAGTCATTAAGCATCCACAGGTACGTCCGTGGACACGGTTAATCATCCGGCTTCCCAGGCGAAAGTTCGCTGTTTCGGGTCGAAGGCAGCGCTGACCGCCGAGGCGACCGTTTTGGTGAAAGACGGAGTGGGACCTCAAGCAGCTCTTAACCTGGAGGTTGCGCCTCGAGACCGGGATCGCATCAACTGGAAGGATAAGATCGTTCTTCAGCTCGGTGAGGATGATCTGCCACTTCTATGCTGCGTGTGCCTGGGTTATTTGCCGAAAGCGGAATTCAAACGGCCAACCAAGGGCATTGTGGTAGAGCGCCAACCCAACCGGTTGTTCATTTCTGCAACTCAGGGATCAGGGAAATGTTATGCCCTTCCCCTGCCGATCGCTCAGACGTTCCGCCTTGGCGCCCTGGCCATGGCGCAACTCAAGAAACAGTCCGAGATGGACGACGATGACTTACTGCTGGCTTCGTTGAGAGGCGCTGCAGGTCTATACCGCGTTTAGGATTTCCGACACACCAGTGTAGAGCCTCGTCCGAAGGGTGGCTCTTTCCACCCCGTCTATCCCGACACCTGCCCTCTGCAACGTTGGAGAAATTTTCGAATCCATGCTGCCTCAGATGGACGAGGCTCTAATTGATATTGTTTTGTCACTCTTGAGAAACGAGCCACGTATGAGCATTGACCAGACGGGGGCAACCAAGCCATCGGGCCTCTTGCTCCCTTACTGCGATTGAGACTTAGTTATACGAAGTAGGCATAACTGATTTTTGTTGTTAATTTTTCTCGAACCTCTGAAATCCATGCACTGCTCAGCTTTTTTACAGCAACATTTTTTTGCAACGTTATTTCGACCATCATTGATTCTTAGTTTCAACTCAGCCCGCAACATTTGTTCGTGCGCTCCACGAGACAAATCTAGGGTTGGCATAACGGCTGTGAGCGTAGACAGGACAATGCCAGAGAGAGAAGAGTTCAGTTCAGACATGAAGTGGGCACCCCAGCAGTAAGGGGATGACCGCCACCGTCGCTTTTCACCTCACCCAAGTTGGTCATTGAAATAGCCTTGAGTGCCCTGTTGAGCCATGGCATCCACAATCCGCCCGACACCCTGGATATAGGCGGCTGTGCGCAAGGGTATGGCTTTCTCCTCCGCCAGGTTGAAACAGGCATTCGCTTCACGCTCAAGACGCTGCCTGAGTTGCTTTTCCACGGCTTCGCCTGACCAGTAATCGCCCATCCGGTTCTGAACCCATTCCAGATGGCTGACTATCACGCCGCCGGCGTTGGCGATGATGTCCGGGATCACCGGGATATTACGATCCTTCAGGACGCGGTCACCGTCGCTGCTGACGGGGCCGTTAGCGATCTCCACGATCATCCTGGCCCGGACCCGATCTGCGTTGGCGTCCGTTATCTGGTTTTCCAGTGCGGCCAACACCAGAACATCGACGTCCAGTTCCAGCAATTCGTCGCCGCTAAGGGACTGCGTGTCCGCGAGGTCACACACGGAATCGTCGCAATAGACCATGCCCTTGAGTTCGCGGGTACGGTTTTTGTGACGCAGGATGGGCGAAGGATCCAACCCCTCATCACTGTAGATGCCACCCTGGGAGTCAGACAATGCGACAATATTATAACCGACATCGTGCGCCAGGCGCGCAAAATGCTGGCCGGCGTTACCGAACCCCTGGACAGCCACTGTCAGATCTTCCGGTTTCTGGTGCTGCCGTTTTACCCACAAGTCCAACACCTGCAACGCACCTGCACCAGTGGCTTCCTCACGACCAATGGAGCCCCCTAGTCCCAGGGGCTTACCAGTAATGACGCCGGGCACGTGCCGACGTTCGATCTGGGCGTATTCATCCACCATCCAGCCCATGATTATGGCGTTAGTGTTGACGTCGGGGGCCGGAATATCGCGTTCAGGGCCGATCACATCGTGAAAGGCACGGATATAGCTGCGGGACAATCGCTCCAGCTCCAGGCGGGAGAGGGTCTTCGGATCGACACAGATACCCCCTTTGGCACCACCAAACGGCAGGTCGACCGCAGCGCACTTCAACGTCATCCAGAAACTCAGTGTCGCGACCTCATCCTCGGTGACATCGGGGTGGAAGCGAATGCCGCCCTTGGTGGGGCCACGGGTATCGTCGTACTGCACGCGCCAGGCAGGAAAAACTCGCAGCGAGCCATCATCCATGCGCACCGACAAACTGGCCTGATGGATGCGTTTAGGTTGCCCCAGGCGGTGGCGACTATCGTCAGCCACCTCCAGCCACTCGTAAATGTCAGCCATTCGGGATTGGGCATCTTCGAGTAAGTGATGGGTATTACTGCTCATGGTTACCTCAATATCTCGATAGGGAAAGTAAGGTGTAGACAGCCGTGTCTTTTCTCTGGACACCGCTCCGGTGTAGGCGTTCACTTATGGCGAAATTGAATCGCTTAACCCGGCTCCACGCTCTGCCTTTGTCAACACTTGGGTACAGCGATTCAGCGCCGCCCTCTTAACGGCAAGAGTATCCTGTATTTGCCGCTTGGCTGTGCGGCACTGCTGCTCATCCCCGTTGTCGAGCGCATGAACAAACTCGGCGATTTCCGGGAGCCCCAGGCCTGCCTCACGACAAGCCCCAATGAACTTCAGCCGTTCCAGACAGCGGTAATCAAACAAGCGAAAGCCCCCCGAGGTTTTTCCGCAGGCCTGCACCAGTCGCATATCCAGGTACGTCCGAATTTGCGGCACCGACAGACCACAGCAACGGGCCGCCTGGGAAATGACATACCCTTGGCTTTGTGTTTCCGGTCCGCGTTCAACGTCAGGTTCTGCTCTTAGAGTATTCACCGTCATGTCAGTCACTCTCCGCTTTGTCGAGCAATTGCCGGGCAATGGCCTGACCCAGTTCGAAACCTTCCTGAACAGTCACAATGCTTGCGTGCGGTTTGTCCCCGGACCACGCTTCCCCGGCAGATCGAGAAGCAAAAAAGTGGACATCGCAACAGAAGGCACTGCGAATGTCGCCGTCCGTGGCCACGGAAACCAGCGAGAGAACCGCGTCCTCTGGCTGGAGCGAAAGCACTTCCTGTGGCGTGACCGTCAAGGTGACCGGCTTGTGGGTGTGGGGACAACGCGACCGAACCTGTGCGGGTTCGCCAATGACAGCCGGAAACATCAAGGCGTCGAGTGCACACCAGGTGTAGAGCGGCTGATCGTTTACCACAAACGCATGCGGCGTTTCACGCAGGGTGATGCCTGAGCCGACCAGCCGTCCCTGACCGTCATACTCGACGGTTCCGCAAGGCAGCTGTTCCAGCACCTGCACCACCTGGTCCGTCGTCCAGTTGAGCGACGCTGCAAGCCGCTCAAGAGTGACCGGACGACCCTGGACCAGCTCACGCAATAGCGCCACATGAAGCGTGGCCTCCGCTTCTCCGGTCAGGCCCAGCCGATTTACGATTTCACGCACATCATTCATGGGGCCTTGCCTTATCCCGCGCAGCAGGATAATTGTTTGACATCCTTGGTAAAGGTTTGAGCGCACAGCTTCAGACCCTCAACCATCGTCAGGTACGGGAACAGCTCATCGGCAATCTCGTTGACGGTCATGCCCGCGCGTATGGCCATCACGGCGGTCTGGATCAGTTCGCCGGCCTCACCCGCCACGGACTGCACACCCAGTAACCGCCCGCTTTCACGTTCCGCGACCATTTTAATGAAGCCTCCGGTATCAAAGTTGACCAAAGCCCGTGGCACGTTGTCGAGGGTCAGGGTACGGCTGTCGGTGACGTAGCCTCTTGCCTCGGCGTCGGCCTCGGACAAACCGACAGTCGCGATCTGCGGCTCGGTAAAGACCACCTCCGGCATGGCACTGAGATCCAGGCGGGCATCGCCGTCGGTCATATTGATCGCGGCCCGGCTACCACCTGCGGCCGCCACATAGACGAACTGGGGCTGATTGGTACAGTCGCCGGAAGCGTAAATGCCCGGCACCCGGGTCTGGAGTTGCTCATCGACGACAATGGACCCGCGATCCGTCTCGACACCGACCGCTTCCAGATTCAGCCTGTCTGTGTTCGGTGTGCGTCCCACGGCCACCAGCAGCCGATCGGAGCGCAGTTCCCCTGCGTTCGTGTCGAGCACGAATTCCTCGTTGGTATAACTGATCTGGCTCGCCTGGGTGTCATTCAGAACCTTGATACCCTCGGTTTTGAACGCAGTTTCAATGGCCTCGCCCACGGCCGGGTCCTCCCGGGAAAATAGCCGGCTGCGTGCCAGAATGGTCACCTCGCTGCCCAGTCGGGCAAACGCCTGTGCCAGTTCCACTGCCACGACAGACGCCCCGATGACAATCAGCCGGTCCGGAATGGTGTCGCTGGCCAGTGCCGTGGTGGACGTCCAGTACGGCGTATCGGACAGGCCCGGAACCGGTGGGATGGTAGGCCGCGCACCGGTACCAATGAACGCTCTGTCAAAGCGTACCTCGCGCTCCGTACCGTCGGCTCGCGTCACTGTCAGCGTATTGGCGTCGGTAAAACGGGCCTCACCCCGCACGACAGTAATCGCCGAATTGTCTTCGAGAATGCCCTCATACTTGTCGCGACGAAGCTCATCGACCCGGGCCTGTTGCTGGGCCAGCAACCGGGGCCGGTCAATGGACGGCTCGCTTGCCTCGATACCCTCGTCGAACGGACTGGTGCGGCGCATATGAGCCACGTTTGCAGCCCGGATCATGATTTTCGAGGGCACACAGCCGATATTGACGCAGGTGCCACCGAGGGTGCCGCGCTCGATCAGGGTGACCCGTGCTCCGCGTTCCGTTGACTTCAGGGCGGCGGCCATGGCAGCGCCGCCACTGCCAATCACGGCAATATGCAGGTTGTCGTTACTCATTCATGTGACTCCTTGGTAGATGGGCTATCGCAGCAGGCGTCGTATTTCTTTTTACGCCATACGGCGTAGCAGGTCAGGCCGATAAAAATGGCGAGCGCCGGCAACAGCACGTAATCCAGGTAGCCGGTCAGCGCTGCCAGACCAACGGATCCGAGTAAAACCACCAGAATCGGCGTGAAGCAGCACAGCGCGACCACGACAGTGCCAATAGCACTCGCTCGCAACAGCGTCTTGGGATCTTTCATGGTTACTCCTTGGTCGTCCCGGTTTATTTCAGGGTGGACGGATAACCCGCATTGGTGGTGGCCTGAGTCAGCGCCTCAACGGAGGTTTTCTCATCGTCAAAGGTCACCGTCGCATCCCGTTCCTCATATCGGACATCCACAGCACTTACGCCGTCGACCCGCTTCAGGGCGGCTTTGACGGTAATCGGGCAGGCCGCACAGGTCATGCCTGGAACGGACAAGGTCACCGTTTGTTGTGCCGCCAGGGTAGGCAGGCTGAACAGCGTAAACAGTACGGCGGTGATTAGGGACTTTTTCATGGTGTGGTGCCTCTCAGTAAATAGGTTGGATCAGGTTTCAGTAAAACAGCGGTAAGACGAAAGGGAACGCCAGCGCGGTCAGTATCAGCAGCGCGACGATCCAGAAGGTGATCTTGTAAGCAGTGCGCACTTGCGGTACCGCGCAGACTTCGCCCGGTTCGCAGTCCTGCGCGGGCCGGTATATCCGACGCCAGGCAAAGACCATCGCCAACAGAGCAGCACCAATAAACCACGGCCGGTAAGGCTCCAGAGCGGCAAGGTTGCCGATCCAGGCACCGGAAACACCAAGGGCGATCAGGACCAGGGGGCCAAGACAGCAGGCCGATGCGAGCACTGCTGCGACCCCGCCTGCGATTAATGACCCGCGACCGGATTTGGACTCTGATTTCAACTCTGACATTGTGATTGCACCTTTTATGGCCTTGTTCGATAAGCTAAGCTTAAAGCCGTAGTCAACTACGGAGTCAAGGCAAATGTCGGATGAAATGAACTCATTGACCATCGGGGGGCTGGCTAAGGCGGCGAACGTCTCAGTTGAGACCATCCGCTACTACCAGCGACGTGGGTTGATACCGGAGCCCCAGCGTCCTCTCGGGGGTATTCGACGCTACGCTCCCAGCGATATCAGCAGGTTGAGCTTTGTGAAAACTTCGCAGCAGTTAGGCTTCAGTCTCGATGAGATCAGCGACCTGCTCCGGCTCGAAGACGGCACCCACTGCCAGGAAGCCAGTGTTCTGGCCGAGCATAAGTTGCGGGACGTGCGCGAAAAGATCGACAGGCTGAAGAAAGTCGAGTTGGTTCTGGGCGAAATGGTTGACCGATGCCACGCCCAACAAGGCAATATTACCTGCCCGCTGATTGGGTCATTGCATGAAGGGATCAGGGGGCATATAACCCAGAGGGACGAGCAATCTGCCCAGTAATATTTGGCTTCGGGCCGGTGTTGATCTCGGTTAGCCCTGTGTCCACTCGGCCCCGTACCAAGGTACAGACGTTAATCTGGCAATAGAGATGGCAAGGGTGCCGCCCCACCCGCGCTCCCAGTGACCTTAGCATTCAGAAGTTAATAGAATCGTGGAGCTAGTGCCGACGACCCGGTCAACGAGACCAATAGATACACAGGGTACCACTTGCTTTGAACGCGATTTCAGATCTTCCGAGTAGATTGTCTGGCTCCCACTCGAAAAGTTCGTCTGGGTGCAAATTATCGATAACGTAATGGTCGGTATGCTGACGTACGGACTTGCGGTGTTCGGGTGGTGACCTGCTTCGATTTTTGCTGTCCATTCGTCATCAGGCGATCCCCAACTTCTTTTTTATCGGCAGAGGTAAACCTTCGAAGATTTCGTCCAACGGTTCTGCTGCCAATGTCCTCAACGCTTCGTTCTTCATCCGCAATTCCTTGACCAGATCGACCAGGTCGTCTTTCCGGCTCTTCCTGATCCCGGTGGCTGTGGGGCGTTCAGCCCGCTTCAGTTTCGCGCTCTTGGCTTCGTCTAGATCCACGTTTACTGCATCGAGGTACTGTTTGAGATGGGGTGAATAGCTCGACGTGTTCATGAGCGTCGCGCGGTTCATGCCGAGCACTGCGGCGACTTCGGAGCCTTTGATTTGATAACTTTTCTTCACGAGAAAATCCGTAGGCGTGCGGTGACGCCGAATGTAGAGCGCTTTCTCTCGTTTCATATCCTCAACACACTGCCAGGCGGCAGCACTGGCGTTTCTGTCGGAAACCCAGTCTGGACGATCTTCGAGTCCTTTGCCGGCCCCTGCCTCCGCACGTTTTTTTAGATACTCCATCACCATTACGCAGCCCTCAACTTGTAACTTGTTAACACGGATTCAAGCTCAGGTAGTGCCTCGTGGCGGGCGTTCAGCGTCCGGACGTGACGTGTGACATTGCGCACCAGCTCGAACGAAGGCTGTTTGAAAATGTCCGGGACGACCGGGTTGTTCAGAA
>Ga0207901_1000041_pt1 | contig 84459 bp, 70 predicted proteins | sample LinPmetageLP46_FD_184057 | JGI IMG/M metagenome (GOLD analysis project Ga0207901, IMG submission 184057) | Marine viral communities from the Pacific Ocean - LP-46 (SPAdes) | ecosystem: Environmental > Aquatic > Marine > Oceanic | place: Pacific Ocean | collected 2011-06-12
ATTTGCTGCACTCTCCCTGAATATTTCCACGGGGAGGAGATGTCATGAGCACAGGCGAACAGGCACAGATCGCACCGGTAGCGGTCGCCAGCGATCTCAAGCTAAGCGACCTTCGCGCCGCACTGGCAGCGGGTTGGGGTGATTTCAAGGCCTATCCAGCGTTCGGACTTTTTTTCGCAGCCATCTACGTGAGTGCGGGCATGTTCATCTACTTTGCCCTTTTCGTGAGGGGCGAAGTCGCATGGCTTGTCCCGGCTGCGGCGGGATTTCCGTTGCTCGCACCTTTTGTCGCCGTCGGCCTATATGAAGTGAGCCGTCGCCGCGAAGCCGGCCTGCCGATGAGTTGGCGCGCCGTTCTCGGAGCATTGCGCGGGCGCGGTGACGAACAGATATTGAGCATGGGTGTTATCCTGTTCGTCGCATTCGGCTTCTGGCTGATGGTTGCGCACGGCATATTTGCCATTTTTCTGGCAGAATCCGGCATAGGATCAGAATCTATCGCGCTGCTGGCGACTGGCGCAGGGCTAATGATGTTGCTGGTCGGCGGTTTCGTCGGCGCGTTGATGGCGCTGGGCTTCTATGCGATTACCGTCATCAGCCTGCCGATGCTGGTCGATCGCAATGTCGACTTTATCACGGCGATCATTGTCAGCCTGGCGTCCGTGCGATCGAACAAATCTGTCTTGCTGATCTGGGCGATATTGATTGCGGTTGCGCTATTTGTCGCCATGCTGCCGCTTTTCCTGGGCCTGCTTGTCGTGCTGCCGGTGCTCGGCCACGCAACATGGCACTTATATCGCCGCCTTACCGGCGTGTCCGGCGCACAGCATCAGCAAGCTGGTGAAACAAGCGCTGGTCTAGGATCGGGATCTAGACAGGCTTTCTGACCATCAGCACATCGACCGGAGACCAGCCCATCATTTCGCTGGCGCGGCTGCCGATGGTTGCCATGATAAAACCACCCCGACCATGGGTTCCCAGCACCAGCAGATCAAAGTCGCCGCTATCCAGCATATTATGCACCGACTGGTGTAGATTGCCTTCGACGAGATGGGCGGTGACACGTGACGCATCATTCTCCGACAGGTTCAGGTCGGTCATGAAAGCCTTCAGTTCCTTTTCCGCATCGGACAGCATTTCATCCGCGACGCCGTCAGATTTCAGCCATGCTTCGTAAGCCACATGATAAGCGTGGACGAGCTCGATTTTCGCGTCGGGAAAAAAGTCCAGCGCGGTGCGAAGAGCATGGGCGGAAAAATCAGAAAAATCGGTCGCTACCAGGATCCGGCCATAGTTGGTGCGCGGGCGTTCTTTTACGATCAGCACAGGAGCCTTGGCGTGGTGGACCAGATGATCCACAGCCGTACCGAGGAAAAAATCGGATATATTATTATGCCGCGCGGCGCCGACAATGATCAGGTCGCTGTCCAGTTGCTCCGCCGTTTCGCCGATCACCTGGGGTGGCTTGCCGTAATTTATCGCCAGATTGCAGCCCTCGGCATCTGCGCCATAGTTGCGCAGCAGAAGCGTCTCGACTTTCGCGATATCAACCTCTGTCTTGGGGCTGCTCACAAACAACAAGGTCCGCGCCGCATTCCAGATGTCGGCGAGCAATTTCGCCCGCGCAAACGGCCGGTCGGCTCTGGCCGTCAGATCGGTGGCAACCAGAATTTTCGTCGGTACGGGCATGGAATATTGCTCCTGTTAGTTCAAATGCTTGACCATCAACATCGTCGAAGCCGATGGAGTATAGCCGTTAATCAATGACAATAGCTGATCTCCAGTCGAACGACATCAGTATCTGTACGGATATATCATGATTGAAGCTAACAGCCGACAATCAAAAAAACAGCAGCATTTCCGATAGAAATTGCTGCTGTTTTTTTTTGGAGCATAGTCGGACACACTGTCTTCACGCCGGCCCGATCGCACTCACCGATGATCATGCCATCACGATAAGTGTTCGTGGGAGAAATCCTTGAGCCCGAAATAGCCGTAATATCTGCCCATACCAGTCCTGTTAACGCCTCCGCATGGCAGAACATTCTCTGAATAATGCGAGAAGACGCCATTAACGGTGACGCTGGCGGACGAGGTTCTGGCACCAATCCAGAATCCTTCCTAGCACATAAAAAACCGGTATTGGCTAACCCAATTCTTGTTCGATAGCCCGGGCCACACCTAATTCTGCTTGCCGTCGCCCAATCCAAAAATGACAGAATAGCAGGCAAGCTGCCACCGCCAATGCAGTGATCCCAAGCCGCAATATATCGATGACTACCGCCCCGCTGTGGAAGGACATTGCCGCATATCCGGCGATCAACCCGACAGGGGCTGCGATCCTGGAAAATTTTGCAAATCTCAAATTCAGTTCAGCCTGCGCAACACAAAATCTTGCATGCTGGATGGGCTGTATTGCCGAGATACGCCAGAGGCCATTGCGTGCCCTCAGCATCCATATTTGCACCCCAATCAGAACCAGCGCACACAGGCTCCAAAGGCTGCCAACCAGCCAGTCATCCGCCGCGATGATTAAATATACCAATATCGCGAGCAATCCGGACAGCATCAGAAGCTCCAGGCCGACCGTGAAGCATGTTATGCGGTTCCGACGTCTGGTTTGCTTTACCAGAGCATCAATAGACGTCAGGTCCGGAGCATTTTGAACGTCCTCCTGCCAGACGGTTTTGAGATCATCCATGTCGATGGTCATTTTTGTTGCTCCATAAGTTTTGACAGGCCGGCTCGTGCCCGGGTCAGGCGCACGGCGACGGCGCCTTCGGACAAGCCCAGGGTTTCGCCAATTTCCCGATTGCTGAAATCTTCGAGGTGCAGCGTCACGCATTGCTGCAGCCCTAGCGGCAATTTACCTATCGCACGCAGCAATGCGCGCTTTTGATCCCGATGCTGCGCCTCTTTTTCGGGTGAATCGTGATCGCTGATGTGGGTATCTTCCAGCAGGTCGGTCGTCGGTCTGCTCATCTTCCGGCGGATATGGCTCACCCCGATATTATGGGTTATTCTTGCGATCAAAGTTCGGTGCGAAGCCTCGCCGCGGAAAGTCGGTAACGCCCGCCAAAGGGCGAGCGCTACTTCCTGATATAATTCCTCCTGTCGGGACAGATCCCGCTCATAAGTCCGCAGACTATTCCTGATGAACGAAGCATATTTGTTCAGCAGCGCGACAAGCTCGGAGTCCTGTTTGAGGTTCAAACGACAGCTGCTGCCGCTCTGAGTTCATGGCTCCCTTTTACAGCGGCAGCCGCTATGTAAAGGCTCAAAATCCAGAATGGCGTTATGATTATGCCGGTGACCGCGACATACAGAATTGTGCCGCCGAGATAGGGGTTCAATAGCGCAACAAGCGGTTCGGCAAGACCGCTGCCATAAATTATGCCCAATGCATTGCTCGTGATCGCAAAGGCCTTGGCGAAGAGGCAGCAAAGCGGGAAGGCCAGCAGGTGGAGCGGTGATTTTGCGATATTTTTGTCGCTAAACGGGTTCAGATAAAACCAGTTGAACGAAGCCCGAAGCGGGTGGTTCAGATAGTGAGCCGATACCCGGCTTTTGTTGTTCATAGCCCAATATAGCATCCCGGACGTACCGAGCAAAAAGGCAATATTGATCCATATCATATTCATCGCCTTATAGGCTGTGGCGCCATCACGCACAGCCGGATTAAATTCCTCCGCCAGTCCATTGGTAATTGCGAAATCCGTCGTCCAATAGTCGCCATAGGTCAGCGCGACAAACAGACCTGCGTAAATTGAGATGATTCGTAACATTGCCAAACTATCCTTGTTCAAGATGTAGATATTGGGATAGTCGCCAGCCGAGCGAAAACATTACAAAGAAAATTTCCTGCTCTGCACACCGGCTAGCGGCATAACGGTTCGACCGAATTATACACCTATTTGACGAATGGGGAGACCGCTGGCGTTGAATGACTATACAGCACAAGTTCGTTGGCGCGCTGTCACCGCTAATATGCTGCCAGATGACGTTGGCTTGGCTGACATTGGCAATATGGCCGCTCTAGTTGAAGTATCTCCAATTTTATGAAAAATTTTTTCAAGCTCCGGTCGCATGACTTGGCGATCGACCTCGGCACGGCCAATACGCTTATCTACGCGCGGGATCGCGGCATCGTGCTCGACGAACCGTCCGTGGTTGCGCTCGAGACCAATGACGGCGTGACCAAGGTTCGCGCAGTCGGTAGCGATGCCAAGCTGATGATGGGCAAGACACCGGCCAATATCAAAGTGATGCGGCCGCTGAAGGACGGCGTGATTGCTGATCTTGATGTGGCGGAGCAGATGATCAATCATCTTATCCACAAAGTGCACAGCAAGAAGACCGGGATATTCCGGCGGTTCGATATTGTGGTCTGCATGCCGTCCGGCTCGACTAATGTACAGCTTCGCGCTCTACGCGATGCGGCCTCAAATGCCGGTGCATCCGGCATATATTTCATTGAAGAACCAATGGCCGCGGCGATTGGCGCCGGGCTCGCGGTGACCGAACCGGTTGGCGCGATGGTGGTCGATATTGGCGGTGGCACAACCGAAGTCGCAATATTGTCCTTGCAAGGCCTGGCCTACAGCACATCGGGCCGCATGGGCGGCGACAAAATTGATGATGCCATCTCTTCCCATATCCGCCGGAAACATAATCTGGCGATTGGTGAATCCACCACGGAGCTGGTGAAGCATGGCATCGCCAGCGCGATGAGCCCGGATGGCGAGGGACGAATCATGCATATCAAGGGCCGCGACCTGGTCAGCGGAATGCCGAAAAAAATTGCCATTTCCGAAGCCGAGATTGCCCAGGCTATCGCCGAGCCGGTCGGGCAGATCGCCGAATCCGTGCTCAATGCGCTGGAGCATAGCAAGCCGGAACTGGCGGCGGACATCATGGAACAGGGCATTGTCCTGACCGGCGGCGGCGCGTTATTGGGACGGATTGACGAATTTATCTCCGAGAAAACCGGACTGGCGGTCACGATAGCCGATGATCCGCTGACCTGTGTTGCCAATGGCGCCGGCCAGGCGATGGAAGATCCGCTTCTTCGCAACGTGCTGACACCCACCTGAGACCAGCACAACGCAACGCGCCAATGAAAAAGGGCCCCGGAACCAGTCCGGAGCCCTTTTCACTTATATTGTTCGGTAGGCCTAGCCGACCACGATCATCACCAGCGATGTTGCGATCAGCGCCGGTGTTTCAATCCCTTCAATTTCGACAACAACATTATAGGTGAGCAACCAGCGGCCCGGCTGTTTCTCAACCGCGTCTACCAATGTGTGACGACCGCGAACCTTGGAACCGGCACGCACCGGGTTCAGGAAGCGCACTTTGTCGAAGCCGTAATTGATTCCCATGACCGTGCCTTCGAGGCCCAGCGTCGTGCCGTAGGACAATTTTGGCAGCAAAGAGAGGGTTAGCAGACCATGCGCAATGGTGCCGCCAAAAGGTGTCGCCTTGGCTTTCTCTTCGTCGATGTGGATGAACTGATGATCTTCGGTGCAGTCGGCAAATGTGTTGATCCGGTCCTGATCGACCAAGACCCAGTCGGATACGCCGACCTCCTTGCCTTTCCAGCTATCCAGTTCGCTTGCTTTGATTGTTGGCATATTGTTTCTCCTGTTCGGGGGGTCTTTTAGCCCTTCATGACTTCCTGCATCCGGCGGAAGAATTTGCCGCCTTGGCCGCCGCCATTGGCATATTCCTGCATACCGGTTTCGTCCATAATCTGGTCGATATTGGCGGCGATCGATTCAGCGCTGCGGTCCTCAACCGGCAGCCAGATACCTTCTGTTTCAAAAATTTTCGCCGCAGCATAGCCACCGGCGCCAGCGGTCAATATGGTCTTCGATGGCGCGCCGTCGCTGCAAAGATAGACAACAGCAGGGGTGACCGCTTCAGGGACCAGAGCCGCCAACGCTGCTTCCGGCATAATATCTTCAGTCATGCGAGTCGCGGCAACCGGCGAAATACAGTTGGTGTGAATGCCCTTGCCGGCGCCTTCCTGGTGCAGACTGTTCATCATGCCCACAAGCGCGAGTTTCGCCGCGCCATAATTGACCTGGCCGAAATTGCCATAGAGTCCGGTCGAGGATGTGGTCATCACGATCCGGCCATATTGGCGCTCCCGCATATGATCCCATACCGCCTTGGTGCAATTGGCGCTTCCGGTCAGATGGACGTCCATGACGAACTGGAAATCTTCGATCGACATCTTGTGAAAGCTTTTGTCGCGTAGCACGCCGGCGTTGTTGACGAGAATGTCGACATGGCCCCATTTGGCGATCGCATCGGCAACCATTTTTTCAACCGCAGGCATATCGGTGACGCTGCAGCCCGCTGCCATCGCTTCGCCGCCTTCGGCTTCGATTTCTGCTACAACCTGTTCGGCCACGCTAGCGGAACCGCCGGTACCATCACGCGCGCCGCCGAAATCGTTGACGACAACTTTCACGCCGCGGCGCGCCAGTTCCTTGGCATGTTCGCGGCCCAGACCGGCGCCAGCGCCGGTGACAATGGCGACGCGGTCGTTAAATTCTACAGTGCTCATGGCGAGTCCCTCTTTAATTGAATGATTAACGAAACCGATGCGCAATCAGCCCCGGCGAGTCAAGCGGCAAGGCGGCTATTTTGCAGTCGTTTTCGTCCTGGCCCTGCCTGCCGTAGCGGCAGACGAGGAAACGCGTTTTTTCGGCTTTTTCGGCTGTTTGGACTTTTTGGCCTTGGCCTTGCTGGAGTCCGCCGCGGCCTTTTTTGCTGCTGCAGCCAAAAGGTCGGCGAAACTGTCCGCAATACAGGTCGCGTAGAACTCCGGATCGGGCATGATATTGCGATCCGCCAGGAAAGTCAGAATGACATTGCCGTTATAACTGGTCACGACATGGAACAGCCCCTGCCCTTCGGCAAGAATTCCCATTCCGAACGACTTGACCAGCTCGGCGCCGGCAAAATACATCGGCATCATCGGCCCCGGTACGTTGGTGACCACCGTATTCACCGCCGGATTCAGCCTCTCGACCAGGCCTGCGCGGACCATCATCTTGGTCCCCGCTGCGGTCAGCCCTGCCGGCATTGCACCGGATAGTTCCATCAGGGTCTTTGCTCCCATCGCCTGGGTCATAGCCTTGGAACGCCGGGTTTCCTCCATGATGAATTTCAGACGGTCACCCGCATCGGCAAGATGAGTGCCTACGCTAACCTGCATCATTGTGACCTGATTGCCGGCGCTATCCTTGTCGTCATCCGTCCGCACAGAAACTGGAGCACCGATTTTCAATGTCTTGTCGGGAAGATCGTCCTTGGCTTTCAGATATCCGCGCATTGATCCGCTGACCACCGCGATCATCACGTCATTTACCGTTGCGCCGGGATAGGCCTCGCGGATTTTCTTGATGTCGGACAGGGCAAATTCCCGCCCGTCAAAAACGCGGTGCGGACTCAGCTTCTTGTTGAAGCGTGTCTTGGGAATAGAGCCCTTCGCATCGTCACGCTGACGAAACTCGCGCTGCACTTCGAACAGTCGTTTCGGCATGGGTATCAGCTTCTGCAGATTCTGCAGTCCGCGAACCGGATTGGCGATGTTGTTGAACTGAGCCTTGGCCAGCAGAGCGATCGGATTCGGGTCTTGTTCCGGTTCAAACTGCATATCGAATTTGCGCGGTTTCATCTCGGCGTCCAGATCGTGGAGCGCAAGCGTCATCTGTAGCCCGGACTGTCCGTCAATCGCGGCATGGTGCATCTTGTGCATGACTGCGAAGCTGCCTTTCGGCACGCCCTCGACATTATCGAGCCCCTCGATAACCGTATATTCCCATAGCGGCTTGTTCATATCCATCGGTCGGGCGTAAATGCGTGCAGCCTGGATGCACAATTGCCGCCAGTCGCCGGGCTTGGGCAGAGCGATATGGCGGACGTGAAATTCGAGATCAAAATTGGCATCATCGACCCAGTAGGGATGATCAAGATCGAGCGGCACCCGCACCAGCTTCTGCCGGAATATCCGCGCGCCATCGAGACGCCCTTCGATATAGCGCAATATATCCTTGAACCCGACCTTGCCGCCGGGCGCAGTCGAGGGATCGTAAATCAGCAACTGGCCGATATGCATCGGCGTGTTCGCGGTTTCAGTATAGGCAAACATCGCATCCAGTGCGCTTAGCTGTTTCATGACAATTCCCTCAAGACGCTGTAATTCAATCAGCATAGTGCAAATATGTCTGATATGCGAATCCGTAAAGCACCGTAAGAACATGTGGCTCCGACACTGAATACGACTGACTGAATTGCACGGCCAAAATCGCCAATAGGATCCTGGAGCTACCCGGCCGGTTAATCAGGATCCGTGCCAGTCCTTGACCAGATATTGCGGCGGAACAGCACGACCCCAGTAAAATCCCTGCCCCTGATCGGCACCCAGGAGCCTCGCCTTTTCCAGATGAAAAAACGTTTCGATCCCTTCGACCACCGTTTTGGCTCCGCGCATATGGCAAAAATCGATGATCGATCCCAGAACCGTGATCGGAACGCGATCGTTGCAGAAAGCCCAGAAAATTTCCTTGTCCAATTTCAGTTCGGCGAACGGGATTTCGGCGATCCGGTCGAGATTGCTATGACCGGTGCCATAATCGTCTATCGATACCTTCAGCCCATATTGAGCCAGCATCTGGCAGATTTCGGAAACGACCTTGATATTGGCAACCCGATTCTCTTCGGTGATTTCCATGATCACCGATCCGCCCAAATTCGGAGACCTGTGCAACCGGGCAAAAAGCGCATCGACAAAATCTGACTGGGTGAGCAATATCGCGCTACAGTTGAAGGAGACAGGCATGATTTTGCGGGACCTTCGCAGCGAGCCAGCCAGTTTCATCACCTGATCGATGACGTTCATCGTCGCCTCGATCTCGAGAGAAATTTCCGTCGCGGCGGAAAAAATAGTTGCCGGACTGATCGCACGCCTTGTTTTCAGACGCGACAAGGCTTCATAGCCGACGATACCTCCGTCATCCAAAGCATGTTTGGACTGGAATTCCACGACAAGATTATCGAGCAGTCTGTCGCTGGCAATCAGCGCTTCGATATATTCCGAATCCAGATTGATCTTCTGACTGTCTTCCGCATATCGATCGATCAGTTCGGCCAGCATATTGGGCTCGAACGGTTTCGGTATCGTCGCAACGATTTGCGAATTGGCCGCCGTCATCGAAGCTTCGCTGCCGTGGTCCCATTGCGAGTCTGTCCCGGTCATCAGAACAAGCGGCAATTTGCGCAACAGGTTGGCATTGCTCCGGGAGAGCATTTTCTTGTCGGCGACGATGACATTGGGAGCAAAGGCTGTTGCACCGTTCTCATCTCCGGGAGAATAGATACAGGCTACGGATATTTCGCGCTGCTCGAGGTCATCCTGCAAAAAACGCGTAAATGCGCTCTCTTCGTCAATGACGAGGACTCGCTTGTTGGACATGATTTGGGGCTTTCGGTTAGTGAAGATCCGTTATCGGATCTCGAGGTGATTGCGACCCTGTCTGCTCGAGCTTTTCCTGCTTGGCCCGGTCTTCGGTACGATATTTGGAAAGATAGCTGATCCGCAGCCCAGGCAAACCGGACTTCTCGATGGATTCCTGCCAAGAGAGAAATTCTTCGAGTGACAGATTATAGCGATCACACGCTTCTTCAAGAGTGAGCAAACCACCGGTTACGGCCGCGACCACTTCGGCTTTTCGCCTCATCACCCATCTGGTCGTTTTACTTTTCGGCAAATCATTGAGGCTCAGGGCTTCACCGAAAGGACCGATTACTTTCTCCGGTTTTCTCTGCCGATCAATTTCCATAGAACCTCCCAGACGATGCGGCGACCCCGCCGATTCATTACACAAAGGCTCAATTCAACCAGCACCTTGCGTTACAATCGTTTACATATGAGCGACAAAACATTGCCATACGGTCAAGGAATGTGGTTAATACGTTAGAAATACTTGAGAATAATATCTGTATTTACACTTATTAGCATTTAGCCCTAAATAAATTTATTTAAATAATGTATTTACACAGAATAAATAAAGAAAAACTGTTATATTTGTTTAATGATTAAATGAATCCGCACACATAAAAGAAGCCCCGGTGTAAGGGACACCGGAGCTTTTGAAGGCTGGTTTGGCCAAATTGAGGCCGCTTGTTGGGGATTCACGGCTCTTGGAATTCTGCTTTAGTTGCTGATCACCATCGCGGTTTTGACAGGTTTTCCCGATTTTGCCGCGGCCATGATTGTCACGCTGGCACGCTGGGCCGAGTCCTTGGCCTCTGCCGTGCAGGCGCCGTGATCCAGCACATCGGTCAGGTTTTTCGAGTCAACGCTACCGCAAACCTCGCGAACAGCGCCCTTCAGACGACCCTGCAAGGTCGATTGTCCATCCTCGCTGCTCAGATCCAGGTCGGCATATTCGACCGTTGCTGTCCGGGTGATCCGTCCCTGAGCATTGGCGCTGGCAGCAAAGCCTGTTGCGGCAACGGCGATTGCGGCAGCGGCACAAAGGGACTTGGTAAAGATAATATTCGACATTTTCTCACTCCTCAAAATTTTTTAGGGCGTTGCCGGAAAAAGGGGACCGGCTCTGCCCGTTAGGGGTGAGGTCGGGAGCGGTATATCCATCCTGCCGGGGAAGGGCTGTCTGGAGAGACGTAGGGTTATGCTCCCGCCTCGCATTTATAGGTAGCTGAGCAATGGTGGGCGAGCATCCCGCGTTCGATAAACCGCCATTTTGATCGGCAAACGGCAGACGGCTTCGACCAACGACAATCGCTGATCGACAAATGTACCTAAAGGTAACTTATGTTACGAATCAATTGGTTACAGATGACACCGAATCATGCTGTATTAAGACACTAAATCAGCCCGGAGAGCGGGCTTGACGGGTCCGCATACATTCTGCGGCCCATCCGGCCGGACAAATAAGCCTGCCGTCCAGCCTCGACCGCAAGCTTCATCGCCCGCGCCATTCTTATCGGTTCTTTCGCTTCGGCAATCGCCGTATTCATCAGCACGCCGTCACAGCCAAGTTCCATAGCAACTGCCGCATCGCTGGCAGTCCCGACACCGGCATCGACCAACACGGGGACATTGGCGCCTTCGACGATCAGCCGGATGGTCACCCGGTTCTGGATACCCAGGCCCGACCCGATCGGCGCGCCAAGCGGCATGATCGCCACCGCGCCCGCGTCTTCCAGCTGCTTCGCGGCAATCGGATCATCAACGCAATAGACCATCGGTTTGAAGCCTTCCTTGGCCAGCACTTCGGTTGCGTCGAGCGTCTCGCGCATATTGGGATATAAAGTCTTCGCCTCGCCCAGCACTTCCAGCTTGACCAAGTCCCAGCCACCGGCTTCACGCGCCAGCCGCAGGGTACGGATCGCGTCCTCGGCATTAAAGCAGCCGGCGGTGTTCGGCAGATAGGTGATTTTCTTCGGATCAATATAGTCCATCAACACCGGCTGGTTGCGATCCATGACATTGACGCGACGCACGGCAACGGTGACAATCTCCGCACCAGAGGCTTCGACCGCAGCCGCGTTTTCGGCAAAGTCCGTATATTTGCCGGTACCGACGATCAGGCGGGAGTTAAACGTCCGTCCCGCCACCGTCCAGCTGTCGTCCTCGGCACCGCCGCCGACGAAATGCACGATTTCCAGTTCGTCGGCCTGCTCGACCATGACCTCTTCCAGCGTCGATCGCGTCACGATCAGGCGATTGCGTTCAACAGCGACCTTGGCCGGATCGAGATCAAGCGAACGCACAAGATCGGCGATCGAGCCACCAGCAGCAATCTTGTGGTCATCGCCGTTCAACTTGATCTGAATTTCAGCCATTTCGGTAACTTTCATGTCTTTGATCTCGCTTTTCAAAAACGAGCCATATAAAGAGGGCGCTCCAGTCGCAACCAAAAGCCTGTGGGAAGGACCAATATCTTGGCGGCAAAGACCATCTATGTATTGAACGGGCCCAATCTCAACCTGCTCGGCATGCGCGAACCGGAAATCTATGGTTCGGAAACGCTCGACGAGATTGCAGGACAGATTGAAGACCATGCACAGACGCTCGGTTTCGACGTCGACATTCGCCAGAGCAACCATGAAGGCCATCTGGTCGACTGGCTGCACGAAGCTTCTGCGGAAGGCGCGCATGCCGTGATCGTCAACGCCGGCGCACTGACCCATACATCACTCGCCCTGTTCGACGCGATCAAGGCAATCAGCACGCCGGTAATCGAAGTGCATATATCCAACCCCGCCGCGCGCGAGGAATATCGCCACAAGAGTTTCATTGCACCGGTTGCAAAAGGGAGCATTTGCGGCTTTGGTGCTTTCGGCTATCAATTGGCGCTGGACGCTGCCAGCAAATTTTAACGACGTTATAAGGACGAAATATGTCTGCAAAGAAAGAAACGGGTGAAGGCATGAATGTCGACATCAAACTAGTCCGCGATCTCGCCGCGATACTCGAAAAAGCCGGCCTGACCGAGATTGAAGTCGAGGATGGTGACCGCAAGATCAAGGTCGCGCGCGGCGGTGGAACCTATATATCCGCGCCTGTCGCTGCCGCGCCGGCTCCTGCCCCCGCAGCAGCCGCTCCGGCCGCGGAAGCTGCTGCCCCTGTGGATGATCACGCCGGTGCGCAAAAATCGCCGATGGTCGGCACCGCCTATCTCGCAGCCGAACCGGGCGCCGCCAATTTCATCTCCGTCGGTGATAAAGTTGCCGTGGGCGATACTTTGCTGATCGTCGAAGCGATGAAAGTGATGAACCCGATCACCTCCGAAACCGCCGGTACGGTCAAGGCGATCCTGGTCGAGAACGGCCAGCCGATAGAATTCGACCAGCCCCTCGTCGTGATCGCTTGAGGTTCGCAGCGTGACCATTGAAAAAATCCTGATTGCCAATCGCGGGGAAATTGCTCTCCGGATTTTGCGCGCAGCCAAAGAACTTGGCATCGAAACCGTCGCCGTCCACAGCACCGCAGACGCCGACGCCATGCATGTGCGGCTCGCCGATCAGGCGGTCTGCATCGGGCCGCCACCGGCAGCCGACAGCTATCTGTCGATCCCGGCGATCATCTCGGCCGCCGAGATCAGCGGCGCCGATGCAATCCATCCCGGCTATGGCTTTCTTTCCGAGAACGCGCATTTTGCCGAGGTCGTCGAAGCGCACGGCATCAAATGGATTGGCCCCAAGCCGGAACATATCAAAATCATGGGCGACAAAGTTGCCGCCAAGAAAACAGCCGGCGATCTGGGCATTCCGCTGGTCCCCGGTTCCGATGGCGCCGTCAGCGAGATCGCGGAAGCCAAGCAGGTGGCGGCGAAAGTCGGCTATCCGGTGATCATCAAGGCGGCTTCCGGCGGCGGTGGCCGCGGCATGAAAGTGGTCAACAGCGAGACCGAACTCGAAACCCAGATGAAACAGGCCGGTACCGAGGCAAAAGCAGCCTTTGGTGACGCCACCGTCTATATCGAGAAATATCTCGGCGATCCGCGCCATATCGAATTTCAGGTCTTCGGCGATGGCCGCGGCAATGCCATCCACCTCGGCGAGCGCGATTGTTCGCTGCAGCGCCGCCACCAGAAAGTGCTCGAAGAAGCGCCCTCTCCGGTGATCAGCGCGGAGCAGCGCGAAGCCATGGGCAAGGTCTGTGTCGATGCGATGAAGGGCATGGGCTATCGCGGCGCCGGAACGATCGAGTTTCTCTACGAGAATGACGAATTTTATTTCATCGAAATGAACACCCGCCTGCAGGTCGAACATCCGGTCACAGAGATGATCACCGGAGTCGACCTGGTTCGCGAACAGATACGCATTGCCGATGGCCGCGATCTTTCGGTCAAACAGGAAGATCTGGTATTCAGCGGCCACGCGATCGAATGCCGGATCAATGCGGAAAATCCCAAAACATGGGCTCCCTCGCCCGGCAAGGTCACCAGCTACCATGCGCCCGGCGGCATGCACGTGCGGGTCGATAGCGGCCTTTATGCCGGCTATTCGATCCCGCCTTATTATGACAGCATGATCGCCAAGCTGATCGTCTATGGGCGCACCCGTGACGGCTGCATGATGCGGCTCGCCCGCGCGCTGGACGAAATGGTCATCGAAGGCGTCCAGACCACCATCCCGCTGCATCAGAAACTGGTCTATGACGAGGAATTCCAGTCCGGTGAATATACCATCAAATGGCTGGAAGAGTGGCTGGAGAAGGATAATCTGAAGGATATCTGATCGGTCGACCATGCTTTGATCCTGGCAAATTTCTACTATGTTTTCGGTCGGTTATTGTGCAGAAACGCAACGAGTCTTAATCCGTGCGAGCAAGAAACCTGCTCCATTGAAAATGTTCTGGAGATTTCTTGATGCCTACCAAGTTTTTAATTTCAGCGATTTTGACATCGGGTTTTCTGCTGTCCAGCGCGGCAAATGCACAAAATCAAACAGGCACGAACGAAGTGCATCCTGCTGTAATAGCAATGCTGGAAGATTATAGTGCTGAGTCGAAACAACGATTCCCCTGGCATTATAAGACCGATCAGCGCTTACGGTTTCGCGCCGCCAAGCCCTTTCATGAGGCCGGAAGACAAAGTCATGCGCGGGCTGCATTCGGCTGGCAGATGATCTCCCGGCGTCTCACCGACAAAATGGGCGCCTATCCCAAATTTGAACTGTTTCTCGGTATCACTAGTGCCGGTAAGTTAGAGGGCGTTATATTCGGGGATGCGTTCTCCTCGTTAAGAAGCGATGAAGCCGGAGCAAAGCAGATTGCGACATTTGAATCCATCAGCATCACCGCTTCTGGTGTCGGTGAACTCGTCGAATTGCCACTGGGGCCGGTCCAGAGTGCTCCCCTGGCCGGAAAATCGCACAAATTATGGTTCCGCAAATTTGAAGCAAGCAACAAAGCCTATCGAATGTTCGGAACGCTGCCAGACGAAAGCGAGCTTAGACTTTATCATTCGGCGTCCGGCAAAGAAGGCTCAATGAACTACTGGATCGGGAATAATGCCAAAACTACAGCATTCACGATCGGCTATTTGAAAGAAATGATCACAACCGTCCGCAACGCCGAGCAAAAATAGCTGGGCAATTTTTCGATTCATATCGCAGAAGTTAAACGACGAAGTGGAATCAGTCGGCTTCATGCCTGCACGATATCGTTCAGGTTCAACACACCTTTCCTGAACATTACAGGCCAGTTCAGGACTCTGACAGGGTTAATAGACTATCACCTGTTGCACAGATGCGGCAAATGGAGTCGCCAGCAACAGGAGTAAGCCATGCGTATATTTATAGTCACAGGCCTGATGGCGGCCACGATGTTGACGCCCGCCGCGGCATCCGCCGCCGAAATTGCACCCAGTCTCAATAGCGCACCCGGATTGACCCCCGGATTGACCAAGGTTGACCTGACCGGCGCAGTCGCCCTGCAGCGCGAAGGCCGCAGCGAGCGCCGCGCCAATCGCCAGACCAACCGAACGGGCGACCGCGGACAGCGACGGCCACAAGCGCGAGACAATCGCGGAAAGGCAACGATTAGCCGGCAAGCCCGGGAAACCCAGAGAGCAGCCCGCACCGAACGCTCTGCCGATCGCAACGTCAATCTCGCAACCCAGCGAGAGCGGAGGGCCGACCGGCAGCGCGCTGCCAGCCGGCCGGAAGCCCAGAACCGGCGTACGGCGCAGCAACGCGCTGCTCGACGGGGCGACACGAACCGCGACGGTCGGGTCGACAGACGCTACGACCGCAATCGCGACGGCCAGATTGACCGGCGCTATGATCGTAATAACAACAACCGCGTCGACCGGCGGGTAGACCGCAATCGGGATGGCAAAATCGACCGGCGCTACCGGGATAACCGCCAGACCAAGAACAACCGCAATTATAACCGCAACAATCGCAACTGGAACCGCAGCTGGCGTCAGGACCGGCGCTATGACTGGCAGCGCTATCGCCAGGCCAACCGCAGCTATTACCGGCTGGGCCGCTATTATTCGCCCTATCGCTCACATAGCTACCGGCGCTGGAACATCGGCGTATTTCTCGGGACGTCCTTTTACGGATCGCGCTATTGGATCAACGACCCGTGGCGCTATCGTCTCCCCACCGCTTATGCGGGCACCCGCTGGATCCGTTATTATGACGATGTCCTGCTGGTCGACACATATAGCGGCGAAGTCATCGACGTTATCTACGACTTCTTCTGGTAAAGCCAAGCAATCCAAACGAAAAACCCGCTGCCTGCAATGGTGGCGGGTTTTCCAGTTCCAGGCGCGGTGGCGCCACTCATCCTGCTAGACCTTTCGCTCTGAACGCAAAAATCGCTATTTTTCGTCCATGCTCGAATTTTTACATCCTTGCGCGCGTTTCTTGAGGTCAAATTAATCCTTTTGTTCGATTGAGACGAGACTGATTAGCAGGGTCAAATGTGATAAAAAATTTCCTACGGACATTGTCGAATGAAACGGTCAAAGAGTTGGAGCCGGAATCCGTTCTTGGCAGCAAGCCTGACGCTTCTGCCCGGCGGCTTGAAATACTGGATGATTTCGAGCAAGCGGGAATAAATTGGCTGTGGGCAACGGACGCACAGGGTAACCTGATATATTTGTCGGAAAAAGCTGCAGAAAATTTGCATAAGCCGCTCGATGAATTGCTCGGGGTTCCTTTGGTTTCCCTGTTTAAAAACGATCCCGCCAATCCGGATGAAAAATCCGACCGTCCGTTCAAATTCCATCTTAGCAAGCGCAGCAAAATCAATGATCTGGTGGTCCACCGGATCCCCGGAACGCTCGGCGAACGAGATCGGCCGACATGGTGGATGCTTTCCGGACATCCGAAATATGATGATGAAGGGGTGTTTCAGGGCTATCGCGGCAATGCCAAGGATGTGAGTCTCGAATATCAGCGCAAGCTGGAAGATTCACGCATGGCTGAATTTGATTCACTGACCGGGCTTGCCAACCGCCACCGCATGAATAACCGGCTCAATGGCCTGCTCGGCGCTTTCAAAACCGCCAACCGCAGTTGCGCGATCATGATGCTCGATCTGGACCGCTTCAAGCAGGTCAATGATACTATGGGCCATCCTGCAGGTGATGAACTGCTCAAGCAGGTTGCCAAACGTTTGCGCTCAATTATCGGCGAAAGCGGCGAGATCGGTCGCTTGGGCGGCGACGAATTTCAGATCATCCTTCCCGATCTGGATGATCGCGGGAGGCTTGGAGAAATAGCCGAGAAAATCGTGAAGATCATTGCGCAGCCCTATCCGATAGACGAGAAAATCGCGACAATCGGTACCTCGATTGGCATCGCCATTGCGCCCTATGACGGTATCGAGAAAGATGGTCTGGTTCGCAGCTCTGACCTCGCCCTATACGCCGCCAAAAATTCGGGCCGTGGGCAGTTCCGTTTCTTTTCCGCCGAACTGAAGAATGACGAGGACGAGAGGCGTATTCTAGTCGAAGACTTGCGCGATGCGCTCGTCAATGATCAGGTCGAACTCCACTACCAGCCAGTGGTTCGCACCGACGATCATATGGTTGTCGGATTTGAAGCGCTGATGCGATGGGTCCATCCGGAACGCGGAGAGGTTAGTCCAGCCGTCTTCATACCGATCGCCGAAGAGTTGAATCTGATCAACCAGCTGGGTGAATGGGCGCTCCGCCGCGCCTGTCAGGATGCGCTGCTTTGGCCTAAATCCGTCTGGGTCGCGGTCAATGTATCGGCCGTTCAATTTGCCAATAGCGGTTTTCCCGAAATTGTCATGAATGCTCTTGCGACAAGCGGTCTGGACCCAAAACGGCTCGAACTCGAACTGACGGAAAGTGTCTTCATGGGAGACAGCGATACCATCGACACGACCTTCAAAATCCTGAAGCAACTAGGCACGCGACTGGCGCTGGACGATTTCGGTACCGGCTATTCTTCGCTTAGCTATCTTCGCTCGGCGCCATTTGACAAGATCAAGGTCGACAAGAGTTTTGTCGATTCCTGCACGCAAAAGGACAAGAACAGCGCCAAGATAATCGCTGCCATTATCGGACTGTCCGATGCGCTGGGTATGGAGACCACCGTTGAAGGTGTCGAAGCCTTTGACCAGTTCGGCCTCGTTTGTTCGCAGGGAGCGCGCTATATTCAGGGATGGATTTATTCCAAGGCCCTCAAGCCGCAGGAAATAGAAGACAGACTGGGTAGTGGAGAATTCCGGATCGAACCCGACGGGCCGGAATTATACCGGCCTGACAGGCGGACAGTGTTCCGAAGGATCGGCGCGATTCATGAAGATCATCGATATGAAGTGGTCATGCGCGATCTCTCTCAATCCGGAGCGATGTTTGAAGGATTGCTCGGCGTGCCATTGGGTACGAAGCTGGTGCTCGATCTGGGTGAAGGGCAACTGGTTGTTTCTACCGTGACACGGTCCAATGAGTCGACCGTTGCTACAGAGTTTGAAACACCGTTGGTTAGCGATGGTGCAGGCGGCTTGTGCACTCGCCACCGCGTCTCGCCTTATGATCTGTGTGCTGCCGGCATGCCGCTCGCAGCCTTGCCACCGGGAAATTATCCTCTGGCCCCGGACGCTTCCTCCCTGTCCGGAAAGCCCGAATTCATGCCAGTGGCAATTGGAGGCTTCTGACCGGCACAGGACTATCGCCCTGACCGTTGCGATACATGGAAGGGGACTAGAGCTTAACTTCCGGCCGACGCAACTTCATTTCCTGTTGCATCATCGCTCGCCACCCAGCAGAAGTGTCCACGATTGACAGGAGACACCGGATGATACGCACGCTCAGCCTGATGATATCAACTCTGGCAATGGCAATGCTGCCCGGATCGGCCAGCGCGCAGGACCAGATCATTCGCGTGGGCAATTTGCTGACCGATGCCGCCTCGCAGCCGAGCGGGCCCGCGACCATAATTGTCCGCGATGGCAGGATCGCCGAAATCCGGCGCGGGCCGGACCCCGTGGGCGACGCCGGTGCCACCGTCATCGACCTCAGTTCCAAAACCGTGATGCCCGGCATGATCGACCTGCACGTCCATCTGACCGGTGACCCCGGCGGCGACTTCTGGAAGGAAACCACCGAGCCGACCGAATGGGGCGTGGTTGTCGGTGCCAAGAATGCTCTGGTCACTGCGAAAGCCGGTTTCACCACCGTGCGCGAAGCCGGTTCTTCGCAATATAGCGCCTTCTCGTTGCGCCGCGGCACCGCCGAGGGCATCATAGCCGGCCCGCGCATCATCGCCGCCGGCCCCCCACTGGCGATCGTCGGTGGCCATGGTGATGTGTCGGGCTTTACCGAGGACGTGAATGACTTGCTGACCAGCGGCTATAGCTGCACCGGCGCGGTCGAATGCGCTGCCAAGGTCCGCAAGGCCTCGCGGGCCGGCTCCGATATTATCAAGATTACCGCCACTGGCGGCGTATTGTCACAGCAGGGACGCGGGCTTGATGCACAATTTACCAGCGAGGAAATGCAGTCCATCGCCGACACCGCCCACTCGCTCGGCCTGAAAGTCATGGCCCATGCCCATGGCGCGCGCGGTATCGAGGCAGCGGCGCGCGCCGGCATCGACACCATCGATCATGGCACATTTGCGGATGAGGCCGCCCTCGAGGTGATGAAAGCCAATGGCACCGTGCTGGTACCCACACTGATGGCGTTCAAAGGCGTCAGCGAACGGCTCGGCAAGGGCATTTATACGCCGGTGGTCGAAGAGAAGATCCGCATGACCATGGGCCGTGTCGGCAAGGCGGTGACTCTGGCCAGGAAAATGGGCGTCCCGATCGGCTTCGGCACCGATGCCGGCGTCTATAATCATGGCCGCAATGCCGAGGAACTGCAGCTGATGGTCGAAGCCGGCCTGACTCCGCGCGAAGCCGTTGCCACTGCCACCACCATCGCTGCGGAAACGCTGGATATGGAAAATGAAATCGGCCGGATCGCGGTCGGCTATTCCGCCGACCTGATCGCCTTTGACGGCAATCCGCTGGACGATGTCACGGTGCTGGAAGAGGTCGAATGGGTGATGGTCCGCGGCCGCGTCATCGACTAGGCTCCGACCATGGCGAGGGTCTTTTCCAAAAAGCAGACAGAAACATATGCCAGCCCGCGACGGATGGCCGAGGTTGGCCGGCGCGTTACCGACACACTGAATGCCCATCCCCGGGTGCAGTGGCTGGAAAGCCCGCATGTCCAGCTCTACGTTTACCAGAATTTTCTCAGCGACGCCGATTGCGACCTGCTGATCGGGATGATCGACAGCGACAGTCAGCCTTCGACGCTCTACAAGGGCACCGAACGCGAGGGCTATCGCACCAGCTACAGCTGCAATGTCGATCCCGCCGACCCCGATATCCGGCGCATCGACAAGTCGATCTGTGACCTGATGGGTCTGCCGCAAACGCATAGCGAGATCCTCCAGGGCCAGCGCTACCAGCCAGGCCAGCAGTTCAAGGACCATCACGACTATTTCCACCAGAGCGAGTCCTATTGGCAATATGAAGGCCCCAATGGCGGCCAGCGCAGCTGGACCGCGATGGCCTATCTCAACGAGCCGGAGAAAGGCGGAGCGACCGCTTTCCCCCAGCTCGAATATGAGGTCGAGCCGCGCCGGGGTATGCTATTGATCTGGAATAATATGACGCCTGAGGGGATGCCCAATATCAACACGCTGCACGCCGGAACGCCGGTCGAGGAGGGCACCAAATATATTATCACCAAATGGTTCCGGCTCAACCAGTGGCGCAAGGCGTGATTCCGGCAACGGCTTGTTCTCCGATCAACCGCCAACCGGTTTCGACCAACGACATCCAGGATCAAGCGAAGTCGTTGCGGGTGATACTTTAGCGTGTTAGCTGGCCATAACAGTTTTTGGATAGGAATATGAAATGATCAAGAAATCACTCTCCCTTCTTCTCGGCACCAGCTTGCTGGCAACCGGCAGCCTCGCGATTGCCCAGCCGCTTGCCGCCACCAGCGCAGCAGCAATGGAGCATCACGAAGAAGCAGAGATGACCGAGGGCCAGAAGATGAAGGCCCTGTTCGCGAAGAGCGACGCGGAAAGCCTGAAGCGCAATCCGATCGGCGCGCTGTTCCGCGGTGATGAACGTTATGCCGACCAGCTTGGCGATTATATCAGCGACGAATATTTCGCCAAAGAGAAAGCCGCCGAGACAGCCGAACTGGCGGCGCTGATGAAACTTGACCGCAGCAAGCTAAGCGCCACCGACAAAATTGCCTATGACGTGTTCAAGCGCGACAAGGAGCAGGCGCTCAAAGGCTATAGCGACGAAATCATGGCCCTGACCGTGGTTCGCCCGGTCAATCATTTCAGCGGGTTTCATACATTCTACCCCGACTTTGCTTCCGGCAAAGGCGCGGCGCCTTTCAAGACGGTCAAAAATTACGAAGACAATCTGAAACGCCACCAGCAGTTCATTGTGATCGGCGACCGCTCGATCGGGCGTTTCCGCGAAGGCATGGAAAGCGGTGTGGTCGAAACCAGGCTGACCATCACCAACGTGATCGAACAGCTCGCCACCCAGATCGGTCTGGGTCTGGAAAACAGCCCGTTCATGGCACCAACCAAGAATTTTCCGGACGACTTCAGCGACGCCGATAAAAAGCGGCTGACCAAGGAATATGCAGCGGCGACCACCGACATTTTTGCCAGCTATCAACGCATGCATGATTTCCTGAAAAATGAATATCTGCCGGTCGCCCGCGACGAAGTCGGCCTGTCACAGATGAAGGGCGGCGCGGTTCTTTATGAAAACATGATCGAGAACACCACAACGCTGCCGCTCAAGGCCGACTATATCCACAATCTCGGTCTCAGCGAAGTCAAGCGGATCAAGACCGAAATGGAAGAGATCAAGGCCGAAGTCGGCTTTGACGGAACCTTGTCCGAATTTTTCGAATTCCTGCGCACCGACGAACAATTCCACCCGGAAAGCCGCGAAGCGCTGACCCAGGCCTATTATGACATGGGCAAGAAAGTCGACGCGAAAATCGGCGAGCAGTTCAAGGTTCTGCCGAAATCGCCGCTGGAAATCCGCCCCTATGATGAATCGGTCGAAAAGTTCCAGGCAGGCGGTTCCTACCAGAGCGGCACGCCCGACGGCTCGCGTCCCGGCGTCTTTTATTTCAACGCCTATGACCTGCCGTCGCGCAACACCTCGGGCATCACCACGCTCTATCTGCACGAAGGCGCGCCGGGCCATCACTTCCAGATTTCGCTGGCCCAGGAAAACACCGACCTGCCAAACTTCATGCGCTTCGGTGGCAACACCGCTTTTGTCGAAGGTTGGGCGCTCTATTCCGAGAAGCTCGGCTTCCCGATGGGGCTCTATAATGATCCCTACCAGCGCTTTGGCCATCTCGACGACGAAATGCTCCGCGCGATGCGTCTGGTCGTCGACACCGGCCTGCACAGCAAAGGCTGGGGCCGTGACAAGGCGATCCAATATATGCTCGACAATAGCAGCATGGGCAAAACCGATGCTACGGCTGAAGTCGAACGCTATATCGCGATCCCTTCCCAGGCGTTGGCCTATAAAATCGGTGCACTGACCATCCAGCGGCTGAAGAAAGAAGCCCAAGACGCGCTTGGCGACAAGTTCGATCCACGCGAATTCCACGATCAGGTGCTCAACACCGGCGCGCTGCCGATGACCGTGCTGGAGAGCAAGATCCGCGACTGGATTGCTTCGCAGGCGTAGATTTTTGCTGCACCGTCTCCCGTGAGGGAGAAGGATGCGCTGACTTGGCAGCCTGCTGCCTAGTCGCTGCTGGATGAGGGTGTTCGATCTCGGGCTTGGCACGCTCCATCACCGGCAGAACGCCCTCATCCAACTATGCCTAATCGCTGAAGCGACAAGGCGTCGTATCCTTCTCCCTCACGGGAGAAGGAATGTCCCTGCCTTCCGTCATTGCGAGCGCAGCGCGGCAATCCAGAGCCGCGCGCACCGCACTGGATTGCTTCGTCGCCCTGCTCCTCGCAATGACAGGCTCCGAAATGGGTGGGCTTGTTGCACAATTCCCTGTCCTACACCGCGTCGACTGTGATAATCCCTCTTCATGCCGGATCGCAAAACTCCCGACAAAACCCGCCGCTTTCTGCGCCTTTTCCACCAAAATCTTTTTCTCCTTTAGGGGGTGTGACCCGTGTGACCCTGATCTTCTTTGCAACGGATATTTTATGACCGACACTCTCCCCACCACCGCCCGCGATATTCTTGCCAGGCTGATCGCCTTTGACACCACGTCGCGGAACAGCAATTTGCAGCTGATCGCATGGGTCGAGGATTATCTTGGCCAGCACGGCGTCGCGTCGACCCGCGTCGTGAATGAAGATGCGTCCAAGGCCAATATCTATGCCACTGTCGGGCCCAATGTCGAAGGCGGGGTCATCCTCTCCGGGCATAGCGATGTCGTACCGGTTGACGGGCAGGACTGGGACAGCGATCCTTGGGTGGTGACGGAAAAAGCTAATCTGCTGCACGGGCGTGGGACCTGCGATATGAAGGGATTTATCGCACTGGCGCTCGCCGCCGTGCCGCTCTTCAAAAAGGGCGCAAAGCCGGTCCATCTCGCTTTCAGCTATGACGAGGAAATCGGCTGTCTCGGCGCGCCGGCAATGATCGAGGAAATGACGGCCAAGCTGCCGAAACCGGCGCTGGCGATTATCGGCGAGCCGACGATGATGAAGGTCATCACCGGGCACAAGGGGATTGCGGTGCATGAAGTCGAGGTGCTGGGTCACGAAGCGCACTCAAGTCTTACCCATCTCGGTCTGTCCGCCAATATGGTGGCGATCGAACTGATGCATGATCTCGCCGAACTGGCGCGCGGACTTTGGGAGAATGCCGATCCAGCCTCTCCCTTTATCCCGCCCCATGCGACGCTGACCATTGGCAGGATGGAAGGCGGAACTGCGCCAAATATCCTCGCTCGCCGCGCGCATTTTATGTTCGACCTGCGCTGCCCGCCGGATGTCGATCCGGAGGCCATACTCGCACCGTTCCAGGCCAAGATCGCGGCACTCGATGGCGAGATGCGACGCGCCTTTCCCGAGGCGGGTGTCACCATCACCCGTTTATCCAACGCGCCACCGATGACACCGGCCGGTTCTGCGGAAGCCGAAGCCTTCGTGCGCCGACTGACCGGAGACAATAGCCCGTCGGGTGTGGTCTCTTACGCCGCCGAGGCCGGGCAATTCCAGCAAGCGGGATTTGCCACCGTGATCTGCGGCCCCGGATCGATCGAACAAGCGCACCAGCCGAATGAATATTTGGCGGTCGAGCAGTTTGAACGCGGCGCGGATTTCATGCTGCGGCTGGGCGAGGCGCTCGCTTGAAGGGGCGAGGAGATTGCCGTTCGCCCTAAGCCTGTCAAAGGACGAGTGCGCGCAAGCCGCTCATTCGATAGGCTCAGGACGAACGGATCGCTGTCACTCCGGGATAACGTTACGGCATCGCCGAAATTTGTAAAATCGGCAGAAAACAGCTATATTGGGGAAAGAAAAGGATTGCTTCATGCCCGCTGTAAAAGCTGCCAGACCGAATGAGATATTCACTCCCGAGGAGTGGAAAGCGCTGACCCGCGTTTCCCGCTGGCACGGCCTGTGGCTATCGCTGCACGCCTGGCTGATGGTGGCTTTGGTCGCCGGGGGCACCGCGCTGCTGTGGCAGTGGCACTGGCTGGCCGGACTGCTTGCAACTCCGTTGGCCATATTTCTGATCGGCGGGCGACAGCTCGGCCTTTCGATCCTGATGCACGAAGGCGCCCACGGCCTGCTTCACCCGAAACGCAAAATCAATAATTTCGTCGGCCAGTGGATCACGGGCTCGGCAACCGGCAGCGATCTGCACAGCTATCGCGCCTATCATCTGACCCATCACCGCTTCACCCAGCAATCGGAAGATCCCGATCTTGGCCTGTCCGCTGCATTCCCGACGACGCCCGCCAGCATGAAGCGCAAGGTCATCCGCGACCTGACCGGTCAGACCTTCTTCAAGCAGCGCAGCAACCAGTTCGCCGTGGCGTGGGTCGGGTTGAAAGCAATGATCACTCCGTTCGTCCTGAGCCTGTCGAACGACGAGAATGCGCGCCGTGCGTATTTCGACAAGCTCAACACGAACGGAAATGGAAAACGCGACACGTCGGCGGGCACTCCGCTCAACCGCAACGGCGCTGCTGGCGTGGCTGCGCCGGTGATCGACCTTGATGGTGCCAAACGGACCACAAGGACCGTCGGGCGCTTCCTGCTGATCCAGCTTATCGTGCTGCTGGTCAGCCTCGCGACGCTGGGCATCATCCCTTTCCTGATCTGGCTGGCCGCGCTGGCAACCACATTCCAGCTGATCCTGCGCATTCGCAATATCGCCGAACATGCCTGCACCACCACCGGCGGCGATGATCCGTTCAGCCACGCGCGGACGACCAAAGCCAATATACTGATGCGGATGACGCTAGCGCCCTATTGGGTCAATTATCACAGCGAGCACCATCTGTTCATGGGCGTGCCCTGCTATAATCTGCCCAGAGCGCATGATCTGCTGATCGCCAAGGGCTACGGCCCGCGGATGACGATCGCCAACAGCTATGGCGAGGTTTTGCGGACAGTGACCCGGCCGGTGGCCGCCTAGCGCTTCTGCAGGCTCGTCTTGATCTCGGCCAGATCGGCGTCGAGCTTGGCGATTTTATCGAGCATCAGCTGGTCGATCTTCTCGTGCAGCCGAATGATGTCGATTTCGGCGCGCAGATTGACTTCATAGTCGTGCGCTGCGGCGATCCGGTCCTTGTTGGAGGCCCGATTCTGGCTCATCATGATGATCGGCGCCTGGACCGCGGCCAGCGTCGAGAGCATCAGGTTGAGGAAGATGAAGGGATAGGGATCAAAGGCGGCGTCGAACCGGGTCAGGATCTCGGAGTTCAGCAACATCCAGCCAAGCAGGACAAGTGAAAATGTGATGATGAACCCCCAGGAGCCACCGATGGCAGCAACCCGGTCGGACAGGCGTTCCCCGAAACTGGACTGTTCGTCGGCCAGTTCGGCCGCATCGTCGGCGACAATCTCGCGCGACACGATCGCTTCCAGCACCGCGCGTTCTTCGGAAGACAGAGCCGCCAACGGCTTGTTGAGCAGCTCCTCGCTGAGCTGCTCGACCGTACGCTTTGCCATCTCAAACTCCCCGTTGCCGTACCTATGTGCCGGACATGATCCTAGTCCCGGACGAACCGGCGCGCCGAGCGGTCCTTGTGCGTGTCCGCCGGATCAAAGACCTCGCCGTTCATCGCTATATAGACGCCGTGCGGCAGGGTCTGGGTCGCGGCGAGGGCAAAGCCGACGTTGAACTGGGCGTCGCTGACCCGCAAGGACGCCGGCTGCATCGAACCCGTCAGCACGATCGTCTTGCCGCTGATGTCGGCCAACACGCGCGCCGTGTCGACCATCGTGTCGGTGCCATGGGTCACCAGTATCTTGTCGGCATCGCTTGCGGCCACCGCTTCGTGAATAGCGGCGCGATCCGCATCGGTCAGCTCCAGGCTGTCCTTGCGCATCAGCTGCGTCACCCGGTGCGCAACAAAGACGTTATTCTCCTGCAACATGTCGGGCAGCGCCGTCGCGCCGATCTGATATTCCGACAAGGCATCGAAATAGACCTTGTCAATCGTCCCGCCGGTGGTGAAAATATCGATCATGAAGCGGCCAAAGCCTCGGCAATCAGCTTGCGGCTATTGGACAGGCCATAGAGCGCAATGAAGCTGCCCATGCGCGGGCCCTGCGAAGAGCCAAGCAGAGTCTCGTAAAGCGCCTTGAACCAGTCGCGCAGATTGTCGAAACCGCCTTCCTTGCCGATGGCATAGACGATATTCTGGATGTCCTCGGCCGGTGCATCCTCTGGCAGCGCCGCCAGCTCGCGGTCCAGCCGCTCCAGCGCCGCCACTTCGACGCCTTCCGGTTTCCGCCGGTGCAGGGTTGGGGCGATGAAATCCTTGTGATAGGCCATCGCATTGCCGATCAGCTCGTCCAGATCAGGATAGCGCTCCGGCGTCGCGTCCGGCGCATATTGCCGCAAATAGGCCCAGATCTGTTCGCGATCCGCATCGCCCATGACACCGACAAGGTTGAGCAGCAGGCCGAAGGTGACCGGGATCGTGTCTGTCGGCACATCGCCGTTGTGGACATGATGCACCGGATTGCCGAGGCGTTTGTCCGGCGTCTGGTCATGCCAATTCGCGCGGAACTGGAAATATTCGTCCACCGCCTTGGGGATTACGCCCATGTGCAATTGCTTGGCCGACTTGGGCTCGCGGAAGATATAGAAAGCAAGGCTGTTCTCGGAACCATAGCGCAGCCATTCGTCGAGGCTCAGGCCATTGCCCTTGGACTTGGAAATCTTCTCGCCCTTTTCGTCGAGGAACATCTCGTAGATCAGCCCCTCGGGCTTGCGCGCGCCCAGTACCTTGGCAATCTTGCCGGATTGCACACCGCTGTCGGTCAGGTCCTTGCCGTACATTTCATAGTCGACGCCGAGCGCGGTCCAGCGCATCGCCCAGTCGACCTTCCACTGCAGCTTGGCACCGCCGGAGAGGATATTATGCTCGATCATCTCGCCGTCATCCTCGAACCGGACAATCCCCGCTTCGGCGTCGACGATCTCGACAGGCACCTGCAGCACATGGCCGGTTTTCGGGCTGATCGGCAGGATCGGCGAGTAGGTCGCCTGCCGCTCCTTGCCGAGGGTCGGCAGCATGATGTCCAATATCTGCCGGTTGCGGGCGAGGACCAGCTTCAGCGTCTCGTCGAAAGCACCGCTTCGATATTGCTCGGTCGAGGAGATGAATTCGTAATCAAAGCCGAACTGGTCAAGAAAATCGCGCAGCATGGCGTTGTTATGTGCGGCAAAGCTCTCGAACTTGTCAAACGGGTCGGGAACCTGGGTCAGCGGCTTGTGCAGATGTTCGGCCAGCATCTCCTGATTGGGAACGTTGGTTGGCACCTTGCGAAAGCCGTCCATGTCATCGCTGAACGCGATCAGCCGGGTCGGATTGCCGGTCAGCGTTTCATAGGCATGGCGGACCATCGTGGTGCGCAGGACTTCGTTGAACGTGCCGATATGCGGCAGGCCCGAGGGACCATAGCCGGTTTCAAACAGCATCGGCTCGCCGTCCGGTTTCGGTGCCGGTGCGCCGCGCTCGCCGCGATAGCGTTTGAGCAGCTTGCGGGCTTCCTCGAACGGCCACGCTTTGGAATTTTCTGCTGCTTCGCGATAATCGGTCACAATTTGTCCTTCTCAGTCAATGCTGCGCAAATAGTAGCCTTAGCCTATATGGCAAGGTAGAACGCAACAAAAGCGGGAGATTGAATATGGCAATGCTGATCACGGGGGTTCTGCTGTGGAGCCTGGTACATCTGATGAAGTCGGTGACGCCGGGCCTGCGCGCCTCGATCCAGAGCGCGATCGGTGAAGGGCCGCACAAGGGTCTGGTGGCCCTGTTGTTGCTGGTTTCGCTCGCCCTGATGATCTTCGGCTGGCGCGCGACTCCGGCAGAATTTGCCTATGATCCGCCCGCCTGGGGCCGCCATGCCAATATGACGCTGATGTTTGTCGCGATCCTGCTGCTCGGCGCAGCACAAGGGGCGTCGCGAATCCGGCAATGGATCCGCCATCCGATGCTGACCGGTGTGCTGATCTGGGCAGTCGGCCATCTGCTTGCCAATGGAGACAACAAGTCGCTGGTGCTGTTCGGCGGTCTCGGCCTCTGGGCACTGGTCTCGATCATCACCGTTTCCCGCAACGAAGGCGCATGGGTAAAGCCCGCCAAGGTCGCTACAGCAGGCCGCGAATTGCTGAGCGTGGTCATTGCGGCGATACTCTATGCCGTTCTGCTGTTCCTTCATCCGTGGTTCGCTGGCGTACCGGTCGTCGGCGGCTAAATGGTCGCGCCACTCCCCTATCCCGCGCTCCACGCGAGCCATAGCGGCATCTGGATTTGCTCGAGCAAGGGCGAAACCCGTGCGATTGGCAAGGGCGAAGCGATTGGCCGAGTTGCGGAAACGCCGCATATCCTGCTCAATGCCCCTCTTTTGGGACAAAGGCTCGGCTATCCCGATCTGTCCGGGCTCGATCTGCTTGAGCTGTACGCCTTCATCCATCCGGCGCAATTCATCGTCCCGACGCCGGCGGGCCTTGCCAAAACACTCGGCCTGACCCCGCCGGATCAGGAGGCCGATATAGCGGCTCTCTACCGGCAAGCCGCAAGCTTGCTATTAGAAGGATTGAAAGCACCTTATTGGAAAGAACGCGAGGGCGCATGGAGCAGCGCGCAGGCGCTCTACCGTCTGCGCTGGCCCTGGGCGCAGGAAGTGGGCAAGCTGCTTGAAAAGCCTGCACAGGCCGAACGTTGGCTGTTCTCAAAACTGGATGAATGGGAAGAAGAGGCGCCGCGCCCTGCTCCCAGATCAATCAGCGTGGACAAGCAGGAGACGCTGGCCACACTCGACGCTCTGACCGGTGAAGGTTCGGAAGAACGTCAGGGGCAGAAAAACTATGCTGCCGCGGTGACCCAGATTTTCAATCCGCGCAAGATCAAGGGCGCACCCAATATGCTGCTGGCGGAAGCGGGCACCGGGATTGGCAAGACACTCGGCTATCTGGCGCCCGCCTCGCTCTGGTCGCGCCAAGCCGGCGGTGCAGTATGGATTTCAACCTTCACCAAGGCGCTGCAACGGCAGCTCGACCGGGAAACCCGCCGTATCTATCCGGACGAAGAAACATTCCGCAAGAAAGTCGTCGTGCGCAAGGGACGGGAAAATTATCTCTGCCTGCTCAATCTCGAAGACGCCCTGCAGGGCGGTTTTGCGGGAAGAGCGGCGATCCTTGCCCATCTGGTTGCGCGCTGGGCGGCCTATAGCAAGGACGGCGATATGGTCGGCGGCGATCTGCCGGGATGGCTAACCACCCTGTTCCGCCGCAATGGCGCCACAGCGCTGACCGACCGGCGCGGCGAATGCGTCTATGCCGGCTGCCCGCATTATCGCAAATGCTTCATCGAAAAAGCGGCGCGTGCCAGCCAGCAGGCCGATATCGTCATTGCCAATCACGCACTGGTGATGGTCAACGCTGCCCGCGGACGCGAACAGCAGAATCCGCCAACGAGACTGATCTTTGACGAAGGCCATCACCTGTTCGACGCCGCAGACTCGATGTTTGCAGCGCGGCTGTCCGGGCAGGAAACGATCGAGATCCGCCGCTGGGTGATCGGACCGGAAACGAAAAACCGGGGCCGCCGTCGTGGACTCGCCGCGCGCTTGGCCGATCTCGCGTCTTATGACGAGGAAGGCGGCCGCGCGATCGAGAGCGCCCGTCTCGCAGCCGAGGCGATGCCCGCAGACGGATGGCTCCAGCGGATTGGGGAAGGCGAGGCTTTCGGCCCGATCGAGGCACTGCTGCAGGAGGTCCGCGCGATGGTCTTCGCCCGCGACGAAAGCCAGAGCGCCGATGCGGGCTACGGGCTGGAAACCGAACTGACCGATGTCGAAGGCCCGATGATCGATGCCGTCGCCAATGCCGCAACGGCGATGGATGCCCTGTTGAAGCCTCTGGTGCGACTGGGCCAGCGGATCGAGCATCTGATCGAGGAAGGTCCCGACTGGATGGACGCGCCAGCGCGGGCACGGATGGAAGGCGCCTTGGCGAGCCTCGGCTGGCGCCGCGATACCTTGTCCGGCTGGCTCTCTTTATTGTCGCGTATCGGTGGTCCTGCCGATCCCGATTTCGTCGACTGGCTGATGATTGACCGCTATGAAGGCCGTGAATATGATGTCGGCATCTGCCGCCACTGGCTCGATCCGACCGTCCCGGTTACCGAGGTCGTAACCAAGCCGGCTCATGGCGTGATGATTACCTCCGCGACATTGAAAGGTGGCGGTGGCTGGGAGACCGCGCGGGCGCGCAGCGGCGCTGTACATCTTGCCCATGCTCCCCAGGAATTCGAAGTCGCCAGCCCGTTTGATTATCCCAATCAGGCCAAGGTCATCATTGTCACCGACGTGAAGCGCGGCGATATGGCGGGGCTTGCTGGTGCCTATGCCCAGCTGATCGAAGCATCGGGCGGCGGTACGCTCGGCCTGTTCACTGCGATCAGACGCTTGCGCACGGTCTATGCCCGGATCGCCGACCGGATGGCGCAGAGCGGATTACCGATCTACGCCCAGCATGTCGACCCGATCGATACCGGCACATTGGTCGACATTTTCCGCGATGATCCGAAAGCCAGCCTGCTCGGAACCGACGCCCTGCGCGACGGGGTCGATGTGCCCGGCCAGAGTCTGCGGCTGGTGGTGATGGAGTCGGTGCCCTGGCCCCGTCCCAATATCCTCCATCGTGCCCGGAGACTGGCCGGTGGCGGCACCGCCTATGACGACCGGATCATTCGCGCACGACTGGCACAGGCCTTTGGCCGGATCATCCGCCGCTCCGACGATCATGGTCATTTTGTCATCCTGTCATCCGCTTTCCCGTCGCGCCTGCTCAGCGCCTTTCCCGAAGGAACGCCGGTCGAACGCATGCCGCTGGAACAAGCGCTGGCCGAGATCCGCAGGGCAAAATCGGAAATGCCGCAATCCGGTCTTCCAACTGAAACAAGTTTGATGCATGACAATCGGCAATGAAAAAACTCACTCTCCTGCGCCACGCCAAATCCAGCTGGGACGATCCGGTCGACCGCGATTTTGACCGGCCACTTAACGAGAAGGGCAAGCGCGCTGCGGCGGTGATGGGCCGCTTCATCCAGCGCAAAGGATTGACCTTCGATCAGATTCTCGCCTCCCCCGCCGTACGGGTGATCGAGACGCTCGAAAATGTGGAGGAAGCCAGCGCTCTGGCGATGGAGCCGACCTGGGACCGAAAAATCTACCTCGCGTCTTCGGCCACGCTGCTAGATGTGCTTCGCGGCGCACGACCGGAGGCAGAGCATGTTCTGATGGTAGGTCATAATCCCGGTCTGGAAGACCTGATTTTCGATCTGGTCCCCGACGACGGAACCTCGCCAGCCCGCGACGAAGTGGAAACAAAATACCCGACGGCCACACTGGCCGAAATGACGCTCGCTATCGATAGTTGGGCCGATATTACCGAAAAATGCGGCACGCTCGACCGGTTCACCCGGCCGCGTGATCTCGATCCGGAACTGGGACCAGATTACGACTAAGCGTGGTTAAGGGCGTTCGTCAGCTGATCGCGAATGGACTTCAGTTCCGCCAGAATCAGGCTGTTATCCTCATGGCTGTTTTCCACCAATGGCAGTGCTGCGGAGACAGATTGCGGTGCATCCTCTACCATTTCCGGTCCCCTTCGCCGCGCGGCCAGAAATTTGCGGGCGCCCTTGATTGTATAACCTTCTTCGTTGAGCAGACGGCTGATCGTTTTGACGATCGCGACATCTTCTGGCCGGTAATGACGCCGTGAACCAGCCCGCTTAAGCGGGGTCAATATTGCAAACTGGTCTTCCCAATAGCGCAGTATATGGGGTTTGATGCCCAGTTCCTTGGACAGTTCACCGATCGTGCGGAAAGCGCCTTGTTCCTTGGTCATACTCTACTCCCCCGGTTCGCCGGGTCCCTTAACCTGCAGCGATTATCCTGTCACGCATCGTTTGGCTGGCGCGGAAGGTCAAAACCCGACGCGGCGCGATCGGCACTTCTACGCCCGTCTTGGGGTTGCGTCCGGTGCGCTCTCCCTTGTCGCGCAATACGAAGGTACCAAATCCTGAAATCTTGACATTCTCGCCATCGACCAGCGCCTCGATCATATGGTCAAGAATCGATTCCACCATGACAGCGCTATCGGCACGCGAAAGGCCAACCTGCCGGTTCATCGTATCGGCAAGATCGGCGCGGGTCAGGGTGCTGGTGTAACTCATCACAAAATCTTTCAGTAAGAGTTTGAAAATTCACCAAAGCTATAAATCAAATCTCGGCTTTTGTAAATGTCGACAGCAAACTTACCAGTGGATTTCAGCCGATTAGCCCGATAAGCGGAAAGCATGACAGACAAACATCCTCAACCCATCGCCCTTGCCGACCTGCTTGACCAATGCGGGGCTGGCGGATCCGGAAATCCGGTCACCTTGCCGCAAAGCTGGACGCAGGGACGCACTGCCTTCGGCGGCCTCTCCGGCGCGCTTGCCTATCAGGCCGCCAGCCATATCGAAGCTGACCTTCCGCCGCTCCGATCGGCGCAAATTGCCTTCACCGGACCGCTATTCGGCACGTTGACTGCGGAGGTCGCCATGCTCCGGCGCGGCAAAAGCACCGCTTTCGTGCAATCAGAGATTTTTGGCGACAAGGGTCTCGGCCTGCACTGCAATTTCATTTTTGCAGCGCCCCGTCCAACCGAAGTGAAGACATCCGACATTATCGGGCCGGACTTTCCCCCGCTACCCGGAGACACCGATCTGCACAGCGGACCACCGCAATTTTTCACTTCGAATATGGAATATGTCGGGAAACGGATCGACACCAGTACCAAGACCAACCGCCTGACCCGCTGGATGCGGCTGAAACAGCGCGACGGGCTCGATCCTGTGGCTGAAATCATCTGCATGTGCGACAGCCTGCCGCCTTCAGTGATGGGTTTGCTGGACAAGAACGCTATGGTCAGTTCGATGAATTGGCAGGTTAACATCATCGCCGAGAAGCTCTCGACCGAGAACGGCTGGTGGCTGATCGATTCCCACACCCACCATGCCGATCACGGCGCGAGCAGCCAATATATGAGTATTTGGAACAGCCGCCGCGAACTGATCGCGACCGCAATGCAAAGCGTGGCTTATTACGCCTGATGGAAGCGAGCACGGACCAGCCGGCAAAACCCAGTCTCGCCGTTATCGGTACCGGTATTGCTGGTCTGTCTGCCGCCTATTTGCTGAAAGACAAATACCAGGTCACCGTTTTTGAAAGCCAGGCGCGGGCCGGCATGGGCGCGCATAGCGTCGATTATGTCAGCAATGACATCACCCGACGGATCGACATCCCGCTGCGGATATTCTGCCACGGCTATTATGACAATCTGATCGCGCTTTATGACCATATTGGCGTCGAGATGCTGACCAGCGATCATAGCGGTATATTCTCCAACGAAGCGGGCCATGTCATCCTGCATTATGGCAACGTCCGTTGGGGCAAGGCGCGGTTGTCCCATTTGAAAGGCCGCAGCTGGCTGAGCCCGGCGGCCTGGACCATCGGTCTGCAGAGCCAACGGTTTTTTGCTCGGGCGAAACGAGATATGGACCGAGCCGATCTGACCGAGATGTCCTTCGGCGAATATTTGCAGCAGTCTGGGGCGGGCCGCGAATTTGTCGATACTGTCCTGCTGCCGATGATGTCGGTGACCTGCACTTGCGACTATCAGGCGGTGCGCGATTATCCGGCCGATCTCATGCTCGAATATCTGACCTGCGGCGTGCACGAAATAGGGATCATGAGCGCGGCAAAGGGCGTGGGTGATATTGTTCCGCGCATGCTGGTCGATGTCGAGTTGAGAACGAACAGTCCAGTTGCCGTGATCGAACCGGACGGGCAGCAGCTTCGAGTGGCAACAAAAGCAGGCGCGGTTCAGCATTTTGATCAGGTCGTGATCGCCGCTCAAGCCCATCAGGCCGCAGCGATGCTATCCGGATTTGATGACCGCCGGGCTTTGCTAAATCGCATCCCATTCGAACGATCGACCATGAGCGTGCATACCGATCAGGGAATCCTGCCGGCACCGGCAAAGGGCCTGTCCCCGGTCAGCTATCATGTCCCACGCGATGCCGGCCGCGCCGAAGTGTCGGTGGATCTGACCAAGGCGATTGCCCGCCTGTCCGGTCAGGAAACCATATTCCAGACCTGGAACCCGATGCGCAGAATCGCCCCAAATCGCGAACTGGCCAGAGTTGATTTTACCCGGCCAACGGTGACCCGGGACAGCCGCAAGATCGTCATCGCGCTGCGCGAATGCCAGAGCCAGCCCAGCAACAGGCTATGGCTATGCGGCTCCTATATGGCGGAAAAAATTCCCCTGCTCGAGGCTGCGGTCGATTCATCGGTCGTGGTGGCGGAACATCTGGGTGCTGCCATACCGTGGAAAGCCAGCGCTCCCGCTGCGGCCTGAGCGATGGCCGAATTTCACGATCTGGCGGAAGTGGCGCTCAATCGCGAAGGCCGGTCCTGGGGCAATCTCGGATATTGGCAAAGCGAGATGGAATATTCTGACGCGTGCCGCGCGCTAGCGCTGTTGCTGGGAGAAAAGGCCGGGTTGGACCACCAGTCGGTGGTCTTCGATGCCGGCTTCGGTTGCGGCGACCAATTGCTGCTCTGGCTGGAGCATTTTCGCGTGGCTCGGATTCGAGGTGCGAACCTGTCCCGCAGCCAGACAGAATATGCTAGGGCCAAACTTACAAAGGCGGGATTTCCGGCGGCCGCGACGGCTATCATGCAGCGTGACATCAACGATCCCGAAGCTTGGACAGCTGCATTGGGCGAAAACAAGCCCAGCCATGTCTTGGCCCTGGATTGCGCCTATCATTTTCCCGATCGGGTGGCGTTTATAACGCTGACGCACCAGCATCTCGCGCCGGCGGGGCGGCTCGGGCTGACCGACTTCATATTATCGGATCAGCACCGGACCGGTTCCTTCACGCACCGGTTGCTGCGCTGGATGCTGAAACGCTCGCAAATCGCAGAGGCCAATATGGTGCACCGGGACTTATATCTGCGCCAGTTGCAGGAAGCGGGTTTCAGCGAGATCGGCATCATCGATATCAGCGACCATGTCATGCCCGGCTTTGCACGCTTCATCCGGAGATTTCGGGAAAACGGAAAGCTTGGACAGCTTGGAGCGTCAAGACGGCTCAAATATGCAGTGACCGGCCGGTTTCTCCAATGGGCCTATCGCCGGTCGATTTTACGCTATTGCCTGATCAGCGCCACAAAAACCGGAAGATGAGCGGGTAGCTACAAGCAATATTGCAAAGCCTTTTTTAGACCCACCCTTGCCTCGCCCCTCGCCACAACCGGCGTCGAGGGCGTGCTATTCAGCGGCATGATGCTCCTCATCAAGCCGGTCTTATGTATATGTGTGTAAAATATGCCGATGTTGGTGCCTGCCCGTAGGCGGATTGTTCAGCTACGCGCCGACGTTGCGGAGCGCCTCTGATATTTTTTCCTTGAGATTGAGCAGGGTCGCGAGATTGACTTGCCGGCCTTCGGAAGCAACCGTGAAGATGCCTGAAACCAGGCTATCTATCTCGGTCAAAATTCTGGCCAAGTCGGAATGATCATCGGTGCCGACAACATGCAAGCCGTCATCTGTCAGACCGGCCAGCTTCTCTTCCAGACTGCGCCTTCTGGCGATTTCGTCCTGCAGCTCGTTTTGAATATCGGCCAGCGCCATGCTGCGGATAATGACGCGCTCGTCGAGAACATTATTGGTTCGCCGGATTTCAACTGCATCCTGCTTCTTGCTCAGTTGCGATGCCATCCGCGCGCAAAGCACTTCAAAATCGATAGGCTTGGTGACATAGTCATCCGCTCCGGCCGACAAAGCTTCAACGACCGCTTCCCCTTCGGTACGGGCGGTGACCATGATGACCGGCAGCGATTTGGTTGCATCCATATCGCGTAGCTGTTTCAGCACCTCGACGCCGTTCATCATCGGCATCATATAATCCAGCAAGACGATATCGGGGATTGATTCCTCAATGGATTGAAGCGCCGCCATACCGCTGTCGACCGCAGCAGCGACAAAGCCGGCCTTGCCCAGCCGGCGGCACAAAAGTGCCCGGTTCGCCTCCACGTCGTCGACGACAAGAATTTTCACAACGGCTGGTTCGATTGGATGTTTATTCTGCATCATCAAGGCCTGCTTCCAATTCCTGTGGTCAAAATCGAGGGAGAACCGTCTGCGTCCTTGTCGGTAGTTTCCTGATCGATTTTGTCACCAAAAGCCCCGATACTGGCGACCAGTTTTCTCGGGCTGATGCCATTTTTTGGCAGGATTTTGGCGACCTTCCCTTCAAGCTTTGCGCGTTCCTGATCGCTCAGAAGCTTGCCCGTGACGACGAAAACAGGTGGTCGGGTTTCGACGTCCATTTGCGATATATGATCCAGAAGCTGAAAACCGTTTACGTCCGGCATCTTCAGATCCGTAACAACGAAATCAATTTTTTCGTCAGCCAATATTGCCATCGCCTTCGATCCGCTTTGAACGGCGCGCGTGCTATATCCCATCTGCGCGATTGCCCGTTGATAGAGATGGACAGTGCCTTCATCGTCATCGACGATGAGAACACAGCCTTTCTGGCGCAGTGAATAGAGCGATAATATATCGGAAAAATCTACCCGGTTAACCGGCTTGACGAAATGATCGCAGGCGCCTTTTTCCAACGCTCGGCGGCGATTATCATCGACGCTGACGACAATGGTCGGGATTGAACTCAAACTGCTGTCGGCTTCCAATGCATCGAGCACCTGCCAGCCGTCGATTTTCGGCAAATCGATATCCAGGAATATCAGATCCGGTTGATAAATTTCTGCCTTCTCGAGCCCCTCTTCGCCGTTAGCAGCAGTGATCACATTATAGCCGGCTTGCTCAACCAGCTTCGACAGCAGCCTCTGTGCGCTGGGTTCATCTTCGACAACCAGGGCCAGTGGCAAGGAGCTTGACCGATACCGCTCCTGCGCTTCGAGAACGTCGATATCCAGTCGTTCAATCGAATCTTGTCCTGGCGCATCGGGCAAGGCATTTGCCTTGACCCACATGCTGAATGTCGAACCCGTACCAAGCGAACTTTCGACTTTGACATTACCGCCAAGCATTTCAGCGAAGCGCCCGGTAATCGACAGGCCGAGGCCGGTTCCGCCGAACAGTCGCGTGGTTGAGGAATCCGCTTGGGAAAATGGCTTGAACAGCCGGTCCATCTGTTCCTGCGACATGCCGATGCCAGTGTCGGAAATCGAGAACATGATATCATCATCCTTCTTTCTAACGACGATGACAACATGTCCATTTTCCGTAAACTTGCAGGCATTGCTGCCAAGATTGAGCAGACATTGACGCAGCTTGGTGGAATCAGATCGCATCATCCGGATCGACTCATCCATCTGTATCATCAGCTTATTGCCTTTGGCTGCGGCAATTGGCTCAAGCATGGCAACCACTTCGTCCATGAGTTTCCCGAGGTCAAAATCGTGATATTCAATTTCCATACCGCCAGCTTCGATCTTCGACAGGTCAAGTATGCCGTTGATCAAGCCCAATAGCTGCTGGGCGGAGCTGTAAATCCATTTGATATCGTCAATGGAGCTGTCCATTCCCGCCGCGTGCAATTCTTCCTGCAGCACTTCGGTATAACCGATGATAGCGTTTAGCGGCGTCCGCAGTTCATGGCTCATATTGGCCAGAAATTGCGATTTTGCCAGATTTGCATGCTCGGCGTCATCCTTCGCTTTTTCGAGCCGTTCAGCAGATTGGGACAGTTCTCCGTTCCGCTTTTCAATCTCGCCAAGCATCCCGTTGAAACTGCGGACTATGACATTAAAATCAGGATCGGCATCGCTGGCCAGACGGAGCGAAAAATTGCCGGACCGGCCGATACGTTCCATCGACTGGGACATGCTGGCAAGAGGACGAAACACCATCGTCCCCAGGAAGCGCGCCACGAAAAATGCCAGCGTGATGCAAATGATGAACATGATAATGGTGCTTGGTGCACTGTCGGCGATAATGGTCGTCAAGGTCTTGCGATGCGCAGCAACCCGCAATTCTCCCACCATTTCACCATTTGCCATAACCGGAGTGATGATCTGTTTATCCCCCATATTGCTTTCCAACGATCGGTCTGCACCGGCGGAAACGATCGACTCTTCGTTGGCATAAGAAGCAATTTTACGTCCGGACGCATCATAAGCGCCGACCCAGAGCAGATCGTTGATACCGCGCACGGAACTCAGGCTCTCGTTCGCGGCGATCTTGTCATCAAACAGGATCGCGGCGCTCAGATTGGCCGCAAGCACTTCGGTAACCTGATTATACCGCTGCTGGGCGGCGATCTGGTTGTTATAATATTGCAGTCCCAATAACCCGACAGAAGACATCAGCAACGCAAAGGCTGCGGTTGCCAGAGTGAACAGCGTCAGCTTCGAACGGAAGGACATGTGCCTGAGCGCGGCCAAATGAAATAATTGCATCATTGCTTCACCCTGGAAGCCAGCCGCAGCAATTTCGAACTGATCGCTATGCCCGATTGTCGCGCCGAACCGGCATTCACCTCGAAACGGATCTGATTGCCGAATTTCACCAGACCGATAGCGCCACCGGATCGAATGAAATCATGGTCATCGCCGATCAGCAACAGGCCGCGCTGTTTGATGCGGCCAACATGTGCAGACGAACTGGAACCGATATAGGCGACGTGACAAGATGAGAGATCAGAAGCTCCCGGATCGACATAGCGGACGCTGATCTTCCGATTGCCAACCGGTTTGTTATTCAGCGCGGCCACATCGCTCGTCGCGCTCATTCTGCGAGCGACACAAAGGTTTAGCAAACCGCTATTGCTTCCGCTGGGAAAACTGACGAAGCGAAGCACATTGTAAATAATAGCGGCTTTCAGACCATTGGAGCGGCTCGACTGGGCATGCAGCGGTTGCGCTATCAGCATGGTCAACACAGTTGTAGCTATTCCGATTTTTAAAAAGCGGTGTGTCATGTTCATCCCCCGCCTCCTCAAAACCGCACCCGGGCCTGTAACGAGGCAGTCCTCGAAACATATCCGGCAGGGGCAGGAAAGTCCGTTTGATTGAATTCCAGCCGTCGTTTTTGCAGCAGATTTTCTCCGATGAGCGACAGTTCGACCGTTTCGATCGGCCGGTAAGTCAGGCGTATATCAGCGCTGTTATAGCTGGGCACATTGTCTCTCAATGCGCCGACATGCCGGAACTGGCTGTCGAAGGAAAAACTTTCACCGAGATCAATGGCATTGCGAATGCTGAACTGGTTTTCGGGCGACAAATTTTGATCGATAACGGTTCTGGTTGCCGATAATGCTTCTGCGGTCAGCCCCGTCCTCATGTTCAAGTGCGAATAAGCGAAATCGACTTTCCACCACGGCGTAATTCTGCCCGACATGGCAATCTCGGCGCCCCAGGTTTTCGCCTCGCCGTTATTGGCAAACACCAGCGGGACCTCCACGCCAAGGGGAAATGGAAACGGGTCCTGAAAAATCAGATTCGGGCCAATCTGGTCCAGTGTCACGACGCTGGAATAGACGGTTCTATATGCTGCAACATCCAGCGACCAGCCCACCGCAATTTCGGCTCTGAAACCAAGCTCATAAGAGATCGAATGCTCAGCCTTGAGGTCCTGATCACCCAGAAGCACGGGATAGAGGGGTATAGAAATCGGGTTATTGGCTGTGCCGGGAAGTTCTACAGTCAGCCGAAGTTCTGCGTCCCGTTCAAAACCGGATGGCGTGCGCGTCGCTCTGGAAACACCCGCCCATATTCCAAAATTTGGCTCCGGATGGAACATCATTCGTGCACTCGGCTGAAGCTCGATCCCGGTGAAGTTGTTATACTCGATCTTGGAGCCGATGGTGAGGCTCAAACGATCGGGAACAAGAGTGATTTCGTCCTGAACATAACCGCTGAGCCACTTGTCGTTGCGCTTCTCGTTGCTAAACGCAAAATTGGTATCAGAGATCAATGAGTCCGTGGAAGCACGGGCGCCGAGGCCCAAGTTGATTTCATGTATGTCATTGGCTTGCCAGCGCAGGCCCAAGTCGAGATCGAACACATCCTGCTGAAGATCTCCTCCATAGGCCGTTCTCTTCACCCTATCGAAATAGGCTTGAACCGACCAGTCCAGGTCTTCGCTGCTTTCATGCGTCCATCGGCCCAGGATATGGGCAGCAGAAAAGTCGCTCTGATAACGGACCAAGTCATATCCGGGGTTCAGAAGATCGTCCCTGACGTTCAGAGCTGGAATCTCGAACTCGCCGTCCGAATATTCCGTTTGCAACGTAAAAGCATCCGCTCCGTTTGGCTCGTAATCCATTCTCGCGCCGACGGCTTTAGCTTTATAGCGACGGGTCAGCTTTGTACCATTCTCGTCGAGCAAGCCATCGGTATAACTAGCATTTGCATATAGCCGGTAGCTGATATTGTCTTTCAAACGGCCGCCGTAAGAGCCATTGGCTTGCTGTTTATCAAAGCCAATCCGGACATCCGCCGTGCCACCTTGCACGTCACTACTATGTTTCGAGATGATGTTGATAACGCCATTCACCGCATTGCTGCCCCACAATGTGGCACCAGGTCCCCGAACAACTTCGATCCGTTCAATATCGTCGAGGGCCAGCATTTGCTGATCCCAAAGAACCCCGGACAGGCTCGGTGTGTAAATGGTGCGTCCATCTATCATAACCAAAAGCGAATTGCCGAAGCGACCGCTGAAACCGCGAGCGGTTACAGTGATGGCAGAATTCTGGATGGTCGCCACTTCCACGCCTGGAACCATGCGGAGCAAATCCGGAATTGAGCTCGCAGCCGAACGGCGAATATCTTCCTGCGTGATAATGAAAATAGCCGCGGCGGCGTCACCCATTTTTTGACGTTTCTTGGCAACCGATGTCGCCTCCAAAGTCAAAAGATCCTCAAGCGGGATATCAAGCAGCGAATTGTCCGATCCGGATTGATCCGCAGCATCCTCGACGGTGATCGCATCATCGTCCGACACGTCGACCTGTGCATGTGCCGCAGTCGCGGACACGGAAAAAAGTGCGATCGACCCGATCGTCGATCTGGTTAGTTTTTTCATCGTGATAAGAACACTCGCGATTGTCATCATTGCCCCGAAGCCTGCATCGGCTCGAATGCCTGCTGTTCCAGTAAACGGATAAACTCCGTCTCTTTTAAGGGTTTGGACAGAAGATAGCCCTGGACATGGTCACAACCCATCACCCGAAGGATGGCGAGCTGCTCTTCGGTTTCCACCCCTTCCACTACCGACTGGAGGTTCAGTCCGGAGGCCAGCGCGACAATGGCATGTACCAAAGTCCGCTCGTCTGTTCTTTCGACCAGCCCCGTCAGCAGCGACCGGTCGAGCTTCAATCGCTTGAACGGCAGCTGGGTCAATTTTGCGAGGTTGGAATAGCCGGTGCCGAAATCGTCCATTGCCAGTGACACGCCAATCGAACTAAGCCGCGTGAATCGGTCGGCGGCCATTTCCATCTGCTCCATGAAAGCGCTCTCGGTGACTTCAAGCTCCAGCAATTCAGGCTTGGCCTTCCAATAAGCCAGCGAAGCTTTGACGAGCGCGGCAAACTCCATCTGACGCAGCTGGTTTGACGATACATTGATGGAAATCTTGATCGGAATGCCTTCCTCCGACCATTTTGCTATGTGCTTGATCGCCTCGATCAGCACCCACTCGCCAATTTCGTTGATGATGTTCAGCTTTTCGGCAGCAGGGATAAAAGTATCGGGCATTATCATACCTGAAGTCGGATGGTTCCAGCGGATCAGGGCTTCTGCGGACGAGATTTTTAGCGTGCGGGAGTCGAAAACCGGCTGGAAATATAATTCAAACTGGTCTTCCGCCAAGGCCTTCCGCAGGTCTTGCTCAAGATTGGAAATTCTCAGGGCATCGTCATCAATCTCCTTCGAATAAAAGGTGATGCAATTTTTACCATCATTCTTCGCATGGTACATGGCGGCGTCCGCAGCGCGCAGCAGCGCGGTAAAATCGAAGCCGAATTCCGGGCTCATGGCAACGCCGATACTGCAGCTGATCGAAATGCTCTTCGAGCCGAGCTCGAACGGCTCTGCCATCGCCCGCAATATCCTTTGTGCAATTTTTCGCGGCAGTGCGCAGGATTCAAAATGATTCAGGAATATGGTGAACTCATCGCCACCCATTCGACAGATGACCACATCTTCGACCGGCGCGTCATCGAGATTGACTTCCCGCATTGCCAGGTGAAGCCGCTGCGTCACCTTTTGCAGGATGACATCACCGACACTGTGGCCAAATGTATCATTTACATATTTGAAGCCATCCAGATCGAGATAGAATATCGCGCTTAGCGCTTGCGTTTCTATATTTGCGGCGAGCTTGTCCTCGACCAGGCGTTGAAATTTGATGCGATTGAGCAATCCGGTCAGCGGGTCTTCAAAGGCTTTGACGAGCAAATGCTGTTCAGCGGTATCGCGCGCAACATTTGCCGAACGCAAATCCGCATAACGTCGCAAGGCGAATATGCTCGAGCATATTGAAAACAGAATGAAACCGAGAATGATACGATCAATGGCATGGGTAGGATATTGAAAAGCCCAATCGCGAAAACGGCTTTCGGCTTCGCTCCCCGCGATCATGAACCAGCTGCCCGCCGCCAATAACGATAGCAGGACAGCATCACGGCTTGCTGAAGAGAGCTCTCTCCAAACCGACAAAAAGCCAAGACTAAACATATGTTTCACGCAATAATCTTCCCTACCCTTTGCGTTAACGGGCGTTGTCGCAGGCAATTCAGCCTCTACTGCCATTCAGCTCAATCTAAGCGATTGAAAGGGACACAAATTGCCGGCAATACTCCGGCGGAACAGGGCCGAAAATCTGCTCCTGCCGCTCTGGATCCGAGGCCGCGCACTCGCTACCGCCCGTGATCATCGCATGACGAACCCGACCGGGGCGGTATGCTTCAGTTGATTGCCGGCCAAAGCCCGGGGTAGATTTGGAAAAAACTCCATCCGCAATTCAATCGCGATCAATTGCAGCAGACGAGATTTGCAATGCTATTTGCCGGGAGATCGAAAAAATCCGGCGATATTAACCGTTAAGCTATTGCCCCTAATCCCTCGCGACCTGTTTCACCTGTACGTCCGGCGCATTTTGCCATCCTCCACCCAATGCTTTAAACAGACTGATTTGAGCAGCGAGACGGTCTGCTCCAGCTGCGGCAGCAGCGGCGCGCGCGGACGCCCTGTCCTTTTCAGAATCCAGGAGCTGGAACAAATTGTCCGCGCCATAATCATAGCGCAAGCGGGAGATATGGGCGGCGCTTTCGCTCGCCGCCACAGCCTTGTCGAGGGAGCGTTCGCGGGCGATTGCCCCGTCCAGGCGGGCCAAGGCCTGCTCGGTTTCCTGAAGCGCGGTCAGAATGACCTTGTCAAACTGGGCCAGTGCTCCGTCAGCAACGGCTTCGGATTGTCGCACCTTTGCACGGGCGGCGTTGTTGAACGGGAAATTCCAGCTGATCAGCGGTCCAATGGAATAGCCAAAGGAATCGCCCTCGGCCAGATCACCGGTCCCGTTCGCACCAAGCGAAATGCCGCCCAGCAAGCTGATCGACGGGTAAAGCTGCGCGGTCGCCACGCCAATACGAGCGACATCACCGGCCAGTTGCCGTTCCGCCGCCCGGATATCGGGACGGCGGGCAAGCAGTGTACGACCGTCGCCAACCGGAATTGCCATATTGATCTTTGGCAAGGCGTTGCAGGCAGCGGCCTCGCTGTCGGCCTGGGCTGGAGGATCGCCGGTCAATACGGCAAGCGCGTATAAGGAAGCGCGGCGCTCTGCCTCGAATGCGGGTATCTGCGCGCGGGTTTGTTCCAGCAGCAAGGTGGCGCTGTCAACGTCCCGGCGATTGGCGCGCCCACCCTGCAGCAGCCGCTGCGTAAGATCTTGGGTTTTTTCCTGCAGCTTCGCTGTTTCCCGGGCAACCTGCTCCTGAACCGCGAAAGAGCAGACCAGCATATAGGTCCGCGCGGTTTCGGCCGCAATCGCAACACGGGCAGCATCGAGCGTCGCCTGCGCGACCTGCGAGTCGGATCGGGCAGCCTCGATCGAGCGGCTGACACCTCCGAACAGATCGACTTCATAAGAAGCATCGAAGCCGACCGAGAAATAGTCATATGTCACCGGACCAGAATCGCCCGCCGAAGTGCTGGATGCAGCCGAACGGTTCCGGGTCGCCGATGAGCTGGACGTCGTGACCGGCAGGCGTCCTGCACCGGTTTCGGCGAGCAAGGCGCGAGATCTTTGCAAATTGGCAGCTGCAATGCGCAAGTCGATATTGTTGCGCAGGGCCTTGTCGACCAGTCTGTCGAGCACTGGGTCATCAAATAATCGCCACCATTTCTCCGGCAGTTCGGCGACGATGATATTGGGATTATTATCGGTTTCGGCCAGCGTGGCAGAGCTATCTGACAACGCCGCTGGTGGCCGGTAATCCGGCCCTACAGTGCAGGCAGACAAGCCGACAACCGAAAGCGCTATACCGATTTTCCTTAACATTCTCCGGTCTCCGTGGCGGATTTTAACTGCCCGTCGCGATCAGCCTTCGTCCTGGATAACCTGTCACCCAATTTGCGTGCGATGACGTAGAAGCTGGGCGTGAACAACAGGCCGAAAATCGTTACGCCGATCATGCCGAAAAACACCGCCACACCCAAAGCCTGGCGCATTTCTGCTCCTGGTCCGGAGCCGACAACCAATGGCAGCACGCCAAGAATGAATGCAAAGGACGTCATCAGGATCGGCCGCAAACGCTGCGCCGCTGCCTTGCGGGCCGCTTCCAGCAATTCCATGCCCCCATCTTCATTCTGCTTCGCAAATTCCACAATCAGGATCGCATTTTTGGCAGCGAGACCGATTAAAACAACCAGCCCGATCTGGGTCAGTATATTATTGTCCAATCCCATTAGATTGATGCCCAGGATGGCTGCCAGCAGACACATCGGGACGATCAGAATTACTGCAAGCGGCAGCACGAGACTTTCATATTGCGCCGCCAGCAGCAGGAAAATGAAGATAACGGCCAGGCCGAATATCAGCGTGGCCGTATTGCCCGCCTGTTGTTGCTGGAAGGCCAGTTCCGTCCACTCGTAGTTAAAGCCCTGCGGCATTATTTCAGTCGCCAATTTTTCCATCGTTTCGAGCGATTGCCCGCTGGAAAAGCCGCTGACGGTATCACCCTGCAATTCTGCCGATGGATAAAGATTGTATCGCACAACGCGGTAAGCGCCGCTGTCGTTCTTCAGAGTCATGACTGCATCGAGCGGCACCATATTGCCCGCGGCAGACCGGGTTTTTAGCCTGCCGACATCACTGATCTGGTCGCGGTGGGCGGCATCGGCCTGGGCTGTCACACGAAAAGTACGGCCAAGGTAATTGAAATCGTTAATATAGGTCGAACCAAGATAGGTGCCCAAAGTCGAGAATATATTCTCGACCGGCACGCCCATCTGCTCCGCCCGTTCCCGGTCAATATCGGCAAACAGCCGGGGGGTGTTGGTATTGAAGGTCGTAAAGGCAGAAGTCAGGCCATCCTCCGCATTGGCCGCCGCCATCATTTTCATGGTGACGTCCTGCAGCGCTTTCAGTCCTGCGCCACTGCGATCTTCGACAATCATTTTCCAGCCACCGCCGGTTCCAATGCCTCTCACCGGTGGTGGCGGAACGATCAGGATATTGCCGGCGGTGATTGATGACAGGGCGCCTCTCAATTCATTGGCGACAGCGTCTGAATCGGCGCGCTGATCATGGTCTGTCAAGGGAATGAACATGGTTGCGGCATTGGGAGCGACACTGAAGGTTGCTCCGTCCAGTCCAGCCATCGCGATAGTCGCTTTGACGGCCTTGTTTTCGAGCGCAATTTTTTGCGCCTCCGACAGGATTTCATCGGTGCGTTGCAAGGAAGCGCCGGGCGGCATTTGGACGATACCAATCAGATAACCCTGATCCTGAGCCGGAATGAATCCGGTGGGCGTTTCGGTAAAACGCCACGCCGTCATGCCAATTAGCAAGGCATAAACTACAGAAACGATCAGCAGCATACGGACGGCGCGTCCCGTCAGCCGGCCATAGCTTTCCGACAATTTGTCAAATCCGCTGTTAAATCTTCTGGCAAAACGCGCCGGGAAGCCGCGCCATCCGTCCCGCAGTTCGGTCTCTTGCTTTGGCTTCAACAGCAGCGCCGCAATAGCCGGAGACAATGTCAGGGATACAAATGCAGAAATGATTGTCGCGCTCACGATTGTCAGCGCGAACTGCTGATAAAACTGACCGGAAAGTCCCGGGATAAATGCGGTGGGAATGAAAACGCCGGCGAGAACCAGCGCAATCGCAATCAGCGCGCCCGACACTTCACGCATGGTTTCGTGCGCGGCGGCCAGCGGGCTGAGGCCCTGTTCTTCCATCAGGCGCTCGACATTTTCGACCACTACAATCGCGTCATCCACCACGATGCCGATCGCCAGGACCATGCCGAAAAGCGACAGGTTGTTCAGAGAAAAACCGAAGGCGGCGAGCATCGCCAGCGACCCGATCAGCGATACCGGAATTGCGAGGATCGGAATGATCGCCGCTCTCCAGCTTTGCAGGAACAGCAGAACGACGATGGCCACCAGAATGATCGCCTCGATCAATGTACTCTGTACAGCTTCGATGGAAGCTTCGATATATTCCGTCGGATTATACGGAATTTCATAGGCCATGCCCGGAGGGAAGCCATCTGATACCCGTGCCAGTTCTGCCTTGACCGCTTCAGCGGTTGCCAGCGCATTGGACCCGGGCAACTGGGTAATTCCGACAGCAGTCGTCGGCTGGCCTTTCAGATACGCATTGATGCTGTAATCCTGGGCCCCCAGCTCGATTCGTGCGACATCGCGCAGCCGGGTCAGACGGCCCCGGTCATCGCGTTTGACGATGATTGCGCCGAATTGCTCCGGGGTGTTAAGCCGTCCTTCTGTCTGAATGTTCAGCTGGAAAGCGGTGCCGCCTTCGTTAAACGGTGGCTGGCCTATCGAACCGGCCGAGACCTGGGCATTTTGCGCGCCGACGGAGCTGGTAATCTCGTCAACGGTCAGATTGCGGGCTGCGGCCCGGTCAGGGTCGATCCACACACGCATATTATAATCACGTCCGCCAAATTGCCGGACCCCGCCAACACCGGGAATGCGCAACAGACGGTCAATGACCTGCAATTTGACATAGTTGGAAACATATTGCTGCGATAGCGATCCATCGCTGGAATAGAAGGTCGATACCAGCAATATGTCCGGCGAATTCTTGAGTACCGTCACACCGATTTGGCGGACTTCGGCCGGGAGCCGTGGTTCAGCGGTTGAAACCCTGTTCTGGACGAGAACCTGTGCCTGATCGACGTCGACCCCTTGTGCAAAGGTGACGGTGATCGATACATTGCCGTCGCCGGTGGAAGAGGACGACATGTAGATCATGTCTTCTACTCCGTTGATCGATTCTTCTAGCGGAGCGGCGACCGTTTCTGCGAGGGTTTCCGAAGTCGCGCCCGGAAAAGTAGCGCTAACGATGACAGTCGGCGGCGCGATTTCCGGATATTGCGCGACCGGCAGGCTTGGATAGGCAACGATACCGAAGATCACGATCAGGATCGAGAGCACCGCGGCAAAGATCGGCCGGTCGATAAAGAAATGGGAGAATTTCATTATTAGACCGCCGGCTTGGCGTCAGTTGACGGTGGTGCTTTTGCCGGGATCGATACAGGGGCGGTATTTTCAGACCGTGGCTTCATTTCGATAAGTTTGGCTTTTACCTCGGTTCCCGGTCGCAACCCGGCCAGCCCGTCGAGGACAATTCTCTCGGTCGGCGCGATGCCGTCACGGATCACGCGCAAGCCTTCGACCAGCGGCCCGGTTTCGACAACGCGCTGCGCGACCTTGCCGTCTTTTCCGATCACGTAGAGCAGTTTGCGAGTCTGGTCGGCGACAATCGATTCATCGGGCACGAGCAGAGCCTCATAGGTCCCGGAGCCGAGCAAACGGGCTCTGCCGAACATTCCCGGCACCAGAAACCCGTCCGGATTTTGCACTTCTGCATGTGCCCGGATTGTCCCTGAATCCGGATCGATCGCATTATCGACGAAGGTCATCCGCCCGCGCCACTGGTAGCCACTGTCATCCGCGAGCTGAATTTCAACCGGGTTCTGCGCATAGCGCGACGAGCGCCGCTCACCGCGTTGATCCTGGCGGATATATTTCAGGTAGAAACTTTCCGCGCCTTCAAAGCTGAAATAGATCGGATTCACGGTTCCGACCCGGGTCAAAAGCGTCTGGCCGGCAACCACAGTATCACCGAGCGCGACCCGCTTGTCGGAGATCCGGCCGGTTATCGGCGAACGGACCATCGTGTAGGAAAGCTGCAATTTTGCTTCCTTCAGCTGCGCGGCAGCACCACTGCGCGCTGCAACCGCGGTGCGATAGGCAGCCTGCTTTTGCTCATATTCTTCCTTGCTCACCGCCTCGAACGCAAGCAACTCCCGCGCCCGCTCCATCTCCGTGCGGGCATTGGCCACACTCGCTTCATTCTGATTGATCCGCGCCTGCGCCTCGGCGACCGCATTGCGGAACGTCCGCTGGTCTATCACGAACAGCAATTGCCCCTTCTGGACCTCGACACCTTCCCGAAACGCGATGCGCTCGATCGTACCGGAGACCTGCGGCATGATTTCGACATCCTGCATGGCTTCGAACCGGCCGATAAACTCGTCCCAGTCCACAACCTCCCGCTGCAGCGGGACAGCCACCGAGACAGTTTTGGGCGCTGGTGCCTGAGGCGCCGGCTCGCCACAAGCGACGACCAGAAATAACGACATCAGCCCCATGATGGATTTCATGGAGATGGTCGTCTTGTCATGGGGTGCAGGAATCATGGCGGGAAGAGATCCAGTGAACTGTTATATGATAGGAGGGGCGGTTTCAGCCGGTCAGGTAACTTTATCTATGCTGCAACGCAACATAGATATAATTTGTCCGCTGTGGCAAAATCTTTGCTCGCGCATTCAGTGCCGCCGATGCCACTCTGCCGAAGCGCCGACGGGGAGTAGAGTCCTTGCCCAACTGCTCTCTTGGGCAACCTAGCAGCAAGTCTGAACGCCTCCATTACTTCGACCGTAAGTGTCATCCGGGGGCATCAACTACAGGATTGCAGGGACATATAGTCGACAATGCCCGCTTTTGTGTCCTCAGCCGGGTCGAGTTGCCGTATCACTCAGAGCCATTGCATTTCCAATCCCTCAGGAAACTGCGAAAATATGTGGCAAGGTCCCAAATCGCACCTCTGCGAAGCCGCCGTAAGATTGCGTTTGGCAGCGAACGGGCGCGAACAACCACAACCTTTTGAGCGTAATATTTAGTAGTTTTACGGGAGTTTTTGCAAGCTTTGACGAACACTTACGAACGGTCTAATGGTGCCCAGAAGAGGACTCACAGGTCTGCTCTAACTTTCTGATACTGATTAATTTATTGAATGCCGGAATATTATTAGCCCCCAGATCAGCCCCCATTGGCCTATGATAGAGATTACCAGGATGATCAGGGCCGCGCGCGAGGAATAAATTTGAGGGCATATAAGGTGGCCACGGATCCAAGGGTTGCAGGAATAGTTCAACAATTCATGCCGACAACAACACGTTCACCGTTAGCGCACAGGGATTTCCATTATGGGGCAATCCGGATGGTCTCCGGTATCAGCACGCCATGGACCTTTTCAACGATAAGACTAGCCGCCGCCATTGCCTTGCATTCCCTCCGCCTTGATTCCGATGTCCTGCCGAACACGTCGATCAATGATCGGCATCCTTAGAGAAAGGCTCAAACGCCGGTCGGTCGTTCGTGGACGCCTGGTGGCTCGTCCGGCACTGCCACTTCGATCGTGTTATCGATGATGCGGGTTTCAAAGGTGCGCAGGTCGGGATAGGCGCCGCCAAGACACTTGCCGGTAGCAGCCTCGAAACGGGCACCATGGACTGGGCACATGATGGCGCCGCGCCGGATTCGTCCGTCAGACAGGCGGGAAGCCTGATGGGTACAGCGGTCATTGACCGCAAGAAAATCGTCTCCTTCTTTCACCACCAACACGAACCAGCCCCCGACGCAGGCTGCATATTTTCCATCTGCAGGAAATTCCTCCAAAGTAAGGAGCGATTGCCAAGTGATACTCATTCGGACTTTTACCTTTCTCTGTATGAGTCGGTTCGCCCCATGGTTTGTTCGACCCAATCAGCGATTGTCTGTTCAAGGCTTCATGATGACCCGGCCGAATGGATGCGATTCCGCAACATGACGATGCGCAGCGACCGCGTCAGACAAGGCGAATGTCTTGTCGATCGGCATCCGGTAAGAGCCATCCTCCAGCTTTGCGAAGATATCAGCGACCAGCGCACGAACCCGCTCAGTGTGCATTTCCTGGCCGAGGGAGACGCCGAACACATGCAGCATTTCACCGATCAGTTCAAAGAAACTGAACGAGGGTATCTCTCCGGTAGCTGCGCCTACGGCTGCATAGCGACCGTGCGGCCGCAACGCTTTGACGAGCAACTCCTTGCCTTTGCCGCCGGCCAGATCAACCACAATATCCACTCCGGAGCCGCCAGTAATTGACAGGCAATGCTCGGCAATGTCTTCGTCCCGATAGTTGATGCCGTAATCCAGTCCGAAAGGACGGATGCGCTCCAGTCGTTCGTTGCTGGAAGCAGTGCCGATCACTGTTGCGCCTGCAGCCTTGGCGATCTGCACGGCGGCTAGTCCGACGCCGCCTCCGGCTCCTTGAATCAAGACAAACTCACCGGACTGCAGATTGCCATATTCGATTAGCGCATCGTAAGCGGTACCGAATGCGATCGGGGCCACGGACGCCAGCGCAATGTCAAGCGAATCCGGAATTGCATAAGTGAAGCTTTCCGGTGCGGCGAACAGTTCCGCATGACTGCCGAACCAGTTGAACGCCACCACGCGATCGCCGGGCTGGAAGAGCGTAACCGATGGTCCGACGGCCTCGACGATTCCCGCGGCCTGATAGCCGGGGATGAAAGGCACTGGGTCTGGCGGAGAAATCAGCCGGTTCAGCAGGTCACCCCCCTCAATCGAAATCGCTTCCGATCTGATCAGGACGCCGTCGTCCTGCAAGGTCGGATCCGGCCGTTCCCCATATTGCATGACCTCCGGGCCGCCATTTTCGCTGTAAAATACTGCTTTCATAATGAATTCCTGCTGTCTGTTGGCGCCTAACCACGGAAGAAATGGCTGTTTATTCGAGGCTGCCGCCTTCGCCATGCCAAGCCGTCGGCCGGTCCGTCATACGGTCGAAGAAATCGCGCATCCAGGGAGCCTCATTCGGGATTGGTTGGCCCTGATGCTCGCCGAACTGCAGATAACAATAGAGATATATGTCCGCCAGTGTGAAGCGGTCCCCACAGACAAACTGTCTCCCCTTGAGCTGGCCATCCATCCAGATGATCTTTTCCTTCGCCTTTGCCTTAAGCGCCGGCCCAGCTTCGGGGGGCAAAATTGTTTTTGTGACAAGGTCAGGATCTTTGTAGTCGGTTTCAAAAAACTCGCGTCCTTCGACCGCAGAGAAACCCTCGCCCATCGGTTCGGCAATCTTCTGATCGATCCGACGCACCCACATTCGAGTCTCGGCCCGTTCCAATGGTGTGGATCCAATCAATGGCGGATCGGGGTGCATCTCTTCCAGATACTCGCAAATCGCTGTGATTTCGGTCAGCGCGGTACCGTCATCGAGCAGCACGGCTGGTAACTCGCCAAGCGGACTGATTGCGGTAGCAAAAGGGGCACGCCGGTTCTCTCTTGTCAGCAAATCGATGATTTTTCGTTCCAGCTTCAGGCCCTTCTCCGCGGCAAACATCCTGACGACGTAGGGACTGGGGGCAAATAAATCGAAATCATAGAATATCATGGCATTCCCTCTGCTTTATTGGGCGGTCCAACCGCCGTCGACGGTCAACTCGCTGCCAGTCATGAAGCGGCTCTCGTCGGACGCCAGAAACAGCGCTGCGTAAGCAATCTCCTCGGGTGTTCCGACACGCCCCATCGGGGTTTCGCGGCCCAGCGTCTCCAGCAAATCTCCCGCTTCGCTCATCGCGTCGCTGCCGGCCTTTGTCATATCCGTCTCAACAAAGCCGGGATGGATAGAATTGACACGGATTGACCGCTTCCCCTGCGCAAATTCCACTGCGGCCGACTTTGTCAGGCTGCGCAAGGCCCCCTTGCTGGCAGCGTAGGCCGTGGCCTGCGGCATCCCGACCATCGCAAGAATCGAAGAGATATTGATGACGCTCGCCCAGCGATCGTTTGACTTTCCCGCTCGCTCGAGCCGACTGGCCAATGTCGCGAGCGCCAGAAAGGCGCCTTGGCAGTTGACCGCCATCACCTGTTGCCATTGCTCAAGCGGCAGATTTTCCATTTCGCCCGTCGGCGCTATGCCGGCGTTATTGACCAGAATGTCAAGCCGATCGCCGATCCTGTCCGCCGCCCTATCCCAGTCCCGACGATCAGTCACATCGAGACGAAGATATTCAACACCACCCAATTGCTCCAGCGCCAGCCGCGCTTTATCGCTATCTGCGGGTTCAAGGTCGGCGAGCCAGACGCGTGCGCCATGCGCGACAAACAAGTCGCAGATTGCCATGCCGATCCCCCCGAGCGCTCCGGTTACCAGAGTCTGGCAACCTTCCAAGCGCAAGGGCTGGCTTAGGCAGCTCACTGAGCTGTAAATCCATTATCGACGACCATCTCGGTTCCGTTGACAAATTGCGACGCATCCGAAAGCAGGAACAGGATGGCATCCACCACCGCCCGGATTGGGATAAAATTTCCCGAGGGCTGAAGCGCTCGCATTTGAGCCTCAATACTGTCATCCCCGCCGAGTTGATTGACAATGTCCTGGACCATCGGGGTTTCCGTCATCGCGGGGTGGACGGAATTGACGCGTACGTTGGACTGGTTCGCGATGGCCTCCAGCGCGACCGCTTTGGACATCATTCGGATCGCACCCTTGCTGGCGCAGTAACCAGCCGCCCCGGGGGCTCCCGCGATACCCGCGGTCGAAGAAATATTGACGATGCTGCCACTCGCTTGCTCATACATGACCGGCAGGACATGTTTCATGGCTAGAAACGGCCCCTCGACATTCACCTGCATGCTCTGTCGAAAATCTTCTGCAGAAAGATCGGTAACGGCGCCCATGCGAATGATTCCCGCGCAATTGACCAGACCATCGATCCTACCCAGTTTCTCAACTGACCGTGACACGGCTGATATCCATTCCTGTTCGCTGGTGACGTCCATCTGGATTGTCAGTGCCGCCGGGATGGAGAGCGGCATGCGATCGATCGCCACCACTTTTGCGCCCGCCGCTTGCAAACGATCAACCGTCGCTGCGCCGATACCGGATGCAGCGCCCGTCACGATGGCCACCGTATCGGCTAAGCCGGAGTTTGCTTCTGGTTCGGACATCAACTTTCTCCTGCAGAAATTTGACGGACAGGCGATGACTTGCCGTCCCAATTTTCTGTTGCTTCGATTGCGGTAGCAAAAAATCCTCGACTTTCTTCATTGTCGGTGATCAGTTCGAGGAAAAGGCCGGTCTGATCGCGGCAGTCGAAATAACGCAATTCGGTTTTAGCTGAAAGTTCGGCGCGCGTGACCGCCTCGCGACCTAGCGATCGGGCGCCTGCTTCGACGTCTGCCACAAGGATGCCGTGGTGATGCGGCACGCATCCCTTTGGCATGGAGTTGCCATATACATTGGGCCACGAACCGTTGGGCCGAATGAGCTCGATCATCATGTCACCGACTTGGCCAAAGGCGATATCAAGTGTCATTTGTTGCGGCTCGCCGTGATAGGTCCAGCTTTGGAAGCTCATAGCCGGCAGGATGAAAAACGGCCCGGCTCCCATTGTCTCTACCCAAGCCAGCGCGGATGCCTCGATATCGTCAGTAACATAGCCCATCTGCTTTATTTCTAGCGGCTTCATCTTTGAACTTCCGATCTGTAGAGGCTGCTGTTCCGGCACATCAGGCCGCATCCTTGATTATAGGCGCTTCGGTGATCCAGGCGATGCCACGTCTAACGATCTCGAGATAATTTTCATCATCCCACGGTCCCCGAACAACGGGGGCCTCGTCCATAAGCGGGCGCATGTCATATTTGCCGCATGCATGGCCTAGGGGAGAATAGAGCACCGCTCCCTTTCCGTGATCCTTCACGTATAGCTGAGGACGCGGTGGGTCATCGGTAACCTCGCCAGTCTCATAGCCCGGCGTCGGCCCCTTGTAGCGAGCCGACATTAGGGTGCGCAATTCGCCGAGCGGCGTCGCGACATAGGGTTCGTCGACCAGCGTAAAATCTGTCATGCCACTGGTGACAGGATGATCCTGGTCTTCAATATGAACATGGACTTCCTGTGCAGCGAGATGCGTGACAAAGCGGCTCCCGAGCAATTCCATATAGAGAGGAGAAACGCTCGCCGCCGTTGATTTTACCAGCCCCGGTATCCGAACACCACTGGTCACAATTTCGGGGCCGTCGGTAAACTCAAGATGCGCGTTGACCGCGTGCAGCGCCATGATCCGGCCACCATTGCGGACGAAGCTGTCCATCTGCTCCGCTTGCTCATCGGTCGGCATCATGTCGCACGTATAGAGGATCAGACCGGCGGAATGCTCAAGCACATCCAGACCGGAAAAATCCATCGCACAACTGGCTCGAATGCGTTCATCCCCAGCCATCGCCTCTAATATTTTCAGGCGGGCAAGATCGAAATCATGATATTTTCCACCGGTGACAATGTGGATATGTTTGGCATTTGTCATGAGAACCTCAGCGGTCGCCGTGCAGAGGAAAGTCGCCCCTGAGATAACGATCGATTGTCTGGTGGAAATTACGGATTCGGACTTCCTGCTCTCCTAGGATCATGCCCTTGAAGCCTCGTGACGCCGTGCCGTGCTGCATCGTTGGCATATTCGTACCGTCCTGTTGCAACACATTGGCAAGAACCGGATCAAATGTGCCTTCAAACGCATCGACATAGCTGGGCAGTTCCGCATGGCGGTACAGACGATATTCGAAATCGGGGCGCGGCTCTCCCGGCGGGTCGTGACGGGTGATCAGGAAATCATAATAGCAATAATTGGGGTCTGTCTCGTGCGGCCGATAGCGAAATACGATCGACATTTCCGGCGTGGTTGTGATTGTCGTTCCCGGGAAAAACGTGTAATGATATTGATGAGCAAGTTGCTCATCGTTCATTCTCTTGTAGGGAATATGGCTCTCGTCCTGGATCGAGCGCTTGTGGGCAACAACCGCCAAATGCACATCTTTTGCAGACCCCTGATATCCCTCCGGTAGGCCCAGCATCTTCTCGCGGATTGGCGTCATGCTCTCGCGGTCTTCGAGAATTTCGCTAACCGTATGATTGAAGTTCAGCATCCGGCTGTGGATGCCCAGCAACTCAATCGGCACGTCGAAACCTTCGGCGAAATCGAGAAATTCCGGATGCAGCGCCTCGAAATGATAGCTTTCATTGAAAGCATCGTGGGCATGTTTCCAGTTGCCCTGCCATTCGAAGCTCTTGTAATCGATAAGATTAAATTTCTCATGTTCGTAGGTTTCCAGATGCGCACCGGCTTCGCCGAGAAATTCGCGCAACGGACCGGCATCCGGATCCATGTTGAACCAAACCCAGCCACCCCATAGCTCGACCTTCAGGACCGGCAGATCCAGATCGCCATCCGGGATGCCGTCTTTGAACTGCGGAAACAGATGCGGATGCATGACTTGCTTCAGACTGCCGTCAAGATTCCATTCCCAGCCGTGGAAAGGGCATTTGAAATGGTTTACCATACCTTCCCGAACCTGGCACAATATGTTGCCACGATGCTGGCATATGTTGAAGAAACCCCGAACGACATCGTCGGCGCCGCGGACAAACAGTAGCGATTCCTTGCCAAGCGAATGCACCCGGAAATCTCCGGGTTCTTCCAGCTCGGTCACATGGCAGCCAATGTTCCATGTCCGGGTCCAGATCATTTCCCATTCACGGTCCATAAATTCCTGCGAATGGAAACGCTCGCCGTCGATTTTCTGCTTCCCGATATCGGGAATTGGCTTGCGCGGGAGGAAAGATGGCGTTTCAAAATCACCCTCCGTCCTCTGCGCTTTCAGAAACTCGCCTTCAACTTTTGCCATATTCCGTCCTTGGGTTGATACTAGAAGCGTTTTTCGACCGAGATGCCGATGGTGCGCGGATAAGGCACTTGATTCTGCCCACCAGGACGGGAAATGGGGCGATCCGAATTGCCGATATTGTTGGAAAAGATCGAAAATTCGAAATCGTCTTTGGCCAGTCCGATACGGGCTGAACCGATGCCGTTCCAAGGCGCATAGGCACCATCAAAAACGCTCTGTTGCCGCGAGCGGTAGGAATAGCGGCCGTTGATCTTCAGATCCCAACCATTACCGACATCACCCACATAGCTTGCGCTAACCGAAGCGGTTTTTTCAGCTGTGCCAGGCAGTTGACTGCCATTCGACAGCCAAGGCAATGCAGCCGCCACTTCGGGAATGACATTCTCAATTTCGGTTTCGTTGATATTACCGGCGGCTTGCAGGGTCAGACCCTGCAACGGTGTGCGCCAGGTAATTTCAGCATCTAGGCCCTTGCCCTTCACATCTCCGATCGGCACCACGATGCTTTGCAAAGTCGGAGATAATTCAATCTGCGCATCCGCCCAGTCGAAATAATAGGCCGAAAGTGCCACATCCATCTGACCGAACGACCATTTTATGCCGGCTTCATAGTTCCACAAACTGTCAGGAGGAGAGCTATTATCGAAGTTGGTGCCCAATGCGCCATTGGCGCCCGCGATGATTGAAGTCGAAGTGATGGCGCCAGAACGGAAGCCTTTGGCAACCTCGCCGTAGATCATTCCATCATCGGCAGGATGGATGGAGATATTAACGCGCGGGTTGAAGGTATTGTTTTTCGCCCGATCTACTCCGACCGTGGGAACGACCACGCCAGCCTCAATCAGCGTAATCGAGCTGTTTTCATCAAAGGTGCGTTTTTCTTCATAATAGCGGCCGCCTAAGGTAAAATCGACTAAGCCATCCATCAAACTATATGTGGCATCACCATACACGGCCCAGGCTTTGGAATTTATCGTATTGTCGTTGAAGGTTGCGAGGCCGAGCTGACCGCCCACGGGAAAGTCTGGCAACTGAACACTTTGTCCACCCTTGGTTTCGCCATCCTGGTAGAAAAATCCGACGATCCAGGAAAGCGGACCATTGCTGTTGGAAGCCAGTCTTATATCCTGGTTGAAATTCTTCGTTTCAAGGGGCCAGAAGCTGGCGAAGTCGCCGATACCCGGTATAAAGCCCCCGTTGTTCACGATGACCTTGTTCTTGATATAACCAGTTGTCGAGAGCAGCGTCGCGAAATCCAGATCATAGCTGATGTCGCCAGTGAGCAGCGTGTAGCGGGAATTGGCGATGCCGAAAGTCTGGTCGAGAACCGGAGGTTCGGTGGCTGTAATGCGGTTGGAAAAGTCCTGATTGGAACGATTGTGCCAGGCTGCCAGCTGGATCATTAGCCGTTCGGTGGGTTCTGCGCGCAATTTGACACGGGCCGAGAAGCTGTTCGCATCGTTCGCATCGTCCTTGCCGGTGGCAATATTGTCGGCAAATCCGCCGACGGTCTTGTAGGAAACCACACCGCGCAAGGCCAGTTTACCGTCCGAAATAGGGACGTTGAACATCGCGTCCGCGCCGCCCCCGGGTTCGCCACCGCTCGTCACATTCGCTGTCATCCGGGTGGAAAGCTCTGCGTCGTACAGATCGGGATCGTTGGTCAAAACCTTGATTGTCCCGCCCAGTGAACCCAGACCGTACAATGTTCCCGAAGGTCCGCGCAATATTTCTACCCGGTCCAGATCATAGAAATCGGTTGTCGGCGCATAGGGTCGCCCTGGCATGGAAAAGGCGAAATTGTCGAGATAGAAGCCAACTGTTGCATCGCCGTCGGTTTCGGATGCCGCGACGCCGCGAATCTGAAAGGTGTTGGAGCCTACCGAAATGGTCGAGCCAACGGTCGCACTGGGAACCAGAGCGATAACATCCTGCAGCTGTTCGACGCCCATGCTCTGGAGAGCCTCTCCGCCGATCGCCTGAACGGCTTGCGGAACGTCAGCCAGAACCTGGTCCCTGCGCTGGGCCGTAACGATGATGGGGTCAGAAGCATAACCATCCTGGGTCGAGCCGCTATCGGAAACCTGATCCTGCGCTACGGCAGGTGCATTTACAGCGAGCGCGAGGCCCATTGCGGTTGCCAATGCCAATTCACGTTTCATTTTCATATTCACTATCGCTCTCCCAAATTTCGCTGCATGGAATTTCCAGCAGCGCTGCTTTTTTTTGAGGGTTGAGGTTATTTGAGTCAATTGTCAAGCAGCTCTGCTTTATTTTGCTCTTATCATTTTTGATAACTTACTGTTATACGCATGCTCCTGATACCTGACCGCGAAAGAGAGTTTTTTTGTACAAATCGGAACATGTGAAAGCACCGCGAGAAAAATCGGAACAACCTCCGGAAACGAAACCGGCTGGGCAAAAAATGAAGCGCGGCAGCGGTCAGAGGCAGGCGGAAAAGGGCGCGATATTAAGGGCCCAGGTGCTGGACGCGGCAATCGATTGTCTGGCGGAAATGCCCTATTCTGAAATTTCCATGGGGGTTATCGCCGAGCGGGCCGGCGTATCCCGCGGCGGGATGCAATATCATTTTCCAACGAGGCTGGACGTGCTCGGCGCAACGGTAGAACATCTCCACCACAAGCGGCTGGAGATATTCCGGAAAGACCTCACCAGCATCAATCCCGATACGGATGCGGTCGACCATATCGTCGAATCACACTGGCGGCATCTGAACGAGCGGGAATTTCGCGCCTATCAGGAATTGATTCTGGTCGCGCGTTCCGAACCGCAACTGGCCAAACTGCTAGCCGCTAGCTACTCGGCCTTTATCAGAAAATGGCACGATATCGCGCACGAACTGATCGGGTGGCAGGTAGAGGATCCGGAGACCGCCCGCAGCGGCAATATCGCCCATTATCTTCTTGAAGGAATGGCATACGGCCAGATCGGCGGTCAGATTTCCGAGGCCGAAATTCAGGAGATTCTGGATTACACCAAGCAGATCATGCGCAGCCAGATGAAAGAACGAAAATAGAGCCACAGTGCTGAATTCTTCACCCGGCAGCTCAGACTCGTTCTAATATCGCTGTTTCGTGATGTCATGCATTTGCCGACATCTCAATAGAGCCTACACCGATGATCATGAAGCCGGTGGATGGCACAGTTGACCGGGGCCGCGCCTGATAGGCAGCATCCGGGTGGCCGGTGGCGATCATCTCTAGGACTTCCATATCTCTCTATATATGCAAACCCAGCCGTGGCTCAATCGGGAAGAAACCCCTTAGAAAATAGAGGCTTGCAACACGCTAATATACCCGCTTACTACTACCCAACCAGATGGGGCCAAATACCAGCATATTTGAAACGCGAATTTTTTTGTAGTACCGGTCGGCCAACATCTATTGGGTCAAATTGGGGGTTTTAACGACATGGAAATTCTCGATAATGTTTCGTTACTTTTCGGAGATGACCTTAAAAGCGAACTGGGCGATAAACGACAGGTAGATGTTGCAGCAGCGACGTTTTCGATTCACGCTTTTGCAGCGCTTGCAGCGGAATTGAATAAGCTCGACGAATTCAGATTTATATTCACCGGCCCCTCCTTTGCTACAGATCACGCAACAACACGGACGCAGCACCGCGAATTTATCATTCCACCTGCAATGAACCGCCGCGATATTGCTGGAACACCGTTCGAGATCCGGTTGCGAAATAAGATGACGACGCGCGCACTTGCTCGAGAATGCGCAGATTGGATTAGAAAAAAAGCCGAATTCAAGTCAAATCCCGGAGCCCCTATACCCTCGTTTTTTTGTACCCGCGGTGCAGACAGCCAGACAATGTATACCGGACTTCAAGGCTTCACGTCGGCAGATTTGGGGTATCAGCCCGGTAATCTCACCATGATTAACAAGATTGATGATGCCTCTGCAGTCGAGAGATACGGCCAGCTTTTTGATCAGTTGTGGCAAGAACCCGGCCGCCTCGAGGATGTCACCGACGCATTGTGTCGTCAGCTTGAGCAGGTCTATGCCGAAAACTCACCCGCTCACATCTATCATCTCATGCTCTCCGCGATATTTCGAACCTTTCTCGAGGATATAAATGAGGATCTACTACCTAACGATCGCACAGGCTTCCGGGACACGAAAGTTTGGAATACTCTTTACAAATTTCAGCAGGACGCCGCGCTGGGTCTGATCAACAAGCTCGATACATATAACGGGTGTATTCTGGCCGACAGCGTTGGTCTCGGCAAGACATTCACGGCGCTAGCCGTCATCAAATATTACGAATTACGCAACAAGTCGGTCTTAGTGCTTTGCCCCAAAAAGCTTGCCGACAACTGGCATACGTACAACAAGAATCTAACGACCAATATTCTTGCCGAGGATCGCCTTAATTACGACGTGCTCGCTCATACTGACCTTCTTCGTACCGGTGGTTATTCCATGGGTATGCCGCTAGATCAGGTAAACTGGGGGAATTACGATCTCATCGTTATCGACGAGTCCCACAATTTTCGGAATGATGATGCCACGCTGGCTCAAGGCGAAAGTGAAACACGTTATCGCGCGCTGTTGAACCGCGTCATACGATCGGGCGTCCAGACGAAAGTGCTGATGCTTTCCGCTACGCCCGTTAACAACCGTTTCGCGGATTTGAAAAATCAGCTTGCGCTCGCCTACGAAGGCGACAGTGAGGCTTTTGCGGAAAAGCTTGGGGTTAACCAAAGCATTGACGAAATTTTCCGTCTCGCGCAGCGCGCGTTCAATGAGTGGGAAGAGCTGCCCCTTGAAGAACGAACGCCGCAGGCGATCCTCGATCGGCTCGACTTCGCCTTTTTTGATCTGCTTGATAGCGTAACCATTGCCCGGTCGAGGCGTCATATCACAACTTACTATGATACCGAGGAAATCGGTGGTTTCCCGGAGCGATTGAAGCCGTTGACATTCCGTCCGGCACTGACGGACCGCGACGACGTTCCGACTTTTAACGATATTTACGCCGAGCTCACCAAGCTCACGCTCGCTGTCTATGCGCCGCTCACTTATGTGCAACCCAGTCGGATCGGCAATTACAGCCAATATGATACCGCGACTGAGACGAACGTACTCCGGCAAACGGACCGCGAAACCTCAATCAAAGCCTTGATGCGGGTCAATTTGCTCAAACGTCTCGAGAGCTCGGTTGAGGCTTTCCGGCTGACACTCTCGCGCCTCTCGCAAACCCATCACGCAACGCTTGAAGCAATAGAACGCTTCGAGCGTGGCGGCGGCAGCGAATATGCGTTTGAAATTGAGCGGTCCGATGACGAAGACGATGTACCAACCGAGCTCGAGCGCGGGCAAGTGCGTGTGGCTCTCGAAGATATGGATCTGGTTTCCTACCGGCGCGATCTTCAAGGTGATGTCGCCTTGATCGACGGACTGCTTGCCGAAATGGACCGCGTTGGACCGCAGAATGACAGCAAGCTCCAGCATTTGATCGAATTCATCAGAAACAAACAGAAAAACCCCATTAATAAGGCTAATGGCAAGCTCCTGATCTTCACGGCTTTTTCAGACACTGCGGAATATTTATATCGCGAAATCGCGCCTTTGATTGCCGACGCCGACGATCGTCACTCCGCAATGGTCACAGGTAGCGGCGGACCCAAGTCCACCCTCGGTCACGGCTTCGACTTTAACGCTGTGCTGACCTTATTCTCGCCGGTGTCCAAGAAGAAGGCACAGATCGACCGGCTCAAAGACGAACTCCGGGAAATTGACATATTAATTGCTACCGATTGTATTTCCGAAGGTCAGAACTTGCAGGATTGCGACATGGTGGTGAACTACGATATTCACTGGAATCCGGTGCGGATCATCCAGCGATTTGGCCGGGTCGACCGGATTGGCAGCCAGAATGAACGAATACAGCTGGTCAGCTATTGGCCGGATATCGAGCTCGATGATTATATCAACCTCAAGGACCGTGTCGAAGGACGGATGGTGATTGCCGATCTGACGGCGACGGGCGATGACAATCCGCTGACCGCGCGCGAAAACGACATGGAATATCGCCGTGAACAGTTGCGCCGCCTGCAGGAGGAGGTGGTGGATCTCGATGACCTGCGCCAAGGCGTTGGCATTACCGATCTGGGGCTCAACGATTTCCGTATGGATCTGGTGAGCTGGGTGCGGGAAAATGGTAGCCTCGATGATGCGCCGCTCGGCATGCATGCGATTGTCCCCGCGAACGACAAGCTACCTCCGGGGGTTATTTTCTGCCTCCGCAATCTCGATGCGGCCGCGGAGCTGCAGCAGCATAACCGGCTGCATCCATTCTACCTCGTCTACGTGCGCGAGGATGGAGAGGCGCTGGTCCGCCATACCGATCCCAAACATGCGCTGGATATGCTGCGCGCGGCAGCACGCGGCCGCTCCGACGCCGATCCGGCGCTATATGAACCGTTCAATCGCGAGACCGAAGATGGCCGCCGGATGGAGAAATATTCAGATCTGCTGAGTGATGCGATCCGTTCGATGATCGAAGAGAAGGAAGGCCGCGACATCGACAGCCTGTTTGCCAGTGGGCCGACAACCGCCCTGATCGGCCAGGTCGCTGGGCTCGATGACTTTGAGCTGGTCGCTTTTCTTGTGGTTCGCGGCACGACGGCGTGACCGCCTGGTTTGCCTGGCCCGACGCGGCGAAAGTGGGGACCCGCGTGCCTCGCGATAGGCTGTTCAAAACGGCTGGCGGTGGCAAGGCCATTCGCGGGTTGTACGAAGCGCAGGTCGAGCGGATCGACTGGGCCTATAAATTGTTCGAGCGTAGCGTGAACCTGCCGCCTGCAGCCGATGTCGAAGAAATTGAAATTTTCAGCGTGACGCTCCGAGCCGACAGGATCGACGACCGGGTATTGGCGCATATCGACAAGGCGGTACCACACCCGATCATTTTTGAGCTAATCCGAAAAGCGCCCGATGGCGATGAAGTGCAGATGGCAGCGGCCTATAGCAGGCGCAGCGAGGCGGATAGCAGCCAGACTGTGACGCACCAGCATTGGCGCGGGAAATGGATGCCAGTCGATAGTATCCGCGCGCCCTTACCGCAAGCCACAAACATGGCGGGTCTCTATGCCGGACTGCTCCGGTCACTCTGGCCCCATCCGGCGCGGGAAGGGGAATCGTTGCGCGATCACGCAGAACGCTTGAATGCCATCGCCATGCAGGGCAAGGCGGTCGAGCGGCTCCGACAGTCTCTGCGTCGCGAAAAGGATTTTGCAAGAAAGACCGAGCTGAACCGGGAATTGCGGGCGGCAGAGGCTCAGCTTAAGCAACTGATGCAATAGGCCGCGCCGAACGGGAATAAGGTTTATAAGGAAAATGGAATGACAATGGAAAAACTCGGGGACAGCAGCCCGGATTTGACGCGTCAGAATATTGATAGGCTGCTCGAGCTGTTTCCCGAATGCCGGACGGAAGGATCGCGCGAGGATGCACCGATGGTCGATTTCGACCTACTGCGACAAGCGTTGTCCGACCATCTGGTCGAAGGCCCGGCGGAGCGGTATCGGCTCGACTGGCCGGGCAAGCGGCAGGCGCTACTCACCGCCAACGCCCCGATCGACAAAACGCTGCGCCCCATGCGCGAGGAAAGTGTGGACTTCGACACCACGCGCAATCTGTTTATCGAAGGCGACAATCTCGACGCGTTGAAGTTGCTGCAGGAAACCTATCTCGGTAAGATTAAGGTCATCTACATCGATCCACCTTATAATACAGGTAGCGACTTTGTTTACCGTGATAATTTCGCTCAGTCGCAACTGGATTATGAAACAGAGGGTGGTTTCCGAGATGATGCCAATGGGCGGCTAGTTGCTAATCCAGATACCAATGGTCGTTTTCATTCGAACTGGCTGAGCATGATGTATGCTCGGTTGAAATTGGCACGCGACCTTCTTGCAGATGATGGAGTGGTATTTGCGTCAATCGCGGACGACGAAACAGCTAACTTAAAGCGCATCTTTGACGAGGTTTTCGGAGAGAAAAATTTCATCGACACGATCGTCGTCGAGATGTCCACGACCTCTGGACCGAAGACGGTGAACGCACAGCAGGGCCAGATCGTAAAAAACGCCGAATTTGTACATGTATATCGCAAGTCGCCTGAGTTTGATGCGAAGCCACACACGCCATTGCTCGACGGCATCGAAAAGTTCGATACGCACTACACCTATTTCTTAAATGAGGACGGGACCCTCGGCTCATTCGCGGAGAAGCTCTTCGAAGACGGGAAGGTCGGAGCGGACATTAACAAATTCGGATTCTCTAATCGCGGTGGTTTCAGCATCAAAGATTTGGATAAGCTGCTCGTCGTTTCAGAAGCTGCAGCTGACTTCCTAAATGCAAACCTTGAGAGGATCGCACGTGTCGACAGGCCCCCTGTGTCTGCGAATGGCCAATCTACAGAAGTAGGAATCTGGCAGACCTTCGAAGCCGACCATCGAACCTACTTCCTCACGACATTGTCCAATGGCACTCTTCAAGCATTGATGCCTCTGTCCCTGAATTACAGAATGTCCGACGACTACAAACCAAGATTTGGTCGAAGTGTTATCCGAGGTGACCTATGGAAGGGCTTTCATCAGGATATGGGCAACGTTGCGAAGGAAGGCGGCGTAGCGTTCTCAAACGGAAAGAAGCCAGTCCGCTTGATCAAACAGCTCATTAAATGGGCAAACAACTCCCATCAGGGGATTGTCTTGGATTTTTTCGCCGGGTCCGCGACCACTGCACAAGCTATATTCGAGCAGAATGCGGAAGACGGACAGAACCGAAGCTTCATCCTTGTTCAATTGGATGAAGAGCCGGATTCCAAGTCCGAGGCAGCAAAGGCCGGGTATACGTCGATCACTCAAGTATCTCGCGAGCGCATTGGAAAAGCAGCTGCATTGGTTTTGGAAGGTAATTTCGACAGTGAATGGAATCGCGACACGGGATTCCGAGTTCTAAAGATAGACAGCGGCAATCTCATCGACACACGAGTTACCCCCAAGGAAGCCACTCAGGAAGCCCTCGCGGGGATGGTCAGTCATATCAAGGACGACCGCAGCGAAGAGGATTTGCTGTTCGGCGCGCTGCTGCGCTGGGGCGTCGATATCACTCTGCCAGTCGAGCAGCGCGAGTTGGCCGGGCGCACAGTCTGGCTGGTCGATGCGCCGGAAGATGGAAGCGGGAAAGGTGCGGCGCTGATCGCTTGTTTCGCTAAGCCGGGCAGCAGCGGAAAGGGTGGGATCGATACCGAATTGGCGGACGCGATGGCCGAGCTTGTCCCCTTGCGCGTTCTCTTCCGCGACGATGGCTTTACTGACGACGCGACCAAGGAAAACGTCCACAGCCGCTTCCAGCAGCGCGCGCCCGATACTCAGGTCCGGGTGCTCTGAGCGCATGACCAAGCAGATATTCAAGCCGCTCGATTATCAGGCCACCGCCGCGCAGGCCGTAGTCGATTGCTTTACAGGGCAGCCTCGCATCCAGGGTGTGCAGTACCAGATCGATCCGGGGAAGGATGCCGCCGCGCAATCGAGCATGTTCGAGGAAGGGCTGCGCAACGCGCCGCTCAAGCTGTCTGACGCCAAGCTGCTAGAGAATATCCGTAAGGTGCAAATGGCGCAGCACCTGATGCCTTCCGGAGAACTGGCGACCAGTCAGGCCGCGCCGGTCAATCTCGATGTCGAGATGGAGACCGGAACCGGCAAGACCTATGTCTATATCGACACCATGTACCGGCTCTATGCCGAATATGGCTGGTCGAAATTCATCATCATCGTGCCGAGCATCGCGATCCGTGAAGGGGTGAAGAAGACGCTGGAAGATACCGAGGGCTGGTTCCACTCGCTCTACGGGCACAAGATCCGACACTTCGTCTATAACAGCGGCGACCTACCAAAAATTAACACTTTCTCTGAAGACGCAGGCTTGCACTGTATGGTGATCAATAGTCAGGCTTTCGTGGGGGATTTCAAAGAAACTCAGTCGAACAAAGCTAGTCGAATAATTTTTGGCACTCCTGACAGCTTCCAGTCACGCCGACCGATCGATGTCATCGCCGCTAACAATCCCATTTTGATTATCGATGAACCACAACGGGTTGAAGGCCAAAAAGCCAGCAACAAGACGCGGCAAGCGCTTTCCTATTTCAATGCGCCTGTCGCGCTCCGCTACTCAGCTACGCACGCCGAACGTCACAATATGGTTCACCGATTGGACGCGCTCGACGCCTATAACCGCAAACTGGTGAAGAAGATTCAGGTGAAGGGGGTGACGACTAAGGGGCTGCCGGGGCTCGATGGTTATCTCTACCTGTCGAACTTCCGTACCTTCACAGATGGCCGCAAGCCTGAAGCGCGGGTGATGATCGAGCATGGCCTCAAGGGCGGGCAAGTGAAGCGCAAGCCGATGTGGCTGCGCGACGGCGACAAGCTGGAGGAAAAATCCGGCGGGCTGGCCGAATATGCGGGCTACACCGTTTCTAACATCGACGTGACCCAGCGGACGGTCGAATTCACCAATGGAGAGGTGCTGGAGGAAGGCCGCGTTACCGGCGACACCAGTGAGAATGCCGTGCGCCGTGTGCAAATTCGCGAAACGATCCGCGCCCATTTCGAACGCGAGCGACTGCTGCATGCGCGCGGGATCAAGGTGCTCTCGCTGTTCTTTATCGACGAAGTTGCGAAGTACCGCCTCTATGATGATGCGGGCGAGAAGGAGAACGGCCTCTACGCGCAGATGTTCGAAGAAGAATATCAGCGCGCGCTCGACGAGCTGAAAGAGCTCGACACGACTGACCAGGCGTGGCTGAGCTACGTGAAACGCGACCAGCCGCACGAGGTACATGACGGTTACTTCTCGATCGATAAAAAGGGCAAGATGGTCGATCCATCGGTCAGCAAGACCGGCGACGAAAAAGGTGAAGCGAAAGACGAGTCATCCTATGATCTGATCCTGAAAAACAAGGGTCGTTTGCTTTCGCTCGAGGAACCCAAGCGATTCATATTTTCCCACTCGGCGCTTCGCGAAGGATGGGACAACCCGAACGTTTTTACGATCTGCACGCTGAAGCAATCCGACCATGAAATCGGAAAACGGCAGGAGGTTGGCCGGGGGCTCCGGATCAGTGTCGACGCCAATGGTCACCGTACAGACGACAAGAGCGTGGTCCATCAAATTAATGTACTGACCGTCATCGCCTCGGAAAGCTATGATGACTTCGCCAAAGCGCTCCAGGACGAAATGGCCGATGCTCTCAAGGGGCGCCAGCGCGAAGCTACGGCCGCCTATTTCCAAACCCTGTCAATCACGACCGCAGCGGGTTCGCAGGAGGTCACTCAGGCCGAAGCGGGAGAGCTGGAATATTGGCTAATCGGCGAACGTTATATCGACCCCGCACGACATATTACCGCAAAGTGGCATGAGAGCCGCGAGATCATCGCTGAAGCTGTTGCCGCCGGCGCATCCGGTACCATCGAGGAGGCGTCTGGAGAGGCGCAGGACATCTGGGCGCGGTTCCCCTACAGCTTGCAAAGCAATGCCGCCGAATTTGTCGCGTTGGTTGACACTGTGTTCGACGAGACCGCGCTGCATCGAATGACCGGCAACGGTCGCAAGATGGTAATGCCCGAGGTGCGGCGCAAGAATCTGGAGAAGCAAGCCTTTCTGGAGCTTTGGAATCGGATCAACAAGAAAGCCGTTTATTTCACCGACTTCGATACCGAGAGACTTATCGCAAGCGCCATAGCGAGGCTCGACAGCGACCTCTCCGTAGACCGTCAGAGGATCATCGTAACAGGCGCGGAGCTCGGCACCGGCATCGGCGTGGAGAACGTTCGTAGTCGCTCGGCATTTCGCAATGAACGGTCGCGATCAGAATACCAGGAAGAGGCGGTCGAAAGTGAAGTTCGCTTCGACTTGATCGGGCAACTAGCGTCATTGACGCGTCTCACCCGTCAAACCACTGGCCGTATTCTCTCGGGTATCAAGGCGAGCACCTTCGCGATGTTCGGGCAAAATCCGGAAATGTTTCTACGCAAAGCTGCCGATTATATACGCCGGGAGAAGGTTGCGCTGGCCATTGAAACACTGCGTTACGAGAAAACTGGGCAGACCTATGATGTCTCGATCTTCGAAACCGACCGTTATGAAATCCCATCTGAGGATGCTCTGGCGACGACGAAGCACGTTTACAATCATGTCGCGGTAGATTCGAAGAATGAACGCGGTTTTGCTCAGGAGCTGGAAGCCGCTGAGGAAGTAATCGTGTATGCCAAACTACCGCGCGGCTTCACGATACCCACGCCGGGAGGCACCTATAATCCGGACTGGGCCATTGCACTGGAGACAAAAGGGCATCGCCAAATCTATTTCGTCGCTGAAACTAAGGGTGACACGATGATCGAGCAACTACGCTTGTCAGAAACACAAGCCATCGGTAGCGCTGATCGCTATTTTCGGGATGTATCACCCGACGTGACTTTCAAAAAGATTGAAGGCTTTGACGAGTTGTTAAATGCGATAACGTGACAAAGGGCGTAGTATAGTTTTCTGCAGCATAGGCCCGCCCCAGAAATGGAATTCCGATGCTCCGAAAAACCATAAGAACGACTTGCCCCGAACCGGAACACCAGTCCAGGGCAAGCAGTTTCAAAACAAGCTTCGCTACTCCAGCGCCCAGCCACGTTCTTCGTCAAATGTCACAACACCGACAGGTCCGAACTCCAGCAAGCTCTTCAGGTTTCTCATACGCTCGGTGGGCAGATCAGTGAGGCCATCCCAAATTCGGAATAGCTTGGGTTCCCCGTCGACCAATGTGACGGTGTTCATGTAGATAGCATTGGCAACGTCGGCATCGGGCGCGATAATGTACGTCTGGGGGCCTTTCATTTCCTCAACCCTGAACAGATGTAGTGCTGGAAGCTTCGCCACATGACTGACCCATCCGATGACATTGCTGTAGCTAGCTATGCCCACCGGTGCGTATTCGAGCAGGTTGTCAAGACCGTCGGGCATGTCATCGGCGATGGTTTCATCGACCCGTTCCAGCGTAAAATCATTGCCGTCCGAATGATCCGGCTTGAAGAGCTCGAAAACCAGTTCTGCTGCCCGCTCTTCGGAAGGGGCGACAATATAGCCCTTCACCGCGCCGCTGACGCGTTTGATCTCCAGTTGGTAAAGCTTCATTCTCATGGTCTTGCATCTCCTTTGCTGTTTAAGATGCGTGCAGCATAGGTGCATCCCGCGGTGGAAGCGGGTGGCTTCGTGATGGGTTTTTACATCGGTTGATGGCAGCTCTTCTGCATAAATTGATGGAGGGTACACTGACGCTATTTGTGCTCGCAGGATCGTAATCCGATCGTGTTGTCTGGCTAATGTTTTGAGCTAAATCGGAGTTTGCAGTTATGGGTCGTAGGTTGTGAAACCTAGGTTGACGGCGTCAACCGAGCTCTGATTCCGACATTGGACGAAAATGGCTAATTTCTGGGAAAAACTCGATTCCCCGGTGAAGGGCAGAAAAATGGCACCGAATTTGGTCAATATTTGTACAACTTTCGTCAACCCAGATTTCGAAGTGGATGTCACCGTCATCAGGGCTAGTAAAGAGAGGGAGGGTTTACGATAAAAGATCTTGAGGTCAGTTTGTGGGCCGATTGCGGAATGGCGGCTATTGAATGCTGGGCGGTGGAAAGCGGACCTTCGGCTACCGCCCCACTTGCAGACATTCATGTTCCCCGGCTCTACCATCTGCTTTGGTCGCAAAAGGAAACGTCAAGTGATTGATGTTCGCCAATTACGCAGCGCATCAACCATATGCGCTATACCGATTTCTATTTCACAGCCTAGGCACATGTGCCTATTTCGATTTCCAAAAAAAGTTGCTTGTCTCGATCAGCAATTTTTTGGAGATAGACTGTGCGAAAACTATGCTTATTCACCGCCGCGACTTTGCTTGTTGCGTTGCCCGTGTCTGCGAATGAAACGAGAGATGCGGTCGCACGTGCCAATGCAGATTATGAAGAAGCAATGAAAATCAAAACCTCCCCCCAGACCACGGGTGAGTATTTAAGTTGTTCCGCGTTGTGGGGCAAATGGGCGCTGTGGCTGGATAGCGTATCTGACAAAAAGGAACTGGAGAAATTACGGCCCGAACTTTCCGCCAAAATAGCAAAAGAACGAAAGAACCTATGGTATGACAAGGCGAGCGAGGAAATATTGATTGTCGATCAATATGGTCCGCTTGAACTTCAAAAAAGAACCCAGCGAGCGGAGAAAGATGCGGAAAAAGTCTACCAGAGTTGGATCAACCTAGCGTCCGAAGAACGGTTCAGTCTGCCAAATCGAATTGCCACATGCTAGTAGACAAGGTCCGACCCCTATTGACGGCCGGATTGCCGCTTCTATGTCTGGTTTCAACTGCTGCATCTGGGCAGTCAACAACCGATCAGGACCGCGCATTCGCCGTTTATGAATGTGCCGGTGCTCTTACTTATGGTGAAGGCATAGGTAAAAAATATCAGATAAGCAGCCAGAGCATATTGGCTGAATTTGAAGCATTGGCAAACGCCCGCAAGATTCAAAAAGACCCAGTTGATGCTGCTGTCCGGCGGCACTGGTTTCAGCAAACCAAGGGACAAGGTCCGGGTGCCATGAACCAACATATCCTGTCTTTGGCGCGCGATTGCGAAAAGAAATATCTCAAAATACTGGGAAAGCCAGCGGTCTCACAAAAACGCAAACCTGGCACATACAACACTACTGATCTCCGTTATCACATCAGTCAGACCGGCGATTACGCAGCGGTCGCCGACTATATTGTCCACAAATATCCAAGAGGGAAAAACCATTTCAGCCAGATTGCGGAAGGGGAATATCTGGGAGAGATTATCGCAAAGATTGGACGCAAAGGCGTCAAAAAATTTAGCGACGCTGCGGTTGTTGGAATAGTGAAACAGCATTACTGGCAATATAATCCGCCAGCGTCGCTGATCATAGATGCAGAGTATCGAAGGCGTCTCCAAGTCAAAAAATATAACGAAGCCCAAGCCCAACAATGGGCGCGGCGGGCACAACAGGCACGCGAGCAACGGGCGCAGGCGGGCGTTTATGCGTCACCATCTATTGGCAAGGCACGGACAGTTTTCCAAACTTGTACCAGAACGACCTATTCCGGCTATGGCGGGGGCAGCACCCTGGAGTGCAAAACACATAATTAATCGGAGCAGGCAGTTAGACTTTTTGCACGTTCCTGACCGCGAATTCCATCAACCGGTTGGGGCCACGAAGGTCCAGCTTATCCGTCATATTACGTCTGTGCGCTTGCACGGTACGGATACTGACCTCCAGATGACCGGCAATATCTCTACTGGTCAATCCTTGCGCCAATAGCTCCAAAACACGTCCTTCTGTTGGCGTGAGTTGCTCCAGTTTCTTTTCAGGTTTCTCATTCAGGAAATTGGGGACGACCTGCCCGACTGATTTGCTGACATAAAAATCATCGGCAGATGTGCTGAGCGCTGCATCGAGTTCCGACAACGCATCTTCTTTGGCAATGAAGGCGTTGGCACCCAAATCTTTGGCACGCTCTGCATAGGCTAGCTCGGCATGCATCGAAAGCACCACTACCTGCGTCAGGCTCCCCGTTGTCAGCAATTCTTCCAACACTTCAAACCCGGTCTTCTCTGGCATTCCCAGATCGATTACCGCCCATTCCGGGGCATGACGGGCGATCAAATCAAAGCATGAACGACCATTGTTGGCATCAAAGATTTCAGTGAAATCGGGACGGGCTTCAAAATACTGCCTGACACCCGCCAGAAAAGCAGGATGGTCATCGGCCAATACGACACATTTCTCTGCTGCGCTGTTCATTATGCGCTCCCCTTCAACGATCTGACAATTGAAAATGAAATGACGAAGCCGTCCTTTTCTTTGTGTTCAAAAACCGCTTCTCCACCGATCAACAAGACACGCTGCGCAATGGACAATAAGCCCAGCCCCTTATCGGCTTTGTCTGCCAGACCGGTCCCGTCATCCGAAAAATGGAACGTCAGGATGTCACCATGCAGTGTTATTTCCAGTTCACAATGACTTGCGCCGCTGTGCTTGGTCACATTGGAAATGGCCTCTTGGACAATGCGATAAATCTGTACCCTGTCTTCAATCGAGAGAATATTCTCCGGGAAATCCAGCTGCACATCGTGCGTAATATCATAGGTCGATGACAAGTTACCCATCATATCGGCAAGAGTTTTCTTCAGTCCCAAATGATCCAGTTGCGCTGGATATAAATCATGGCTGATGCGCCGGGTTTGAGCGATCGCGTCCCCCAGTGCCAGCCGGCTGTGGACAATGCGATCGGCAACTTCTTGGCGAGATTGTTTATCACTTTCAGCCTTGCTGAGTCCCGCGTTGACCATTGCCAAACGATGTCCCAACGAGTCATGCAAATCGCGTGCGATCCTCTCCCGCTCTGAATCTTGAAGCCTTGCAAACCGGTTGGCGGCCTCTAGCTTGACCTCCCCCAATGTTGTTTCGGCGGCGGCAGCTCTAGATGCAAAATAGCGAATTCTTGTGGCTAGGATCAGAGAGAAAGTGATGGCCTCCAAAGCCATAGCAATTTCCATGATATGATAGTTGGCCCAACCAAAATCTATTGAAAATGCCGTACGCACCCATCGAAGACAGATACCGGCAATCAGGATCGAAAGTGGTATCAATATCGGCACCGATTGCCGGTCGCCTTTTGCAATGCTGGCAAAGACAAGACCGAGTTGCACGCCCATCGATAGCAGTCCGATCAATAGCAGGGCGGCATATATCAACTGTGATCCGGAAACGATAACGAACAGGGCAATAGTAAACTGGAATACTCCGAAATATCTATTTGCATTGAGCCAACGGGTTTTAACTGAGCCATTCTCCAGAAAGGCGGATACAAATTGGGTCGCAAAAAGGCTCAGCATACCCATGCCCAACACCAGCACTACAAAGCTTAAATCGGGGTTCTCGGGCCATAGAAGAAAACCGCCTTGGCCATTCATATATATTGCAATCAACAATGTGGAGAATATCGTCCCGGCGTTGTAGGCAAATAATCCCGTGCGCATCACTATGGCTACAACCAAATTGAACGCGATCATCGCACCGCAGAAACCAAACAAAAACAGTTGAATTTGGAAACGCCGCTGCGCAGACTTTGTAAATTCCTTTTCACGCCAGATGTCGATGGAATGGCTAACGTTGGATGGTTGTTCCAACCGAATATAGTTTCGTCTGTTTGCTGAACCACTGGCCGAGAGTTTGAGAGCCATTTCTGCAACGTCGCGCGAGCGCATTGAAACAGGGATTGTGTCACCGGTAACGCTAACCGACCACCTGTCATCGCCGGCATTGGGTTCATAAAGCTCAATCTTATCCGCCATCTGGGGAAATTCAATGATCGCGCCGTCATCGATAGGAGGCAGCTTTATCCAGACGACTGGTTTTGTCCTCGATGTGGCTATTGAATAGCCCTTCTGCCATTTTACGCGATCTGATCCACAGCAAATAGCGTTGATGCCTGGGTCTTGATCAACCGAAAATGTCGAAAAATCGAATGCAACGCTGGTTTGTGCCTGTGCTGGATTCGCAGATATCAATCCCAAAAAAGATATGGCTGCAAGAACCAGAGCGCGAACGAATTGGGATATTTGAGCTCTCCTTCAAGCTTGGATCAAGGTCAGAATAGCACCGTGAACTTTATGATTATTCCAGCAAATAGGCACATGTGCCTATGTTCATCCTGAACCCTCAATTGCTACATTTCTATACAAATTCAGGCGGCAAACAATGCTTGACCGTAGGTAGGAAAGTATCAAAATGTTCAACACTATTTCATTATATTCACTTTTTTCCGTCGTGGCCGCGACTATGCTAGCGGCTCCGGCTAATGCTCAGGCTGACGGAGTTATTGCGCCGGATAAGCTGCCGCACCGGACTGCCCTTTGCGAAACATCCAAAAATCCAGTCGCCTGTTTTTTGTTGGCCAGACACTATAAAGTTGCAGCAAATGTTGGTGGCAACAATGATCGCAAACGCCGAAAATATATGGACATGGCGTGCGCGCTACCTGTTACGCCAAGCAGCCGGATGGAAAGCGACAAAGCAATTGTCGCTTATTCTTGCCGTCTAGCAGGTGTGTTGAACATGAATGGTGTAGGCGGACCAAAGAACCTGGCCAGATCCGTCGAACAATTTCGAACGGGCTGTTCAATGGCAGACAAAACTGCCTGTGCATTCTTGGCAGAATCCTACGAGCAAGGTCGCGGCGTCCCGCAAAACTCAGAGAAAGCGAAAGAATTATATGGGGAAGCATGCAATTCCGATCTTCCCATCGGATGCTACAAAGCGGCCCGGATGGATTTTATCCCCATGTTGAGAGCGGCTTCACAAGCTCTTGGTCAAAGGGGAAAGGTTGCCGCCGCACCAAAATACATCGCTGCCAGAAACAGAAGTAAAATTGCTTGCGAGAACGCCTGGACGGCACAAGCTGAGTCATGCTGGTACTTTGGCGCGTACCAACAATATGCGATTAGCGGACCAAAAAACGAGACCGGAGCGCTGCAAGCATTTCGCAAGGGATGCACTCTAAAATCGGACAACGCCTGTCACAGCGCTGCTCTTGCCCTTCTTGCCGACACCGCAGACACGCGCAACAAAAGCGAAGCAAAACGATTGTTGAAATCCAGTTGTGGCCGCAAACATAAAGTGTCCTGCGATCGCTTGGCCAAACTCAATTGATTCAAAGACATCATAACATTCAGGATATTCAAATATGCGCATTAATCGGATTGTAGCTTCCATCACATTTGCTGCACTGCTCGGCAACGGTGTGTCGGCGATGGCTCAGCAGCCCGACACCAGTTCTAATGAAGACAATGTCGCCTATGAAGCGTCCATACGATGCTCGGCCTATCATGTTTATATGGCGGCCGTCCTTGAAGAAGAGGGAGCAAAAGAAGCAGCCTATTTTAAAGAGCGCGGCGTGAAATGGCTGGCACTATCCTATGCCCGCGATGGCCAAGACGGAAAACGGGCTGACCGGGAACTGGAACCTCTTTTGAAAAAGCTGGATCAGAGAGTCGAGAAATTTGAATCGGATGTAGAAATCGAGAAATTCCTGACCGGCATCAACGAGAAGTGCGAGACATATGAAAAATACGTCCAAACGGAGTTCGACGCTATAGAAATCGAGTAAAACAGTGTTGCGAAATTACGTCTGCTAACGGCTCAACAAGAAATATTGCAACAGCAAAAGATTGACGAATTGCAGATCCCCGCTTTCGGGATGAAGCGGTCTCTAGAACATGCGGATATCTTGGCCCGCTTCCCACCCAATTGTTGCCGTTCGGAATGATTGGATGGAAATAGAAGCAGCCGGACGGCAATTTCCCCGAAAGCGGACACCAGTCCGTAAGTGACTGGTGTCCGAGGATAGTCATATCTCTGTTTTTTCAGCCAGAGTGAGAGCATCTTCTATGTCGACACCCAAATAGCGAACCGTGTTTTCGATCTTTGAATGGCCGAGCAAGATTTGGATTGCTCGCAGGTTACCCGTCGCCTTGTAAATGATAGACGCTTTGGTTCGCCTCAGCGAGTGAGTCCCATACTCTTCGATTCGAAGTCCGATTGCTTCAACCCATTCATCAACGAGCCTTGCATATTGCCGAGTGCTCAGGTGTCGTGTTTGATCTACCCGACTTGGAAAGACATAATTAGCGACTGAGCCGCCACGCCTTTCTAGCCAAGCAAACAAGCTTCCCCTAGCATCCGAAGCAATTTCGAACTGGACCGGTCGCCCAGTTTTTTGCTGTGTGATTGCCGCTCGTTTTCTAATATTCGGCCCTGAGACCAAATCGCCGATTTGGAGCTGGACCAGGTCGCAACCTCTCAGCTTACTGTCGATCGCCAGGTCGAATAGTGCTCTGTCTCGCAGTCTCTGTTCGCGATCGAGAAAGAACCTGATCGCCCAGATTTGCTTCTGTGTGAAAGGCCTCTTCGGTCCGACTTTGACACCAAAATTCCATGGCGCCCGGCTTTTTGCTGCCGGATCGAATTCTGAAATACCCATTGCTTTTCTCCTTGGCCGGAATGGCCATGAAGAACGTCAGCTATTAGGGGCTAAAAAATCGAGCTACTATGTCGGAAATTGGGCGCGAAGCGGACACCAGACCAGATAGAGGTCAAAGTTCCTAACTGGAGCGACGCGCATCGTGTTTCAAATGTCTTTCTTTGAGGCCAGAGTGGGAGTTCGCAGTGGAGGTCATTGGATAATCGTGCCGTTCACCTGGGGACGCAGAAGCAGACGTTTCATTTACATTGAGCCAGCATTCTTCGAGACCCGCATTGGGCTTTGGCTCGGCAAATGCAGTTAAGGGCACGGGGCAGCGATTTTCAGCCCCTGTCAGCTTCGATCGCCATAAGGGGCTAGTAGGGTTGCGAACGTTGGCTATTTGCTTTGTAGCGGTCGCTCCGGGGCGTTTACCCTCCATTGTCAGCGGGACGCCCCATTGCATGGTTTCGGGTATCTGCTGATCGCCGACGACACGAGCTACTATGCCTGTTATTGTGCCCGGACGTCGATCTTGATCTCGGAAGAAGGGATGTCACCAGCCGCTCCGATATATTTCTTCCGAGTGGTTTTGATAGTGATTTCGCATATTTCCAGTCGTCCAGAAAAGACGTTGATGTTACGATTGGTCTACTTAGTTCCATAATGCATCAAGCCAAACAAATTGCATGAAGGTTGTGCATAGTGAGCCCCGGTGGATGGCTGGTGTAGGGAAATCACCGGCATTTAGGAGGGATGGGGGAAAACATATTAAGGAGATTCTAGGACGTGGTTTGCACCAAACTGAGTGAGACCATCCACAGAAGATTGTCGCTAATAACCCAACGAGATACAAAATCGCTTCGATCCTCAAAAATAGAGAAGTGGATTCAGTTAGTCTGCCCGATCATCTTCTGTAAGATCGCTGGGAGTCAAAAAATCAGACCTTTGTGATTTCTCGACTTTGGTCCATTTTATACTCCTTTTAGAATTAGTCCCAGAAGCTTATGTTTAAAATAGTTTCATTAGACATCTATCGTCACCTGCGGCGACGACAGGGACTTCGTGACACGGTCACTCAGTCCCTATGTTTTTAGTCCTGAGTGAATACTGACATGTAAACGCAGAACCATTCTTTACAATGGGCTCATTTGTCATTTGGAATCCATTTTCCATAGTCTCAGGAATGCCGAGTATCTCGGCAGGCACCATTTGGTTTCAGTGTTGACCCGCCGACGGCTGGGGCACTGGTTCCCGCGATCACAGTGCGGGTATGTCAGACAAAATCAATGAGGGTGAAAATCTACGGAGAGGAAGTAATTGCCGTCGTAGTGTTTGGTGCAATAGCGAGCCCATCCGCGATCGGGTTTAGCTTGCAGATCAACCGAGCCCGCTTTGCGCGTCGATTTCAGCCAGTTAAACTTCACTTCTTGGTAGAGACGCCAGTCACCTCCCAAGATTTCAATAGCAGGCTTGAAATCTACAAGACCGTGCAGATGGGCGTTGGTCTCCAAATGTTCTGGAAAGAATATCGCGCGCATCCGCAAATCAGATGGAATCTGGCGCACATTGCGCGTCCGGTGCACGCGTTTATCAAACTGATGGCAAAACGTGGAACAAATATTTTGCATTCGCGAGAGGGAGAGCTCACGATCTGTATTGAGCGTGATTGCGTGCGAGTAATTACTGTTGGAAACCCAATCAATGAGGGCTGCGCGCTCCAGGCGCCTTTGATGCATGTTTGTCATGTCGCAATTGTATGCTATATAACACGCAATTTCTAGCAAAAAATGCGTGTTTATGTACACGCAAGTATCAATTGTAATCTAAACTTTTGAAAATAAAGCTTGAATCTTGTTCAAATCCTCTGAAGCGACACCTTCTGTTCCTATGTGAGGAAACAGCTCGCGAAGCGCTTCTACTGCGTGAATCTCGTGGACCGAAAGCCAACGCCTTCTCGGAGAATGCTCGGCTGCAACCTCTCGCATCACTGAACGCTGTTCGCGATTTAGATCCTGCAACCGCGCACCGAGCACCGCTTGAAGTTCTTGGGCAAGGTTATCGGTGCCGAGTGCATGTCCTGATTCCGCCAATAACTCCCACGAGACGTCAGGGTGACGCTGCCTTACTACTGCTTGTAAAAACGACCTTTTATCCAGTTTTAGAATCCCAGCCAGTTCCTCTACCCGATCAATCGGGATTGGCACCCGACCCAATGCCATATGGCTTAATACAACAGAGGTTTTATACCCCATCTGCCTTCCAATTTGCCTGATACTTAAACCCTGCTCATCCTTAGCGCGAGAGAGACCTTCGGCCAACATTCGGGCGGCAGGTGAATCGGAGAGCGGGTAATCATCATTCATTTTAATGGCTATGCCATATGACACGCATGCGTGTCAAATAACTTGACTCGCAAATAGTGCGTGGTATTTAACACTCATCTGTAGAGCAGCGATGCGTATCAATTTGAACGTACTCCTGCGTAGCGAATAAGGAAGGAAAGAACGTTGAACCGCAAAACCTATAAGATAAATGAAGTGGCACAGGTATTGGGCTTGGGCCGGACCACAATATATAAGCTGATCAATCGAGGCGAGCTAAAGCGCATAAAGATTGGTGCGAGCACACTCGTCGCCGCAGAATCGGTGGATGCTCTTCTCCAGCGAAATGCTGTGTAGGAGGAGCTACAAAATGCCCCTGACAGTAAAAGCAATTGAGAACGCTAAACCTGGTCCAAAGAACCGAAAGCTCGCCGATGAGAAGGGTTTGTTTCTAATGATCTCCAAAACTGGGTCCAAGCGCTGGCACTTTAAATATCGCTTCAACGGCAAGGAGAAGAAAATTAGCTTTGGACCTTACCCCGAGATAAGCCTTAAGGCTGCTCGGACAAAGCGAGACGAGGCACGCACACTGATCGCAGATGGCAAGGATCCATCCCAGCAAAGACAGGCTCGCAAACTAGAAGCCAAGCTTGCTAGCACAAGCAGTTTTGCCGTCGTTGCGCGCGAATTCATCGCCAAGCGAGCTTCAGATGGCGACAATGCGATTTGCAATACAACCAGAGAAAAGACAGAGTGGCTGCTGTCGTTGCTTGAGCCGAAGCTGGGCAAGGTTCCAGTTCAAGAGATCAAGGCTCCGATGCTGCTATCAGTGTTGCAGGAGGTGCAGAATTCCGGACGGCGAGAAACCGCACGCCGGCTTCGATCGCTTGTTGGTCGCGTGCTCGACTACGCGATCGCCACCGGTCGCGCAGAGAATAATCCCGCGCCAGCTTTGCGACGCGCCCTTCTCACTCCGACAGTGAGACATCATCCTGCTATTATAGATCGCGGTACTCTAGGTGAGCTACTGCGGGCGATTGATGGATATACCGGCCATGCCTCTACCAATTCTGCTTTGCGGCTGACTCCACACCTATTCCAACGCCCCGGTGAGATTCGAACGATGAAGTGGTCGGATGTCAATCTGGATGACGCCGTTTGGACAATACCGGCTGGTGAAACCAAGATGCGAAGGGAACACAGGGTTCCTCTCTCTCGCCAAGCTGCAACCATTATCCGGTCAATGAATGACGTTTACGAATACAGCGATTATGTCTTTCCCAGTTTCAACCCAAAGAAGCCGCTGTCGGAGAATGCCGTCAATAACGCACTGAAAAGACTCGGCTACGGTGGTGTCATGACGGCGCACGGCTTTCGGACTACGGCGAGTTCGCTGCTCAACGAAAGCAATCGCTGGAACCCAGACGCTATTGAGCGCGCCCTAGCCCATCAGGACAGCAATTCAGTGAGAGCGGTATATAATCGCACGGCCTATTGGGATGAACGGGTGGATATGATGCAGTGGTGGTCCGATGAGCTAGATTCTCTCAAGCTGCTCAAGACGCCCTAATGCGCTGATATCGGTGTTGAAAAGTGGCCCCCAAAACGGCCCCCAAAAGCAGCGGATACTGACAATCAGCAACGATCACCTGTGAACATAAGAATTCATATTATGGTTTATTTTTAGAGAGTTATGGTGCTCTACGAACACTTGCGAACGTATATCTGGTGCCCAGAAGAGGACTCGAACCTCCACATCCTTGCGAATACATGCACCTGAAGCATGCGCGTCTACCAATTCCGCCATCTGGGCCCATGCAGGCGGCAATCGTCTCGATACCACCTGACAGAGGCGGGCGATTAGCCGCTTGGTGGCTCTGCTGTCAATGATTCATATCGGCTAAATCACCTCATCACGGGCCGGGGGTGAGCGGCATATGGCGAACCCGCAGCAACAGAGCCAAAATTATGCTAGACTATGCAGGGAATCGGATGTTGCTTCACCCGCCTTGCTGGGGCAGAGGCAAGATAGAAACCAAGGCACGAGTGGAAGATGAACATGGATCTCGACGGACAATTGATTTGCATATTTGGCGGAGGCGGTTTTCTGGGCCGCTATGTGGCGCAGGCGCTGCTAGAGCGTGGCGCACGGCTGCGCATTGCCGAGCGTAACATCAAGAATGCCATGCATATCAAGCCGCTCGGCAATCTCGGGCAGACGCAATTTGTCAGCGCCGACGTCACCAAGGCCGACAGCGTTGCCCGTGCGGTACATGGCTGTGACGGAGTGGTCAATCTGGTCGGCATATTGAACGGCAATTTCGAAGCGGTCCATGTCGGGGGTGCGCGCAATGTCGCCGACGCGGCCAGCAAGGCGGGATGCCGGACGTTGCTGCACCTCTCGGCGATCGGCGCGGACAGCGCCTCCCCATCGCGCTATGGCCGGAGCAAAGGCGACGGCGAACAGGCGGTTCTAAAAGCTTTTCCCGATGCGATCATCATCCGGCCCTCGATTGTCTTTGGCCGGGAAGACCAGTTTATCAATCGCTTTGCCGCGATGATCACGATGCTGCCAGTGGTGCCGGTGATCGGCAGCGCGACCAGATTCCAGCCGGTATTTGTCGGCGATGTTGCCGATGTTGCGGCGGAGGCGCTAAGCCACCCGCGACATTATGCCGGACAAACCTACGAGCTGGGCGGTCCGGAAGTGATCAGCATGGGCGATCTCAACCGGCGCATCGCCAAGATGACAGGCCGCGAACGGACCTTTATCGATGTGCCGGATATTGGTGCCCGGATATTGGCGATGCTCCCGGGCTCTCCGATAACATCGGACCAGTATAAGATGCTGCAGAAAGACAATGTCGTTGCCCCGGGCGCCAAGGGGCTGGACGCGTTCGGCGTGGCACCGACCCCGCTCGCAGCAGTCGCCAGCGGCTGGATGGAAAAATATACCGCGCACGGCCGCTTCGGCGCGCGTGCCAAGGCGATCTAGGCACAGCCAAACAAAGGCAGGACTAGAAAAACGTCAGCAGCGCGATGCCCATCACCACCCGGTAGACGACGAACACCATCATCGACGCCTTGCGCAGGAAGCGCATCAAGAAGGTCATGGTCGCCAGCGCCGCCAGAAAAGTCAGCGCGCCGGTGATCAACGCTTCCTTGAGCAGTTCGCTGCTTGCTCCCATCAGATCGGGGATGATCAATACGCCGGCGCCAGCCACGGCAGGGATCGACAGCAGGAAAGAAAAGCGCGCCGCCTCCACCCGCGTATAACCGAGGAAACGGGCCGCGGTCATCGTGACACCGGAACGGCTGGTGCCGGGGATCAGCGCCATGGCCTGCGCCAGCCCGACGATGATTCCGTCCTTCAGGGTCAGATCTTCAAACGACTTGACTTGCCGCCCGAAGCGGTCGGCGATGCCCAGCAATATGCCATAGATGATCAGGTTGACAGCGACGAGAGTGGTGCTGCGGAAACCGTCGAGATAGCCGCCGGTTTTCAGAAACAGGCCGACGATAACCGCCGGGATCGTGCCCAGGATGATCCACCAGAACAGCCGCTTTTCGGCTGGCGCCTGGCCGACACCGATGGTGGCGAGGCCGCCGCGACCCAATGACCAGACGTCCTTGAAAAAATAGGTGATGATCGCGAGCAGCGATCCGACATGCACGGCAATGTCGATCATAGGCCCCTGATCGGCATAGCCGGTGAATACCGGCAACAGAATCAGATGACCGGATGAGGATATCGGGAGAAATTCGGTAACCCCCTGCACGATCGCGAGGAGCAGCATTTGAATGAAGGTCATTGGACAGCCCGTAATATGGTTTTGCGCTCAATAGCTTTTCAATTTGTGGTTGTCGTGAGGAAAATATAGGTCCGATAGTTTACTAGTTATGACTATAACGACACTTCAGGAGCTCTTATTACATCCAGAAATCACAATAAGGTCAATATAGCTGTCCTATAATGGAGATTTCGCGTGACTCCCGCCGGTTTTTTGGTTATTTGGCTCGCCATACCCGCCCTACAGGGTCGTTGGTCACCATCACATATTAGGAAAACGAGTATCCGGCATGGCAGAAAGCCCGCAGAAATTGGAAATGCTGAAATTTGTCGAGGAGGGCCAGGTCTATCCCGAAAAACGCGACCCCGATCTGCGCGCCGAAGACTTTCAGGAAATTGCCAACCGCTACGCGCCCGCCAAAGCCGCCGAACAGGCCGCCCGCTGCTCGCAATGCGGTGTTCCTTATTGTTCGGTCCACTGCCCGCTGCACAATCATATCCCCGACTGGCTCCGCCTGACTGCCGAAGGCCGGTTACGCGAAGCTTATGAAATGTCCAACCTGACCTCGACCATGCCGGAAATCTGTGGCCGCATCTGTCCGCAGGACCGGCTGTGCGAGGGCAATTGCGTGATCGAATTTTCCGGCCATGGCGCGGTCACCATCGGCTCGGTGGAAAAATATATCACCGACACCGCATGGGAAGAAGGCTGGGTCGAACCGCTGGTGGCGGGCCGTCCAACCGGCCAGTCGGTCGGCATTATCGGTGCCGGCCCAGCGGGCCTCACTGCCGCCGAATATCTGCGCGTCGCCGGGCACGAGGTGCATGTCTATGACCGCCACGACCGCGCCGGCGGATTGCTGACCTATGGCATCCCGGGTTTCAAGCTGGAAAAAGAAGTGATCATGCGGCGGGTACAGCGGTTGAAGGATGGCGGCATCGTCTTCCACGAGAATTTCGAAGTCGGTCGCGACGCAACGCTGGAAGAATTGCGCGACAGGCACGACGCGATCCTGGTCGCGACCGGCGTCTACAAGGCCCGCGAAATCCAGATGCCGGGCGTCGGCGCGCCCGGAGTC
>Ga0207901_1000046_pt1 | contig 74819 bp, 67 predicted proteins | sample LinPmetageLP46_FD_184057 | JGI IMG/M metagenome (GOLD analysis project Ga0207901, IMG submission 184057) | Marine viral communities from the Pacific Ocean - LP-46 (SPAdes) | ecosystem: Environmental > Aquatic > Marine > Oceanic | place: Pacific Ocean | collected 2011-06-12
CAGAGTCGCTGGGTATAACCTGGCACGAGATTCCGGTCGAACCGGGAAAGTACGCACCTGAAGACATCGAGGCTTTTGCCCGCGCCTTGCAATCATCCACGGACCCGGTTCTGGGCTATTGTCGCACCGGTAAGCGCGCCATCCACTTGTGGGCCTATGCCTATGCCAATGCGGCTCGCCATCCAGTCACGGACCTTCTCGGCAAGGCCAGTGCAGCCGGCTTTGACCTGGAGCCGCTGCGAGGCGATCTTGAGGCGTATCGGAATCGGGTGGTGCAAAACTGATCGGAAGATCGTGAGGTTGATAAGATGTACCGATTGGGTATCTTCTCCCCACTTAGAATTCGCACCTACAAGCGCCTTTTCAGTGCCTAGGTAATCGCGCTGGCGCTTAAAATGATCGCCTATGTGGTCATCGCGCCGCTGTTTGGTGCTGTTGCCCAGATCCCCACCACCACACCCACAGACATTCACACAAAATTCATGAACACGACTTCGTGATCGACGATCATCATATCTACTGGCCCAAATAAAAAGGGCGTGCTACCCATTGAGTAGCACGCCCTCATTATGCCGCCTGGATGTTACAGATCGCCGGTGTGGTTCGCCCCAACCGGGTTGCCGAATTCATCGACGAACACGAACAGCCTAGACTTGTTCTCATCCGCGGCCTTGGGGTTGGCGTACTCCACTACCCACAGATTACCGGCCGAGCTCGAACGTTGCTGGGCGCTGCCGCCTTCGATATCGCTCCATGCGGAAGAGACCTGGTTCGAACCGATCAATTGCTGCTTTACGGTCGCTGCCTTCTGGGTTGCCTGTGCTTTGGAAATAGGCTCCGATACGCCGTGGCTATGCCCGGCACCCGCAAACGCCTGTCCAGCGAATGAAAAAACGAGAGCGACTGTGAACGAAAGAATGAACTTTTTCATGGAATAACTCCTTAACGATGATTAGTTGATTACTTCTTGGTGATGCCGTCGTAAAAACCGCTGGTCTGAAGCACGATGGTGACCGTCTCGTCGCCGCGATTTCGCCAATACCAGCCATGGGTGCCGTCAAATGGCGCTTCGAAAGCGCCGCTTGCGGCGGGTTTATTCCTTCCCTGCCAGTAGCTCGTGAAATTGTCGCCGTCGTTATAACGCTCACCGTGCATGTCGAAATTAACGGGGCCACCTTCTGAGGCCCAGTTGAAAACCATGCGGTCGCCGGCGCTCATGGTGGTCTTTACTTCAAGGCCCTCGTCCGGTTTCAGAGTGACTCTTGTTGTGTCAGAACTCAGCTTGCCCGACGTCTTCCACACGGGGCCTGCGGGAAGCGCGAGCAGGTTGTCGGACGATGAGCCAACTTCCGAAGACGTCGGCTCCGCAGCATTTGCCTGGCTGAGCATGGTCAGTCCCATAGCCCCTCCCAGCCCGGTCGGATCAATACCGTATTCTGCAGGCAGAATAGCTATGATCAGAGTCAGCAGGCCAATGGCAGCGGCAATACCGGTTGCCTTGATCAGGCTCTTTGTCGATGGCAGCCCTTCGCGATCCATATCTGAAATGTCTTGCATGATCTATGTCCTCAGGAAACGGTGTACAGACCGGTTAGTTGATAACCCATCAACATAAAGCCGGCACTCATAAGAAGAACGTTGGCGGCCAACGCCTGACGCGGGAAAAAGTCGGTTCTGCGCCAGAAATTCATGGCAATCAGAATGACGCTCAAAGCCATCAACTGACCGATCTCGACGCCCACATTGAACGCGAGGATGTTTGCCACCAGGCCATCTTCAGACAGCGTAAAGTCCTGAAGCTTGGTCGCCAGACCAAAGCCGTGGAAGAACCCGAAGATGAGAACGGCCGCTTTGGTGTTGGGTTGAAACCCGAACCAGCGCCGAAAAGCACCGAGGTTATCCATCGCCTTGTAGACCACGGAAAATCCGATAATGGCATCGACCATGTAGGCGTTGACGTTGGTCTCGCTGAGCACGCCATACAAAAGCGTGACGCTGTGGCCAACGGCAAAGAGGGTCACATAGATGCCCACATCCTTCATGCGATACAGAAAGAAGATGACCCCCGCCAGGAACAGCAGGTGGTCATAACCGGTCACCATGTGCTTGGCCCCGAGATAGATAAAGGGCAGCAGTTGTGCCCCGCTGGCCTGCTCAATGAACAGGGCATCGCCTTCTTCAACGCCATGGGCATAGAGCAGAGTGGAAAAAAACAGGCTGACGAAGGCAGTCGTAAAAAGCAAAAGCCCACGCACACGCCTGTCTACGCCGGAAAAGCGCAGTAACGGCAAAAACGTCATTCGGTTATCTCCGAATTGTGAAATCAGAACTTGTGAACGGCGCTGTCTATGGCGCCAAAATCAGGTGTGGGCTTCAGGCTTTCGGAGGGCGATACAGCGAGGATGCCTGCTCAGACAGAGGCGACGGAGGTCTTTGCAATTCGGGCGCATCCCGCCCGGAAGGAAGTGGCATCGCTGCAATAGTCAAAGACATATGGTTTTCAAACGCACCCATCACATGGAGCATCAAGTGGTCGCCGTCGGTCATCTCGACGGAATCGATATGAAGGTGATCAAGAGAAGAGTCGTGAAAATGCCCATGATTTTGAGCGAACTCGATCAAAGACAGGCTTTGGGAAGCCTGGTGAACGCTCTGATCCGAGGCCCACGCACCACGAAAAAGGATAAGCAATGACAGCACTGTGACTACCAAAATTGCTTTGCCAGTGACAGATTGGGTTTGGTTCAGAAACACAGACTCACTTATCAGTTGCTCAAATCAGGTTTGAAGACTATCCAAATACTGTATTCATTGCAAAAGTATGTTTTTGCAAAAGGAAGGCCGGGAAACGGGGTTAAAGCCAGGCTGGAGACAATAGAGATGGTTGGCTATTTCTGGCTATTAATATACCCTAGCCCCCTATTGTATAATTCAGATTACTATCTATGAGTCACCCATGAGCCATATCACTCAAAACAAACCCAAGTTGCTGGGACGCGTACGACGTATGCGTGGTCAAGTCGAAGCACTGGAACGTGCGATCGAGGCGGACAAAGGCTGCGCCGAGGTGCTACACCAGATCGCGGCTGTGCGCGGTGCCATGAATGGCCTCATGGCGGAAGTCATGGAGGATCATATTCAGATGCACGTCGCTCATCCCGACATCGAAAGCGACGCAGAGCGTCGCAAGGGAGCTGACGAGCTGATCAGCGTCATTCGCACATATCTCAAGTAGGGACCATCTCGTCATTCGGGAAATGCCGAACGCCCACCCCCCTGATTAAAGCCCCTTGGCCTGAATACGAGGTGTATTAAGAGGCTCCACTCATTACCAGGAACACAGGCGCATGTACGAAGAAAATATCGCAGGATTGCATCACGATCACACGTTTGGGCAAGATCAACGCCGGTCCGGTGAAAAACGTACGCTGATCGTCGTCATACTAACTCTGGTGATGATGGTCTGGGAAATTGCAGCGGGCTTGATCTATGGCTCCATGGCACTGCTCGCTGACGGATTGCACATGGGCTCGCATGCGACTGCATTGGGCATTGCTGCTTTTGCATACACCTATGCCAGGAGAAACGCCACCAACTCCCGCTTCAGTTTTGGCACTGGCAAGGTTAATGCGCTGGGGGGATTCACCGGCGCCATACTGCTGGCCGGCTTTGCATTTTTTATGGTGATTGAAAGCGTCGACCGTTTTCTGAACCCGACTGCTATCTCGTTCAACGGTGCCATTTTTGTTGCAATTGTGGGCCTGATTGTCAATGGCGTATCGGCATGGATTCTCGGCGACGACCATGACCACAGTCATGCACATTACGAAGACGGTTCACACAAACCCCAAGGCCACCGGCATCACGACCACAATCGTCGCGCCGCCTATTTTCACGTGCTGGCCGACGCGCTCACCTCTGTTCTGGCCATCGTCGCCTTGCTTGCCGGCAAATACGCCGGTTGGAACTGGATGGACCCTGCGATGGGCATTGTTGGTGCTATTCTCGTCACTCGCTGGTCCTGGGGATTGTTGCAGGCAACTTCGAGCGTATTGCTTGATCAGCAACAGACTGCTATCGAGCAGGACATAAAGCGTGTGGTGGAGTGCGGTGATACGCGGCTAAGTGACCTTCATGTGTGGTCGATCGGCCCGAATCTATACGCTGCTATTGCCGCGGTCGTTACCCATAACCCTCAGTCGCCCGGACATTATCGCGAATGCATCCAAAAAAATAATTCATCGCTCGTGCATGTGACCGTGGAAGTCGAGACCTGTCCATTGAATTCCGTCCTTTTTTAATGCCTTCATTTATGAACTATTCGCGGAATCGAAGCTTTTCCGCATTGGAAAAAACGCTTGACCTGGAGTTAACTCCAACCACTATCCTGTGCTTGTCTGGTTAGTAACCACGCGGACCAGCTGTTTTCAGGGGCGACAAAGGTTGAAATTAAACAGACTGCGGTTCGGAACCTGTGTTCTAGGGCTTTCGCTAATACCACTGGCGAGTTACGCCCACGATCCGGTTTTCGGATTAGGACCTCACACGCTCTTCAAGGGGGGCTTTGAATTCCACGCCGGTGCCTTGCGGAAAAAAGCGGGCGAGGATTCAGAGAATGAGTACGCAGTGGCTGTCAATTACGGAATTACCAGCGATTGGACTGTGGGTATTGAAGCACCCTACTCCGACCTGAACAGCCCGGGTGCAAGTGTATCGGGGCGTGGCGATATTGGGCTATCCACGAAATACCGATTCTGGCGCAATGACCAGCTTGGGGTGCAGGAATCCGCAGCGGCATCGCTGGCTACCGTTCTGGATACCGCCGGTGACGATCAGGTGGGTAATAACGCAACTGATGTGATCGCCGGGCTCACTTACGGTTACGAAGGCCGCAAATGGTACCGCTGGACCGCCCTGCGTTATCGGCGCAACGGCGAAGGTGACGCCGGGTTCGAGCGTGGCGACAAAGTGCTTTTCGACCTGGTTGGCGGTATCCGGTTTTCGCCCACGACCTACCTTGAACCCGACTGGGTATGGATGCTTGAGCTCAACGGCGAGTACACCCAGCGCGCCCGGATGAATGGGGCCAGTGTCGCCGATTCCGGAGGCTCCGAATGGTTTATCAGCCCGGGACTTATGTGGACCTACCGCAATGTCGCCGTCAAAACCGGGGTGCAGCTTCCGATCATTCATGACCTCAACGGCGCGCAGCAGAATACAGACTATCGCGCCACTCTGGAGCTGGAGCTCCACTATTAAATCGCGACGGGAACAGCAATCATGAAAAAAATCTTTTACGCCCTGCTACTGTCAGTGACTCTGATCGGAGCGGCGATAGCCGATACCCGTTATTCAATGCGCGTTGATGGGCTTGCCTGCCCCTACTGCGCCTACGGCATTGAGAAAAAGCTCAATCAGGTTGAAGGCGTCACTGATATCGACATTAATCTTAACAAAGGCCTTGTGAGTGTGATCGTCACTGAAGGGGTTGAACTGTCTGAGCCAGAAATGGAAAAGCTGTTTGACGATGCCGGCTTCACCTTTCGTAGCATGGAAAAAGAGACGATCTGAATAGCCGCTTGCCCGGCCAGGACCTTCGATACCACAGGGGCTTTAATGCCAATGCGAAAAATTATCACAGTGGCCATTGCCGCCATAACGACCCTGCTCTTGCAAAGCTGTGGCGCCATCAATTGGAATCAGGAAGCGCCCTACACGCAGGTCATGGCCTGGGGCGCAAAAGGCGATCAACCGGGCCAGTTCAATGATCCCACTGGCATTGCCGTTACCGCGACCGAAGTGTTTGTCGCCGACGCCCGCAACAGCCGTATTCAGGTGTTCGACAAAAATGGAAACTTCCGGCGGTCCTTTGGTCAGGACCAGCTTGAGCGTCCGATGAATCTGTCGATTGCTAACGAACGGCTTTATGTACCCGATTACTTCAAGGATGTTGTGCACGTTTTTTCAATCGACGGGCGCTATCTGACCGCGATAGAAAGTGAAGACCCTTTCAACAGCCCCGCAGGCGCGTCAGCGTTCGCCGATGGCAGCCTACTGGTTGCCGACACTTACGGCCAGCGAATCATTCGTGTATCCACTGAGGGTGAGATTCGCAACACCTGGTCCGGAAAAGGCATCTGGTCGGGTGAGTTTAACTACCCAACAGATATAGCCGTCAGCCCAAAGGGCGGATTCTACGTCGCGGATGGCTATAACGACCGGGTTCAGCAGTTTAACGCCAACGGCGAGTATGTGCGTAAATGGGGCGGGCCTTTTGGGCTCAACATCTACGGCCCCTTCAAAGGCTGGTTTGCCACAGTCACTTCCATAACCGTCGGGCCTGAAGGCAACGTATTCGTGGCTGATTTTTATAATGATCGGATTCAGAAATTTACGTCTGACGGCAATTACCTGACGTCATTTGGAAACTCATCAGGCAAACCCGGACAAACCGAGATTGCGGTCGCGGTAGACGGTGACGGCACTGTCTGGACGGCTAATTTTGCTGACAATCAAATAGAAAAGTGGCGCCCAAAGAAAAAATAAGGGTCGTGGCAATTCTCCTATTAATCCCCTTAACAGTTGCCAGGCCACCCGTGTTTTTTTTGTGCAACCTAAATTGTTATCATTTAAATTTAGCGGTCAAGTACATAAACTCATGTCTTCGGTTCGAAAGCCGAATCTTTTTTTATTGACACACCAAGCGGGCAATTCAGGACGACCTCGTCGTTTCTGAGCTGGACCGAGGCCCCATCTGTAAACGAGCAGGTTGCCTGGTCAAGTCAACGCCCAACACCTGCGGCGGTCAGAAAGCAGCTTCTTGATACCTATCAGGGCGATGGCATTTCTTTGCAGCAGTTGCTGCTGGATCTCCATTCAGGGCGTATTTTGGGCATTGGGCCCTGGATATCTGACTTGTCAGCATTGGCCATTCTACTGCTAGCAATCTCAGGAATAATTAACTGGAGACGCCTCCCACGCTGATCCAGTCGCATGAGAACACCACCCCGGTGCTTATGGGAAGCGTCGCGCGTTTTCGCATTCCTCTACAGCTTGGCCGGGGAAAAGTACGTTTACCTGCAAGCCACCCAGCGAAGATTCAGAAAATTCCAGACGCCCCTCGTAACGATCCACAATTTCTTTAACGATACTCAACCCCAGCCCATACCCGCTGCCTTGTTCATCGAGCCGGACCCAACGCTCCAACAAGCGTTCCCGATCTTCTTCTTGTATTCCAGGACCGTCATCGCTGATCGATAAATTCAGGCCCTCAGTGGATGTACTAAGCGCAAGATCAACAGCAGATAACGACCATTTACCCGCATTTTCCAGTAGATTTCCCGCGACTTCACTGAAGTCTTGCTCATCGACCTGCCATTTTAACGGCACACCGGGCTTCGGGGAGAATCTGAACTGCTTTTGCGGGAACATTCGGCCAACCAGGTCCACCAGGTCCTCAGTCAGAACAACGACCTGTGTGCTACGACTTATCTGTGGGCCTGACACGTCCCCTCTCCTCATTTGAGAGTCAAGTGTTTTATGTAATGACCTCAACTGTTTTATCATATAGATACGATCATCGGGGCTGATGTGCGACGAATCCGCCTCGAGGACAGCAAGCACCGAGGCCAGCGGCGTTTTAACGCTGTGGGAGAGGTTGGCGATCGTTCTGCGGGAACGCTCAAGGCGGTCGTCCAGAGTTTCAAGCAAACGATTAAATCCGTTTACCAGGTCGGAAAATTCCTGAGGTACCGTATTGTGCAATCGAGCGCGCCTGCCGGAATGCAGATCAGCTAGATCATTGCGAACCCGGGATACCGGCGAAAGCGCAAGATGGACCGCCAGAAAAATCACACACCACAGAACAATCAAAAGCAAAACAGACAGAATGGCAATTGATACATGAACTCGTTCCCATCCGGCTAAGTGCGGTGTTTGTGTCTCAGCAACCACCAGCACAACAGGCAGGCGGTTTGTACGGAACGTACGCCGATAGCCTATCAGCGACCGCTGACCCGACTTGATGTAGACAACTCCGGGGGTCTTTTCAGAGAGCAACGGGCTCATTATCTCTTTATCAACGCCAGCAGAAAAATACAGCGTCTGCCCTATTCTGAACGCAAATGCATGCTGAAAAACAAACTCGAGGCTCTCAATGCTCTTTATGGCCCTTACTGTGTCAGGGTAAGAGTTTGTTAACAGATTCTGAAGCTGGTCGGACTCCTGCGCCAACATGTCTTGCCTCACATCGCGTGAAAACTGCTCCAGCAAGGCTTCATGACCAAACCAGACCGCCAGCATGACAAGAAAACTCAACGGCATAAGCGAGGCCAGCAATCCCAGACGAATGGAACGTCGAAACAATCAATATCTCCCGGTAATACTCTGATGTCGAAAACGACTTTCATGTAGCATCAACTGAATACGTTCCTATTATTGCAGCAAATAACTTTGATGCCTATTTTCCCTTTTGGAGGCTGTAATGAGATTACTGCTGGTAGAAGACGAGGTGGTTTTCGCTGAAAAACTGATGGGGCAGCTCGAGCAGGCGGGGTACGCTGTTGATCATGCAGCCACGGCTCACGCTGCGGAAGTACTGTTTCAGTCGGAAGCCTACCGCGTGGCAATTCTTGATATCGGCCTCCCTGTGACCGATGGCCTCACCCTGCTACGCAGGTGGCGTCTTGAGAACCGCCAAGAACCAGTACTGCTACTAACAGCCCGATCAAAATGGATGGAACGGGTCGAAGGTCTTCGCGCTGGTGCCGATGATTATCTTCCCAAGCCCTTTCATTTTGAAGAGCTTGTGGCAAGGCTTGAGGTTATTGTGCGACGTTCCGAGGGGCGAGTATCGTCACAGATATCGGCCTATGGTTTTACACTCAACGATGAAACCCGGTCTTTGGAGTGTCCTGAAGGCACCAGTTACACCTTGACAGCAACCGAGTATCGGTTACTGCGCTGCTTTATGGCCCGTCCTGGGCGCGTGTTCTCGATAGAGGAACTTATCGACGAACTGTATAACATTGATCGCAGTCCGACATTGAACGTGATTCAGGTCTACATAACTCGTTTAAGAAAAATGGTCGGTAAGGAGTATATCCGCTCGCTGAGGGGCCAAGGCTATTATTTTTCCGGGCCGGATAACGCCGTACGGAAATAGGCTGGTCGCATTCAAGTCTTTCCGGTTACCTGCCTGAATGTTCAAGTTTAATTAAGTTTCGTCGGTTAAAGTTTCGCTTCTGCTAACCCTCGGTATCTGGGTGAAATTTTTAATCTGTGACGGAATATAAGTCTATGAGGCGAACCTCAAAACGATTTTTCCCCATGCTCGCTATTGCGTTAGCAGGCCTGGTGTCTTTTCCAGTGGCAGCGCAGAACAGCGTTTCCCTGAAAGCGTACAAAGCCAGCCAGCCGTCGTTAACATTAACTCTCAATGAAGCGATTGCAAAAGCTTACAACAACAATCCGGCACTCGCCGGGCAAAAAGCGCGCATTGGCATGTTCACGGGGGATGTTCAGCACGCCCGCCGCATTGTTCCCAGCAACCCCGAGTTAGAACTCAGCGGCGGTCGCCGGTCAAATAGATCACAAACCTCAACTGATTATGGAATTCGCCTGTCCCAGGAATTCTGGACCGCGGGCAAAGCTGATTTGAGCGAGAAAGTCGCCAGCGGACAGTTGTCCTCGGCCGAACTCGAGTATGACTTCCTGAGACGGGCAATCGGTGCCCGGGTGCGGGCGGCCTTTTTCGATATTCTTCTGGCGAGAGAGTCCCTTGAGACAGCAAAGCGAACCATCGACCTTATGTCCAGAACTCGTGAACTGATGCGTATTTCGGTAAATCAGGGTAAGCGAACACGGCTTGAGTTGAATACCGCGGTTATTGGGTTTGCCCGCGCCAAAAATCAGGAGGCCGCCGCACAGAGACAGCTTGAAGAATCACGATTAGCCTTAAGTGAAGTGCTTGGCGTTGACCCTCAGGAACCCATACGGGTGGACGGCAATATCTCACTGGACTTCGAAAGCTTGCCCCCGGAAAACCAGTTAGTAGAGCTTGCGTTAAGTCGCAGAACCGACTTGCAGGCCGCCATGGCGCTTGTCAACTCGGCAGAGTCAGGTCTTGATCTGGCGCAGAATCAGACAATACCTAATTTGCGAGTGTTTGGTTTTTTTGACCGCGAAGAGGGCAGCAACATCATTGGCGGTGGTATTTCAGTGCCCCTGCCAACCGTTCACCGATTCGGTGGCGAGGTGAAGCGCGCGAGTGCAGAACTTAAAGCCGCCGAAGTCAGATCCGAGCAATTGCGTCTCAGTATTAAAATCGGCGTCTTGAGAGCGCAGGCAAAATACCGTGCAGCCACAGCCCAACTTGAACAGATGAGCGCCTCTATCCTCAAACGGTCAGAGGAAACGCTTGAACTGATGCAGACAGCATTTCGTGCCGGCAAGGTCGGTACAACCGATGTCCTTGCCGCCCAGAATAGTTTGATCTCCGTACGCAATGAGTACATCGAGGCCCAAAGTGATTACATCGCGTCGGTAAAGGCGCTCGAAATCAGCACCGGCGGTGGCATTGTCATGGCCTCCGGCAGCGGCCAGTGACGTTTGCAGATATCAGGAGCCACCAGCCAAACCCCCTTTCCGACCGTATCCATTTCAACTGAGAGTTAAAGTATGTTGCAGATAACCCGGGCTTTTCCGTTAACTCTGTTTGCCGCTACCCTTCTTTTTTCTGGCGTGCCTGCGGCCCAGGAGGTAGACAATGAGGGCAGCGCAGAAGCGTCCCATCAAGGTGAAAGCAAGCACGGCAATGAGAAAGTAAACCAACAAGAACAACGTGAAGAAGAGGGGGCGGTACATCTGACGGAAGCTCAGCAAAACCTTCTGGATATTAACGTTTCGCCCGCCTCGTCAGGTCGTGCGAACGAGACGGTCAGAGCCCCCGTGGAAATTATGTTTGTGCCGGATCTCGTCGCGAAGGTTGGCCCGCTTCTTGAGGCAAAAGTGTCAGAAATCCTGGTAGATCTTGGTGACAAAGTCTCCAAAGGCGACACCATCGCAACGCTCAATAGTGTGGCTCTGGCAAAAGTACGGGCGCGCATGCAGTCATTGACCGCAAGAAAAGCGGCGGCCGAGGCCGAGTACAAACGTGAACGATCACTGCAGAACCAGGGCATATCCAGTGAAGAAGAGTTTCTCTCAGCCAAAGCCCGTTTTCTGACTATGTCCGCCGAGCTGAATGCCGCCAGGGAGGAGTTGAAGGCTTACGGCGTATCGTCAGCAGAATCCGACACAGCGAGTCTGGCCAGCTATGCCCTTAAATCGCCAATCAACGGTGTGCTTGAAAAAAAGGATGTGATGATCGGGCAAACTTTATCATCTTCCGACACGCCTTTTATGGTTGTTAACAATCGGAAAGTCTGGGCCATGATCAGGGTGTCAGAGTCTGCTATCGGTCAGTTGGCGCTCGGGGACACGGTTAGAATCCAGTTACAGCCCGGCGCATCCCGCGCCTATAACGGCCAGATTTCCTGGATATCCACACAGTTGGACGAAACCAGTCGCACCGTTCTGGCGCGAGCGGAAATTGACACACCTGAAGGCTATTTGCGGCCCGGTATGTTTGGCACGGCGGTTATGTCGGCTCAAACCAATGGGGCGTTACCGCTGGTTCCACGAGACGCTGTTCAGACCGTTGAAGGGCGCGATGTTGTGTTTGTGCCCGGCGAAGAGCAAGGCGAGTACAAGGCGACCCCCGTCAGGATCGGGACCGAAGCAAACGGATGGATTGAAATTCGTAGCGGTCTTCGTAGCGGCCAGCCTGTCGTCGCGAAAGGCGCTTTTGATCTCATGTCCGCGCTCACTGCCAAGAATCGTAGCGCCAGCCACGGCCACTAAGGTTTCGATATATGATAAACGCTCTTGTTAATTACGCCCTGGCTAATCGGCTATTGGTGATCGTCTTTGTGATTGGCGTTGCGCTGGCCGGGTATTTTTCGTTCAACAAACTACCGGTTGATGCCTTTCCCGATGCAACGCCGACGATGGTTCAGATTTTCACCACAAGTCCCGGTCTTTCACCTGTTGATGTTGAGACGCTTATTTCCTATCCCGTGGAAGTAAGCATGTATGGGATTCCTGGACTTGAGAGAGTTCAAAGCACTTCCATTTTCGGGCTTTCACGGGTTTCCGTTTACTTTGAAGATGGCACGGACATCTATTTTGCGCGGCGCCTGGTCATGGAACGGCTTGATGAGGCCGTCCGACAGATACCGGCGGGAATGGGCGAACCCGAACTTGGCCCTATCAGCACCGGCCTCGGTCGCATCATGATGTATTCGCTGGTTCAAGAAGAGGGAGCCGATTTTTCGCTGGAAGAGATGCGGACGATTCAGGACTGGATCATAAAGCCCCAGCTCAAAACTGTTCCGGGCGTCACCGGTGTGCTGTCTATCGGTGGCGAAGTAAAACAGTACCAGGTCAACCTTGACGCCCGCGCGTTGCAGGCCCGTGGTCTCACCGTGACGGACGCTCGGGAGGCCATTGTCGCGAGCAACCGGAATGTCGGTGCCTCCTTTATCACCCGCGGCGGTGAAGAATACATTGTGCGCGGCTATGGCTGGGTCAGCCCCGGTGAAAAAGGGCTTGAGGATTTGCGGCAAACACTGGTCGCAGAACGGGAAGGCACACCGGTTTATCTCAATGACGTGGCTGACATTGAGCTGGGGCCGGCAATACGTCGCGGTGCTGAAATATCGTTAGGCGAGGAATCCGTCGGTGGTTACATCATGAAGCTGATCGATACCAATACCAGCCAGGTTCTTCGGGACACCGACACCAAAATAGCGGCGCTCAATCAATCCCTGCCGAAAGGACTGTCAATAAAACCGTACTATTCCCAGGCAACGCTGGTGGAAAAAGCCATCGGTACCGTAGAAAAGGCATTGCTTGAGGGCATAGCGCTTGTTGTCATCTTTCTGTATCTGTTTCTTGGAAATCTGCGCTCGACTCTTATTGTCGTGGCTACCCTACCCCTTTCAGTTCTGGTGGCATTCATTGGCATGAGGTTCGCGGGTTTGTCCGCCAACCTGATGAGCCTGGGTGGGCTGGCGATTGGCATTGGCATGATGGTGGACGGTGCCGTGGTGATGATCGAGAATATTTTCCGTCATCTTGAGGAGCGTTCGGAAGAAAACGTCAGCATGATACGTCTGGTGGGTGAAGCGGCCCGGGAGGTCGCCCGGCCGATTGTATTCGGCATCGGCATCATCATTATTGTTTTTCTGCCGCTGTTCACGCTGGAAGGCGTTGAAGGCAAGCTGTTCTCACCGATGGCTTATGCAATCTGCTTCGCCCTTCTGGGTTCGCTCATACTGGCACTGACGGTGGTGCCGGTACTGAGTTCGCTGGCGTTCAAGATGGGCATCAAGCACAAAGAGCCCCGCCTGGTTGGATGGTTGAGCGCGGCTTATCGGCCCATCCTGCGAAACGTTGTTAAAACACCCAAACTGGTCATGGGGATAGCGCTTGTCCTGTTTTTGGGAAGTTTGACCCTGTTCCCCTTCTTGGGCAGCGAGTTCGTACCCACCTTGCGGGAGGGCAACTTCCAGATTCGTTCAACATTACCACCCGGCGCGAGCCTGGACTCGGCAATAAGCTACAGCAAAAAAATCCAGGAAGTGCTGGGTGATTTCCCCGAAATTACCGGTAGTTATGCTCGCGTCGGTCGCGCAGAAGTGGGCGGCGATCCGGAACCGGTCAACGTGGTTGCTACCATGGTGGTTCTGAAACCCCTTGATGAGTGGCGGTCAGACATCAGCTACGAGGAATTGCAAAGCCAGATTGCAGAAGCGGTAAATGATCAGATACCCGGCCTTGCCAACAATATTTCCCAACCTATCCAGTTGCGTACCGACGAGCTCTTGTCTGGCGTTCAGGCGCAGCTGGTTGCGAGCGTTTTCGGTGACGATCTGAAAAAGCTTGGTGATATTGGCAAAGAAATTGCCGCCCTCGCCCGCCAGGTTCCCGGCGCAACGGATGTTCGCACTCAGCAACTAGCCGGCAAAAAGCAGATTGTCATTCGCCCGGACCGTGATGCATTGGCGCAATACGGTATCAGTGTGAACGACGTGATGAATACGGTTGAAACCGGCATCGGTGGTCAGGCAGCGGGCCTTGTGTTCGATGGTGTGCGCCGCTTCGAGATTTTTGCCCGCTTGCAGGAAGAATCCCGTGGTTCCATTGATGCGATCCGGAACATGCCGATGCGCGGTGCAAAAGGAGAAATGATTCCGTTGTCACGTATTGCCAGCGTGGAGACCTACTCCGGGCCGAAAAAGATCTCACGTTCCAATGCCAGTCGTCGGCTGTATGTGCAAATGAACGTGCGCGGTCGCGACATGGGCAGCGTGGTGGCAGACCTTAAGCAGCGAATCGCTGAGGAGATGGAAATGCCACCGGGTTATTTTGTGGAATTCGGTGGTCAGTTCGAAAATCAGCAGCGAGCCATGGCCCGTTTGCAAATCGTCGTGCCCATCACCCTTGGCCTCATTTTCCTGCTGTTGTTCTCCGCATTCAGCAGCCTGCGTTACGCCAGCCTGATATTCCTCAACGTTCCGTTTGCGATCACTGGCGGGGTTGTCGCGCTGTTTGTCAGCGGTCTTTACCTGTCCGTGCCGGCAGCGGTTGGTTTTATCGCAGTATTTGGCGTCGCAGTGCTCAATGGCGTGGTGATGGTGAGTTATATCAACCAGCTTCGGGATGAGGGCTATGAGGTTATTGAAGCGGTCAAACTCGGTGCCGAGCGACGTTTGCGACCGGTTCTGATGACCGCAACCGTTGCCATTCTCGGGCTGATACCTCTGTTGCTGGCGGACGGCATTGGCTCCAATGTGCAACGCCCACTTGCCACTGTGGTTGTCGGGGGGCTGATCACGTCAACCCTGCTGACACTGTTGGTGTTGCCGAGTATCTACCGGTGGTTCGCTGCCGAACGTAACGATGTTGAAGTCTGACGAGGAGATGAGCCATGTATGAGATCAAAGCCTACGTACGTGAAACAATGGCTGAGCACGTCATCGATGGATTGGCGGAGGTGCCAGGGGTTACCAGTATTGCTGTGGTCCCATTGAGCGAATTCGGGCATTCAACGGCGGGCGGCGGAAACCACCTTGCAAAAGTACGCATGGTCAAGCTTGAAGTGGATGTGGCTGACGAAGCATCGGCATGGGAAGTTTCAGGCGTAATCGTTGAGAAGGCCCGCACTCAGGACGGGCACCCCGGTGATGGCAAGGTACTTGTTTCCCGGTTGGTGAGGGCTATTCGCATTGAAGACGGGGTTGTTGACGAGGAGGCACTGTCCCGTCCAGGTAGTTAGCCAAAAACCATTACTTCGACGTCGCCTTTTTTACGTAGTACGCCACGGCTTTGATTTGTTCATCAGACAGTGAACCGTCAAATGCAGGCATGATGCCAACGCCGCCACTTACGGCGTTGGCCACTTGATCTGCGCTGGGTTTAAGTTCATCCAGGTTGGGACCAATTTCACCAGAAGATCCTGCGTCGTTCAGTGTGTGGCAGATGGTGCAAGACGGTTGCGCCTGTTCCAGAAAGACTTTCTTACCGGCATCAAACTGCTCATCCGCCAGAGCGGAACCGATGGTTAACAGGCAGGCAGCAAGCGCAAGGGGAGCTCGTAACGTCATAATACTTCCTCGATAGAATGGTACTTGGTACTTGGTACTTGGTACTTGGTACTTGGTACTTGGTACTTGGTACTTGGTACTTGGTACTTGGTACTTGGTACTTGGTACTTGGTACTTGGTATTTGGTATTTTCGCGATAATCCAAGAGCTGTCGCAGCGGCCCGTTGTAGCGACCGCTGAGTGGTTTTCGGTTAGCCGACAGTGACGCTCACGCCATGATCCTTCCAACTGGCGTTGCCGTAACCGCGCTCATTTTCAGTTCGGTTGGGTGGCTGGGTGTTGCCTTCGCTATCGGTGGCCCGAGTAACAATGCGGTACTCGCCCGGGGACAGATCGGTTGCAAGCACAAAAGGCCGCCAAGCGTAGCGCCCCATATCCGGCCCCAGGAAGCGGGCCTGTTTCCAGGTTTTGCCGCCATCGATGGAGACATCGACTTTCGCGACCGCGTTAATGCCGCCAAAGGCTACGCCGTAAATCATGTTGCGGCCCTTGTTTGTGTTCGACAGCGGGGCTGTCACCCAGGATTTAACGGGCATCTCCCACATGGACGGCTGCCCCGGCGCACCCTTGTCACCAATGGGGCGAATGCGATAACCGGAGGTCTGAATCTTGGCTTCGGACTGATCCTTGGTAAACGCAACCTGCTCTACGTACTTGACGTTGTTAACGCCATAATAGCCGGGGATCACCATCCGAAGCGGGCCGCCGTGGGCCAGAGGCATGGGGTCATCGTTCATTTCCCACGCCAGCAGAGCCTGATCAAGGGCCCGGGTCGGCACTGAGCGCTCAACCTGGATGGTCTTGGGATCCAGGCCCGCAGGCAGTGATTCACCACCGGTACTGGTTATGTAATTCATACCCGCCTTTACACCACCAAGCTTCTCAACAACATCCCGCAACCGCACACCGGTCCACACAATACAGCCAGCGGCTCCCGTGCCCCATTGGGTGCCTCCGGGGCCATGCTCGAAAAAAGCGCGACCGTTACCGGAGCATTGCAGTACCGTCGTTACCGTTTCAATACCAATGTCTTTCAGGTCTGCGATCGTTAGAGTCTGTGGGTCGTTGACGCCCTTGATACTGACTTCCCAGGCATTGCGGTCAGCCACGATCTGCTCGTTCGGTGCAGGCAGATTGTTGCGCACATACAGCTTGTCACTGGGCGTAACTACGCCGCTACCAATAGCACCTCGTTCGGTTTCAATGGTATTGGCGCTGTGGACAATCACTTCGTTGGCGTTTTTCCATTTGACGTAATCAGGCAATGTTTTGGGTTCTTCCGCCCTGGCAAGCGACGAAAACCCCAATAAACTCACTGACGCCATGGCGCCGGCACTACCGAGCAACAGGCGTCGGCGGCTGAGCTGGATCGGCTCTGCCTGAGCGTCGGCATTACCTGGGTGCTGATCTGATACGGGCATGACTCTTCTCCTTGTTGTTAAGTAGATTCTAACTCCAAATCACTGGTTGCTGGCATGGCATTCGCTGGCCCGACAACCAGTAGCCCGGCGTCTTTCATGGGTAAGGCCAGCACTTCCAACTGGTTTTCGCGAGTACGGTAGTCGCCCATGATGGCCATCGCCTGCCGTACATCCGGATTTCTGAACAACACGTGTTCCGAAATCCGGTACTGAATCACCAGGCTGTTGCCCCGTCGCATGGCAAAGGCTTCAGCGGGTTCGCCGCCCACGGTAGTGTGCCAGGACGCCAATAAACGACCGCCTGCCAGTTTGGCTGGAGCTGATGAGTCAGTGATATTTCCCAGCGCAGGAAGGTCCGTGAGAGCCACCTTTTGATAGTCTGCCAAGGCATCACTCACCATCGGGATGTGGCCGCGACTCATAACACCCACGTCGGGCAACCACAGTACCCCGGCAAGCACCAGTGCCACGGCCCATCCTCCGGCACCGACCACCGCAGGGCGGTACAAACCGGTCAGCCATTGTCTGAGATTAAACCTGGAAGTCGTACTGGGCGCCTGTTCAGAATAATCAGGGGTGTTTGCAAGCGCGTTATCAAGTTGCTTATGCAGCTCGATCGGCATGCGGGTTGTCGGCATATCATGAAATCGTCTGCTCGTGGCCTGCTGACGAGCAACGTCTGCACGACAGGCTTCACAGCCTACCAGGTGCGCCTCCACTATGGCCGTGTGATGTTCATTCAGCTCGCCATCCACGTAACCTGCCAGCCAGTCCTGCAGCTCGAGGTGGAGTTCAGAGAAGCGCCCGGCTTCTGTTTTGTCGAGGTCATTCATGTGGATTTACTACCGTGTATGGAGGTTGCAGCTAATCCATCCTGGGATTCCGCCCTGATGAGGAGGCTGGCTAAAAGCCGCCGACCTCTCGATAACCGACTCATAACCGTACCCTGTGCAATGTTCAGAACCTGCCCAATCTCCTGATAATTCAGCCCTTCAATATCCCGCAACAAAACAACTTGACGGAAATTATCCGGTAGCGCCTGCATCGCTTTCATAAGTTGTTCATTGCTTTGCGTTTGCACGGTTTGTTCGAAGGGTCCGGCGGACGTGCAGGCCTGCTCCTGCAGAAATGCGTCATCGGTGGTAAGCATCGGCGCCAATTGATCTCGCCGTGCGCTACGCCGAACATCATCAGCCACTACCCGATTCAGGATTTTCAGTAGCCACGCATACATCGCGCCCTGCTCCGTAAGCTGGCCAAAATCTCGCCACGCCCGGAGCAGCGTCTCCTGTGTCCAGTCTTCAGCCGCCTCCCGCGACCAGGCCTGGCGCTGCGCAACACCGAAAAGCCGATCTCGCCAGGGGCGAGTCAGGGCGTCGAACTGCTGTTTGCTCCGGGCGTTGCGCATCCACAGTGCCTTATCAGGAGTGCTTTATTGGGCTAGCCATTAACCAAAGACGTCACCGGCTTTCATTTTATTCCCAACTGGCAGTCTTTTTTTAAGGGTTGCCGGGTACTGCAAGCCAGAAGGGAAACTTTCCGTCAACGGGCTCTTGGCGCACGACCTTTAGCGACGCCATGTCAATAATGGTGATCAGATTGTCTGCTGTCACAGACGTATAAAGGTAACGGCCATCGGCGCTGGCCCGCACACCATGGGGCCCGGTTCCTACATCGAGGTTGGCAACAATCGCGAGGCTGTCAGCATCGATCACCGTCACCTGAGACGCGGAGATGGCGCCCGTGGCCACATACCGGCTGTTCGGGATCACATCGATGCCACCGTGACCCGCGCCGACCTTGAATACCTTGAGAACCTTCCCACTGTCCAGATCGAGAACGCCCACATGGCCGATGAAATCACGAATCCATAATTGACGCCCGTCACTGGAAATATCAATGTTATGGGGGGTTTCCAACCCCGGCGTTGGTATATCTCGCTGTTTGGTGAGCGTTTCCATATCCACCACGGCTAACGCAGCACCGCCCTGCAAGGTGACGTAAGCGAGGTTGCCGTTCGTATTGAAAATGAGGTTGTGAGGCGTGTCACCCACACTGATTTTTTTGACCAGTGCCAGCGTTTCCATATCAATGACCGCAACGATCCCCTGGTTGGGCGCTATCGCAAGGCCGTAACGCCCATCTGGTGATATCTTGACACCCTGCGCCACCTCGCCAATCGAAATACTGCCTTCGATTTCGCCGTTATTCGTGTCCATAACGTACACATTGCCGGTCTTGAACCCCGACACTATGAGCTGTTTCCCGTCCGGACTCAGGGCATCGTAGTGAGCACCCTCAACCCCGGGCCAGGATGATTTTGAAGGAAAGCGCTCAACAACTCCGGTTTTCTGGACTGCGGCATAGATCGGTTTCGGTATAGCCTGTTCAAGTGATACTTCCGACGCCATCTGGGTGGCGTCTGATACTGCCACACTTTGAGAGGTGGGCGGTGACAACGCCGAACCCTGCCCCTGGTTCCCTAGGACCACCTGGCGCAACTGATAGACATCTTTACCGGAGAGGTTCTTCCCTGAGATCGCTTTCACCTCATCGGCAGAGTAAGGGCGAAATTCTCCCGAAAGACGTTCTTTGTTGCCAAATCCTGTCACCACATAATTCAGGGCATCCGCGATTTGCTGGTCGCTGAGCGATCCACCCCAGGCAGGCATATTGCCGTTATACGATGTCCCCTCTACATTAATCGAACCAGTCAGGCCGTATTGCAGCACATGGGCCAAATAGCCTCGCCCGCCAATACCGCCACTGGCATTGAAGACGTTTGCAGTGTGACCTTTTTGAGGCGGAAACGACCCGGGAATGCCCTGACCTTCAGCCTGATGGCAGGCGGCACACTGCTGGTTGTAGACCTGTTTCCCCCGGGCAATACTGTCTTCTCCCGGTGCCGCTATGGCGCCATTAGCGCCGTAGAAAAGGCCTATTGAAAGCACCAGTTTTTGTATCAGCGAGATACGTTGGTTTGCCATTGTTAGAGCCCTGATTCACATGTGGAACCATGAAGCATTCAGTTGATGACGGCCGGTGCTCTCCTTTCGTGGCACATATACCGCGCAAGCTTCACGGAGTCTGTAAAAAATGTTTACAGTCCCTTATCAAGGCGTCACCACTGTCCGATTTATTCCTTTGCAATCTTCAAATTTTTCATCAACCAGAAGGCCTTCAAGCGAAAAGCAATATCAGTCCATATTATGAATACGTACATTTACGAGCATGTCGGTCTATATCCCCCCCCTGATATCACTGAAAATGATGTGTGCTATACCGCTTGGAAATTTTTTTTCCACACCACAAACAGCGAGACTTACTCCCAAGCCAAAGAGGTGAATATCTTTAACTTAATCTGACTGTTTATAAGGTGGAAGCATTACATGAAAGCTGTAAACAAATTTCTTATCGTATTCTCAATCTTCGCATTTTCGGCATTTGCACAAGCAGAGGGAGTCAGCAAAGAAGACATCGAGCGCGGAAACAATCCTGCGTCCGTAACTGCTTCCGTCGTACAAAGCTATTAAGCAATTGAATCTGGATAACAATGGGCGATTACAATTTTCATCCATTGTTTTCTAGTTCCCACCACACGGTGATGCCGTCAAGATTTCTTGCCAACGGGCTAGCATTAAACGTCCAATCTGTTCTCTGACCCAGATCACACTTGGATCACGGTCATGACGGGCATGCCAGATCAAGTACAGGCTGGTAGGGTCCACAGGAAACGGTAGCTCGCCCAACCAGAGACCGTCTATGAATCCGCAATCCTGACTGATTAATTCCGGGACAGCCGCAATCAGATCCGACTGCCTCAAAATATTTGGGACAATTGAGAAATGATTAACGGTTGCCGCGATTCGCCGACTTTGCCCTTTTTCGTCAAGGTAGTTGTCGACGAAACCGTGCGCATCACCAGACATAGAGACAAGAAGGTGGCGAGCTGCCAGGAACTGCTCCATGGTTATCGTCTTACCGGCAAGAGGGTGATCTTCTCGCATGGCTAGCACATACCCATTCTCGAACAACCAAGTACTCCTCAGGCTGTGATCGTGATGGTTCAATACGCCAACAGCGAGATCCACATGCGCCTCTCGAAGCGCAGAGAGTGTTCCATCCGGTGTATACGGTACGGCATGAAGATCCACCCCCGGCGCTTCTCGCTCCAGCAGTTTGATCAGTTGGGGCCAGATCATCTCTACAATCACGTCAGAAACCGCAACACGGAATTTTCTTTTTGAAACTGCAGGGTCGAACTGGGTAGCACTGACCGCATTGGTGAGTGCAAACATGGGCTTTCCAACCTGGTCCCAAAGGCTCAGCGCATACGATGTCGGCTCAATATTACGACCTTTACGCACGAAGAGGGGGTCATTCCAGATCAGACGCATTCTGGAGATGGCATTTGAAACCGCCGGCTGGGTCATCGCAAGCCGTTCAGCGGCGCGGGTCACTGAACGCTCGGTCATAATAGCATCGAAGATGTACAGTAACTGGAGCTCTTGCGTTTTCATTTGATGTCCCTGGTAATTTGGCCCGACCAAGTTTGGCTCTCAATGGTTTGATCACAATGATGGGCCGCGAAAGAGCGGCAGTTCGCCAGTCACTATACGAAGAAGCCTCCTGAACAGGAGGCTTCACGCAGAGAAGTTTACTGAAGACCAGCCTTGATCAGCGCGCCAAAAATTCGAGGATATGGCTTACTGTCTCTCCCGGCTTTTCGTCAGTGACCCAATGTCCTGCGTCCTTGACCCAAATCAGCTCGGCGCCCGGGATGGCATCTGCCAGCATGGGAGCATAACCCGGCTTCTGGAAGTTATCCTTGTCGCCCCACAATACCAGCGTATCGATCTCGATATTCTTGAGGTCACCAGCGATTGCTTGGGTATATTCCTTGTTTAGACGGCGCATGTTTCGGAAGAAAGCTGCCTTACCTTCGGGACTATTCCATGGCGCAACATAACGTTCGGTCATTTCCGGTGTTACCACCGCCGGATCATGCACACCGCTGGGCATGAAGTCACGCATGATGGTTATGAACTCATCGACACTCGTGGCTTCCTCGACGCCTGGCTCGAGTAACTGCTTGAATTCCGGAATTGGCCAGGAATCGAAACAGACGCTGTCAATCAATACCTGACGACGTATACGTTCGGGATGATTGACAGCCATCAGCTGGCCAATACCTCCGCCAATGTCATGGGAGACGACATCAGCACGAGCCACTCCCAGAGCATCCATCAGTTTGACGAAAATACGCGTCTGGGCGTTGATGGACACATCGGCATCCACCGGCATATCCGACTCTCCATAGTTCAGCATATCCGGTGCAATCACACGGTAGTGCTTGGCAAGTTCAGGCATGACATCACGCCACATCAGCTTGTTGGTTGGTATACCGTGAATCAACAGTAGCGTCTGACCTTCGCCCATTTCCTTATAGGCAATCCGGTGACCTTCGATCATCGCATAGCGTGTTTCAAGAGCTTCCATCGTTATGGTGTCGTTACGCATTTTGGCCTCTTCTATCAGGAATAAGCGTGGTTCAATTCAAGTCGTGCTGTACCAGAATCTTGAATTGATGGGCATCTTACGCTTATTTGAGCGATCACTCAAACTTGTTTGAACGATCACTCAAAGTCGGTTTTAATGCATCTTTTCAATCGCAGGAACACACCCCTGAGCCATGTCATCAACCGCAGTTTGCTCGCTCTTCGACGCCTTACCATTAATCTGGTCACCTACCCTGAAGGCCATAGCGTCATGCGTCACAACGACCCAATAGGAAGCGGCGGCTATTACAAGTTCAACATGGTGCTAAAAAAACCACTGAGAAGGGGGCGTTTTCGAGGCTGACAACGTCATCTTCTCCTTTTTCGACCGTATTGCGTTATTAAGAGCCTGGTCATTTGATCTCAATGTCGCGTCTGGAAATGACGGGGTTCGCTTGGCCTTGAAGACTTTATTGCGGCGAAGGTTCGTCATCTTTCTCATAGCTCGCAGCCCAACTGGTGCGCCCCAGCTCCGTTGCTCGCTCAACGTCTGTTTCGGGAACCATCGACACATCTCCCAGTTCTCTTGAGTCGTAATGAAAGACACACAAGCGTGAGGCAAACTCCGCGAATGGCAGTGATGCTTCGCCCTGGCGTTCTCCATAACTCTGAGTTGAGCAGTTAATACCCTGGCCCCAATCCTGGCCGCTGTCATTATTGGGGTTGTAAAAGTAGATGCGCATCTCGCCAAGGCGGTCAAGGCTTACGCGCCTGATTGCTATGGCATGGCGCCCAACCATGCGCCCCCCGCTATCGGTGGCTACGATGCCCGCTGGTTGCGGGTGAATAACAGGTACGTTGCCGTTGTAATACGGATGATAACAAGCGTAAAAATGGCGAATAAAATGCTCATAGTCATCAATCTTCCCCGTTTCGTGGCTAATCACGCTGAGAAATGCATGCCCTACCCACCAGCCATACATTTCCGGGTTGATCCAGCGGTGCAAATCGTCGTCGCGCTCGCCGCACAAGCGCCCCATCTCTGCGTAAATACGGTCGAGGTGGGGCACCAAAATCAATGAAACCGGATCCACATCGGTGGGAGGTTCCTTCGCAAGGCCCGGCTCCAGATGCTGTGAGGTAATTTGATGGCCCTCGAAGCGCATGATCACATCGTCATCACGGGCAGCCCAGGCCACCAGCTGCAACAGATAATCGGCGTCGTTGAAAGCCCACATGGAAAGCCCTATTACCGACTGACACGTCGGGTTATTGCCTTGGCCAACACCATTCGGCTGCCCCAGAAGGCTCATGACACCGGAGAGCAAGTACACTCGTGGAGGATGCGCATCGCCGAAAGCCTCTGTCAGTGTATTACAGGCTGTTGCACATAACTTGAGCTCGATTTGCCGCCACAGGCCCGACGCCACAGCTGGCGTGAACAGACCGCCACGCTCAAGAAACATGGCAAGGCCGTATACTGCCTGAGAGGTCTCCGGATGTATGGCCTCGTCGATCAGTTTGTGAACAATCTCCTGGTAGCATTGAAGAACATCGTTGCCGGTGATGCTCAGCCCCAGTGCCAGAGGTATCAAGTCATCCCAATGCCCGCGCAGATGTCGTAACAGCATGGGATGGTAGGGAGAAACCATGCCGGTCTTATCCATGGCAGCGGCAAAGTCTTGAGCTTCGTCTGCGAGTGCCGATTCGTCCATGGCAGCGAGTCGTTCGCCATAGACTGTAAAACCCGGGTCATCGCGACAGCCTTTGGTTGGCCCGAATAAAGCGCTAACAAGGCGCGCAGCTCTGTCCATACCCTCGGTCTCGATTTCCGGATCGAACAGGCATTTAGCTATCTGGCCAACCATCTGCTTGATGCTGCCTGTTTGTATCGGGCGTTGGGCCAGCAAACGACGCACTTCATTAACCAGGCTATCAAGAATACTTTCATAGCCCAGCCTGTTGAGCAGGTACTGGTATAGTGAATTGACAATTTGCCCTAGTCCCTGGGGCCGCTCCCTATCTGCTTCACTCATCTGGCCAGACAGCAGGTCCAGATTTAGCGCGGTTACCTGGGTCAAAAAGTGTCTGGCCTGCTCGGCAGAAATTCCAGGGTGACGATAATCACCCATAGCCACGGCAAGTAAGCGAAGCTCACTCAGGGCTTCGATGGTCGTAAAGTCTGGCGTTCCCTGGCGTAAGGTCCGCACGGCAATCGCAGGCCTCAAAATCGCGGGCTGGCCCCAATCACCGTTGGTAAATACGCCCTTAGCCTCCATTGCCGGTACTCTGGCGTACAGCGCGTCTAGTCCATCGGGCGCGGCCATAAGATGAAGTGCCGCTTCCAGCACTTTCCGGTTAGACGCCATAGGCGCAGTCTGACGAGCAATTGCCAGTTGTTCCAAGGCCTCGTCAAACCGAGCGGGAGAAGTGGTGATATCTGGTTCAGAGCCAGGGCCCGTCATAATGATTTCCTTGCTTTTTAATAAGCTATTTAAAACCACCCAAAGATGCTCTTAAGGCGTTTTGGAAGCAAACTTTTCCGTGGCTTTCGTTTCCAATTGTAACCAAGGCGACTATATTGAAGGTGACGGCACAGCCAAAAGGCCCAGTTTACTTGGTGCGATACAGCATTAAGGCCGTTTGTCTGGGTTAACCAGCAAGGAGATCAATGAATGTCGATTACATCAGAAAAAGAGTTACCCCAAGAGGTGGCAGCCTGGCTCGATCCGAATATGGATTCTGTTAAAGGTACTGAGACCCCCAAGGATCCGAACAAAGGTTATATTGCCCTGCTCGGCTGGAGTGTCAATGCCATCAAAGCCGCACAAAAGTTCGACCGCCGTTATATCGTGGTTGCTCCGGAATGGGCTGCGGATTTCTGTACCGCGAACAACATACCGTTCATTCCATGGGATTTTATCCGACTGAACGATCGCTCTCTGGAGATTGCCCAAAGGCTGAAGGCAGAAGGCGTCGATGTCGCCATACCGCTGTTCGAAGAGACCGTCGAGTGGTCTGGCGCCATTAACTCTGTGCTCCTCGACAGCCCCCGTATGTTCGGCCAGTCTATTCTGTTTCGCGACAAGGCTCTGATGAAGCGCCGTGCTCAGCTCGGCGGTATTCGGGTCGGGATCTTTGAGGAGGCCCACGAGAAAGACGATATCGTGCGCTTCATGAAGCGAGTCAACCAGACTCTGCTCAAGCTTGACGGCGATCCGGACGACCCGATTCACGTAAAGGCGTTCGATAAAGCCGGCTGCCTTGGCCACCGAATGATCCGAAAGATAGAAGAAATTGACTCTATTCCAGACGAAGAATACCCGCTGCTGATGGAAAGCCACCTGGATGGCTGGGAATTTGCCGTAGAAGCCTGGATCCACGATGGCAAAATCAAGTTCCTTAATATCTCTGAATACGTAACCCTGGGCTACTCGGTGTTCGTCCCCGCTACAGAGCAACTAGAGAGCTGGCGTAACGCGATCACCAAGCAGATCGAGTTACTGATTAAAACATTCGAGATAAAATTCGGGTTGATTCATCCCGAGTACTTCGTCACGGCGGATGGTGAAATGTACTTTGGAGAAGTTGCTTATCGCCCGCCAGGGTTCAAGGCTTTCGAGCTGATCGAGCGAGCCTATGGCTTTAGCGCATACCAAGCTTCAATGCTGGTGTTTGATCCTAAAAGCACCAAAGAGGAGGTAGATGCATTCTTCCCCCGCGAAGTGGTTGACGCTAAGGGTTACGCAGGTTGCTTTGGTGTGTACCCAAGGCGCCGCGTAGTAAGCAAGCTAGAGATGCCCAAAGAAACCATTGAACACCCCTACTTTGAGTCACACGAATTGGTTGCGCCGACAGAAGAAACCGTTCCGGACCGGTCGGCCTTCGGAACCCACTGGGGCTTGCTCTTCTTTTTTGGTGACGACCCCATCAAGATGCGGGATCTGCTGAAGGCTCAGGAGGAGCTGGACTTCTACGTTTAGAAGCCAGCCAAAGCAATTAGTTGCGGCAGAGGTACTTTTACAAACAGGTTAACCAGGCGTCCGCGCTTGGTTCTTCCTGTAGTGCTTCTCCATTCCATCGAGAATGTTACGGAGTAACTGATCCAGGCATTCTCGATAGTTTTTATGGTCTGGGCGTCTAAACAAGGCGCTCAGCTCATGTTTGCTTATGTCGAACCCGTTCAGCTTAAGTATCCCAATCAAATCATCTGCATGTAGATTTAAAGCGATCTTCAGCTTGCGCAACACCATGTTGTTGCTCAGAAAACGTTCAGGCTCTGGTGCTCCGTCATCCTTAGGCCCTCTATTCTTTATAATCAGCCCGTTTAGAAAGCGCGCTAATTTTTCATCTGGACACAAAACAAACTCAGGCTCGTCTTCCCGCGCTAACCAAGACATTAGCTCAGGCTTGCTTCCTTCATGGCCACCCAGCTTGAATATGGAAAGCGTCAACTGATCGCTAAAATCAAATATATAACGCACGCGGCGTAAGACATCGTTATTGTTGATAACTAACTCTCCTGGGCCGGCAAGCTTTCGCTGGTAGTCATGGCTTTCGGGGTGATTTCCACGTAAATGGTCATGATCTTGTTTTCAACAAGCTCATCTATACGCTTCGTGAGCGATGACAGGTGCACCTCAGCTGCAGCTTCTTCTGATTGCCCAAATTTGCAATCGAAACCCCAATATACAGCGCCAGATGGCAGCGGTTTTTTACGTTCTTTTTTCAAATACTTTCTGATGTCATGCTTCATCGAGTCGACGACGCGAGGCACTTTAATTTTTGGGTGGTCTAGCTTAAAGGTCTTTTTCATTGGAATCCTACGGAGATAGTAAGCCACTGCGTGCTGGAGAGCGTCCAATGACGCGCAATGTAAATTTTACCCGGGGATTCTACCATTATTTGCAGCACAGCAGGTTGCCGGCTGCCTCCATCACTCCATACTGAACGTCACCTTGGTGACAGGTCGACGTTTGACAATTCCTTGATGTTTTACTGATCAGTTACTGACGCAACCTGCCCTATTCTGCACTCCCATTAATGATTCGCTCGGGCGAATTCTACAAATGAGAGTGCAGACATGCCTTCACCCCATTCCTTCAAAAATCACTCGTTGCCCGAACGTGTGTACCGTTGGTTCAGCTGGGCTGGTGCCTACGCACCGCTATTAATGCTGTTTTTCGCAATACTTCTCGTCGGTAGCCTGTCCAGGGCAATGTTGGTGGCGTGGCAGTTTGATCGAGTTGCGGATACGTCAGTATGGCCGAGCATTTTTCTCCATGGGCTAAGGGTAGATCTAATCATGGCCGGCATGGCAGTGGCGCCGTTGGTTTTGCTCCTGCCGATTCTGGGCCATCGTTTCAGCTGGACGGTGTGGAAGCGACTAACTGGCCTCTGGTCTCTGATCGTTGTTTTTGTCTTTCTCTTCATGGAACTGTCAACGCCAACCTTTATCGCGGAGTACGATACTCGGCCCAACCGTCTGTTTATCGAATACTTGGATTACCCCAAGGAGGTGTTAAGCATGCTTTGGGAGGGCTATCTTCCCACCGTAGTCTTGGGGATCCTTCTTTGTGTGTCACTGACCATTTTGTTCGCCTGGTTAATGCGGCCGTGGTCGCGGGAGGCTCAACCAGGCAGTTACGGTAAAGCGATGCTGGCGTGGCCCATTGTGGTTCTCGCTGTATTTATGAGTGTTCGTTCCACCACCGGCCATCGTCCTGCTAATCCGGCAATGTTCGCGCTGACCTCCGATGCCCTTGTGAACTCCCTGATTCTTAACTCGACCTGGTCCGTGGCATTTGCAATCTATAACCTCAAACACGAGGTAGATGCGAGTGACAGTTACGGCCAAATGGAAATGTCACAAATACTGGATGAAGTCCGAAGTTCGCCATGGCTCAGTAGCACCGAGTTCAGCTCTCAGAAATTTCCGACACTGCACCATCAAACCCCGATACAAAAAAGACCGCGCCCTCTTAATTTGGTTATCGTTTTGGAAGAGAGCCTGGGCGCTACGTTTGTTGAATCACTCGGCGGCACTCCGGTCACGCCGCGCCTCGCTGCCTTGAAGGACTCTGGGTGGTGGTTCGAGAATTTGTATGCAACGGGCACAAGGTCTGTACGAGGCATTGAGGCTGTGGTATCCGGATTTTTACCCTCGCCTGCTCGCAGTGTAGTGAAGCTATCTCTGTCCCAGACTGGATTTTTCACACTCGGCGATTTGTTGAAACGCAAAGGCTATGACACGGGTTTTATCTATGGCGGAGAAGCCCACTTTGACAACATGCGCAGTTTTTTTACGGGCAATGGCTTTGACCATATTGTAGATCAACAGGATTACACCGACCCCGTTTTTACAGGAAGCTGGGGTGTCAGTGATGAAGACCTGTTCGCAAAAGCCCATGAAGATATTCAGAAGCTGCACGCTGCTGGAAAACCCTTTTTCCGTTTGGTTTTTTCGTCGTCTAATCACACGCCGTTTGAATATCCTGACAACAGAGTTGAACGCTACGACGATGAGAAAAACACCGTCAACAACGCTGTTAAATATGCGGATCATGCCTTAGGTAACTTCATAGACACCGCAAGGAATAGCGACTACTGGAAGGATACCCTATTCCTGATTGTGGCGGATCACGACGCCAGGGTTTGGGGTGATGAGTTGGTTCCCATCAAGAATTTCCAGATTCCGGGGCTGATCCTCGGAGCGGATGTTGAGGGTCGACATATTGACACGCTAACAAGCCAGATTGATCTTGCCCCAACGCTGCTTTCAATCATGGGGATTGCCAGCGAGCATCCCATGATAGGCCGTGACCTGGTCAGGTTTCCGGACAAACCTGGCAGGGCAATCATGCAGTTCAACGATTACTACGCTTGGATGGACAACGAGTTCAACGTAACTGTGTTGCGTCCCGACCAAGAGCCGTTGGCAGGAATTTATTCACCGGAAGCAGGTAGCACTGAATACCTGACAGATGCGCCGAAAGAAATGGCCATAAGGAAAGCTCTGGCACATGCCCTTCTCCCTCTGAAACTTTATCAGGGACAGGCTTACGGCCTACCTGATTAATAGGACGACACAAGGTTGTGGACGTGAATCAGAAACTCCGTACCTTCGCTGTCTGATTTTGGAATTTCCAGTTCCCAGCCCAGCCGTTCACAAACCAAACGGACAATCAGCAATCCAAAGGTGGTGTTGCTGAATTCTCCGGCGGTAGATGTAATGGCGCTGGGCGTTCCGGCCGCGCTCAAGTGCTCGGTGACTGTACTTGGCAAACCGGATCCGAAATCTCGCACCGAGATTTTATTCCCTGCCATTCGAACTTCAACTTCCGCATGGGTGTGGCGTAGGGCATTCTGCACCAGGTTGCGCAGTAACATACGTACCAGTGCAGGATGGGTTGTGACTCTCAGCACCGGGCTCTCGCTGTAGACCCTGATCCGGCCTGCGTGATCCGGATGCCCATGCTCCAGGTCGTCAACAGTATTTTGGACGATATCTTGCAGGATAATGGTTCTTGCATCCCCCTCGGAGGCCTCGCTTCGGGCAAGTTCAAGCAGAACTTCTGTATCGTCGCGCATGGTTTGCATAGCCCGGCGGATACGCGCAAGGGTTTTCTGGTCGGCCGCAGAAAGACTTTGCCGTTGTTCTAAAACATTCAGTGCGCCACTCATGACCGCTAAAGGTGTGCGAAGCTCGTGGCTGGCAAGTTTCACAAACGATTTCTCCCGCTCAATATGCTGCTCAAGCTCGGAAAGGAAGCGGTTAAATGCTTCGGCGATGTCACAAAACTCCTGATCACGATAATCCGTCGTGATTTTCGGCATCGACGCAGCGGGAGCCGTATTCAAAACCTCCCGAGTCAGCTTTTTGAAGGGGCGCACCAGATACCGAGCCCCTGTGCGAGCAACAAAAAAACCAACAAGGAGCATGAAACCAGTCACACCAACCAGAGCAAACTGAACCAGAGACTCACGATTTTCCATGATAGTGATGTCCTGGGCCAGGAAGAGCTTGCCTTCCGGTTGCTCCAACTGCTCGCCGACTATCAGCAGCGTTGTTGGCCCCATTTCGATTTCCTCGGAAAACGGTAGAGAGCGACTCCGGAAATATTCCGGCAGCACAAGCTCCGCCTCGCCTTCAGAAAGGAAAACGGCTTCCAGCTGAGCCGTTTTTATGGGCTGAAAAGTCCCGCTCTGAAGTTGCTTGGTGAAATACTCGGCATCGGCTTTCAGTTCAAGACCCAGAATTGTGTCCTCAACGTCATTAACGAACAGCTCGACAATAAACATCGAGGTGGCTGTTGTGGCGGCAATCAAGAAAAACAGGGTTCGGGCCAGGCGCGTGGTCAAAGATGACTTCATGGTGTGTCTGTATTCTCTTTCTCAGGAACTTCCAGGCGGTACCCCCGCCCATGGATGGTCTTTACGAGCCCACTTCCCAGGCCTGCCTGCAGAGATTTCCGAAGTGTATAAATGTGAGTCCGGAGACTGTTGCCTTCGGTTTCTCCATGGCGGGCTCCCCACAACACATCACTCAACGCCTCATGACTGAGAAAACTCGGGTACGCTCGAACGAGTAATTCAAAAAGCCGCGCTGGTGTGCCAGACAACACTGTTTTCGATCCACGCAACTCCACCTCCAGCGTACCCGGATCGAACCGAATATCACCAGCTGCCAAGACCGGTCGCTGCGGCGAGTAGCGCCTATGCAGAGCTTCAATCCGCAGCTGTAACTCGCGTAGCTCAAACGGCTTCACGAGGTAATCATCGGCACCGCAGTCAAACCCTTTCTCTTTATCGTTCAAGGCACTCAGTGCCGTCATTAGAATAATCGGGGTCTGGCATTGCAGGTCCTGGCGAATGCGCCGACAAATATCATACCCATTGACGCCGGGCAGCATCAGGTCGAGTACCACAACGTCATAGCTTTGCGTGCTCAACAGATGCAGAGCGGTTAAACCATCGGCGGCGAAATCCAGTATGTAGCGATCTTCGCCCAGGAACTCGAACAGGTTTTCCGCAAGATCCACCTGGTCTTCGACAATCAATAGCCTGAGCGGTGGTTGGTTAAGTGTCATTCGAGCGAGCTCCATTGGCGTTAGACACCGGCTGCTGATCCGTTAGCAGTCCCTCAATGACCAACAGTTGGTGGCGTCTATTTTCCATAATCTTTCGAGCCGAATTGGATAATTTGGCCACTTTGTCGTCTGACCAGGTTCGAGGAACCGCGACATACAAACGTTGAAACGTGTTATGTCCCTGCAAGTTGTTCAAACCGTTTTTGGTCACTTCGACAGCGGTTCCGTCTGAGTAGAACCTGGCTGAAAATGGCAGAGTATCCAGATAAATCAACGGGCTGTCATCGGCGTTCCTGACCTGCTGATAATAGCTTACCAGTTCTTTCTCTGTTTTCAGTGGCGTCCAGCCTACTGCAGCCAGCACAACGAATACCGTCAGTAAAACAGGAACCAGCGCCACCCCCCCAGTCCTCATCCGGGACAACCAGAGAGACTCGCATTCCGACGCCCAACGGCCGATTAAAATGGCGGTGAACGGCAACGAGGGCAATATATACGTCCAGAGAGTATTGCCTGCGAGCGTAAAAAATAGCATTGGTGCCAACGCGCTTGCCAGCAAAAAGCTTACGCCGGGATTCGATATTGTCTTGCTTACGATTCCGTTTCTTTTGCCTCTAAACCACGCCAGTACCAGGCTCACCAGCGCAACGATGCCCCAGGGGAACGAGGCCCACAACCAGAACACCCAGATCATGCCTTTGGGCTGTGTGTGGGCGCTTCCATATAGGTCGCCTGCCCATCCAGGGTCCAGAAAGCGGCGAATATGCTCGCCCACAATAAAATAATCCAGAAACCCGGGAGTCTTGAGTTCAGCCAGTATATACCAAGGGCAGACCAGCAGGGCCGTCATCAGGGTGCCTCGCCACCAGGGCAGCCGGCGCAGGTTGCTGATCGCTTCCCTCCATGAAAGCAGCAACCACAGCATGATGGGAATTCCGATTAGAACCAAAGCCAACGGGCCCTTGGAAAGCAGCCCAATGACCAACCCTAAAAAGAAGAGCCATCGCCAAGCACCGCGCTCCCCCGACATCACCAAACAAAAGCTGATTAGAGTAAGAGTGGTGCCCAGCGCCAGGAAAGCGTCGGTCATCACGGCGCCAGCGCTGATGTAAGTTAAGGCCATGGTTGCAAAAACCAGACAACTCCATTGGGCGACCTGAACAGTCCAGAGTTGCTTGGCAAGACGCCAGACCAGCCATACCATAGCGAGCGTTGCCAGCCACGACGGAAAGCGCAGCGAAAATTCCGAGACACCAAACACTTTGATTGCCGCCGCCTGCGCCCAGAACGACAAGGGCGGCTTGCCCCAGAAAGGTACACCGGGCTCAAACCAGGGCGTAATCCAATCGCCGGTTTCGGCCATTAACCGAGCGATTTCGGCGTAGCGAGGCTCGGTGGTGTCGGCAAAGGGGAAAAAAGCCATACCGATAAAACGGCTAACTAACACTGCAGCCAGTATTAGCAGCCACACATTAAACCGCTTTGACATGACGCGTCCCTGTCGTTTTGCGGCTGGCCTTCTGACGCATCCCCTCCCGGTTTTCGATCACTTCCTCTGTCAGGTACACCGGTCGACGCTTTGATTCTATGTAGGTCTTGCCGACGTATTCCCCCACAATGCCCACGCTCATCAACTGAATGCCACCCAAAAAACTAATGATGGCCACAAGCGACGGGTAACCGCTGGTGGCATCGCCCAGCATGAGTGCCTTTACCACAATCCACACTCCGAATACCGCACCCATACTGGCGGCAATAAGCCCGATAACCGTTGCCCAGCGCAGCGGAGATACAGAAAATGACGTTAGCCCCTCCAGTGCCAAACCGACCAGCCCCGGGTAGTCCCATTTAGTCTCACCTGCCGCCCGCGGCTCACGATCGTACTGAATGACCTGAGTGGGCATGCCAATCCAGGCAAACAGGCCCTTCATATAGCGGTTGCGTTCCTTCAACACCAGTAAAGCGTTAACGGCTTTTCGACTCATCAGCCGAAAGTCTCCGGTATCTACCGGGATGTTCGTTCGACTGGTTCGGTTCAACAACCGGTAAAACAGGTGCGCGCTCCAGCGTTTGAACGCAGTTTCGCCTACCCGTGAGCGACGCTGCATCAGGACAACATCAGCACCCGACTGCCAGCATTCGACCATGGCCGGAATTTGCTCAGGCGGATCTTGCAGGTCTGCATCCAACACGATCACCGCATCGCCCCTGGCGTGCTCCAACCCTGCGGTCATTGCAGCCTCCTTACCGAAATTGCGACTCAATTTGATAAGCCGAATGCTGGGCGTTCGGTCGATCACTCCACGGATGTACTGGGCGCTACCATCGTCACTGCCATCGTCAATCAGCACGATTTCCCAGTGCAGATCCAACTTGGCAAGCACCGGCAGAACCCGCTCAAAAAACAGCGGCAGCATCGGGCGTTCGTTGTACAGCGGCACCACCAGTGATAGCAGCGATTTATTATGCGAACCATCGAACGGTACGGAGGGGAATTCAACGCGTTTGTTCATGGAAAACCAGCCTCTGGTAGACAATGTAATTCAGTGCAGCAACAAGCCCTGTGGCCACGATTTGTGACAACGAGACAGGCAGCGCCAGAACATTATTGAACAGGAAGAAAAAGAAGAGATTGCATAGCCAAGCGACCATGCAGGAGCCGATGTAGCGCCACAACGTAATTATGTGAGGGCCGGCATTGCGAAAGGCTAAACGCCGCTGGAGGCCATAGTTTAATACCGCTCCGGAAACGCTTCCGCTTGCGGTAGCCAATGTTGGCTCAAGCCCGGCGCTGACCAGTGCAGCCATCACAAGCCAGTGGAACAGCGTAGCAAGGCCTCCGGCCGCTACAAATCCCTGTAATTGGCGAGGAAAGACTGTGTTCATGAGAAAACCCACCACATTGACGGCTGAAACAGTCGCCGTAAGTTTGAGTAGGTATAGTGACCCAACTTACATCATGGCTTTGTGGAGGTTTTATCAGGAAAATGTCAAAACCTGGCGGATTGGGGTTTATCTCATAAGTATTTTCGACAGCCCCCTACTTCATCAGTCTACGAAACCCGCCCGAAATCAGCACATTCAACTCGTTAAAGATTTGGGGAGTGGCCAGTCCCCCGGGGGTGGCCAGATAGATCGGGCTCCACTCCGGGTCAAATTTTTCTTTAAACGCCCTGAGCCCTTCGAAGTTGTAAAAATGTTCGCCGTGCTCATAAACAAAACCTCCGATACGGTTCCAGATCGGCGCCAACTGGCGGTTCTCTATGCCCGAAAAAGGCGCAGCACCCAACGAGAACCAGTGATAGCCTTGGGCTGCGCTCCATAGCATGAGTTCCGCAAGCAGCGCATCCACCGCGAACCCGGGCCCGCCCGGGCGGTGCCGCATCAGGTCAAAGGACAGTTCGTTCAAATGAGCGCCTTTAAAGATGTTGGCGAAAGCGACAATCTCACCCGAATTACTGCGCATGACGGCCACATCAAAATTGGAGATATAACCTTCTTCAAAGGCTCCAAGAGCAAACCCCTTCTCCTCCCCTTGCTTGCTTTCAAGCCACGCATTTGAGATGGATCGCAAGTCCGCCATCAATGAAGAGAGCATGGCCGCAGGAACAACTTCAAACACAAAACCGTCCCGGGCTGCACGGTTACGTGCCTGACGCAGGTTTTTCCGGCTCGGACCTTCAAGCGTGAAGGTGCGCAGGTCGACCCGCGCCAGCTCGCCGATCTTTAGGATCGACAGGCCAAGATCGAGAAAAACCGGAATATACCTCAGCGATATAGCGTAGAAGGCGCATCGTTTTCCCTGTCGGTCGGCCATTTCGCGAAGCTGCCAGACAAGTTTCTTTGCCATTTTCGCATCACCTATTGGATCGCCCTTCGCGATCAGCGACCGGCCAGTATCGGCATAAGCGATAAACGCACTCTCGTCGTCAGAAACAAGAAATGCCTTGTCCCCCATCAACGCGATGTTCGCCTCGGTGTCTTCGCTTGCTGTGACAAGCCTGCGCACTACGTTGGGAATCGGCTCCAGGCGCTTGCGGCTGGCCTTACCCGTTATCAGGGAATTGAGCGCGATCACAGCCAGGGTAACCGCCCCGGCAAGACTTGCCCGCAGGAAGCGCGAAGCGTCCCCGTGCCATGTAAAATCCCACCAGAGCGCGTTACGATAAGATAGATGAGATTGGGCAAAAAGCCCTATCCAGAATGCCGCCGCCAGAAGGGCCAATGTGCTGATGATCCAGGTCTCGTTTAGCCGGAACACGGATACGCTGTCAGCACGATAAAATGCGGGGCGGAAAAGCCCCAATACGGCCAGCGTAGCAAGCATCGACAAAGATTCCTCCCAATCCAGTCCTTTCAGCAGCGATGCAAGCAATCCCAGAACAATCAGCCCCATCGCCACCACCCAGGCGCGGTAAAGCTTGCGATAGAGACCCCGTGCCACGACGATCAAAAAAAGTCCGGTGATGCTGCCCACCAGATGCGACACTTCGATAAAAGAAAGGGGCAAGAGTTCGCGCAACACACCCAAGCGCGACTGTTCGGCAGGCAGACTGCCCGATACCAGAAGCAGCACCCCGGCAAGCAGTGCGATTCCCGCTGCAACTGGCGGAACCAGTGGCTGGAATGCGCGCCAGATGGTTTTCGCCCCGCCGGTAAGTTCTCGCCGCCGCGCCATGCCTGCTATCAGGCTTAGGCCCAAAACTGCGGCGATGAAGGGGACGATCGTGTAGATCACGCGATAAAGCAAAAGTGCTGCCAGAACGTCCGAGCGCCCCGAGACGCCCAATCCTGAGATGATTGTTGCCTCAAACACACCCAGCCCGCCCGGGGAGTGGCTGAGGATGCCTAAAGCGACCGCGCCAAAATAGATCGTAATGAAATACGGCAGATTCTGAATTGCATCGGCGGGCATCAGAACGTAAAGCACCAGGGCAGCACTAATGAGATCGAGCAGCCCTGCGCCGGTTAGTACAGCGCCAAGTTTTGCGCCTGGCAAGGGGATGCTGAAACCTCCCGCTTTCAACTGTCGCCTGCCGGTTGCCAGCCAGAAAAGATAGGCAACCAGCCCTCCCAGAATCACGAGACCGGTTCCCGTTTCAACCGCTGGAGGTATTGGCAACACCGCGCTCAAACCCGATGGGTGGAATATCAGCAGACTGCCAAATACCAGCGCCAGGCCAGAACAAAAGCCACTCCAGGATATCGCGATGATTCCTGAGACCGATGCCAGATCGAGACCGAACGACGAATAGACACGGTAACGGGCGGCCGTGCCTGTCAGATACGAGACGCCTAACAATCCGGATATTGCGTAGCCCGCCGCTCCAGCCAGTGCGGCAATGCGGAAAGGCACTTTTGATGGTGCGACCAAGTTGACGGCAAGGGCATCATAAAATGAGATGCCGACAAAACTGATTGCCGTAAAACCGAGCGCTTCGAGCAATGAAACTGATGAAGCCGCGAGCAGGTCGGCTTTCACGTCGACCCATTTCACATGGGCCGCCAAACTGTGCAGGGCGAAAATTGCAATCACCACAATGACAATGGGAACTGCAATCCTGACGGCTGGGTGTTTAATGATCCGCAGCCACCTACCATGAGGCAGCGTGCTTTCAGCGAATGCCATCAGAGCTATCTTCTAACAATTCAATCTGTATCTGCTGTAACTCGACAAGCTTCTGCCATTGGTGGGCGAGCTGGTGATCAATTTTTTCGTGCAGCTGGCGGATTTCCAGCTCAGCCTTCAGGTTCACGCGATAATCGTTTTCAGCTCGCAGCCGATCCTTGGTTCCCTGCCTGCCCTGGCTCATCATGATCACAGGAGCCTGCATCGCTGCAAGGCATGACAATACAAGATTCAGCAGGATGAACGGATAAGGGTCGAAAGGCTTGGCGCTGAGCCCCACGACATTGAGCGTGATCCACGCAATCAAAACAACGGCAAAAGACAGGATGAATGTCCAGCTGCCACCAAATTTGGCAACCTTGTCGGCGGTACGCTCGCCGAACGTGGACCTCTTTTCAATCTCGTCCAAAGGGTTGCGAGATACAAGCTGTCCGGATTCAATGCTTTCGATGACCTGTCGATCGAGCTCGTTCAACTCACCGCGCTCATCTTCGAGTAGTTGCTCGACATATTGGCGTCGAAACCGGACAAGGTCGCGCTTGCAGATTTGCTTTCCTTCGGCCCAGCCCGGTGCGGAACTGGAGATCAGGTCTGATACCCCCGGTCGGACTGAAATCCAGGGGCGTAGCTTTGATTTGGGAAAAGCCTGCCCGCATATATGGCAGACATACAGTTGCTCGGTATTCGGTGGTACAGGCTTGGCTGTCATGTTCGAGGCCTTCTCTCGCGGCTCATGTCAACATAATGAGTGAAAGACAGGTTTACAGGAAGCTCAAATCCTGAAGCCTGAGAAGCCCAGTTCTCATTATGCAACTACACCAAATATTTGACCTACTCCGGCCGTAAGTGCCATTGCGAGTGCACCCCAAAATGTAACTCTGATTGCGCCGATTGCCATGGAAGCCCCACCTGCTCTCGCAGCAATCCCGCCTAGAAGCGCAAGAAAAACCAGTGAGGATCCTGCAACAACAAAAATTAGCTGGTTGCCCGGTACAACCCACGCCGCAGCCAACGGAAGTGCGGCACCAATGGTAAAAGTGCCTGCCGATGAGAAGGCCGCTTGAACGGGCTGGGCGCTAACAGTTTCCGAGATGCCTATTTCATCCCTGGCGTGTGCACCAAGAGCATCGTGAGCCATTAACTGCTCAGCGACTTGCTTCGCGAGAGCTGACTCAAGCCCTCTGCTTTCGTATATTAAAGCGAGCTCCTCTTTTTCAAACTCAAAATCTTGTTCCAATGATTTTTTTTCAATAGCCAGGTCTGCCTTTTCAGTATCGAACTGCGAGCTAACGGACACGTACTCCCCTGCAGCCATAGACATAGCGCCTGCTACCAAACCAGCAAGTCCCGCCAGAAGAATGCCTTGATAAGTACTGCTAGCAGCAGCAACACCAATAATGAGACTTGCTGTAGAAACAATTCCGTCGTTTGCACCCAGTACTGCCGCCCGTAACCAACCTACTCGATGTGATCGATGGATTTCACTATGGCTCATACGCTTCCCCAATCATCTTGCCGAAAAGGACATAATTATCTTCCAAGCTTCACCCCGCGACATCAAGATCCGTGGCCGCTACCGATTGCTTAATCCTGGGCCGAAAAAGAAATCTGTTTCAGCGAAACTCAAAACTTTCCTGGTGAAAGCGTAATGAAATGGACTGCTGCTTCAGTCCGCTTTTCAGGGCTTTTGCCAAGCCTTGCGGCCCACAAAACCAGATATCCACTTTGTGGGCATGAATCTGCAGTTGATTCGAAGTCAATCGCTGCCCCTGCAGGCTGTCGTAGACGTGCAATGATATGCCTGAAAGGTGCTCCGCCAGTTGTTGCAGGCGAGTCAGCATTGGATCATCTACGGCTCCGGCGGTGCAGTAATGCAGTGTGACCGCGGGATGTTTTTGTTCGAAATTGATCAGGCGGTTTTCCAGCGCCGCCAGAAACGGTGTGATACCAATGCCGCCCGCTACCCAGATTTGCTGGGCGTTTTTTCTGCCGCTGTCGGGATCAAAGCGACCATAAGGGCCCTCCAGCGTAACGGCCTGGCCACTACGTAGCTTACGGGGGATCTTGCGGGTGTAGTCTCCCAGTGCCTTGATGTGAAAACTGAGCTGCCCGCTGTCGTTGTCAGCACCGGCCAGGCTGAAAGGATGCGCCCCTTCGATTCGGTCGAAGGTCACCAGGGCGAATTGTCCGGCTTGGTGACCTGGCCACCGCTTGCCCATGTCACAGACGACTTCCGTGATGTTGGCTGATGTCTGCCTGACGGCCTGAACCAACCCTTTGTAGCGGCGGCTGCTTCCGATTTGCCCGGTCAGCGATTGCAGGCTTGCGACAGCACCACCCACTATCAACAGCACCATCAGCCAACCCGTCGGTTGTTGCCACCATTTCAGCGGCGCCAGCAACACAGCATGGGCGGCCAGTGCCAGATAAATCAGTGGCATCACCCGGTGCAGATAACGCCAGTAGCCGTAAGGCACCCATCGCAGAAGGGTAATAACAACGAGAAACGCCAGTAAATACAGGCCAGGCTCGCCCAGATCTTCAGCGCCATCCTGAAGGCTGTCCAGCAGGCCCGAAAAGTCAGCTTCCTTCAAGCTCTGATCCGAGCCAAGCAGCGCTTCGAGGCCATCATCCGCCATTTCGATCAGCCAGTGTGTCAGCGCAAAAGTAACGGCCAGAATGCCGGTCCATTTATGCAGTTGATACATGCTGTCCAGACCACCCAACGGGGGTTCCAGCCATCCAGGCCGAGCAGCCAGCACCATGGTGATGGACATAAAATTGATGGCAAGGTAGCCACTGAGTGTCAGTAACTGCTCATAGCTCAGCCCCGGGGTCCAGAAGCTGAGCTGAACCGTCAAAAGCAGTAAAAGGGCGACACTGGTACGTAAGTTAGGCACGAACAAACTCCGGTTGGGTTTGTTTGAATTCTGCAGGGTTAACCTGACACCAGCCTTAAACGTCCGTGTGGCCCACGACAATATTCACTTCTGCTTCGAAACCGTCACTTTGGTCTGAAGCTGGTGATCGGAGCTTCAGACCAGTACCCGCGCCGCTTGCGATGGCTTCCACAATCGCAAGCCCGATACCAGAGCCCAGTGTTTTGGTATCGGAGCGTACAAAGCGGTTTCGCAACAAAGCGAGTTTCTCTGGCGGCACAACCTCACCTGCATTGGCCACTCGCAGGGTGCCCTCACCTGTCAGGCTGATATTTACTGGCCGGTCGGCAGCGCCATGCCTGAGAGCATTCTCCATCAGGTTTCTTACCAGGATGGCAAAGGCATCGGGATCGAGTAATGACATTACGCTATCGTCAGGCAAATTTAGCACGAGGCGACCGGGCGCCTCACGTTCGTAATCGTTAGCGATCATTTGCAGTATGGGTACAAGGTCGTTGTCGTTTTCTGACAGCGCGCTGCCACCTTCTGCCTTTGCCAGTTCGAGCAGCTTCTGCGACAGTCTCGACAAAGTACGAAGCGATTCTTCAATTTCGCCGGTGCGTGATTTAATTTGGACATCCTGCGTTTCGGCATTTAACCGTTGGAGTTTAGCTAGCGCCGTTGCTAGCGGGGTTCGCAATTCATGAGCGCTGTTAGCGGTAAAGCTTCGCTCTGCTTCAAGTGCTCTGCGCAAACGCTCCAATAAGCGGTTGACCGAGACCATGATGGGTTCAAACTCTTTTGGCAGACGGTCGACTGCTACGGGAGAAAGGTCACTACCACCACGGGCTTCTATCGATTGCTGCAACAGAACAACCTGACGAAGTGACCGTTTTATCACCCACCAGACACCAAACCAACTGATTGGAATCAGAAATAGTAGTGGGATGAGTAATGTGAGAGTTGCCTCCAGCACCGCTGCGCGTCTGTGAGCCAGGGGTTCCGCAATTTCGATGTAGATGGTATCGCTGACAGCCGCTTCACCGTAGAACCGGTGCGTGGACGTTTCAAAAAAACCTTCCTGCGGCAGGGCGCCAAAAATATCAGGATCGACATCGTGGGATTGCAGCAGAAGCTTACCGGACGGGTTGCGAACCAGGTAAGTAAGGTACTCGTTATGATCTTTCAACACGGGTGCCCGGTGATGGCCCGTATCATTTTCCCGGTTCAGGATATCGGTAACCGCTAATGGCAGGATACGCTGCGCTGTTTCCTCCAGTGCGCTATCAAACACTTCGTTCATCTCGTGCCGGGCCACCAGGCCTGAGGCAATGACGCCCAACAGCCAGAGCAAGGTCACGCCGATGGTGAGCCAGGTACCAAGGGTTTTCTGTAAGCTGGTTTTAGTGGTCATAAGAGTTTAACCGGTAACCCATACTTCGAACCGTCACTATGGCATCGCGCCCCAGTTTTTTGCGCAAACGGCTGATGTAGACCTCTATGGTATTGCTCTCGATTTCCGCCCCAAATTCGTACAGCCGGTCTTCAAGCTGGGCCCGCGATAGCAGTATTCCGGGGCGCTGTAGAAACCCCTCAAACAGCGCCCATTCCCGTGCGGTGAGCTCTACCGGCTGGCCGTTGCGGCTGAGGCGGTGGTCGCCAAGATCCACTTCAAGATCTCCGATACGCACCAAAGGGTTCGGATTACCACGATAGCGTCGTGCCACGGCGGCCACCCGCGCAGACAGCTCTGATAAATCAAACGGCTTCACCAGATAATCGTCGGCACCTGCATTCAGTCCTGCGATGCGGTCTGACACCTGATCTTTGGCAGTCAGAATGATAATGGGGGTTGCATCACCGGTTGCTCGCAGCTTTTTCAAAAAATCAAACCCATGGCCATCCGGCAGCATCAAGTCGAGCAAAATCAGATTATAAGTGGTGGTTTTTACGCTCGTCTCAGCGAAACAGAGGCTCTGCACCCAATCCACGGCATGACCATCCTCGCTGATCTGATCCCGCACTGCCTCACCCAGTCCGGTTGTATCTTCAACCAACAGTACCCGCATGTTTCACCTTTTGCATGGTCACGATCAGAAGATACTACAGCCGTCACCTGACAGCAGCCTGAACCGCTCAAATGCCCGCTGGCAATCCTGTTATGTGGTCGCCCGTTCAGGCCACTGTCAGGTAACGGCCTTAGGGTTGATTAAACCGATTCAACGGGAGACATGCCATGAATATCAAACCCATTGTGATCAGCCTTTCATTGGTGCTGATGAGCGGTAGCGCCCTGGCTGACGATGACTGCGATGACCCGGTTGCGCAATGGCAGCCACGCGAAAACCTCCGGAAACAGTTGGAAGCCGAAGGCTGGACAGTGTTCCGCATCAAGGTGGACGACGGTTGTTACGAGGTCAAAGGACGGGACCCGAATGGTCGTCGCGTGGAAGCCGAGTACTCTCCGGCGACCTTTGAACTGAAGGAAATGGAGCGGGAGGACGACGATGACGATGATGACCATCGTGACAAGCCCAAGCGCTACAGCGAACCGACCAATGAAGACCGGGTTCCGCGCAAGGGCATTGTTAAAGGCCGCCCCAGCGTAACGGTTGAGTAATTAAAGGAGATTACATGATGAAAAAGATTCTGTTTGCTCTGGGACTTGCAACTGTAATGGCTTTGCCGGCTTATGCGCAGGCCCGGCAAGTCACCTTTACCACGCAGCTGAAAAACTATGGCGGTGACGGGGCTTACCTGGCGATCTACCTCACCGATGCCGATGGCCAGTACCAAGGGACTCTTTGGATTTCTGGTGAGAAGAGTAAATATTACAAGCACCTGCGTGACTGGGCACGAGGCAGTGGTTTGAATCAGGCTGAATACGACGGCCTGACCGGTGCCAGTGTGACCAGTGGCCGTGCCTTGAAAGTGACCCTGGAACTTGAGGACGCGTTGATCGATTCCGGTTACCAGGTTCGTGTTGACACCTCTGTTGAGGATATGCGCGACAACCGTTCGGATGTGGTAGTGCCTCTGACCACTGAAGGCTCCGGAAAAACGGTTTCTGGCCGCGGCTATGTCCAATCCTTTGTCTATGGCCTCAAGTAAACGACGGGAGACACATTAATGTTGCGCAAGCTCCATGGTTTACCCGGATTGGTCGCCGCGTTGTTGTTGATGGTGCTGGCGACCTCCGGGGTTGTTTTGTCAGTAGTGCCGACACTTGAGAGATCGGCCGCGACGGTTCCCGTTGCCGGCGAGCTGAGCGTTGCCGATCTGGCAGAGCGCGTAGTGGCGAATTATCCGGGTACCGAACAGATCGCACGCTCGCTATCAGGCGAAGTCGTCGTTTATTACACCCGTGATGGCCATCCAGGTGCCGATCTGGTTAACCCCCTGACAGGTCAAGGCATTGCCCCCTATCAGCCATCAGCATTTTTGCGTTGGGTAAAGAACTTGCACCGGTCATTTCTTCTTGATGATGCCGGCCGAATGCTGGCAGGAGTCGTGGCAGCACTGATGGTATTGATCTGCCTGTCCGGAGCGTTTGTGTTGGCTCGACGCCTGGGTGGCTGGAATGCGATGTTAAGACCCATTGCTGGTTCTGGCAGCCCGCGGATTCACGCCGAACTGGCAAGATTTGCCGTAATTGGCTTGTTGTTGTCGGCACTGACCGGCAGCTATATGTCGGCGGTAAGGTTTGGTTTTTTACCGGACGGGGCGAGTACGGAGCTCTCTTTTCCTGCGGATGTCTCAGGAGGTACACCTGCACCGGCAGGTACTTTGAGTGCGCTAAAAGGCGTGGATATCAACGAGCTGCGAGAGCTGGTGTTCCCCTACCCGGATGACCCCACAGACGTCTATTCCCTGAGCACTACTCAGGGTTCCGGGTTCGTTGACCAGGCAACCGGAGAACTGCTGCAGTACCAGCCACACTCTGCAGGCAATCAGTTTCAACATTGGATGGTTCGCTTGCATACGGGCGAAGGCTTGTGGTGGTTAGGTCTGATTCTCGGGGTAGTCGCGCTGACCGTGCCGGTGCTGTCGTTTACCGGGCTACGAATCTGGTGGCAGAGGCGCGCATTCTGCATACGCCTGGGTGAAAGCGCCAGCATCGAAGCCGCTGATGCCGTTATTCTCGTGGGCTCGGAAGGCAATACCACCTGGGGTTTTGCCAAAGATCTTCAGGGAAAACTCAAGCAGGCCGACAAGAAAGTGCACTGTGCGCCGATGAATGATCTGGCGGAGCACTACCCGAAAGCCACGGTGCTGTTCATTCTGACATCAACCTATGGTGACGGTGACGCGCCCTCTTCCGCCAATCAGTTTATGACTCGCCTTGAACACTTTCAGGCGGATAACGGATTGGAGTTTGTGGTTCTCGGCTTTGGTGACCAACAGTTCCCGAAATTCTGCCAGTATGCGCTGGACGTGGATGCAGCTCTCAGCAGCAAAGGACTACAACAACTGCATCCCGCTACCAAAATTAATCGTGGTTCCGCACCGCAGTTTCGGGAATGGGGCGAGGTGATCAGCAAGCACATGGGTATTCCGCTGGTACTAACCCATAATCCCGCGCCTGCCGTCACGTCTGAGTTCGAGCTTGTTGAGCGTGTGGACTACGGCGTTGCTGTGAATGCGCCTACCAGCATATTGCGCTTCAAGCCGCTACAAAGTGACAGAAATCTGTGGCAGAGATTGTGCTTTCGAAACCGGCAACGCCTACCGGATTTTGAGGCTGGCGATCTGTTTGGGGTTGCGCCCCCTGGAGATCAGGCCACCCGGTTTTATTCGCTGGCGTCCTCGTCTTCGGATGATCAGCTGGAAATCTGTGTCCGAAAACAGACCCATGGCCTTTGTTCAGGGTATCTGCACAGCCTCGATCCGGGAGATCGGATTGCCGGGTTTATTCAGAAAAACCCCGGCTTTCGTCCCGCAGGAGGCGCTACGCCGATTATTCTCGTTGGCGCTGGTGCGGGAATCGGACCACTTGCCGGCTTCATCCGAAAGAATACGCAACGCAATCCCATGTACCTTTACTGGGGTGGTCGTAACCCCAAATCGGATTTTCTCTATCAGCCAGAGCTTGGCCGTTATCTGGATGACCAGCGGCTTACCGGGCTGAATACCGCGTTTTCAAGGTCGGCAGAAAGTGCCTATGTTCAGGATGCCATTGTTGCGGATGAGGCCGCGCTGCAACAACTGATTGAAATAGGCGCACAAATATTGGTGTGCGGCGGCCGGGATATGGCCGCCGGTGTACGGCAGGTATTTGACTCAATTTTGCAACCAATGCACCTGGATGTTGATGCATTGAGAACCGAGGGGCGCTACCTCGAGGATGTTTATTAACCATGGCGCGAAGGCATAGCTCAGGTATACGAGCGTCTCCTGCTGACGCTTGCTGGCAGAGGCAGATACATCATTTGAGATGATGTGCTGTATGCCTCATAACAATTTTTTTCGTTGCACCAAAAAGAGAGAATTTCAATCAAGCCAATGAGGCGACACTGTTTAACTTAACTCTCTGGAAAGGTGGAATATCACATGAACGCACTTACCAAGTTCTTTCTCGTTTTCTCCGTACTCGCTTTCTCCGCACTCGCACAAGCAGAAGGTGTGAGCCAGGAAGATATTGAGCGTGGAAACAACCCTGCGATGGAAATCGTCGACCTGGGAATCGGCAACTAAGTTGGCACTGGCAACATAGGGGCGGGCAAATAGCCCGCCCGTGTTTTCAAGCTTTACCCCCCCCCCCAAGAGAAAGTAATGAACCCGCTGTTAAAACCCGGTACACGGGACACGGGTGAAGTTCATTGCGAATCCGTAGCCTGGCGGCATGGAGAAGTGGCCATCATGTCATACCAGATGAGATAGAGACTAGTCGGATCCACTTCAAACGGGATATTCCCCATCCTTAGTCCGTTTACAAACCCGCATTCCTGACTTATCAGTTCGGGGATAGCAGCGATCAGGTTCGATTCCCTCAGCATTTTCGGAACAATTGAGAAATGATTCACCGTCGCGGTTATACGTCTGCTCTGCCCCTTCTGATCGAGATAGTTGTCCACGAAACCATGAGCATTTCCTGACATCGTCACAAGCAGGTGCTCCGCAAACTGCAATCGTGTTGAGTCAGCATGCCCACGGCCAGATCGACAAATCAGTTTGATCGCAATTCCCAGGCTGGTGATTGCCCGGTTTTATCTGGCTCCCAAGCGTTTACTGAACACCAGCCCACCCCATGCAAGGGTACGATTCCCCGTGCCGTTCTTGATTTCGGAACTCTGGGCTCGCAATACGTAACTGAGCGTTGCGCCGGCACCGAAGCTGTAGGTATAGCCTGCCCAGACTTCCGCCAATAGAACATTGAGATCGTTCGCACTCAGTTCATGATCGGAATGCCGGAATTGCCCCTGCAAATATGCGTTGTACGCACGAGCTTTCACAGACATCCCACCCCAGAAGTAACTCTCCCGACCGCCAACCGCCGATACTCCGGGAGCTCGCTCACCATAGGCCATTAACTCAGGGTTGAAGCGGTTATCAGGTGATGAAATCAGGCCACCCCGGAAAACCAATGCCGCGCCAAATTCGGTTAGGTACCCCACGGATCCAAAATAGGTCGTTTTTACCTGCTGGTTTGGCTCGTTGGAGCCCATGTAATGATGATAGGCAGCGGAATACCTGAAAGTGGGTTCGCCGCCATTTGAAATCTGGTGATCCCAACCCCGGGCCTGATCACTGCCAACCACTTTGTGGATCGAGTCCTGGCTGGACTTGAATACGTCCAGGCCCATCATCCCGACTGTCATGGACGTGGTCCAACCAGAACCCTCACCCAGGCCCTGGTAACTCTGACTGGAAGATAAGTAAACCAGGCTGCTGTATGGCCGGTCGGTTCTGTCAATAGTCGTCGCGCTGATTTCCTCTGGGGTAAAACCGTATACCCCAAACTCCAGCGCAGCACTTTCCCGGTTTCCGGATTCAGTATGAAAGCCAGACGATAACAGGTTGTCCAGGCCTTGACTGGCTCTGGATACCGGGTTGTTCATGAACTCCCTTGAGTTGGAAGAATAGGTAATCGCAACACCTGCGGTGTAATCCCGATCCGTCTGGGTCGGAGCGAAAAGATCGTTATCAGTAGAAAAAGCAAGCACCGAGTCTGAAGGCTCAGCTATTGCGGCCGAAGACGAAACAGCAATCGCCAGAGAAAACGCCAGTAAACGAAATTTCATAGCCAACTCCCAGAGAGTGTGTTGGTAAGTTGGCTAGTATTTTTCAAACTATTGGCATTCAGGACTAATTACGCGTAGGTATTCAAAACATCACTCAGGCTTATGAATAAGTGGTTTTACGTTCATTTTTCAGAAACTTTTTGATGTCGTGCTTCACGGAGTCGATAACACGAGGCACTTTGATTTTCGGATGTTCTAACTTAACGGTCTTTTTCATTGGAATCTTACTGGGACGGGCAGCATGGCCAGATCTTGCGTTTAGCCTCTCTAACCCAAAGTTCTCAATAACTCATCAAGCGGCGTTCATGCTGGCCGATGCCAAGGGGCGTCAAAACTGATTCGGGAAGTACAAGAGCTCGTAATGATTGAGCCCTCGCACTTTTATGACCTCTTAGTTGGAAAGCGCGCGCCGCCTCCAAAGATAAAACAATACCGGAATCACCAACAACGCCAAAATAACCGCACTGATCATCCCCCCTACCATGGGCGTTGCGATACGCGCCATCACCTCAGAACCTGTTCCGGTGCCAACCATAATCGGAACCAGGCCACCGATGATCGCGGCCGCAGTCATCATCACCGGGCGCACCCGCATACCAGCGCCGTGAAGTACTGCGTGGCGCAGTGTTTCTCGTCTCGGCGTCAGTCCTTTTTGCTCGCAGGTTTCAAGCATTGCCTGGTAGGACTGGTTAAGATACACCAGCATGATAACGCCGATCTCTACCGCGACACCGGCCAGAGCAATAAAGCCAACACCCACCGCAACGGAGAAGTTATAACCCAATAGATACATCAGCCAAATGGCTCCGATCATTGCGAATGGAAGCGTGCCCATAATGATGCCCACTTCCGTAAAGTTTCTGAAGTTCAGAAACAGCAGGATGATGATAATCGCCAATGTTAACGGCACCACGTAGGTCAGTTTTTCTTTAGCGCGGAGCATGTATTCGTATTGGCCCGACCAGGCGATGGAGTAGCCTGCGGGCAAGTCCAATTCTTCCTGCACAACCGCCATTGCCTGCTCCACGTATGTGCCCACGTCAACACCCTCTATATCCACAAAGGACCAACCGTTAAGACGAGCGTTCTCACTTTTGATCGCCGGCGGCCCATCTTCTATTCGGATATCGGCGACATCCGCCAGTGCAATCCTCTGGCCGGAGGCCGTCACTATGGGAAGCTGTTCCAGTTTCTCGGGCGAATCCCGGTAGTCTTCCGGATAGCGAAGGTTAATGGGGTAACGCTCAAGGCCCTCGATGGTTCTGGAGACATTGATCCCGCCAATCGCAGAGGCAACCACTTGCTGTACGTCCGCGATATTCAAGCCATAGCGCGCAGCGCGTTCACGATTAATGTCCACCTTAATGTATCGACCTCCCGCTACTCGCTCGGAGTAAACCGAAGCCGTGCCAGGCACGTCTGCCAGAATTTCCTCCAGGCGTTTTCCGACATCCTGAATGGTGGCAAGATCCGGGCCGGCGATTTTGATGCCTACGGGGGTTTTAATACCCGTTGCCAACATGTCGATGCGGGTGATGATTGGCATAACCCAGGCATTGGTGACACCAGGAAAGCGAATCAGTGTGTTGAGTTCCTGCTTGAGCTTGTCTGTGGTCATACCCTCGCGCCACTGATCTCGAGGCTTGAGCTGGATAAAAGTCTCAATCATGGTCAAAGGTGCCGGGTCGGTTGCCGTATCCGCGCGCCCTACTTTGCCGAACACAGTTTCCACTTCCGGTACCGTCGCAATCAGTTTGTCCGTCTGCTGAAGTAACTGACGGGCTTTGCCGATTGAGATTCCCGGATAGGTCGTGGGCATGTACATCAAGTCCCCTTCGTCCAGTGGGGGGATGAATTCACTACCAATTTTTGTTGCCGGCCATAGGCCTACAGCCAATACCAGTACTGCACCAAACACGGTCGACAGAGGAAACCTGAGCACCAGCTTCAACACCGGCATATAAGCACCGACGAGCAGGCGGTTGATGGGGTTCTTATGCTCGGGTAACACCTTACCCCGGATAAAGTAGCCCATCAGTACCGGAACCAGCGTCACCGCAAGCGCGGCACTGGCCGCCATAGCGTAGGTTTTAGTGAACGCCAGTGGCGCAAACATGCGCCCTTCTTGTGCCTCAAGCGCAAACACCGGCACAAAGCTGACGGTAATGATCAACAGCGAGAAAAACAGCGCCGGCCCGACCTCAGAGGCAGACCTGGCGACAACCTCCCATCGATTCTCCGGCGTGAGCGGCGTTCGCTCCATATGCTTGTGCATGTTCTCTATCATAACAATGGCCCCATCGATCATGGCGCCGATCGCAATGGCGATACCACCGAGAGACATAATATTGGCGTTGATGCCTTGCCAGTACATGACCGTAAACGCCGCCAGAATGCCCACAGGCAGGCTGATAATCGCCACCAACGAAGATCGGACGTGAAACAGAAAGACCATGCACACCAGGCCGACGACCAGAAACTCTTCCAGCAGTTTAAAAAAGAGATTGTCGACGGCTCGCTCAATCAGACCCGAGCGATCGTAAACGGTGACCACTTCAACGCCGTCGGGCAGGCTCGATTGCAATTCGCCCAGCTTGGCTTTAACACCATTGATGGTCTCCTGAGCGTTTTCACCGAAGCGCATCACCACGATGCCACCAACGGCCTCCCCTTCCCCGTTAAGCTCGGCAATACCGCGCCGCATCTGTGGCCCGACTTCTACACTGGCCACATCTTGGAGCAGTACCGGTGTGCCGTTCACATCGAGGCCGAGCGGAATCACCATCAAATCCTCTCGGGATTGGATGTAGCCGGAGGTACGAACCATGTATTCCGCCTCCGCCATTTCGATAACCGACGCCCCGACTTCCTGATTCCCCTGCTTGATCGCCGTCTGGATAAGAGACAACGGAATCCCCAGCGCTCGGAGCTTTTCCGGGCTGACCTTGACCTGATATTGCTTCACCATGCCGCCGAGCGCAGCAACCTCTGATACCCCAGGCACGGTTTGTAATTCGTACTTCAGAAACCAATCCTGAAGACTGCGCAACTGACTCAGGTCGTTCTGCCCTGTGCGATCAACCAGCGCATAGAGATAAACCCAGCCAACACCGGTAGCGTCCGGCCCCAACTGAGGCCGTGCGGAATCAGGCAGGTTGGGTGCCACTTGGGACAGATACTCCAGAACTCTGGAGCGAGCCCAATACATATCGGTATCTTCATCGAAAATCACGTAAACGTAGGAGTCCCCAAAAAACGAATAGCCTCGCACGGTTTCCGCACCGGGAACCGACAGCATGGCGGTCGTCAGGGGATAGGTAACCTGGTCTTCGACTACTTGTGGGGCTTGTCCCGGGAAGTTGGTTTTAATGATAACTTGCACATCAGACAGGTCTGGAAGCGCATCGACAGGGGTTTTACTGAGTGAGTACAGGCCCAGCCCTGTTATTAATAAACTTGCCAGCAGTACCAGAAAGCGGTTTCGAATGGACCAATAGATAATCGATTTAATCATCAGTTGGCTCCCTCATGGTTCATATTTCCGTGATCCATGTTTGCGTGATCCACCGAGTCAGAGCCCATGGTCGACATACGCAGAAAATCCGAGGTCTTGCTGGATTCAGAATCAATCAGGAACTGGGCAGAGGTAACCACCGTATCGCCTGGCATAACACCGCCAAGAATTTCGGCGTACTGCTCACCAACACGACCGACCTTCACCGTGACGGATTTGAACGCGCCCCCATCCAATGCCAGTACCAGTCGATCGCTCTGGCCGGTTCGAATAACCGATTCGCGAGGCACCAGAAGCTGTCGGTCTGTTCGGGCTCCCTGAATATTCAGCTCTGCAAACATGCCCGGCAACAAGGTGCCATCGGCGTTGTCAAAACGCATTCTTACCCGGGCCGTACGGGTCTTGGGATTAACCTCCGGATACACATAATCCACCTTCCCGGTCCATTGACGTCCCGGTAAATAGTCCAGCGTCATCACCACGCGATTATCGGATGCCACTGCGGACAACTGGCGTTCAAATACTTCCCCAATAACCCACACCTCATCCAGCGCAGCGATGGAGAGAACTCGATCCCCTGGCTTGATAAACATCCCTTCGCGAACATTAAGGTTGTCGATAACCCCAGAGGTGGGCGCATACACCGTTAAGGTACGCTGCAATTCCCGGGTTTTCGTGATCTGGCGAATCAAACTTGTCGGCACATTAAGCGCCGCCAAGCGCTCCTTGGCGGCATTGACCAAACGCTCATTGCCCCGGTTTAACGCCAGAATTAGCTCATCCTGAGCGTTGACCAGCGTGGGCGAATAGAGTGTGTAGAGTGGCTTGCCCTTCTGCACCGGTTCGCCCTCTGCCTTCACATAGAGCTTCTCAATCCACCCCTCAACCCGCGGATGGACATGAGCCATATCGTCTTCGCTGTATTGAACGTACCCCACCGTTGTGATGTCATTAGGCAGCCTGCCTTTGGTAACCGGCCCCGTCCTTACACCCAGGTTGTTAACCACACTCGGTGAAATACGAACCGTGCCCGGGGCGTCCTTAGCTGATCCGCTTTGTTCATAGACAGGGATCAGGTCCATCCCCATGGGCGATTTGCCCGGTTTATCACTTTTGAAATTGGGATCCATGGGCGCTACCCAATGCATCGGTTCTTTACTGACACTGCTTGTGGTCTCAACCATCGAAGCCATTGAAGCTTCAGGTGCAAGCCAATAGGTTGCGACTGCTCCGGCCACGCCACCTACTAATAAAAAGCCCAATGGGCGCATAACATTTGCCATGATTGTTAATCCTGGGAGTTTTTCAGTGAAAACGAGGGGGAGCCAGAGGTACCGGCAATGAGATAGCGATAGGTAGCCAGGTTTTTGGCGCGTTCAGCCGTCATCTGTATAAAATCGACTTGTGTGTTCAGCTCCGCGATGCGCGCCCGTACGGCTTCGGCAAAGTCGCCGTCATCGTTGTTGTAAGCTGAAAGTGCTGCATTGGCCTGCTCCGCCATCTGTGGAAGCAGCGTCTGCTGATAAAGCATGATGCGTTCATCGAGCCGGTTAATTCGGGCACCCGCGGCGCGACCTTCGGCTTTTATGCGCCGAACCTGCAGCATCCGGTCCGACTTCGCCGCTTCCACGCGCGCGATTGCCGCACTCACGGTGCGATCCTGGCGATTGCCGGTAAAAATAGGCAGATCGAACCCGATCCCGATTGAAAACAGATCCGCCCGATCCTGCCCGTTCGGAGCTTGATCCCGATACCCATACTGCGCGGATACCGTCCATTCCGGCTGGTAAGCCTGGCGAGCCAACTGAACATCGATAGAGCCAGCATCAATTAACTGGTCTGTCGCGCGAATTGAAGAGTGAGTGATTACGGAATTATCACTCACACCAAACGCTGTGCTCGGAAGCCTGACTAACAGATTCGGGGGAATACGCTCGCTTACCCGCAAGCGGAACGTGTCAGTACCCACCCACTCTCCCAACTCTTCCTGGGCGGTTTCCATCTGGGCATAAAGCGCCGTTAAGCGGTCATCAAGACGGGTCAACTCCAAAGACGCACGGATGATGTCCTGCTGCCGTGAACCGTTCATCGTTGAGGTGTACCCGGCTTCTGCAACGTCTGCCAACTGCTCAAACAGCCCCCGATTGCTTTCAATCAATCGAACACTCTCTTGAGCTTTCCAAAGCTCAAGCCACAGGTAAGTTACCGATCTAACCACCAGTTTCTGTCGGTTCTCCCGCTGAAACGACTGAGATTCCGCGAGCTCTTTCTTCTTGCCGCGGGCGAGAGACCGACTATCACCACGGGGAAATCGCTGGCTGATCCCAATCGTGGCTTGGGTCATGCCCTCTTGGCCGGTATCGAAGGTATCCGTGGGAAGGTTTGCGGCTCCCAACATGATTCGTGGGTCTGGTAAGGCGCCTGCCGCAACAGACTCGTCGAGTAGCGCGTTTTGCAAATGGATGCTTTGGGCTGACCAGGGGTCTCCTCGAATCGCAATATCAATGGCGTCTTCAAGGGCAAGCCTCGGTTCCGCAGAAACACCGAGACTCGTTAAAAGCAAGACACCTATTAGAGCTGGCTTATATATACGAAGAAGATCATTCAAATTGCATTCTCCACTGAACTTGATATGTAGCGAAGAATCATAGAATTGTTATCTGAACTCAGGCTGAAATTTTAACGCCTATTATGTGATTTTGATCTGGGTCAACTAATCTTAATTACTGATAAATATCAAAAAAATACATTACTTTTATTTTATAATTTATTTCAGGATCAGTTCAGGAAGGGATGTTTAAATCACCTCATCAACAAACCAACCAGCAGGTGAATTATGAAAAAGCCAATTATATTCTTAGCCGCAATCACTTTATCTTCCGGTGTTTTCGCCGGTAACATGCATGAAAGCAATAGTGACTCTTCGATGGGCAGTGACATGAGCTCAATGCACAGTAAAATGAAATCCATGCACAAAAACATGAACTCGATGCACAGCGGTATGGACGAAAAGATGACGCAATCAGGAATACTCAAAAATAAGGAGATGCAGCGACTTCATGAGGAAATGACGTTGTACGGGTTGTCTGAAGTTGGTATGGAAGCACGGCGTAATATGATGGGGCCAAAAGGTAAAGCCTATCATCTAGCGCTGGAGCAGGCGCAAAAAAACACCGCAGGATAACGCCTGCGGCTAAGTTAACTCGCAAAAGCTCAAGGTCCACTGGCACGGCTATTCCGCACGGATGACACCTTGAGTGGCGAGTAGTAAAGCACATAAACCTGAAACGAAACTGAATTACAGTAATATTATCGGTAATTCGGAGCAAGGAGTTCACCATGAAAAAATTTATTATCGCGGCAGCAATAACAACATTGTTTTCTACTATGGCATATGCTAATTCTGGTTTGGCGGATCGAATAAACGAGGCACGAAGCTATCCAAACAAAACAGCCGAAAACGTAGTAGATGCGCGAACGTTGAAGAGCCAGCATAAACAGAGACACATGAAAATGAGCAAAGCTGAGCTACAGAATCATCAAGAGCCATCTAAATAGAATCATTTATAGATTTATGCTCTAAAACATAATGAGCATAAGATATTTCTCAGCCACGCTCATGGAAGCGTGGCTAATTATTTTATCCTGAATATACTCTGAATGTGCCCTTCCCTATCGCCTCGAAACCAACCACCCAAGAAACATCGATCTTGTGGAATAGGCCAGCAACATAGGCAAGATTCAGAAAAACCATTGCACCTCCAACAGAGCCAAGGGCTCCAGCCTCCCAAATTCGCTGTCGTCGTCACCCCCGAACCATTGCGCCCCAGCGGTAAGATAAGTTTCCTGGGTCACCGGCAGTGTCCACGTTGATCGGGGATAGAGCACCCAACTGGCATCATCAGCATTGCGTATCACTACTATCCGATATTCCCAAAGTGGATTGATATTCTGCGATATGAGCGCACCAGTGTAGTGACGGCTTGTATCCATGGGTTTGCCGGCCGTCAAACGACTTAAATCAAGCGCTCGTGGCTGCAACGAATTCCCATTGTAATAGTATTCCAGGGCTAGGTTGACACCATTGCGCAGCGACCAGTTGAGATTGGCTACTGCTTGCCAGTAACCGCGCGCCTCTTCACGGTCGCTCCAGACTATTTCGGTACGCCATCCGGTACCAGCCACTGAACCGCTGCCGCTGATGCCCATTTTGGTCACATCAGCGAATTCACCTGCCATGACGCTGGCATCAATTCCGCCTATAAAGCGTTTAATCCGCAGCGCGCTGCTTGCCTCATTGGCATTGTGTTGTGGCGCGTAAACCGCACTGATGCGCCCAAGTGCACCCCAAGCTTTATCCCACAATAAGGCATCCACTCCAATCCGTTCATTCGGCTCCAGTTGCAGCGGGCTCACCGGGTTGAGGACGTCCATGGGATTCCAGATCAGCGCGGTGGCCCAGTTTATCTGCTGACGCCCCAACCTGAAGTCCCCCGCGGATGATCGCCATTGCAGCGTCCCTCGATAGAGCTGATGGCGAATTACAAGGTCGCCTGATTCGTGAAGCTTATCTTGTAGCGCCCAGTAACGAGGATCTCGAGCCTGTTTGAGAAGGGAAAACTCCGGTGACTCCAGAAAGCTGCCAGAAAGGAGCTCCAGGTCATAGGCCGCCTGAAAACTCCAGTTCTGGAGCTGGTACTGCGGTTTCAAACGTATCCGAGTGAGATTGGACACATAAGGATCGCCATTGATCAATGAATGCGAACCCGCGGCCAAGTTCTTGAGAGTCCAAGTAGTACCGAAACCGGTATCTGCCTGTACCCATGGAGCCAAGAAAACTGACGTAAAAATCAGTATCAGGCCTGCAGATCTAGCCATGGCGAATGGCCTCCACCGGGTCCAGCTGGGCCGCCCGGTGCGCAGGGTACAGAGCCACCAGGACCGAGCAGAGGAACAGTAACAAACTGGGCAACCAGACATGATCGAGAATAAGCACCGGATACACCTTGTCGGTGATGCCAGGAATGGTCTCGAAGGATCCAGCGATGGCAGAGAGGTCGATACCGTCGCGAGCCAGCCAGGCGACGATAACCACACCCAAAATCGCCCCACCCACCATACCCATCAGCGACAGGAACAAGGCCTCGAAAAGAATAGTGAGCACCAGTTGGCTGCCCTGGGTGCCCAAAGCCAGCATGACACCCAACTCCCGGGTTCGCTCCATAACCGACATCACCATGGTGTTCATGACACCGATGGCCACCACCACGAACACAACGCTCAGGATCAGGTAGAAATCAATCTGGCTCATTTCAATCATCTGCACCACCACCGGCAGCAGGGCTTCCCAATCCTGAGCCACGAGCGAGGTATCGGCAGCAAACTCACGATTGAGGCGTTCGGCCAGCGGAGCACTCTGGGTGCGGTCCTGCAGGCGTAGAACAATACGCGAGGCCTGATCCGGAGCGAAACCCACTAACTTGCGTGCCTGGACAATGCTCACAAACACATACTCGCTGTCGAATAGGTCACTGCCCGTGCGGTAGATACCACGAATTGGGTAGGCACCGGAAGCCAGGTCGCCGCCAGCCTGCAGAACGGTCACCACCAGTTTATCCTCCAGGTGGGCGTCCAGCTCGTCTGCCAGTTTACGACCAATGACGATGCCATCACCGTCGGCCTGCACGTACTGACCTTCCACCATGTAGCGGGTCAGATCGGTAACCTGCTGTTCCTGATTCGGTGCCACACCCACCAGCTCCATGGGCAGGCTCGTCTTGGGATTGGCCACCATGCCTTTGAGCACAATACGCGGGGCGGCGGCCTCCACCGTCTGGTGGCCGGCCAACGTCGTCAACTGCTGAGCCACATTATCGATACGCAGTTGGGGCGAAAGATCTGCGTCGTGGCCTTTTGCCATCACCTGAACGTGGCCGCTCAGTTGCTGGGTGGAGTTGCGGATCATCTGCTCGAAGAAGCCATCTGCAAAACCGTACAAAAACAGGTAGGCGGCCAGCCCAAAAGCTGTGGCCGAGGCGGTGATCAGCGAACGACGCGGGTTGCGGAAAACCGAGCGCAGGGCCATCTGAGCGAAGATCACGAACGTTCGGTTGGAGGTCACCTCGGTGTGGATACGACGCAACCGGTTGGTGGCGCTACGGTGGGCATCCATGGCCTCCAGAGGCGTCTGTCGGCTGGCGATCCAGGCCGGGATTAGCGCCGCCAGCAGGGCCACCACAATCACAACGGCGCCGATGATCAGCCAGCGATCAGGACTGGTGGTCGGATAGACGATACCACTCAGGCCGGGCATGGTATCCATGGCTTTGATGTAGGCGGTAAAATCCAGGCCATAGTTGGCAAAATAGGCGGTCACTACTAGCCCCAGGGCGAGACCCAGGGCGTAACCCACCAGGGCCAGCAATAAGGTTTCCAGCAACACCAGTTGCACGATGCGCGAGCCCGAGGTGCCCACGGCCATCATGACGCCAAATTCCCGCCCGCGCTCCATCACCGACATCAAAATGGTGTTGACGATACCGGCGGCCACCACCACGAACACCACGAAGATGACGACGTAGGTCACCGCATTGTGAAAATCCACCATCTGCACCAGGGAAGGCATCTGCTCGGGCCAGCCCAGAACTTCGACCTGTCGCGTTTGCAATTGCGATTGCATGCGAGCAATGACACTCTTCAACTGGTCGGGATCGTCTACCCGGGCAGCCACTTCCGTGACCCGCCCCCGGAACGCGTAGAGGGATTGAGCAGCCTCCAGGGGAACCTGAGCCACCCGGCTATCGATGCGTTTAACCCCGGTTTCGAACAGCCCCACCACGGTGAAACGGTCGGCACCGATGGAGCCGTCGGCGGCCTGCACCACCAGGGCCAATTCGTCGCCCAGGCCAGCTTCCAGGGCTCGGGCCGCGCCAGCACCGAGGACGATCTCGTTGCCGGACTGCAGGTAACGACCCGCCACCACCGAGCGATCGAGGCGCGTCACGTCTTTTTCTCTCGCGGGATCAACGCCGATCAACTGTATCGACCGGGATTGCTCGGCCAGACTGGCCAAAGCGTGACCGGCCAGGCGTGGGGCCGCGGCCGCTACTCCCTCAGTTTCCGTCACCGCCTGCGACAGATTCCATTGCTGCGGTATGGCAATGTTCATTTCCTGTTCGTCGTGGAAACCTAGCCTGTGAACCTTCAGATCGCCCGTGACGTAACCGGTCATGTTGTTGATCATCTGCGCATTAATGCCATCGATGAACGCCCACAAGAACACCAGACTCGCCACGCCGACGATCAGGGACACCAAGGTGATCCCGGTGCGGCGCCGGTTGGCCCGCAGGTTACCCAGAGCCAGCCGTGGCCAAGCCATCATGTGCGGCGCTCTTCGCGTTCAATACGACCATCCTTGAGGTGGATCACGCGTCGGGCTCGCTCCATGACCATGGGGTCGTGTGTGGAAAACACAAAGGTAACGCCATGTTCATCGTTGAGTCGGCGCATCATATCCAGCAGGGCTGCGCCGGTTTTGGAATCGAGGTTGGCCGTGGGCTCGTCGGCCAGAACAATGGCCGGTTTGCTGACGATTGCGCGGGCCACCGCCACTCTCTGCTGCTGGCCGCCGGAAAGTTCATTAGGCAAACGGGTTTCCAGGCCCTCCAGCCCTACTTCGGCGAGAATGACTCGTGCTTGCTGACGGCGTTCGCGAAACGGCACACCGCGCAGCATTAGCACGTACTCCACGTTCTCCTGGGCCGAGAGCACGCCGATCAGGTTGTATTCCTGAAACACGAAGCCAATCTTCCAGAGACGCAGAACCGTGCGTTTCTTGCGGCTCAGGCCGCTGATTTCCTGGCCGGCTATCTGGATGCGACCGGAGGACGGCTCGTCCAGGGCACCGATCTGGTTAAGCAAGGTGGTCTTGCCCGAGCCGGACGGCCCCACCAGAGTGGTGAACTCCCCCGCCCCGATGGTTACGGATACATCGTCCAGGGCTTTCACGGCCACACTGTCTTGACGATAGATGCGGGAGGTATGTTCGACATTAACGAGTGTCATGGGGTGCCTTACTATGGATTGCGCAGGCGGCGCAGGGTGAACAAGTCATCCTCCAACGGGAGGTCGAACTCGATGGCCTCAATCTCGATCACGGTACGGGACTCGGGGTTGTCCGCGTCTACCATGGTCCAGCGGGTAGGAATTTGCCGGCCGCCCAGGGAGTCGATGGCGCTGTAGGTCATTGTCTTGATCGCCTTGTCTCGTTCTCCGTAGTAAGTCATGGCCACCGGTATGTGATCCTCACGGATCTGAAATTCCAGGCGGCTCCAAACCACTGGCGCGTCGGGTTTCGGGGTTGAGGCTACGCGATACACGGTCACTCCGCCGGTCTCTTCACTACCGGCCACTTCGTGGATATAGTCGTCGACAAAGGAGCTTTCCTTAACTAGGTCATCGTTGCTGAAGTTGGAGCCCATCCAGGGCTGGAGCATCATGGAGGGCGGGATCTTGATGGTGCGATCCACCTTGGGCAGATAGTTCCACATAGCGTCGCCGATGCGCAGCGAGCCGATGCCGGCTTCCTTTTTGGGAGCATGGATGCGAATCAGCGCCTTCTCGGGCCGATCCATCCAGGCTTCCAGTTTCAGTTCCCGGGCCCAATATTCGGTTTCGATGCGCATGGTAAACTGACCGTGGTTGCTGTCCGACCACAGCGTGTCTTCCATCCCTTCAATCAATGATTCCGCCGAGGGGGCAGCACCAAGCGCAATACCCGGAAAAACTCCAATAAAAGCGATCACTGATAGGCGTTTCATACACTGCTTCCTTGAGCTGATCATTTGTCCAGAATCATCCCGGATGGTAACTCGAAAACCGATTTTTTCACCACTTCCCGTTTTCCAATTGAAGCCGATAGCTAACACTGTCTGACCTAGCCTAGCGTCTTGCTTTCTGAATAAGCTACCGCATCATCACCTCACAAGCACTGACTGATCGATTATTGACCTCTCGGACACACTCTGTTTGACCCTGCCTTGTTTACGCCGTGTTTCATATCACCATTCAGCTTCAATTAAGCTTGGTAGTGTAGGATTAGGTTTGATGAGGCTTGAGAGATACACGCTTGCTTTTTCGCTTGATATTAGGATTATTTATAGGTTTTGAGCCCGAAGGTAAGCATCGTTGATGCAAAGTGGCAAGCCGTCGGCTGGTGGTGGTTACATTGCTTGAGGAGAGAGACGATGAACGAACTTGGATACTTCATGCTTTGGGCGGGAATCATCTTCCTGATGATGCGCTTTGGCTGCGGTGCTCATGTGATGGGCCACGGACGTGGTAAGACCAAGCATGGCAAGGGGCCACCGGAAGGGCAGAGCACCGAGGGGCTGCGTTGGACGCCACCCGCTGACGACGTAGACCCCGTATGTGGCAAGACCGTCAGCACTGAAACGGCCAAGCCAAGCGTCTATGACGGCCATGTCTATTACTTCTGCTCGCGTGACTGCCGGGAACGCTTCGAAGCCGCACCCGAGCAATATCTCACCGGTGATGATGCCAAGCACACAACCGCCCAACCGGAGAACGAACATGTCTGACGTCGAGACTGCTTCGAGCACCAAGCTTAAACTTCGCTATGGTACACCCTTGCCGATTCAAACCGTGCCACGGATCCCGGTGATCGCCTTGGGGATGAGCCTAGGTCTGTTCCTGGCCGTGACCTTCAGCCTATGCGTCGGTTTCGACCTGTTGTTTCCCGGCCAGGCGATGTATGAGAGTTGGTTGCGCCTGCTGCCTGGCTTCACTTGGTTGAGCTGGCCAAGTTTTTTCCTGGGCCTGGCGGAAAGCTTCGGTTATGGCTGGTACGTGGCGCTAATCTTTGGTACTCTCTACAACTTCTTTGTCACTCGTATCAATCAGCGGAGATGAGCTTGAGGCCATCTCGCCTACATGCCTCAAATGCTGCCAAGCAGATATCGAAGGCGTGTGCGGCGTTATCAATTCTGTCTCAAGACAAGGATAAGTCCTATGGATACTGAAAGCAGCAGTCACGGCCAGGCGGGGCACATGCCCACCAGTGGGCCCGGCATGGCCATATCGGCTTGGCTGACAGGCATCTACTTCTTCATCGAGATGGGTATTGGCCTCTGGACCGGCTCTATCGCGGTGATCTCGGATGCCTTTCATACCTTCTCGGCCGTGGGCGGCGTATTGGTGGCCATCACTGCCGCCCGGCTCGCGCGCCGCCCCGCGAACGAGGCGCGCAGCTTTGGCTGGTACCGTGCCGAGATCGTCGGGGCGCTGGTCAATGGCGGTTTCCTGCTCGGCATGGCGCTCGTCGTGATCGCGATGGGCACGATGAGGCTCACGGATCCCATCGACTTGCCCACGGGGCCAATGCTGTGGGCCGCCGCCGGCGGCTTGTTCACCGAATTCATTTCGCTGGGCTTGATCTGGAAGCAGAGCCGCACCGATCTCAACGTGCGCGGTGCGCTGTGGCATATCATCCAGACCTTCGTGGGTAGCATTCTGATCATCGTGACCGCTCTGGTGATCCGCTATACCGGTTTCCTGCTGATCGACCCGATCCTGGGTATCGCTTTCGGCGTGGTGCTGATCTGGGCGAGTTGGGGCATCCTGCGCGACGCCGCTCATCTGCTAATGGAGGGAACGCCCGCCGAGGTCAGCCTGGCCGAGGTGGCCGAAGCACTGGAGACCCTCGACGGCGTTTCTGATGCGCACCACGTCCATGCCTGGGCGCTGACCAGCGGACGCTACGTGTTCTCAGGCCATCTGCGGATCACCGACGGCGCCGATTCACAGGCGGTGTTGAAGACCGCCTACGGCATGCTGAAAGAGAAATACGGCTTCTTCTTCGCCACCTTGCAGGTGGAAACCGCCTGCCTTGACGAGTCCGGCGCCGAGGCCATCGATATCACGCGTACGGCCGGCGGGAGTTGAGCATGAAAACCTTGCTCCTGCTGGCGTTGATTACGATTTCCGAGGCGACCATCGGCGTGTTCGTCAAGCTCACCGACGGGCTGATTGCCGTTCAGACGCTGACGTTTTATGCGATGGCCTTCGCGGCCGTCTTTCTGTTCATCGCACGCGCTCTGGCGAGCGGCGAATGGCCGCAATTCCCCAAAGGCAATGTGCGGGACACAGCTCTCATCGGCGTATTAATCGCGGCTCAGGGCGGCGCGTTCAACTTCGCCATGACATTGGTGCCGATTGCCAATGCGGTGATCTTCTGGAGCATCGCGCCATTTTTCGTATTCATTTTCTCGGCGGTGTTTTTGGGTGAGAAGGCGCGCAAGAGTTACATCCTTATCTTCGCCATTGCCCTGATCGGCATTGCCATTGCCAATCCACTTGGCGGTGGCAATATGCTGGGCAATTTCGTGGCTCTTGCCACCGGTGCGATCTATGCCGCGATGGTGACCTATATGCGCCATGAGGGTAAGACCGAGACGGGTAACGATATTGCCTGGTCACTGCTGATCGCCGCGCTAGTGCTCTCGCCCGCGCTTCTGCTCGCCGGTCCCGGGGCCGTCGCAACCCTGATCCCCTACTCGGCACTCGGCATGAGTCTGCCCGTCATGCTCTGGGCCCTGGGCCTGGGTGTGATCTCCACGGGCTTCGCTTACTTCGGTATCTCCATTGTGTTGAAGACAATCAACGCCAATGTCTATGCACTCACCGATATCATCGTCTCGCCCATTGTGGCCTCGACACTGGGCTATCTGATCTTTGCCGAAGTGCCAGGAAAAGGGATGCTTTATGGCGGTGCGATGCTGCTCAGTGCCGGGTTCTGGCTGTCATGGGAGATGTCGAAAGCGGGGAAGAATCGTGCCGTTCATCCTTGTCAGGGCACATAGGAGTACTTTTTATGCCAGCCGCTCTCTTCTCCGGCTCCTTAACCTGGTGTGGTCTTGAGTGCGCTGCGTCTGCGCCGGGTGAAGATTTGATCATGGCGTACGACAAGCGCCGACTAGACCGGCAGCCAAGCAAAATGCGCATATAGGGACGAATGCCGGGGGGCTACATCATGACTAAAGCCCATTCATTGAAATTCTGAAGAAGATGAGGACGAACATGGGATACATTGACAGGAAACGATCCAAGGGCTTGGTCGATCGCCCGACATTTCTGCAATACCGGCGCGGAGTTGGCGCTCACCTATCATGCAAGCCGTGAAACGTATAATCGTGGCGGCGTCGGTTCTCCTCGTGCTGGTCGGCTCAGCCGGCCTCGGCTGGAAATATCTCGGTTGGAAATACGAAAGCGATTCGCACGAAGACTATGATCGCCTGGAACTACTGGGCAATGTCGACGTGCGACAGGTCAATCTGGCGTTCAAGGTCCCTGGGCGTATAGCCGCGCTCACCCAAGAGGAGGGCGACGCCGTTGAGGCAGGACAGGTTATCGCGTCCCTTGAGCGGGGTGACTTCGACGATGAGACCCTCCTGGCTCGATCACAGGTCGAGCGCCAAGCGGCCGCACTCGCTGCGCTGGAAACTGGCACACGACCGGAGGAGATCGCCCAGGTGCGCGCCCTGGTCGCGCAGCGTCAGGCGGCGCTACGCCTCGCCCAAGCCACCCTAAGCCGCCAACAGGAGCTGGCGGCACGCAACGCTGCCTCGCATCAGACCCATGACGAAGCGCAGGCGCGTCTGGACGAAGCCCGGGCCCAGCTGCGTGCCACAAAGAAAACCCTCGAACTGGCGGAGGCCGGGCCGCGCCGGGAAGACATCGACCAGGCCCGCGCTCAGCTCAATGCCGATCTCGCCGCACTCAGCCTTGTGCAGCGACGCCTTACCGATGCAACCCTGATCGCACCCAATGACGGGGTAATCCTGACGCGCGTGCGCGAGCCGGGCGCCATCGTAGCGCCGGGTGAGACGATCTACACCCTGACCTTGACTTCGTCGGTCTGGGTCCGCACCTATGTGAACGAACCCGAACTTGGCCACGTCCGTCCAGGCATGCCAGCCGAGATCCGCACCGACTCTGGCGGGGTCTATCGAGGACAGATCGGCTTCATCTCGCCGCGCGCCGAATTCACACCCAAGACCGTGGAGACCCGCGAGCTCAGAACCAGCCTCGTCTATCGGCTGCGGGTGATCGTCGAGGATCCGGACGACGGCCTCAGGCAGGGCATGCCGGTGACGGTGATCCTGCAACCAAATCAGGAGGCTGAATCATGACCGAGACTCTTGTCCGGATCGATGGGGTCACAAAACGCTTCCTTGAGAATGGAACACCCGCCGTCGAGGCGCTGACCACTCAAATCAAGTCCGGCCAGGTCACTGGTCTGGTCGGACCCGACGGCGCCGGCAAGACCACACTCCTGCGCCTCATCGCCGGCCTGCTCCTGATCGAGGACGGCACCCTCCGCGTTTGTGGCTTCGATCCGAAGACACACGCCGCTCCCCTGCACCGTGTCGTCGCCTATATGCCCCAGCGTTTCGGCCTCTACGAGGATTTGTCGGTGATCGAAAATCTCGAACTCTACGCCGATTTGCGCTCGGTAATCGGGACTGAACGGGATGAAGCCTTCGCGCGGCTGCTGTCGTTCACCGGGCTCGGGTCCTTCACCGGACGACTCGCCGGAGCGCTCTCTGGCGGCATGAAGCAGAAGCTCGGCCTCGCCTGCGCGCTGATCAAGCGGCCCCGGTTGCTGCTGCTCGACGAACCGAGCGTCGGGGTCGATCCCCTCTCGCGACGCGAGCTCTGGCGCATGGTCTACGAACTTGTTGATCAAGACATTGGTGTGGTCTGGAGCACCGCCTATCTCGACGAGGCCGAACGCTGCGCCTCGGTGCTGCTGCTGAGTGAAGGCAAAGCGCTGTACCAGGGGCCGCCCCAGGCACTGACCCGAAGCCTTGAAGGACGGACCTTTCTGGTTCGAAACATAAGTGGCGAGCGCCGCGCCGTGCTGGCTCGCGCTTTGGAACGGCCCGCCGTGATCGACGGCGTCATCCAGGGACGCAGCGTCCGGCTGGTGGTCGGCAAGGGTGGCGTTGCACCAGCGCCAGACGACATCGGCGCCGGGCCCGAGGCGGTGATAGCAGCTGTGCCCCCGCGCTTCGAAGACGCCTTCATGGACCTGCTCGGCGGCGGCCCACGGGGTCGATCGCCCTTCGCGGACGCCTATGCATCCCGGGAACATCCTATCGACAGCGTCGTCGAGGCCCAGGATCTCGGGCGCCGTTTTGGCACCTTTACCGCCGCCGACGGGATCCATTTCCGGGTCAAGCGGGGCGAGATCTTCGGGTTGATCGGGCCCAACGGCGCCGGCAAGTCGACAATCTTCAAGATGCTGTGCGGGCTGTTGCGGCCGACGTCCGGGACGGCCCATGTCGTCGGGCTCGATCTCGCCAAGGCTCCGAGCGAGGCGCGGGCACGGCTCGGCTACATGGCGCAGAAGTTCTCGCTCTACGGCGATCTGAGCGTACGACAGAATCTGGAATTCTTCGCCGGCGTCTACGGACTCGGCGGCCGCCGGCGCCGCGACGCCCTGAAACGCATGGTCGAGACCTTCGCCCTCGGCCCCCATCTCGATGTCGACGCCAGCACCCTGCCGCTGGGCTTCAAGCAGCGGCTGGCGCTTGCTTGCGCGGTGATGCATGACCCCGACGTGCTGTTTCTCGACGAGCCCACCTCCGGCGTCGACCCCCGCACCCGGCGCGAGTTCTGGTCGCACATCAATGCCATGGTAGCGAACGGTATGACCATCATGGTGACCACCCACTTCCTCGACGAGGCGGAGTACTGCGACCGCATGGCGCTGGTCTATCGCGGCCGCGTCATCGCCATCGGCGCGCCGGATGACCTGAAGGAGCGGGCTCGCGGTGCGAGCCGACCCGATCCGACCCTCGAGGATGCCTTCATCGCCCTGGTCGAAGCCGATGACCGCGAGAGTCTGGCATGAACGCGAACATCTCACCAAGCAAACAGAAGCTTCGCCGGGTTTTCGGTATCGTGCGCAAGGAGACTCGCCAGGCCTGGCGCGATCCCAGCAGCATCCTGGTGGCAGTCGTGCTACCGCTGATTCTGCTGTTCCTGTTTGGTTACGGCGTCACCTTCGACCCGCGCTTCTTCACGGTCGGGTTGGTGGTCGAACAGCCGACCCCCGAGAGCGGCAGCTTCACCGCAGCGCTGTCCCACTCACCCTATTTCAGAATTGAAACCGCGCGCGATCGCCGCACCTTCGAGGCGGCTCTCGTCGCTGGCGACATCCACGGTATCGTCGTGCTGCCGGCCGACTTCGCCGAGCAGGCGTATCGCGGCGAGAGCGCACCGATTCAGGTCATCGTCGATGGCAGCGACCCCAACACCGCCGATCTGGTGGGCAATTACTTAGGGCTGCTGTGGGCGAACTGGCTCGAGCAGGAGTCGGTTGGTCGGGCCCAGCCCCTGCTGCCCACTGCCGTCGAGCTCCAGCCGCAGGTTTGGTTCAACCCGGAGGCCTCGAGCCGCCACTACCTGGTACCCGGTTCTATCGCCATCATTCTCACCATGATCGGTGCGTTGTTGACGGCGCTCGTGATCGCCCGTGAGTGGGAGCGTGGCACCATGGAGGCGCTGCTCGCCACCCCCATCGAAATTCCCGAGCTCCTGGTCGGTAAGCTGGTGCCATATTTCCTGCTCGGCATGGGCTCGATGGCGCTTTCGGTCGCCACTGCCGTGCTCCTGTTCGGCGTACCCTTTCGCGGCTCCTTCGCGCTGCTCACGCTGGTCTCGGCAGTCTTCCTGTTGGCCGCCCTGGGTCAGGGGCTCTTGATCTCGACGGTGACCCGCAACCAGCTCGTCGCGGCGCAGGTCTCCATTCTGTCGGCCTTTCTGCCGGCCTTCTACTTCTCGAACTTCGTGTTCGAGATCGATAGCATGCCCTGGGCCCTGCAGCTCATAAGCTACGCGGTGCCGGCCCGCTACTTCGTTTCGACGCTGCAGACACTGTTCCTCGCCGGTGACATTTGGAGTGTGATCCTGCCCGACCTGCTAGGGCTCGCGGCAATCGCCACCGGCTTCTTTACCCTGACAGCTATAACCACGCGCAGGCGGCTGGAATAGATCATGTGGCGGCGCATCCTGGCACTGATCACAAAAGAACTGCTGGCCAGCGTCCGCGACCGGCAGACGCGCTGGGTGGTTCTGTTCTCGCCGCCATTTTTGCTGCTGATCTACGCTTTCGCCATCACCCAGGAAGTCACGAACGTCTCCATGGCGGTTCTCAATCAGGACTTGGGACGGGAAGCCCGCGAGCTCGTTAGCCGCTTCGAAGGGGCCGAGACTTTCGAACGCATTCACTATCTGACGGGCGTGGCCGAGATCGCGCCGGCAATCGAGTCCCAGGACGTGATCATGGTGCTCCACCTCGGGCCGGATTTCTCGCGTCGGATCGCCGCCGGGGAGCGCGCCGAGGTCCAACTGCTGCTCGACGGTCGGCGCACCAACGCGGCGCAGATCCTGCTGGGCTATGCCACGCGCATCGTCGCGCGTTTCAACGAAACACTGAGCAAAGGTGGCGCGCGCCCGCCGACGAGGGTGATCACACGGGCCTGGTTCAACCCTAATGCCGAACCACTGTGGTCGGCCGTCCCCGCCCTCTTCGCGGTCCTGACCGCAATGGTCGGCTTCATGGTCTCGGCGTTGGCCGTCGCCCGCGAACGAGAACTCGGCACCTTTGAGCAGTTGCTGGTCTCGCCGCTCCAGCCGGTCGAGATCCTCGTCGGCAAGACGGTACCGGCGCTGCTCATCGCCCTCACCAGTGCCAGCGCCATGCTCGCACTCGGTTGGATCGTGCTCGACGTGCCGCTGAGGGGCTCGCTGATCGGGCTGTTTGCCGGTATGGCCGTGTATCTCGCCGCCATCATCGGCATCGGGTTGTTCATCTCATCACTCGCCTCGACCCAGCAGCAGGCTGTCATCGGACTACTGCTCTACCTGGTGCCGGCCGTACTGCTGTCCGGCTACGCCACCCCGGTGGAAAATATGCCCAACTGGCTGCAGTGGCTCAGCACCACCAACCCGATCACCCACTTCATCGCCATCTGTAAGGGCGTATTCTTGAGAGCCGTGCCGGCGGACGTCATCCTCCGTCATATCTGGCCGATGGCGCTGATCGCGACCACCACGCTCTCAGCCGGGGCCTGGCTGTTCCGGCGACGCACCACCTAACAGCCTGTCGGACTTTTCCTCGCTACGAGCGGTTCAAGTCCGACAGGCTGCCTCAAACGCGTGTTCAAGATCGATATCGAAGCCTATTGAAAGGCGCCAGATTTACGGTGCCTTGTATTCCTCCAAGTAGCGGAAGAAGTCCGAATCGGCGCTCAGCATGATGGTACTGTTTTGCCCCAGCGCCCGGTAGCTTTCCAGCGTACGGAAGAACGAGTAAAACTCGGGATCGGCGCCAAAAGCCTCGCCGTAGATACCGGTGGCCTCGGCATCCGCGTTGCCGCGAATTTCCTCGGCTTTGCGGGCCGCCTCGGAGCGAATACGCTGAAGATCGCGCTCCATGTTGCCCAGAATTTCCTGACTGCGGCCCATGCCTTCGGAGCGGAATCGCTCGGCGATCGACTGACGCTCTGCGATCATCCGGCTTTCGACCTGCTTGCGTACTGAGTTGATGTAGTTGACTCGCTTGATGCGCACATCGTCGAGCTCAATGCCCAGCCGCGGCATGGAATCCTGGGCGCGCGCAAGAATTTCCTGTTCCAGCCGCTCGCGTCCCAACTTGGGCTGCTTCTCCAAGTTCACGTCGGCACGCTCGGCTAGTGCGGGATCGTCAAGTTCATCGACATCCACGGCCCAGTCCTTGGAGCGCACGATTTCCTCAAGCTCGGTTGACGAGACCATGTCGCGGACCACCGAGTCAACGATGTCGTCAAGCCGAGTGCGTGCGCCGGCCTCGTCGCGCACGCTGGTCAAAAATAGCAGCGGATCAGTGATCCGCCAGCGCGCCGTGGTATCGACCAGGATGAACTCGCGGCCAAGCGTGGGAATCTGCGTAACGTCGCCGTCCCAGACCAGCAGGCGCTTGTCGAAGTAACGGACCTGCTGCCAGGGCAACTTAATTTTTAGCCCGGGCTCACTGACCACGCCACCGATAGGTTCACCGAACTGGACGATGATGGCCTGCTCGGCCTCGTCAACGGTATAGAACACGAAGTTTCCGATTGCGATCAGCACGACCGCAACAATTGCCAAGAGTATCGGTTTCATTCGTCATCTCCAGCATTGCGGGCGCGGCGGTTGACATCGAGTAGCGGCAGCGGGCTCACCTGGCCGTCCTGGACGACCAACACCTGGCCAATGTTGGGCAGTACCTCATTGATGGTTTCCAGGTACAGCCGAGAGCGGGTCACCTCGGGGGCCTGCAGGTATTCGGCGAGCACCGCGGAGAAGCGCGCGCTTTCGCCCAGCGCCCGGTTGACGCGCTCGGTGGCATAGCCCTCGGCTTCGGCGACGGCGCGCAGGGCCGCGCCCTCGGCGTTTGGAATTTCCTGGTTGACGCGCTTCTGCGCCTCGTTGATCGTGCGTTCGCGCTCCTGGCGGGCCTCGTTGACCTCGTTGAATGCCGGCTGCACGGCTGGTGGCGGCACCACGTCCTGCATCTCCACGGTATTGATCCGGATGCCGGCGTTGTAACCATCCATGATCTCCTGGATCTCGCTACCCGCCTTCTGCTGAATTTCAACGCGCCCGACCGTCAGCACCTCGGAGCCGAGCATGTTGCCGACGATGCGGCGCATCACGGATTCAGAGATATCGCGCAGCGTACGGGTCGACTCGCGCATTTCATACAGGAAATCGATCGGGTCGTCGATGCGATACTGAACCACCCATTCGACGTCGATCATGTTCAGGTCGCCGGTAAGCATCAGCGACTCATCTTCAAATTGCTGTCCGCTGTAGGTAGTGCTATCACTGGCGCGAGTGCCCAAGGTGCGGAAACCGAATTCCTGCTTAAGCACCCGCTCGGTAGCCACGTGCTGCACCTGATCGATGCCGAACGGAATCTTGAAGTGCAGGCCCGGGTCGGTGATGCCGACGACCGCCCCGAAACGCTTGACCACGGCCCGCTCCTCGGGCTGAACGGTATAGAACGCGCTGAATGCGCCCCAGATCACCAACGCCAGTATGGCGACGCCGATGATGCCCTTTGGCGACCCGCCGCTGCCGAACCTGTTAAACAACTCGGTCAGATCCGGTGGGCCTTGCTGGCTGCGCCCGTTTGAACCTACAGATTGAATCATGCCGTGCTCCCTTAAAGTCGATAACATTAGCCTAATGGTTTCCGTCCAGCTGGAACAGCCGGCATGCCGCGCGATAAATCTCAAAACCATCTCGCGCGAACACGCCAGGTTGCGTCAAGATTAGTCCACTGGCGGGTGATCCGGTTCACTGCGACTGAGCAGATTAGCAAGTGGCCGCAACGCGGGAATATGGTCAAAAACAATCACGATCGTGGCGGTGAGCAGCACCCCGATCAGCATGCCGGCCAAACCCCAGATCCAGCCCCAGAAAACGATGGAAACAAGTACTACCAGTGGTGAGATGGCCAGACTACGACCTGTCAGACGGGGATCGATGACATTGCCCAGCAATTGCTGGATGACGATCAACCCGGCGATCGCCACCAGCGCCCACTCGGGCCCGAATTGCAGCAAGGCAATGACGGCTACCGGGATCACGGCGATGGTGGAGCCGATATAAGGAATGTAATTGAACAGAAAAATAACGATCCCCCACAACAGCGCGAAATCCACCCCGAGCATCCACAACCACAGGCCGCTGATCGCCCCGGTGATCGCGCCGATCAGGGTTTTGACTACGAGAAACCGGCGCACCTGCTCGGACGCGGTGGCAATCGTCGCCAGGATGGTCTGCATGCGGGTTTCACTGAGGCCGGCGGTCATTGTTTTCCGCCATTCACCAGCCTCGATTAGCATCAGCAGCACCAGAAAGAACACCAGCAATAGCATGGCCAGCAATAGCCACAAATAGCCAAATCCGGACGTCACCAGGCTCAGCGCTGGCCCATACAGATTGCGAAGTGGCTCGGTGAGGATATCGACATGCATCGCGTGGCGTTCGGCAAGCGCTTGTAACTGCGCCCAGAGTTGCTGAGCGGCCGCGGTATAAGTCGGTGCTTTGGCCAGTATCATGCTCAGACTGAACCACACGCTCGCCACCAGCACACCAAGCACGGCAAGCAAAACGCTCATGCACGCCACAATGCTCAGCCAGCGCAACGGCCGCGGTAACCAAGCATCAAGCCGGCCCTGCAGCGGCCGTAGGATGAGCGTGACGAAAAACGCCAGCGTCAGTGGCATGGTGACCACATAAGTCGCCTTGAGCGCCCATCCCACCAAAATAACCGTGATCACTGTCAACAGAATGACTATGGTCTGACGTCCGGGATCTACGTTGGCAGCAGTATCACGCATACGCCCCCCAATTTATCACATTGCTCACCGGCAAGTTGCTCTGCGTCGGCGCGGGCCTTCATGTCGCCGCTTTGGATTCTTACCTATTGCCAAGAACCATACGGTAGCTGGCGGTAACGAAGAGCCCCGCCAGTTCTATGAGTTTCGGCGGAGCTCGATTCCACGGCTCTCATTATAGACTCAGCTCGTGTCTTTCAAAAATTTCCAGAACCTCCCTTTCGACTTCTGCCGGCACACTGACCCTCAGCACCTTAGCTTCTTCATCAATGAAGATGTTGTCTCTGAGAATGCCAGAAGCGATCAGATCATCCTAGTATCCTTTGCCTCGTAATGGTTTTTATAAGCACCGTTTACGGTTTTATTCATAGGATTTGCCTCCTTCGTTGACGTTATTTAAGTATCCCCGATAGTAGTTAATTCTCAATAATCTGTCTAAATAGTTAACATTGACTCTGATCGCATCGATACTCCAATATCATACTAGAACATATATGCACGAGTTTCTCGAACAGGTTCTTCCGGCTTTCAAGTGGCGGATTGAGAACCGATAACTTCAACCTTGAAGAACTTTAGCCCTTGCCCTCTATGGGCATTAGGAGAAACGACAAGTATGCTCGAACAATATGGACTCTTGCTGGGCTTGCTTGTTGGCACGACGGGCTTCGTACTTTGCCTGTATGCCTTGGCACGTGCCACCGGAAAAACACGGCAGGAACCCGGCAAAGACGTTCCCGCAACTGGCGGCCAGCTGTCACGTGACCCAGTCTGGGCGCGCTATCATGCGCGTTATTATGGATACGCCTTGTTGTTTCTGGCCTTCGATATGGAAATGGCGTTCATGTATCCGTGGGCGGTGGTGTACAAGCAGGTAGGGCTGGTTGCCTTGCTTGACATGGGTGTATTTCTTGCCATCCTGTTTCTCGGCCTGCTCTATGGCTGGAGTCAGGGTGTATTGCGGAGGCAATAAATGATCGTCGGCGCCCGCCAGGGCAAGCTTTCCGGGCTTCGCCAATTAGTGGCCAAAGCAATGGCACGTGAGCTCACCGGCTTTCTTGTTCCGGGACTCGACATTGCCCACGCATGGGGACTGGATGTGGAAGCGGCTGGCGTGCAGCTTGTAGCCAGCCCTCGCCACGCCAGCGTGCTGCTCGTGGTTGGCGATATCTCGCCTGCGCTGCGTAACGCCGCCGCAGTGATCTATGCCCAGATGGCGCGTCCTCGCGCTTTACTGGTTCTGGGTACAGACGACCTGTCGCCCCTGCCTTCTGCGGATGTGACAGCCGAATTGTCACAGCCAGGCCTGATTGATGGCATTGCCCAACTTCGAATTGCTTTCGCCGAAGGCGCCTTCCGCCCAGAGGTGACAGACTTTGACGCGCCGATGTTGCACGTTCGAGTCGAATACACTTGCCCCATGCACCCGGAAGTGGTGCAGGACGAGCCCGGCTCCTGCCCCAAATGCGGCATGACTCTGGAGCCGCGCGAGGCGTCAGCCAATGACGTCGACGGTCACCCGCACGAAACACACGACCACCACCATGAATCACATGATCATCAACACGAAGTGCACGACCACGATCATGGATCACACAGTCATCAGCACGAAGCGCACGACCATAAACATGAATCACACGGTCATCACCACGAAACGGACGACCATCAGTCTATGGATCATGCGGCATCGGAGGAATACACCTGTCCCATGCACCCGGAAGTCGTGCAGAGCGAGCCGGGCTCTTGTCCCAAGTGCGGCATGACCCTGGAACCACGAAAGGCAAAGGCTTCACAAACCCATGCTCATGCCAGCATTGATCACAGTGATATGGATCACAGTGGGATGAACCATGGCGACATGGATCATAGCAGTATGGACCACGGCAGTATGGATCACGGGGAACATGCGTTTATGTCCATGATCGACGTTACCAAAGATCTGCCACGCAGCAGTGACGGCCTGCCGATGGACTGGATCGACGTGCCCTTTGGGCCGTTTTTCCCGGGTTTGCCCAGTGGCCTGCTGCTGACATTGACACTCGACGGTGACACGGTTGCCGGTTCCAGCGCCAGAACACTGACGGAAAACGTGGCATTGCCACATCATTCGGCGCTGGAGCCCCATAGCTTTGTGGCGCGGCTGAGCAATATGGAACCACTGTCTCCTCTTGCCTACCGTTTTCTTGCCAGCCAGGCGATGGAAAATGCTGCGGGCATCGAAATTACGACCGTTACTGCCCGTGGGCGCGTTGGTGCATTGGAAAGAGAACGAATCACCAGTCATCTGGGCTGGCTGGCGCTGTTCGGGCAGCAGATGGGCTTCGACTGGCTGTTACGGCGTGCTGCAGCACTGCAACTGAAATTCCGGCATGCGAACGATCAGCAAATCATGGCGCTCAAACCAGACATAGAAAACCTGATCAAACGCCTGCGCCGAACACCATTGCTGAAATCACGCAATGTTGGCATCGGTTGGCTAGCGCCGGACGATGCCTTGCGAGGCCCCGTGGCACGTGCTGTCGGCATCAATAACGATGCCCGGAGTACGAGCCCGGTCTACACCGCACTCGGGTTCAAGGCAATCAGTCGGGATAGCGGCGACAACCTGGCCCGCCTGCAGGTGCGGCTTGACGAGATCTGCCACAGTCTCGCGCTCATTGGTGCCGCCGGCGTCATCGAACCACCGGAACCGATCGATATTGGCTCGGCAACCGGCACCGGCGAAGCGCTCGTTGAAACACCCCGCGGCGCAGCCCGCCTGCAGTTGACCCTGGAAAACGGTCGTGTGGTGACAGCTCAGCTGGAGACACCCTCCACACAGCACCTCACCCTGATCGACGCCCTGATCGAGCAACAGTCACTGGGCGACGCCCTCCTCGCCGTGGGCTCTCTGGATCTGTCGCCCTGGGAGATTCGCCAATGACGACTGCGCTCATACTGCTATTATTGGCCGTGGGTGCATACCTGGTCGCGGTAATCGAAGCCTGGACTGTGAGCGGGCGCTGGCAACTGACCGCACCGATCACCGCCGGCGTCGCCCTGCTGGGCCGGGAGTCCATCGTACCGCGCAAACCCGACCGGGTTTTCTTTGAGGTAGCACCGGTCCTGTTGTTGATCTCGGCGCTGCTTGCCGCCACGGTGCTTCCATTGACGCCAGATTTAATCATCGCCGATCTCGCCACCGGCGCCCTGTTCATCAACGCGGCACTGGTTTATGTACTGGTGGCTTTGCTGATGGCCGGCTGGGGGCCGGACGGTGCCTATGCCATGATCGGTGGCTGGCGCTTTCTGGGCCAGCTCATTGCCTATGCCATGCTCATCGTCATGCCCGTCACCGCTGTGGCGATGCGCGCCGAGTCCTTGCTGACCACCCAAATCGTCGCCTCCCAGG
>Ga0207901_1000047_pt1 | contig 73756 bp, 76 predicted proteins | sample LinPmetageLP46_FD_184057 | JGI IMG/M metagenome (GOLD analysis project Ga0207901, IMG submission 184057) | Marine viral communities from the Pacific Ocean - LP-46 (SPAdes) | ecosystem: Environmental > Aquatic > Marine > Oceanic | place: Pacific Ocean | collected 2011-06-12
CAGTACGTTTCAACTAACTTGTTCATGCTCGTTCCTTTTTGTTCTAATCACTCTTGGTCGAATGATCGGATCATGGAACGAGCATTTAGTTCCTTTAAATTAGTAATTTCTTATCCGAAGCTCAGGTTAAGCAGTACTTTTCGCGATTCCGATTTAATTGGCCGAATTGGTGGTGATGAGTTTGTCGTCTTAATGGTCAATCAGAATGACACCGATCAATCGGTGATTCTGCAGCGGCTTTCCAGCACTGTGGCGACTTACAATGAATCGATACCTAGCGATATTGATTTACTCTATAGTTTCGGTATTACCACGACAAAATCGTTAAGTGACTATGATCTGCAGCAGCTATACACGCTTGCTGACGAAGCGCTCTACAGTAACAAACGTAACGGACAACAGTTGAATATGGCCATTAATATTAATAGCCAGCCATCTTAATAATCGTTTTTTACGATTAAAACAATCTAAACAAGTTGTTTTATTAATCAATTTCATTTCGTTACACTGCTCGCAACTGAATTATTGTTCAGGTCACATTAACCCTTCAAAGGAGATTAACAATATGACTCAACGTGTCCCTAATGTTGTATTTAAAACCCGTGTCCGTGATGAAAGCATTGGCGGTGATAATCCGTTCCGCTGGCAGGATGTCACTACTGATGACATTTTTAAAGGGAAAAGCGTCATCGTTTTTGCACTGCCCGGCGCTTTCACACCCACCTGTTCAAGCACTCACTTGCCAGGCTACGAAGAACACTACGATGAACTGAAAGCCAAAGGCATTGATGAAGTTTACTGCCTGTCGGTCAACGATGCGTTCACCATGTTCCAATGGGGAAAACGTCAGGAAGTAAACAAGGTCAAATTGCTTCCGGATGGTAACGGAGAATTTACCCGCGGCATGAACATGTTGGTGAAAAAGGAAAATCTGGGCTTTGGTGAGCGTTCATGGCGTTATTCCATGCATGTGGTAGACGGTGAAATCAAACAACTTTTTGCTGAGCCAGGTCAGATGGATAATTGTCCTGATGATCCGTTTGAAGTCAGCGGTGTGGATACCATGCTGGAATATTTGAACAAACAGTAATTGAATACGTCAGCCATGCTTCACCGGACCTGCAGCCATTCAGGTCCGGTGTTTTTTTGCGACATTCAGTGACGAACAGGAGTTTTTCAAGATGCAATATGATTACGATTTATTTGTTATTGGTGCCGGCTCCGGTGGTGTCAGAGCCAGCCGAATGGCGGCATCTTATGGTGCAAAAGTCGCTGTGTGCGAAGATCGTTATCTGGGTGGCACCTGTGTCAATGTAGGCTGCGTGCCTAAAAAACTCTATGTATATGCCTCTGAATACTCAGCTCACTTTACTGATGCCAAAGGCTTTGGCTGGCAGATCGGTAAACCGGCTTTTGACTGGTCAACTCTACGGGATAACAAAACTCAGGAAATCAGTCGTTTAAATGGTGTCTATGAAGGCATTCTGGATCGAGCCGGCGTCGAAATCATTGATGGCAGAGGTAAAATCCTGGATGCTCACACGGTTGAAGTCGATGGTAAAAAATTTACCACTGAACGCATTTTAATTGCGACCGGTGGCTGGCCGTATGTTCCGGAGATTCCGGGTAAAGAACATGCAGTGGATTCAAACGGCATCTTTGATTTAGCTGAGTTTCCAAACCGGTTGGCTGTAGTAGGTGGTGGTTATATTGCCGTGGAATTTGCCGGTATTTTTCATGGTCTTGGCTCACAGGTCACACAGATCGTCCGTGGTGGCGGGTTATTAAATGGATTTGACAAGGAAATCGCAGAGTTTGCGGCCGAGCAAATACAGCAAAATGGTGTGCATATCCGTTTTAACACCGAAGTCACAGCCATTGAAAAACAATCGGATGGCAGCCTGTATTTAACTATGAGTGATGGTCAGCATCTCACGGTTGATGCGGTATTGTTTGCCACGGGCAGGAAGCCTCATCTTGAAGGTTTGGGGCTGGAAAATGTTAAGGTTAATATTGCTAAAAGTGGTCATATTGAAGTGAATGAGACTTTCCAGACCTCTGAACCGAGTATTTATGCTCTGGGCGATGTAACGGGTGGCATGGAATTAACACCGGTGGCGTTGGCAGAAGGTATGGCATTAGCAGGTTATCTGTTTGATGAACAGCCATGCAAAATGGATTACAGCAATATTGCCACGACCGTATTTTGCCAGCCGAATATTGGCACCGTTGGTATGACCGAAGAGCAGGCACGCAAGGAATATTCAAATGTGTTGAAATTCCGCTCAAACTTTCGCGCGATGAAAAATACATTAGGCGGTTCGCAGGAACGTACTTTAATGAAGATATTAGTGAATGGTGATAACGATAAGGTTTTGGGCGCGCATATGGTTGGCGAGTCAGCCGGAGAGATCATGCAGGGCATTGCGATTGCAATTAAATGTGGTGCCACCAAGGCTGACTTTGACGCCACCATCGGCATACACCCGACGGCTGCTGAAGAGTTTGTCACCATGCGTACGCCGGTCAGCGATTAATCAGGAAAATCCTGAGTGCTATCGGGTGTTTCACTGATGTTTTAGTTGTCTGATAGCGATAATCTACACCTAAGTCAGCAAACGCTGATACTAAATAAGAGGAGAAATATTATGTGGACTAAACCAGAATATTCAGACATGCGTTTCGGTTTCGAAGTAACAATGTACATCTGCAACCGTTAATACGCAGTAGCTAAAACAAAAAGCCTCAATCTTCGGATTGGGGCTTTTTTTTGCCTGCAGGAAACCCCGCCTCATCACATTGGTCAGATTGCCAAATTCATTTCACAGCGGATCACCATGAGCAAAATCGCCATCATTGGCAGCGGATTAGCCGGCCTGACTCTGGCCCACCAGCTGCAGCCATTTGCCGAGATCCAACTATTCGATAAAGCTGGACATGCTGGTGGCAGATTAGCCTCCCGTTCAGTTGACCAATTTAGTTTTGATTCCGGGGCTCAATTTTTCACTGTTAAAACCGGGCGTTTTGCTGACTTTATTCAGCCGTTAATCAAACAGCGGGTGATACAACGCTGGGATGCCAATTTTGTGGAGTTCTCCGGTAGCAAACAGATTTCCCGACGCACATGGAATGCAGATTATCCACACTATGTGGGTAGCTCCGATATGCAGGCGATCGGACAGACTCTTGCAGCAAGCTTAAATATTCAGTTTAACTGCAAAGTTACTCGTCTTGAACAATACAATGAGAAATGGCAGCTATTCAGTGACGATCAACTTGTTGCAGAGAATTTAGACTGGGTGATCTGCTGCCTTCCGGCTAAACAAACCGCAGATATGCTACCAGACAATTTTCAGAATCTTAATGTCATTCAGCAAACACAGATGCAGGCGTGTTACGCGCTGATGCTGGGATTTGATGACGCGCCAGAACTCAATTGGCAAGCCGCCCTGGTCAGTGATGCCATCATCAGCTGGATGTCGGTGAATAGCAGCAAGCCATCGCGTCCTGAAGGATTCTCCATGGTGATTCAGGCAAATAATGCTTGGGCCGAAAAACATCTGCAACAGGCAAATGAAATTATTCAGCAATTGATGCTCGCAGAGGTTCAGCGTGTCAGTGGTATCAATACTGCCGAAGCCAGCCATGTGGACTTGAAGCGCTGGGTCTACGCTAACCTTCCCCCCCAAACCGGTCAACCGGCCTACCTTGACACCCAATTAAAACTGGCGGCTTGCGGTGACTGGTGTATTCAGGGTCGTGTTGAAGCAGCTTTCAGCAGTGCAGATGCTTTGGCAGAAAAGCTTATTCCACGATTAATTTAGTTTCTGTTGCTCTTTCATAGCCGCCCTCCGTTGTGAATGTGGAAAATTAACAGCGCTGTCACCGATGCTTCTCAACAAAGTTGACGATAGGCCTAAGTAGCGCCCCATCGCCACGCAACGGTTTTGCCAGTTTGGCAACCATCGCGACATGACCGTAATTGTTAAACTCGACCAATTCGACTGAATTGCCATGTTTTTTCAGCTTCTCAGCCAGCCGATAACTGTTACGTGGCAGCACCGTACGATCATTTTTGCCCACCAGCAGTAATGTCGGTGGATGATCTTCGCGGATGAAATTGACCGGCTGACTTTGCCATTGACTGGCATCATCACCAAAGATCTGCTTTAACGTATTACTTTTTAACGGTAAAAAATCATAGGGGCCGGCCAGACCAAACATGCCACGTAGTTGCCGGGGCTGAAGACCAACTTGCTGTAAATATTCTGGATTAACGGATAACATCGCCGCAATATGTGCCCCTGCCGAATGCCCGCCGATAAACAGCTGGTCGGGATCTCCTCCAAACTCAGCAATATGCTTTATAGTCCAGGCGACAGCCTCGGCAGCATCCTCAATAAATACCGGAAACAGCACTTCAGGGAAGACCCGATAATCTGGAATAACCACGATAATGCCCTGCGATGTGAGCGCTTCTGCCACAAATTTATAGTCTGCTTTTTCCCCGGCCTCCCAGCCACCTCCATAAAAGAAAACGACCGTAGCGGGGTTTTGAGTATCCATCAAGCCGACTGGCTGATAAATATCCAGTTTGAGCCGTTCATGATCGCCATAAATGATATCAGCCTGATGTTGATAACCTGACTCTGGCACCATTGCATTTAACATCGTCACCGGTGCACAGGCGCTGAATGAGAGTGCTGACAGACTACCTAATAAGGTTTTAGTAAATTGGCGAAGCACACACTATTCCTGAAGTTAACCGCCTATCCAGACTGAATCAGCCCGTCAGAGGTTCCTTTAATCGGATCGCTACGCATGGAAACGAAGTTTATTGCAGACCTTTTCTGCATCGCTCAGATTCCGTTTGGCTTTTTGAACACGCTTGTCTTCAATCATCGCGATCATGCCAATCACACCGACGATACTGGCAATCGCTCCGGCAATGCCTCCGGACAACCAGGCTATAAACATTGCCAGACTGATTAGGCCAAACACCTGAACCACCATAAATTGTGAAGCCAGTTTTTCTTTTTGACAGGTGACTAATTTTTGCTCCCAAAGCTGAATCAGTTCGCCCAGCTCATCCTCGGTCAACACATTAAAATTAACATAGTATTCAAGACCAATAATCTCATCGTTATCATTGCGTGAACTCAGATCAATGGTTTCAGCCATTATTTTCAGCGCACTATAGGTATCTTCGTCCTTTTCCATAGTTTCTCCATCAACATTGTTAATTCACTATTACCCAAGCTCCTGTGCGGCTTCCAGAGCGATTTTTCCCAAAATAAGTTTTCACGATATTTTCACCATCGCGGGAACAGACTTATGATTGAATTAACACGTCAAAGGTGATTGTGGTTATGTACCAAAATCGTTATATAACATTGGGATATATACTGTCAGCGCTGACATTGATGTTTACCGGCGTCACTGCCAGTAATGCCTACCAGCCTAGCATGGCTTATGTTGAAAATCTGAAGATTGATCTGATATTTGATGATGCCGGCAGTTTTAAAAATGGCCGTGCGGCGGTAATGATTGCCAATCAGGGACGAGCACAATTTGCCATGATCAATTCTGATGGTGACATTCTTTTCACTGCCGATGAAATCAATGATTTAGACAGTGGCGTGACTGCCTACCGGAAAGATAGCTTGTGGGGCGTCGTTGATCGTGATGGACGTATCATTCTGCAGCCAACTTATCCCAGAATTCAATCCTTCAAACAGGGATATGCCGCCTTTATCAAAGACGGTAAATGGGGATTTCTTAATGATGCCGGAGAGGAAATGATTCCAGCTCAATATGACAAAGTCGGCGTATTTTCCGAGGGATTGGCCGCCTTTCAGCAAGATGGGAAATGGGGTTACCTGAATAACCAGGGGCAAGAGGTCATTGCGGCACAATTTGATGAAATTCATATCTTCAGCGAACAACGTGCCGCTGTCAGAATTGATGAAAAATGGGGTTATATTGATAATGAAGGCAAGCTGCTGATTGATATGCAGTTTTCTCAGGTCAGAGTATTTCGTGAAGGGTTTGCTGCGGTGCTGGACAACGGGAAATGGGGCTACATCGATAAAAACGGAGACTGGCTGATAAACGCACAGTTTGAAGAAGCCAAAGCGTTTGGCGAAGGTTTTGCGGTCATCAAACAGAATGGACTTTACGGTTTTATTAATCGTAGCGGTGAAATTGTTATTAAACCCTATTTTGATGATGCCTGGAATTTCAGTGAAGGACTTTCCAGAGTGGAAAAAAACGCCAAGGTGGGTTATATCAATACTGCTGGCAAGATGGAAATTGCACCGGAATATGTCTGGGCCTATTCATTTTCAAATGGATTGGCCGTTATCACCCATAACTACCGACAATATGGCTTTATCAACCGGCAGGGTGACGTCGTGATCGAACCACAGTTTGAGCACGCCCATCCGTTTAATGAGGGTTTGGCCGCGATAAAACTCCGCGACAAATGGGGTTATATTTCCAAGGATTAAGCTGACTCTTCCGTTTCGTCACTTTCCTCATCCAGCCAACGATATAAAGTACGGCGGCCAATACCCAGTAACGCCGCAGCGCGGCGTTTATTACCATCGGCTTCTTGTAATACCATGCGGACATACCGTTTTTGCAGCTGTTCCAGAGTAGGTAAAACGGCGCCCGACAATAATGTTTCGTTTCGCGGATCATCCACCGGGTTTGTCACTGACGGCGCAGTTGCAGATTGATTTTCCAGTAGTCTTGCCGGTAAATGTTGTGGCTGCACCCAGTCTTCCGTACAGAAAGCAAACGCTCTTTCCACTACATTCTGCAATTCTCTGACATTCCCCGGAAAAGCATACTGACGAATGATCTCCAAAGCTTTGTCACTGAAACCTTTAATGTTTCGACCTTGTGTTACCACTAATTGCTGTAAAAACTGTTGGGCCAGAATTTCCCTGTCTTCTTCACGATCCCGCAGAGGTGGAACCGACAAAGCAAAGGTTTCCAGACGATAAAACAGATCCTCGCGGAAACTGCCTTCAACCACTTTTTGTTTTAAATCACGATGGGTTGCGGCGATGATTCGAACATCCACTTTCTCCTCAGTATCCTGCCCCACCGGGCGAATTGAGCCATCCTGCAAAGCCCGCAACAGTTTTGCCTGTAATGCCATTGGCATTTCACCAATTTCGTCCAGTAACAAACTCCCGCCATTGGCTTCCTGCAACAGGCCTTTACGGGATTTCTTGGCGCCGGTAAATGAGCCCGCTGAATGGCCAAAAAATTCGCTTTCTAACAATTCCTGCGGAATACCCGCACAGTTAACCGCTAAAAAAGGCCCGTCGGCACGATCACTTTCAGCATGCAGAGCTTTGGCAACCAGCTCTTTGCCCGTTCCACTTTCGCCGTTAATCAGCACCGGACCTTGCGCACGGCCAATCACTTTAATCTGTTCAAACAGATTACGCATCGCTTCGCTGCGACCAAACATCTGATGAAAACTGGGTTGACGGTTAAGTTTGCGAAACTGAAATAATTCATCATGCAATTTACGTGTCGCCACCACACGTTCAACCGCCAGCAGAAAATGCTCTAAATCCAAAGGCTTGGTAAGAAAATCATCCGCCCCCGCCTGCAACGCCTGAACTGCCTGGCGTACACTGCCAAATGCGGTAATCACAATCAGTCCTGGTCGCTGTTCTTCCGGCCAATGCCTGACCACCTGTTCAACCACGTTCATGCCATCGCCATCAGGAAGCCGCAGATCGGTGACAATCAATGCAGGCTGGTTGATATTAAGCCAGTCAATAGCGGATTGAATCTGGTGATGAACTGCCAGACTCCAACCTTCCGCTTCCAGTTCATCACTAATCAGTCTTGCCAATGCCTGGTCATCTTCAATTAACAGGATTGGTAAGTTTTTGTTCTGCTTCATCTTCATGCTGTTGGTCCAGAATCGTTAGATGGGTTTAAGGGTAAAATCAGCGTGAATCGCGCGCCGCCCAGCGGACTGTTGCTTAATTTCACTTCTCCCTGATGCTCACGCATTATTCTCTGCACAATTGCCAGGCCCAGACCGCTGCCTTCCCCCGGAGCTTTAGTTGTGACAAAAGGCTCAAATACCTGATTCTGCTGATCATCGGTTATGCCTGACCCGGCATCATCAATATGAATATGAAGTTGTCCATCCTTTTGCCAGGAGAGTTCAACCGGCCCCTCAGGACAAGCCTGACAGGCATTACGTAATAAATTGATTAAGGCTTGTTCCAGACTTAACGAATCGCCATTAATTTTAGCCTGCGGTCCTTTGATAAGACTGATTCGATAACCCTGGTCAGCTAACAGGGATTCAGATCTTTCGATCAATGAAGTCACATCCAAATCGCGCATTTGTGCACGAGATGAACGACCAAAGCTGAGTAATTGCTGAATAATCGAGGTCATTCTGGCCGCTTGCTGGCGTATTTCATTTAATTCAGCAATGTCTTTTTCATTCTCCATACGTCTTAATAAACGATTGGCCCGTCCATCGACTACGGTTAACGGCGCACCGAGTTCATGTGCGACGCCTGCAGATAATTGTCCCAGCGCAGCCATCGTTTCAGTCTGTCGCAGTCTTTCAGCCATTTTTTCCCGGGCAGATCGCTGTTGAGCCTCACTGTTTTCTGCCTGTTCAATCGCATCCAGCATTCCATTGAGTCCCTTAGCCAGTTGGCTGATTTCAATAGGTCCTCGTTCTGCTGCCCGATGATGACGATCACCTCGACTGACCCGTCGCATACTCTCAACCAATCGTTGCAGTGGCGTTTCGATCGCCCGCTGATGCGAATAGCTGATGACCCCTAAAATAATTAAAGAAACCAAACCAAAGCCACCCCAGGCCCAATATTTTAATTCGGTCAATTCGCGATCAATATCACTGCGTCGCCGGGTCACTTGCAGCAATCCATTTGGCTGACCGGTGGCATCAAATAACGGCATAAAAAAGGAATACACATGGCGACCACGAATCCGTTCATACTGTGCAAACTCACCCTGCACAATCTGTTCAAGTGCATCGGTAGCCTGTTCCTGAGTGGGATTCACCACACCAAAGCTGCTTAAGCGTTTTCCTTCAGCATCAAATAGGTACGCACCATACACTTCGGTTATTCCAAATACCGAAGCCATACTGTTTTGTAGCTGATCCAGATCCTGCCGCTCCAAAGCTTGCGACACCGGCAGATGAATTGTTCTGGCGACTTGTTGCAAATCCCGTTGCATCCGTTCTTCAATAAACTGGCCCACCATGGATAAACCTATCACCAGAATAACGGCCAATACGATGAGTACTGGTAAAGCAACCTGCATAATCAACACTAAACGCAGGTTGTTGCAAATTGAGGGAAATCGCATTGTTAATGCCTCTCAATGGATGGTTTTATGACACATGAGCCAAAATGACACATGTTATGGCACCGGTCAAGAGAACTCTCTGTTCATCAGGCACCATGAAAAAAAATAAATATATTTAAAATCATACACTTAATTTTTAATTTCGTTCTGGCATAGAACTCGCAGTGGTCACAGTGTGTTTCACAACCAATAAAGGAAAACACCATGAAAAAAACAGCTACGTTAGTTTCAATCTTAATGGCATTAGGTCTAAGTACTTCTGCGATGGCAGAACAGGGGTACGGCTCACCGGAGCAGGCTACACCTCAAGCGCCTATGCCTGAAACTGCTCCAGCTGCTGATTTCAGTGATGCAGATCTGCAAAAATTTGCTGATGTACAGGATGATCTTGAAGGAATCCGCAGCGAATATTCTGGTCGCCTGGAAAGCACAGAAGATCCAGATCAAGCAGCTCAGTTACAACAAGAAGCGAGCCAGAAAATGGTTCAGACCGTTCAGGAAACGGGCTTAGATGTTGAAACTTACAGCAATATTGCATTGGCTATTCAAAGCGATCCTGAATTGCGTGATAAAGTGCAATCCATGCTGAACTAAGGTTGTTTTAGCGTCATCTATTGTGAAAAAGCCGGGGTTACCCGGCTTTTTCATTTCTGCTCTACCTGGTTTTGAACCGATAGGCCAGGAGGTACAAAGCAGGCAACACTAACAGCGTTAATAACGTTGATGAGACAATGCCGCCAACCACCACCGTGGCTAATGGTCGTTGTACTTCTGCACCGGTCCCCGTATTCAAAGCCATCGGCAGAAAACCTAAACCTGCCACCAAGGCCGTCATCATTACCGGTCGTAATCGCTGCATCGCTCCCTGAAAAACCGATTCCATAAGCGCTAAGCCCTGTTCACGCAACTGTCGTATAAACGTCAACATCACCACACCGTTTAATACCGCGATGCCTGATAAAGCAATAAATCCCACCGCCGCAGATATGGATAACGGCATATCCCGCAGCATTAATGCAATCAAGCCGCCGGTTAAGGCCATTGGCACACCGGTAAAGATCAATAACGCATCTCGCAGTGAATTAAAGACACTGAACAATAACAGCAGAATCAGTAATAGCGTCACAGGTACCACAATCATCAGACGCTTACTGGCTGACTGCAATTGTTCAAATGTGCCGCCGTATTCCAGCCAATACCCGGCGGGCAAATCAAGTTGTTGTGCGTTCTGCTGAACATCAGCGATAAATGATCCCAAATCTCTGTCGACCACATTGGCACTGACAATCACATGTCTTTTACCGCTTTCACGATTTATCTGATTGGGACCACTGATTTCATGAATATCAGCAATTTCACCCAGTGGAACATACGACAGTTCCGGATCATCGCTATCCGGCAAAGCAATGGGTAATTTTGCCAGCAGCTGTGGATTTTTACGTATCTCATCGTCCAGACGAACAACAATGCGGAAGCGTTTATCACCTTCATAAATCAGCCCGGCAGATGTACCACCAATCGCAGTCTGAATATTTTGTTGCAAACTGGCGATATCCAACCCTAATAACGCAAGATGATCACGCTGCGGCTCAATCGACAACATCGGCAAACCGGTAAGTTGTTCCATTCTGACATCTGTGGCACCAGCAACTTCTGACAACAGTTGCTCAGCTCGTTCCCCCAGTTGGTAAAGCGTATCCAAATTATCGCCATATATCCTCAGGGCAACGTCTGCACGCACGCCAGCAATCAATTCATTGAAACGCATTTCAATCGGTTGGGTAAATTCATAAAGATTTCCCGGCACCGCTTCAACACTGTCGCGTAATTTTGACAGAAATTCCGCTTTGCTCAATTGAGGATCAGGCCATTGCTCAATGGGCTGCATAATCACAAATGTATCGGCAACACTCGGTGGCATCGGATCGGTAGCAATATCCGGCGTACCAATTTTTGAATAAACATGCTTAACCTGTGGAAACTCCGCAATTACTGACTCCAGCTGGTTTTGCATCGCCACCGATTGTTCAAGCCCCGTGCCGGTAACCCGTAAGGCATGCAGCGCAATATCCCCTTCATCAAGTTGTGGCAGAAACTCGCTGCCTAAACGCGAACCATAATAAACCGTGATACTGACCATCAGCGTCGCCAATACCACGATTAAAATGGGCAGACGCAAAGACAGACTTAACACCGGACGGTAAACCCAGCGAGCCATTCGCATGAGGAGGTTTTCACGCTCGGCAACTTTGCCTGTAATCAAAATGGCCACCGCGGCAGGGACAAAGGTCACGGCAAACACCAAAGCACCGATTAATGCCGCCACCACTGTAAACGCCATGGGGTGGAACATTTTCCCCTCAACACCACTCAGTGCAAAAATCGGCAGATACACCAGCATGATAATGAACATGCCAAATACCGCCGGATTAAAGACTTCACGCGTGCTTTCAATTACCTCTGCCAAACGTTCCTGCACACTTAACATCCGGCCCAGACGCTGTTGCGCAAGACCCAGTCGTCGCAAAGCGTTTTCCACGACAATGACGGCACCATCAACAATCAGACCAAAATCAATCGCTCCCAGGCTCATCAAATTTCCCGATACCCGATTGCTTACCATGCCGGTAACGGCAAATAACATGCTTAACGGTATAACCAAGGCGGTTATCAGTGCTGCCCGAATATTGCCCAACATTAAAAACAACACCACGACAACCAGTAAAGCGCCCTCAAACAAGTTTTTCTGCACCGTTTTAAGGGTTCTTTCCACAAGTGTGGTTCGGTCGTAAACCGCTTCAGCCAGGATACCTTCGGGCAAACTCTGGTTCACCTGTTCCAATCGCTCGGCAACCGCTTTCGCGACCACTCGACTGTTTTCGCCGATCAACATAAAAGCCGTGCCTAACACTGTTTCCTTACCATCCCGGGTGGCTGCGCCAGTACGCAACTGTTTTCCATAAAATACCTTGGCCACATCCGCCACCCGAATCGGTGTGTCATCACGTTTGGTAATAACCACATTACGAATATCTTCAAGTGAGGATAATTGTCCGGGAGAACGTACCAGCCATTGCTCGCCATTGCGTTCGATATAACCAGCACCCGTGTTCTGGTTGTTGCGGATTAATGCCTCACCCAGCTCGGACAGGCTGACCTTGTAGGCCAGTAATTTAGCAGGATCGGGGGCCACCTGATATTCACGCTCATAGCCACCAATGCTATTAATTTCGGTGACTCCCGGTACTTTCACCAATTGGGGCCGGATAATCCAGTCCTGTATGGTACGTAAGTCTTCTGCCGAATAAGGTTTGCCATCTGCCTTCAACGCATCCGCTCTGGCAGTGACACTGTAGGTAAACACTTCTCCAAGACCGGTTGCTATAGGCCCCATCTGGGGTTCTATTTTCGCGGGTAACTCAGAGCGAACACCTTGAAGACGTTCATTTATCAACTGCCTGGCGAGATATATATCAGTATCTTCTTCAAACACCACCGTGACCTGAGATAAACCATATCGCGATAACGAACGGGTATAGTCCAGATTGGGTAACCCAGCCATCGCATTTTCAACACTATAGGTAATCCGTTGTTCAACCTCTAATGGTGAATACCCCTCTGCCTCGGTATTAATCTGCACCTGGATATTGGTAATATCCGGTACGGCATCAATATTAAGCTGAAAAACATTGTAAGCGCCCACTCCAGCTATAAGCACTGTTAATAAAAGCACCAGCCATCGGCGCTCGACAGAAAATCGTACAATAAAATTAATCATCTTCTGCTCCAAAGGTCTTAGTGATCATGGGTGGCGCCGGACTTGAGCACCTCCGCCTTGAGCAGAAAACTATTTGTTGTCACGTATTCACTGCCGGGTTTCAGGCCTGAAAGCACCTCGATATAGTCCTTATCCGGCTTGCCCAGTTGAAGCATTCTGACTTCAAAGGTATTTCCATAACGGACAAACACCACCGGCATATCACGATAAAGTTGAATGGCATTGCGTTTTACCGCTAATTCAGCAGGATATTGCTCCACGGTCACTTCAGCATTGATATGCATGCCGGGCCGCCAATGTCCTTCAGCATTAGTAATTTCAGCACGGGCACGAGCAATATGTCCGCCTGTCATTTTGGGCGAGATATAGCTGATCTTTCCCTCAGCCGATTCATGTTGGTGTAAGTCCTTGACGACAACCGGCATACCGACACGTAACTGTTCGATATCCGCTGGAAACATCGACAGCTCTATCCAGACCCGTGATAAATCACTGATTTCCAGCAAACTGCCCATATCACTGTGATCGCCTACATTGGCCATACGCTCAGTTATCTCACCGTTTGCAGGACTACGGATAGAATAACTTTGTAAAGTGGTTTGATTACGAACGGTCACTAATACCTGGTCTTTTTTGACCTTGTCGCCAGTGTTGACCAGCACTGATTCAATAATGCCGGGATAGGGAGCATGTACCCGATACTGGCGATCCTCCGCAACACTGACTACACCATAAAGAGCGTTGGTTATTGATAAGGTATTAGGCCCAGCCAGCTCTGTTTCTATTCCTGACAGTGTTATCATGCGATCCGTTATCGTGCTGCGACCTTCAAAACTGTCAAAATGCCAGTGATGTGAATTGCCCTGGTATTCTGCTTCCACAACCACTTCAAACGAATGGGGCTCTTCAATAACCGTATCCCCCAGCAGATAGTCTGCTTCGGCGATAAAGTCGATAAGATTCTGTTCATCATCCAGACGAGTTAACGTCACGGTTAAATTGATCTGCCCGGGATCGACCGGCTTTCCCTGTTGATAGGCATAAACCCGCATTTCTGGCGGCACGCCTTGTTCATAAATGGTTATTTCCAAGGCAAAACCGTCGTTTTCCAATAACCGTCCGCCATGTGGCCCTTCGATAGGTTCTTCATGATCATGTTGTTCGTTGTGATCATGCTCAGTTGCCGCTAGAACCACCGAACTCATCAGTGCCAGCAGACTAAAACATAATGTGATTAATTTCATGGGGCTATTCCTGATAACTGGCAGTAAAGATTGAACGACTCAAGGGCATCCCGGTTAACCGCTCCAACTCAAGTAGCTGGAGATGCACTGCAGTTTGTGCCTCGATCAGGTCGCGCTCTACGCTGAATGATTCGATCTGTGCATCAATCCATTGCAACACGTTGTATTGGCCTGTTTGATAACCGGTTTCAGTCTGTTTCAACAATTCTTGGGTCAACGGAACAAGTTTTTCTTGCAACCTATCGATTTGTTGATGGTTATTCAGCATGGCCTGATAGATTTCCAGTAAAGCCATTCGCAATTCAGTCTGAGTCAGCTGTTGCTGCAGAATTCCAGCTTCATAGTCTGCATGGGCTGCAGCGATATTGCCCTGATTGCGATCGTATAACTGCAACGGCATCGAAAAACTGAACACCAGAGCGTTGTCATTTTGTCCTTCCAAACGCCGAATACCGGCACCAAAGCTGAAATCAGCTGTGGATTTTGCCTCACTCAGCCGTAATTGCGCTTCACGTAAGCGAATTAAAGAATGAGTTTGTAAAAAAGCGGGGGAACTTAGAATGGCCTGTTCCAGTGTTTCCTGTTCCGGCAATGATGGCAATTGCTGCAATTGCCCTTCCAACTGAGCAAAATCAACCTCATCTCCCCAGCTAGCGGCTAATTGCTGGTAGGCCAGTTTACGTTCTCCATTGAGCTGCTGCTGTCTGGACTCTGACCGTTCAAGCAAAAGCTGCATCCGTAATACATCAGCCTGTCCAACAGCACCGGCAGACGCGCGTTGTTGTATCACCGCCAGGGCCTGCTGCTCAATTTGAATACGCCGTTGATTCCAGGTTAATAACGCATCGACTCGTAATGCCTGCAGATACCTGGCGGCCACATCAGACAAAGTATCCAGGCGTTGCCGCTCAAAATCCTGTTGCAACTGACTGGACCGGGCGTCGACCAGATCAACGCGCTTCAAACGTTTATCGCCCATTTCAATCAGCTGACTTAACGATAGCGTTAGTTCTGCACCGGAAAGACCACGGCTCTGCCCCGTACCCAATACATTTTCCAAATCAGCCTGCAGTTGTGGATTAGGCGGCAAGCCGGCCTGCCGTTTCTGCGCTTCCAGTGCCCGCTGTTGATAGGGAAATTGTTGCAGTTGTGGGCTTTGCAGTAAGGTGCGTTCGATCGCCGTTGTCAGATTAAGACTTGGCTGGTTTTCTGCTCGTGCGGGCATGGCCCATACAGTCAAAGCTAACAGTAACGGGCAGATCAATAGCCTGTTAGCGAACAAATTCGATTGATAATTCATGATGAACTCCATAACACCACCCGCTGAGAAGCCGGTAGTAAAACATTAAGTTGTTTAAAACGTTATGGAATTAAGCGTTGGGGGGTGGTAACAGGGGCGAATAATACAAGGTAACCAGCTGACTGCTACTGGTTCGGCTGACAGCGTCCGCTGTCAGAGTATGAAGAATCATAGTGAAACTGACTAAATCAGCAATCAGATGCAGGTGCAACTGATGATAATGATCGACATTATCGTGATGCTGTCCATGATCTGCATGACTATGAACGATGCTCAAATGCGCTGAATAATGATCATCCGGCTGATGAGCGACAGACGCAGTCACACCACTGACCATCAATAAATTGATGATAACAAATACCGCAGTCAGCATACGCAGTCGTAAAGTCATCGATAAATCTTAGCTTAAAAACATGATAAAAGTCAGCCTTTTAAAAGTACGGCATTCTCAGGTACATTCTGCTTGAGCTTGTCACAGTCACCCTGAGCAGGTTGCTGCTCAGGAGTACGGTTTTTATACCAGATGCGACAAAATCCCGGTGAAGGAATATATTCGGCAGGTACCGCACTGGATGAGCCGGAATACCGGTCAGTATTGACCACGCTATAGGCAGCACAACTAGTCAATGCAACGAATATCGGCAAAGGCAGCAGTCGATAAAATCGCGGTGTCAATATTCTCATCGGTTTATCCTCACATATTGATTATCGAGAGATAATCAAACACCCATTAATTATGAGCGATCTTAGCGCTATTTGCAGCAGCTTTATCAACACTGGTAAAGGCAATCAGATTAGCAAAAAAACCAATCACTAATGCATCAATTTGCCACGGTTGCTGCAACATGACATTCCAGATTATGGCTGAACCGATACCTGCTACTGCACCGGCAATAAACCGTTTACGACTCACATAACAGCCAAGAATCGCCATCATCAGAGGTACCAAAACCGTCGGAGCCCAGAAGTTATAGGCGTATATCAAAATATCAATCACGCTATCAATCGACAGGGCAAAAACCATCGACGCAATACCCACCAGCAATGTGACCACACGAGCGAGCATTAATTCTGCTTTGGCTGTTAATGGGGTTTTACGCAAAGGCGTGACAATATCGTTACTGAAAGCAATCGAAGCTGAGTTTAAAAATGAATCTGCAGAAGACATGATAATCGAGACAATCGCAGCGGCCACAATACCCTGCATAATGGGCGGAACGGCCTGCTGAATGACATAAGGCATCGCTAAATTAGCATCTAAGGTCGGCTGCATGGCTAATGCCACCAGACCGATTAAACCGGTAACAGCAAAAAATGGAATTGAAAACAAGCCGCTCAATAAAGAACCACGGATAACATTTTTACTGCTTTTGCCAATTAATAAACGCTGCAGGTAAGGCGGCACTAATGTTTCACCCAGCATAAACGTCATAAATAATGATAATAACGCGATAATCGCTAATGGCTCCGTCGGCAGCGTCAGATGCGCTTCGGGTAAATTAGTTTGCATGGCCGGCCAGCCACCGACATGCTGCAAACCAAAATACAGTGTCATCGGAATGCCGACGGCAAGCACAATAAACTGAATAATATCGGTCCAGACCACCGAGCGCATACCGCCGACTGTTGCATACGCAATAACAATACCGCAGCCAATCAACACTCCCCAGACACGATCTACATCGAGAAACAGATTAAACACATAGCCCATCGCACCGATTTGTGCGCCGAGAATACCTGCGCATAAGGCCAGAGAAAATACGCCACTGAACAGACGTGCTCCCTTGCCATAATGCTCATCCATAATGTCACCGACCGAAATGGCATTGGGATAACGCATCATTTGTGGCGCAATATATTTTGCAACCAATATTTCTTTTACGCTGAAACCCCATAAGGCCACAATATTACTGATACCGACCAGAAATACTTTTTCGGCATTACCCATTGAAAATCCACCGCCGATAAATGAGGCTGATAACGTGGCAAAAATCACCAGTGTGCCGAAGGATTTACCAGCCAGAGCATAATCACGCATGTTTTTTATGCCACGTCCCGCCCATAAACCAATAAGCAAAACAAAAAACAGGTAGACAATTACAACCAAAGTTTCCATATTCAGTTTGTTCCATTGAGTGAGGTCTGGAATGAAGCTTACGTGGTTTTCAGGCATTAAAAAACCACCCGAGCACATTGGACTGGGGTGGTTTGAATGATTCTTCCGTAAAAGCGTTAATTAAGCCATTAAACTTTTACATTAACGATGTTACCCAAGTTGCCCTGTGGCATCGGAACAGCATCGAGTAGCTTTAATACTGCCTGACCCTGAGCTTCAATCTGATCATTGCTTAATTTAAGCGTTGCGACCATTTGTTGCTGGGCAGATTGCTGTACGGACAACTGGGTTGCCATTGCAGCAACGTTCGTTGTTTCCATAATCGACTCCCTTGTGAACTAAAACTGTTATCGGCAGCTTACTTCAAAACTTTATCGGCAACTTGTTCAATAACAAATCCCAATGTCTGCCGTATTTCGTTTCTCGGTTGCTCTTCAAATTCAGCAATTTCAGCAGCAGAATGGCCTTCAGACCAATGCTGTCGCGCGATACGCATTTGATCTATCGTTAATGAACTGAGGACTTCGGCTGTCATTTTATCTTCAATAAACTCAGGATCAACTTCGCTTATTTCCAATTCAAACGGCGCTGGCACTCTTTCCTGCTGCCCCCATCTTTCAAGCAATAGCCCTGCTTTTGTGAGCCGTTCCTTACGTTGATTTTGTAAGGTTTCTATCCGCATTTTACCTGCGGTACGGTTCAGTTTTTTCCCCACAGCACACCTACCTGATATCAACGAACTGAAAGCGAATGTTAATTCACGACAAACTATTATGCTGGATATCAAAAAGCTTTATTTTTCGTCAAAAAAACGTTTAAAAACGTTCTTTGCAGCATTACGCGTCTCTTCATTGTAACCGACAAACAGCCCGGCAAGTAAAGTAGCCATAACGGATTTTCCTGGATGTTGATGAATCATCTTACTTACCGCCGGGGTTATTACGGCTTGCAGAATATTTTCAATATCATCCACATTCGGTGTTTTATCTTTGGGTATGGCTGGCGAAGCTATTTTGGTTCGATAAACAGCAAATTTCGCTATTAATATCACCAAAATAGCTGCCAAGGCATATCCTCCTGCTGTGATAACTGCAGCGATATTGGGAGGGTAGTGAACCAACAATGCCAGATAGACTGCAAAGCCTGCGAACCCGAGCGCAAATATGCCTAACAGCGTTGCCAATGATAATGCCACGGTATTAATTTGTACTCTAGAACGCCAGCTCATGCTTATCTCCTGCTACTCATTTCCATATATGTCTCAAGCCAGCTTAACGATCCAGAATTTTTCCAAGAACCAAACCAATACCAAAAGCAACAGCCATGCTGCTATATGGATGGCTTTCAACTTCACCTTGAACTTTGGTAAAAGACTCTTTTACTTGATCCTGCGCCTGTCCTGCAGCGACTTTGACACGATCCTGACTTTCCTTGGCGTAAGCCGTCGTCATTTCTCGTAATGTTTTTGTCACTTCTGCAAAATCTTTACGCAATGTATCCAGTTGTTCCTGAAGTTCCTGATTAGTAGCTTGAGTTGTTGCCATTGAACTATCTCCTTGTAATAAAGTTATCTGCCACAAAAGAAGGCAGTTACAAATCTGACAGCTTAGTTAAGCTGATTACTTCAATCGATTAATCTGTTGCATCCTCAATAGCATCACCTGCTTCTTCAACACTCTCATCTATCGCTTCACCCGTTTCTTCCGCAGGGCCCTGGTTATCACAAGCCGTAATAAAACCAACACTTGAGAGAGCAAAAGTCATCAGTAAAATTTTAGCTAAAATCCGAAAAGAATTAGAATCCGTATTGTTTAACATAATTATGTTCCTCATTTAATAGCGTTTATGGATGTTATTTTACGGAAACGCTGTTAAATATTAATCAGCGTTTGAAAAATGTATATTTTGTCACTTTGACTAGTGTACTCCCAAGCTAACTTTTTAAGTTAAATTTTGCTTTAACCTGTGTTAAGGAGCTTTTTTTATAATCGTCCTATCGTGTAAATCCATTCAACATTAAACAAGGACATACCATGATTAGTTGGGCGTTAACATTTCTAATTGTTGCAATCATTGCAGGTGCTTTAGGACTATCGGGTGTTGCCGGTACAGCAAGTAGCATTGCCTGGATTTTATTTGTTGTTGGGTTAGTCCTTGCACTGATATTTTTTATAACTGGACGCCGACCTCCTCTCTAAAATAATTCAATCTGAATAAATAAAAATACTAACCCATAAATAACTTTTTCGGGTCTGTTTATAAATTTAACACTTATATTGTTACCAGATTGAAATGAAATAACTGTCACCCCAATCATTTAATATTATTTTGAAACGGGTCCCGTTCAAATTAATTTAAATGATTTCCTTTGACACTGCCCGTTTAATGGGTGGTGTCTTTTTTTTGAATCATGCTTAAACCTATATAGATTGACTTAAGCTGGTTCAGGGGTATATTTCACTTCCATCATAAATTCTTAGTGGATATAAGGGACGCTTATGAGTTCATCTTTGCCTGGCAGTTGTATTGTTCATCAGTTTCAAAAGTTTGCAGATCTTAATGAACACGAAATCAGCTTATTAATGGCATTGGAAAAAGATCCTCGGGAGTTCACCGCTGATCAGCCCATGGCAATTGAAGGAGGCAAAGCAGAACGTTTTTTTACCCTTCAGTCAGGCTGGGCCTGTGCGACACGAACACTTGCAGATGGTCAGCGACAGGTTCTGGATATTTTTCTGCCAGGACAGATCCTTGGCCTGCGTGAAATCAGTTTTGATCGCAATCTTTCCGAGTTTCGGACATTAACCGAAGTAAAAGCCTGCCCGTTTCCTCGCCAGCGTTTAACCGAAATTTTTGATCAGGCGCCTCGTTTAACCGATCTGTTTTTCCTGATTCTTGCCCGTGAACAATCCATGCTGATTGAACGGGTAATCAATATTGGTCGTCGCAGTGCAGTTGAGAGACTGGCGCATTTTATTGTGGAAATGAAAGTCAGGCTGAATGTCGATACCGACCAGTTTGAACTGCCAATGAACCAAACGGTTATCGGTGACACGTTAAGTCTTTCATCAGTACATGTCAGCCGCACATTTAAAGTATTACGGGATGAAGGTTTACTCGAATCCCATAATGGCAATATTCAAATCCTGGATCTGGAAGGCCTCATTGAAATATCCGGTTTTGACCGAAATTACCTGGACAGCCACTCTAACTGGGCCAGACAGGATTAAGATTTACTGAAGCGCTCAATCATACTCACATCATTCACATAATCAATATCAGCTAACACACCCTGATAATCCGTTTTGATTTTGTGAATCTTTTCAATATCCCTTTCTAGCAGTTTTTTGGCACCGGAATCTCCCTTCAGTGCCAACAACTCATCCTTATAACAAGCTTTAAAGCCAACAGGATGGCCTCGCCTATGCTCAAAATAAGGTGCTGTAATATCGGCACCCAATATTAAATTCTGATGAACCTGCGTTAATACCGATCTCGGGATTAATGGCATATCTGCCAGACCAATCACCCAGCCATCAGCATTTACATTAGCTGCAATTGCGGCGCTCAGGCTATGCCCCATGCCCAACGTCGCGGTTTGGCATTCAATCACGTTAATTTCAGTATTATGAAATTCAGCAACGTTCTGAATAGTTTGTCTCAATAACGGTGTATCCGTTCTGATAACAACTGATAATGTATCTAACGCTGAAATCCAGGCTGACAAAGTGTGCTGAATTAAAGGCTGTCGTATACCGGCAATGGTTAACTCATATAACAGTTTGTCTGGGCCAAAACGGGATGACTTTCCGGCGGCTAACAGGATTCCTGAGATTTTCGACATCTAAGGCTCGGTTAACTGCAAACTGATTGTGTTTTCGGCAAAAGCTCTGTGGACTTAGCAGGATGATTCCGTCGCAACGCTATTAGCTCGGCCAAAATGGCAATGGCAATTTCCGGTGGTGTACGACTGCCAATCGGCAAACCCACCGGTCCATGTAAACGTTCAATTTCTGTTGCTGATAAATCAAACATCGCCAGGCGTTTACGGCGGTTGGCATTATTTTTTTTGCTACCCAGCGCTCCAACATAAAAAGCAGCTGATTTGAGGGCTTCGAGTAAGGCCATATCATCAAGCTTCGGATCGTGGGTTAACGCCACAATGGCAGTATGCGCATCAGGTTGCATTGCCAAAACGGCATCATCGGGCATCATATTAAGCAGCACTACATCATCAGTATCCCAACTTTCACACATGGCTTCTCTCGGCTCACAAACGGAGACCTGATAATCCAGCGCCTGTGCCATATTGGCCAGGTAAGCCGAAGTCTGTCCGGCACCAATAATCAACAGCCGCCACCTTGGTCCATACACAACCGAAAGTTGCTTTTCGTTTATTTGTACAACCACATCCGTCGCATTGGCATCAGTACAATGACTCACCAATGTAGAAAGCTGTAAATCACGTTTAATCAAACGATGACTGTTTATCGCATGGCGTACTTGATCGACCCAGAGGGTGTCGGTAACCGGTTCAACAACCAGTTCCAGTGTACCGCCACAGGGTAAATTAAATCGCTGTGCCTCTTCCCGGGTCACACCATAGACCATTAATTCGGCTTGATTGCGAGGTAATTCGCCAGACTGAGCCTTGCTAACCAGATCATCTTCAATACAACCGCCTGATACCGAACCAACTAACACGCCGTCTTCGCGTAAAACCAGCATCGCTCCAGGTTGACGTGGACTGGAACCGAAGGTTTTCACAACGGTCACCAGCCATAGAGTTAAATCGGCTTCCAGCCATTTCTGCATTGCTTTAAAAACCGATAAATCAACACTGTCCATGCTCAGCTTTCCAATTGATAACGGATCGGTAAATCGCGGATGCGCTTACCGGTGGCAGCAAAAATGGCATTACATAAAGCAGGTGCAATTGGCGGCAGTCCCGGCTCTCCAACCCCGCCTAGCGGCGTATTGAAATCTTCGGCCGGTAACAAATGCACATGAACTTCGCGAGGCGACTCATTCATTCTGGAGACTTGATAACTATCAAAATTATCTTGCTGAACCGCACCATCTTTAAAACTGATTTCACCTACCATCGCCAGGCTGATACCCATGATGCAGGCACCTTCCATTTGTGAACGTATTCGCTCCGGATTTACTTGTGGCCCACAATCTACAGCAATATCGATTCGTGGAATGGTTAAGTCGCCATCCTCAGAGACTTCTACTTCAACAATTGCCGCAGTATAGGTGACAAAACTGTAATGGGTCGCCAGTCCAAGGCCTCTGCCTGCAGGTAAATCACGTCCCCAGTTGGCCTTTTCACAAACCGCCTCCACAACACGGCGTAATCTTCCCGTATCCAGCGGATACTCCTCTGGTGATTCGCCGTAGTTCCACTCATCTTTTAATTCAACCGGATCAATTTTTCGAGCAGGGCCAATCAGATCCAATAAAAAGGCTTTATGGTCTTGTCCTAATTCATCAGCCATTTCCGCAATAAACGATTGGATAGCAAAGGCGCGCGGAATATTGGCCACCGATCGGAACCAGCCAATACGGGTATGCGCTTTAGCGGCAGGATTTTCCAGTTGAATATTATCAATGGCAAAGGGAATATTCATCACCCCCATGCCCAGCTCAATGGGCATCTGATGCACGGAAGACGCATCAAAAGTCGAAGAAATTGACGGCGCCACAGTGCGATGTAACCAACCTGTGGTTTTACCATCAGCATTTACTGCCGCTTCAAGATGTTCAATCGAAACCGTGTGCAGGTAGCCATTATGTAAATCATCTTCGCGACTCCAGGTGACCTGTACAGCACGCCCATCCATTGCTTTGGAAAGCAAGGCCGCTTCGACCAGATAATCGGGCTTGGATTTACGGCCAAAACCACCACCCAGCAATGTGACATGAACGGTGACATCATCAGAAGATATATCCAGCCATTTAGCGACTGTGTCTTTACTGGCTTGGGGCGCCTGAGTCGGGGCCCAGACTTCACATTTTCCATTCTGAATTCTTGCAGTGGCAACCGGTGGCTCCATCGGTGCCTGCGATAAATGCGGGATGTAATAATCTGCCTTGAAGGTTTTATCAGCGGTTTCTAATGCTTTGCTCACATCACCACTGCTGCGCAACACTTTGCCGCCGGAAGATGAAGCGGATTTAAGCATCTGCTGACGGTATTCATCAGTGTTATAGCTGGCATTTTCGCCATGTTCCCACTCGATTTTCAGTTTTTCACGGCCCTGCATGGCTGCCCAGGTATTTGCAGCAATGACGGCAATGCCACCAAGAGGATTAAAAACTGCTGGCGGTGGACTGCCTTCCAGTGTCACTACCTTAATAACGCCCGGGACTTTCATCGTCTCAGAGTCATCAAATGACTTTACCTTGCCACCATAGACGGGAGGGCGGGCAATCACCGCATGCACCATACCGTCAACCTGAACATCAATACCGTATATAGCCTTGCCAGTAACAATATCTTCACCGTCAATCAACTTGGTGGATTGCTTACCGATATAGCGAAACTTATCCGCTGGTTTTAACTGCAGTTTTTCACGTTCAGGCACATCCAACGCCGCTGCCGCTTTGGCAAGTTCACCGTAACCGATAGTTTTGCCAGAGGATTGATGTTTGATCTGATGATTTTCAGCAAATACTTCATCTACCCCAACCCCCCAATGTGCGGCGGCGGCAGCTTCCAGCATCATTCTGGCGGCGGCTCCGACATTTCGCATCGGCATAAAGAAGTGTCTGACGCTGCGGGAGCCATCCGTATCCTGATTACCATAGCGTTCCTCATCACCGGGCGCCTGGATGACCTTTACCCGATCCCAGTCGGCTTCCAGTTCATCAGCCACCACCATAGGTAAGCTGGTCCGCACGCCCTGCCCCATTTCTGCACGATGACAGACGATCGTGACCGTACCGTCCTCCGCAATTGCCACAAATACCAAGGGATTATCCACCCAGCCATTTGGCATCGCATCACGACCATATTTGGGCGTTTCTTCATCTTCTGCAAAACCGGCAAAAGGCATACCGACAGCCAGCACAAAGCCTGTCAGGGCAAATCCTTTTAACAGATTGCGACGACTGATATTGGTGATTTCAGTTTGCAGACTTTCGTTTTTAAGTGGCTTGTTCATTGTGCACCTCCGCTTTTTGTGGCGGCTAATTTAATGGCATCACGTATTCGGTTATAGGTGCCACAACGACAGATGTTGCCACTCATCGCATTATCAATATCGTCATCACTGGGGTTGGAATTGTTCTGTAGTAATGCTGTTGCGGAGACCACTTGACCCGACTGACAGTAACCACATTGCGGTACCCCAAGCTCAACCCAGGCCTGTTGAATGGCCCGGCCGATTTTATCTTCACTTACCGCTTCAATGGTAACGATCTGTTTGTCTTTTGCAGCACTGATCGGTGTAGAGCAAGAACGGATGGGCTGGCCATCCAGCATTACTGTACAGGCACCGCATAATGCTTTGCCGCAACCGAATTTAGTACCTGTCATGCCCAGCACATCTCGTAAAGTCCAAAGAATCGGCATTTCTTCAGGCAAATTGACTTCATGACTTGCGCCATTGATCGATAATTTCATGGTGAATTTCCTGTTGTGATCTGAAACTGGAGGTCCTTCGCAGACCATTTATAACTGACAACGCTATCAGCTAAAGATTATCGTTTGATTAAGGACTTTTTCCTGTCTGAAAAAAGACAACAAACACCTGATTTTAATCGTTAAGATTTGTTTACCATCGACTCAACCATCCCATTCACAATCCGGGCCGCTTCATCTGTCTTGGTTCCACGGAACGTTGAAACCAGAAGTTTGGCTTCATTATAGGCAGTATCAATTTCCTGCCGGAACAATTCACGAAAACGTTTTCCGCCCATAATAAAAGAACCCTGCTGCTGAGCAATCTGATCGAAAATCTGGCTTTCTGTGGCATTGTGACTTTGTACAATTAACTGGCCAGCCAGGCGACTGAAAACGGGAACCGCCATAACAAAAGTAATCAGTTTATTCACTTCTCGAGGGTTTCGCTGTTTCCAGTATTGTGCATAGGATGCGATCTTACGAAAGGTTCGCCAATCCACTTCCGTCAGATGCGCTATTGGCCCTGATGGCTGGGCACCATTAAACAAATGCTCCAGATCGACGCAAAATGCGTGATAGTCAGGTAAAGCCGCGGAAGCTAACTGAGTAGCAATATTGGCAATATCAGCCTCAAGCTCTTCGCGTGGTTCTAATGTTCTTTCATAGAAGATAACTGCTGAGTGATATTGCTGGGTTATGCCATCCTGCCAAAAACGAATAGCCTTGAGCTTCGGATGAAATTCAGCAATAACCGCCACGGATGCAAAAAGTTGATCTAACTTGTCCATATCACCCAATCATCGTCAGAGTTAATGTCATCATTATCCTTTGAGACTAATCATGGCAAACAATGTTCAGATTACATATAAAAAATCCCGATGGAAACCACCGGGATTTAAGGAGCTTTCAAGCAGTTTTTTTTAGTTTAAAGCACTTAAGGCGGCTTCATAATCGGGTTCATCCGCGGTTTCTGCAACCTGTTCGGTATAGATGACTTTTCCGTTTTCATCGATAACAACAACAGCACGGGATAACAAACCTTTCAGCGGACCGGTTTTGGCTGTCACACCATAGTCTTCCCCAAAGCTGGAACGAAATGCTGAGCCAACCTCCACATTATCAAGACCTTCAGCACCACAAAAACGGGCAAGAGCAAAAGGCAAATCTTTCGAAATACAAACAACTTTGGTGTTATCAAGCGCTGTGGCTTTTTGATTAAATTGACGCACTGACATCGCACAAGTGTCTGTGTCTATCGATGGAAAAATATTCAGCACAATTCGACCATTCAGATCGGATAAATTCAAATCCGACAGGTCATCTTTTACCACTGAAAAGCCGGGAGCCTTGTCACCCACTTTTGGCAGATTTCCAACGGTTTCAAACGGATTGCCTTTCAAAGTTACGGTTGCCATGTTGTTTCTCCTTTTTTTGTTATCAAACAGATCGGCGAGCCTACACCCAAGCCGAGAGAAGTCAAATTAACTAGGGCTTGTTGATCTTTCATAACCGCCTCTGTTGTGACTGAAAATGCACCAATCAAGGCGCGAGGAGTGTAGTTTGTGAGATACATCCGTGTATCTCACCCCTTCGGGGCTGACGCTCAAAAACGTTTATCTCCATGGATCGAGTATATGCAAAAGCAATGTCTGGAACATTGCTTGTCCCGGCGGTTTTGTAGTCGTTCTAAATAAACGACGAGCAACACAGGCCGGCGCGCGCCTCCCTGGCGCGCCGGCATACAGTCCATCCGTGGACATAAGTGTTGCATTTTCAGCCACAACCCACAGGGCTGGGACTATTTTTTCCGCCCCACGGCGTTGGAAATGAATTATGTAGAACACTACATCGCATCATTTCCGCCTTGTTGGACGGAAAAATAGCCTCCAGCAGTGGTGGCTATGAAAGATCAACAAGCCTTCGGGTGAAGCTAACATATTCCTATGAATGATTGATTAACACAGGATAAAGACCAAAAAACCGAGTATAAACAGTGTTATATATTTTTATATTTTGGCTAAATAGCGGGCAAAATTCCCGTTCCAGACTGGTGTATAGTCATAAAACTTGTTGCAGATGATTTCGGGAGGCAAATTGTTATGGCCAGTGTATTGAAAACCACTCATCACGGCGGTTGTCCACATGATTGCCCTGATACCTGTTCGATGGTCTATGAAGTTGAAAATGGTCAGTTAATCTCTGTCCGGGGTAATGCTGACCATCCAATGACCCGTGGCGGCTTGTGCGTCAAACTCAAAGACTACGAAAAACGTCATTACCATCCCGAACGTGTTTTACATCCCATGCGTCGAACCGGCCCCAAGGGCAGTGGCCAGTTTGAACAAATCAGCTGGGATGAAGCACTCACCGAAATCACCGATCGCTGGAAAGCGATTATTGATGAATATGGGCCTCAGGCCATCATTCCTTATAGTTATCTTGGTAATCAGGGACTGGTTCATGGCCTGAATGGCGGCGATGCTTTCTTTAATAAAATGGGCGCGACCGTTTGTGAACGTACCTTTTGTGGTGAAGGCTCGTGTACCGCCTGGCTGTTAACCGTTGGTCCAACTGCTGGCGTGGATCCGGAAAGCTTTATTCATTCTAAATACATCATTATCTGGGGCTGCAATTCCGTCAGCACTAATCTGCATCACTGGCATATCGTTAAAGATGCTCAGAAACGCGGTGCCAAAGTCATTGTTATTGATCCTTACAAATCCAAAACAGCCAAAGAAGCCGATTGGCATATTGCCCCCAAACCGGGCACTGATGGTGCGCTTGCTATGGCAATGATGCACACCATCATTGAGGAAGGATTAGTCGATCAGGATTATGTAGATAACTATACTGTTGGATATGCCGAACTGGCTGAACGCGCTAAACAACGAACACCAGAATGGGCTGAAGATATTACCGGAGTAAGCGCTCACGATATTCGACAGCTTGCTCGCGAATTTGCCACCACTCAACCTGCAGCCATTCGTCTGGGGGTTGCCTTGGAACGTAATTATGGTGGAGGTCAGGCCATTCGGGCTATCAGCTCCTTACCGGCATTAGTCGGCGCATGGCGACATGTTGGGGGTGGCGCTTTACAATTCCCAGTATGGGAACACCCCTATAAATTTGATGTTATCTGTCGTCCCGATTTAATTCCGGAAGGCACTCGGGTGATTAATGCGATTCAGATTGGCCGGGCCTTAACCAATGAAATGAATCTTGATATTCCGATCAAATCGATGATGTGCTGGAATGCCAATCCTGTTACTCAGGCGGCTGAAACAGACAAAATCGTGGCGGGACTCATGCGGGAAGATTTATTTCTGGTATCGGCGGAACATTTTCTATCTGACACCGCTTCATTTGCCGATATCGTTTTGCCTGCATCAATGGGTGCTGAAATGGAAGATATGGTGTTGTCATGGGGTCATCTCTATCTCACCTACAATGAAAAATGTGTTGATTCGCCCGGTGAAGCCATTCCGAACAATGAAATCTTCCGCCGCCTTGCTGCCAAAATGGGCTATGAAGAAGAAAATTTCAAATGGAACGATAGTGAATGTCTGGAAAACTATGTGGACTGGGACTCTCCAGCCTGTGAAGGCATTGATTTAGCCTATCTGCGTGAACATGGTTTTGCACGACTTAATGTGGGTACCAGAGACAATCGGGCACCACATAAGGCCGGAAATTTTCCAACAGCTTCCGGCAAATGTCATTTCCGTATTGATGATGCCACCAACTTTGTTGCCGGCCCGTTCAGACAGATGTATGACGGCTTTCAACCTGGTGAACCGCTGGATAGCCTACCTGACTACGTGGCTTCAAGAGAAACGCCTCAGTCTAATCCTGAACTGGCTAAACGTTTCCCGCTGAATATCATTTCTCCGAAGAGTCATGGCTTCTTGAATTCCTGTTACGCCAATATGGATAATAAACTCAAAGCACAAGGCGATCAGTTTGTGATGATAAGTGCTGTAGATGCCGATCTGCGGCAGATCCAGCAGGGAGATACTGTTCGGGTATTTAACGACCGGGGTGGTTTTGATGCCAAGGCACAAATCACTGAAGATGTCGGCCCGGGAATTGTTGTAGCAACCCTTGGGTACTGGCGGCAACGAAATAACGGTACGGTAAACTGCGTCAGCTCAGCTGAGTTTGTTGATATGGGGCATGCACCCACCTTTACCGATAACCTGGTGCAGGTAGAGGCAATTAGATAAACCTCACCCTAGAAGTTCAGCGGATGTCCTGATTAGGATATCCGCTTTTATTTATTCTGTATCAGCATCCTGATTGGCTACTGTAATCGCTTCTTCACGTTGTTCGATAGCCATTGTTTCCAGCAGTTTTCCCATTGATTGCATCAGCCAGTAACAGGCATAAATCCGGTCATAATAGACTTCGGTATAGTCAATTCCGGCGCTAAGCAATTCATTCTCACTATCCAATAAATCCAGTAAGGTTCGTTGTCCTACGCGAAATTGAAGCGCATAAGCCTCACGGGTTTTTTCTGCAGCTTCAACACGCTGTTCTAATCCGGGTAACCGGCGTTCCGCGTTTTCAAGTGCATTCCATGCAAGACGAACATCCAGTTCAATTTCCCGTTTTGCCCGGTTAATCAGTTCTTTCTGCTGTTCACTTAAATGTTCAATTTGCTCAACCCGAGCCTTGTCCGCACCACCATTCAGCAAATTATATTGCAGCCGGAACATCGCATAGAGGCCTTTATCCTGGCCAGATACGCCATCAAGATTATTGTCTGCAGAGGCACCCAAGTCCAAATCTATTCGCGGATGAAACGCCGACTTTGCAGCGTTTTCCTGTGCCAGAGAAGCCTCATGATTCGCCAGCGCCGTCCGCAAGGTAGGATGTTGGTTAAAAGCAATATTAACCGCATCATCCAAAGTGGCTGGTGCTTTGTCACAGCAGTCATCACCCGGATTGGTAATATTTTCGGGCATCACGCCAACAACTCGCTGAAAGTTGGTTCTGGCATCTTCGATATTACCAAGCTGTGATTCGAGATTGGACTTTGACAGAGCCAATCGTGCCTGAGCCTGATCAACATCTGCCCGACGGCCTACACCACTCTCGGAACGCTGTTGAATTTGTGAAAAAATCGTTTCATGTGATTGCAGATTGGTTTGCGTCAGTTCCAATAGATCCTGCCGACGCAATACATCCAGATAGGCCCCAATCGCCTGCAAACTGGTTCGTTCGGAAATATCGGTTACCGCAAAACCCGCTGAATCAGCAGAAGCGGTAGTACGGTCAACTTCGCTTTTGGTATAAAACCCATCGTACAACATTTGCTTGGCTGTAATGCCAGCCTCACCACGAGTCAGTGTTTCGCTTCCCGGGCGTGTAGCAGGATTTTTGGTATATTCACGCCCATACCCCAAATTCAGGTCAACTTGCGGAGCGTAACCGGCACGGGCTTGATCAATCGTTTTATCAACACTCAGTCGTCGATTGGCTTCGGCCAGAATTTCCGGATTACTCTGTATCGTCTGCTCAACTGCCTGAACCAAAGTCTGTGCCATAAGTGGCGCGTGAAATACCGTCAAGCCGGTAATGAAGGAAGTACAAAGCGCCAGTAATTTAAAGTTTTTGTTCATTTATCCAACACTCCATCAGCGAACGTCGATTTCAACACGTCGATTCCTTGCCTCAGCAACTTCATCGGCTGTTTCAATGAACAACTCTGATTCGCCCATGCCTTTAGTGGTAATAATATTTTCGGGTATACCCCGACGGATAAGCTCTTGCCGAACTCGTTGCGCGCGACGTTCTGACAAACCTATATTGTATTTTTCAGCGCCCATAGTATCAGTATGTCCGATTACAATCGCCTCAGCAATTTGGCGGGATTTTATTTCATCAAACACTTTTTGAGCAGCTCTTTCTGATTCCGGGGTAAACGTGCTCGTATCAAAAATAAAATATAAACGAGCTCGATATGGTTCTGCGGGTAAGGCCGCCATCGCTGGCGCCATAACAGGATCTGGTTCAACCGGTTTGGCGCAGAAAGGTGATTCTCCCTCTGCCAGCTCCAGTGGCGCTTCAATCTGCTGTCGAATTTCAGAGGTGGGCGTTTCAGGCCCAAATGAATTGACCGCACTACTGTATCCGCTACACCCTGAAATCATTGCGTAAATGAACAGTAAACATAAGGTTCGAAATATATTTGTCAGCATCATGGCGCTTCTTTAATGAGTTGATTAACTTTTACGGATAATGTTGAACATGAAGCCGCCAGCATCGTGGTTGGAGTATGCACTTTAATGGCATCAAGGTTTTTTGCCGTTAATTTCCCTCCCACTAATGCGAGTGTTCCATTTTCTACAGATAAATCTGCCAGTCCCCTTTGGGTGACGTTATCAAACTGATAAACATCAATTGAGAACAGGGTATTTGGACCTGCACCCAAGCGGGTATCGTCGCTAAACAAAATCCCCACACTACTATCGCTGTCTGTTTGCAGTTTGTCAGCAATGTGGATTTCATCGCCCAAAACAACCTTAACCGGTTCACCCGCTCGGATCAGTTGTACGTTTCCCACTAATGTCTTTACGACTCCTACACTTTGCGCGTGCAATGCCGACGAAAATAGCAGTGAGCATGAAAATAGAGTTAACGCTATTTTTTTTGACAACATCATTCTTTAACCATCCATTGGTCAAACCAGTTTGAGTTTTCAGCTAAAGCTTATGGCGAAACAAATCCCATTAATTTTATTGCTCAGCCTTGTATGCGGCCTATGGCTCGAAAGGCTATCGCCAACACTATGTGAACTCTGTCACATTTTTTAAGATTTGAACACATTCTAACAACAAAAATTAGCTTTGGATTTACTTGTTAATGTTGCGGCATCTTCTTATCTAGCAAAAAATAACTCTTTTGATTTGACTGCAACCAAATTGATCGGCATTAATAGACGCAGGGTGAAGAAAATACAATAAACAAATGTAGCTATAACGTTGGGAATGACTGAAAGCGATGTCCCACCGCTCGATCTATACATTAAAGATTGAACTTTGCTTCAGTCTTTTTTCAACTCCATTTCAATTGAATTAAGGAAATATGTATGAAAATTACAGCAGCATTTTTATCGTTATTTTTTATCTTCGGCTTATCGGCCTGCAACACCATCGAAGGTGCAGGTAAAGATGTAGAGGCAGCAGGCAGTGCAGTAGAAGAATCAGCAAGAGAAAATAAAAACTACTAGGTTTTGTATAATGATAAAGCCCGGCTGACACTTAAAGTTAGCCGGGCTTTTTTTATGATTGCTGATTAATGCTTCAGAATAACGTACAGGGCGTGAATAATGCCTGGAATGAACCCCAGCAGTGTGAGCAAGATACTTAACCAGAAATGCCCTTTAAAGCCAACTTCCAGAAATACCCCTAAAGGCGGAAGTAAAATAGCAAACAGAATTTTGATTGGATCGGTCGCGGTAAAAGCCATTGTGTTTCCTTTGATTTGCTTTGTTGATTACTCCATTGGGTTTAATTATAGACACACTTCAGTAATCCACCTTAACCTGTGTTTAATCAAAGCATAAACGACTTCCCACCTGGCTGTTGCTTAACCTATCGTGATCAGATTTGTCTCTGACAAATAAATGAAGGATTACCCCGTGAATGAACCTGAAGAAACACAAAAGCCTTCACTAGATGATGAAACTCTGGCACTGGCGCAACAGCTGTTTGACCTGGCCCGCCAGGGTAATGTCGAAGTATTAAGAAAACCGCTGGAACTGGGCTTGGCTCCCAATATTCGTGACAGAAATGGCAACAGCCTGTTAATGCTGGCCGCCTATAATGGGCATGAAACGATGACCCGACTTTTACTACAACACGGTGCCGATCCGGAACTGGCTAATTTACGTCACCAAACACCGCTGGCAGGTGTCGCTTTTAAAGGATATGTAAATATTGCTCGAATACTGATAGAACATGGTGCTGATGTTAATGCCACCACCCCAGATGGAAAAACATCTCTGATGTTTGCAGCTATGTTCAATCAAACAGCAATGATGGAATTATTACTCTCTCATGGTGCTAATGCTGATTTACAGTCCGCCGATGGCATGACAGCAATGAGTCTGGCGCAATCAATGAATGCTCAGGACAGTATTCGACTATTGTCCAATCGTTAGCCTTGCTCGTTCGTATAACTTTTTCTTATACGCTTCATAAAAACATCTAACTTCTTTTTATCAAAAAAATATGCCTAAACTGCCTATGGTTTATATTCAGGCAAGGTCGATGCTGGCTAAAATCAGTTTCAGCTCGAGTCCTGCTTCAAAAACCCTCTGATTTGCAAAATAAAAAGGTAGGCTTATGGCGTTAATATCAATGCGACAACTGCTGGATTATGCTGCTGAACACCAGTTCGCGATTCCGGCTTTTAATGTCAGCAATATGGAGCAGGTCCAGGCTATTATGCAGGCAGCTGACGCTGTCGACAGTCCTGTTATTCTGCAGGGATCGGCCGGTTCCCGCTCCTATGCCGGTGAACCCTTTCTGCGCCATTTGATTCTTGCTGCGATAGAACAATATCCACATCTGCCTGTGGTGATGCATCAGGATCATGGATCCGAGCCTGCAGTCTGTGCACGCTCTATCCAATCCGGCTTTAGCTCAGTGATGATGGATGGCTCTTTGATGAGCGATATGAAAACACCTTCGTCTTTTGACTATAACGTCGATGTTACCCGAAGAGTGGTTGAAATGGCGCATGCCTGTGGTGTTTCTGTGGAAGGCGAACTTGGCTGTCTGGGTTCCCTGGAAACTGGCATGATGGGTGAAGAAGATGGCCATGGTTCTGATGACAAACTGGATCACAGTCAGTTATTGACTGATCCGGATGAAGCTGTTGAATTCATCAGACAAACGCATGTCGATGCGCTGGCTGTTGCCATCGGTACCAGCCATGGTGCCTATAAATTCAGCAAGCCACCAACAGCTGATGTTTTAGCCATCAGTCATCTGCAAAAGCTTCAACAACGCCTGCCAAATACGCATTTTGTCATGCATGGTTCCAGTTCAGTCCCGCAGGACTGGCTGCAAATCATTAATAATTATGGTGGTGATATTGCTCAAACCTATGGTGTGCCGGTTGAAGAGATCGTCTCAGGCATTAAATTTGGCGTACGCAAAGTCAATATTGATACCGATTTACGTATGGCCACCACTGGTGCAATTCGACAGTATCTGGGCCAGCCGGAATATGCCAGCGATTTTGACCCCCGTAAATTCTATAAAGCCGCTACCACGGCAATGCAGGCTATCTGCCAATCCCGCTATGAAGCTTTCGGTAGTGCCGGGCATGCCAGCAAAATCAAAGTGATTTCACTGGAAAAAATGGTGAAACGTTATGCCTCCGGAGAGCTTTCCCCAAAAGGTATCTGATTTCTCTCGGTAACAAATCTCTGCCTTTTTACTTTGGCATTGGCAGTAAATGGCGTAACCGTTTTTTAAGGATAACAACCATGAAGCCACATATCAGCTTGACCCAATTTATCATTGAGCAACAACGCAGCATTCCCAACGCATCTGGTGATTTCACCATGTTACTGAGTGATATTGCCAGTGCTTGCAAGCGTATTGCACATGCCGTCAGCCGTGGTGCAATGACGGGTCAGCTTGGCAGTGCCGAGAGTGAAAATGTGCAAGGTGAAACTCAAAAACAATTGGACATTATTACCAACGACATCATGGTTGATGCGCTGGAGTGGACCGGCCACCTGAGTGGCATGGTCTCTGAAGAAATCGATGAGCCGATTGCCATACCCGGGCATTTCCCCAAGGGAAAATATCTTGCTCTGTTTGATCCGTTGGATGGATCCTCGAATATTGATATCAACCTGACCGTGGGCACTATCTTTTCAATATTAAAGGGTCGCGAAGGCTGTAATGCCAGCCTGGAAGATTTTCTCCAATCAGGCAGCCAGCAGGTGTGTGCGGGTTTTGTATTATATGGTCCTTCAACCCTGATGATTCTGACTACTGGACATGGCGTTAATGGCTTTACGCTGGATCCGGATATCGGGGAATTCGTGCTGACCCATCGCAATATGACCATTCCCGAAGATTCGCAGGAATTTGCCATCAATATGTCCAACCAGCGTTTCTGGGAAGCATCTGTGCAACGTTACATTGATGAATGCATGCAAGGCCGGCAAGGTCCCCGCGGCAAGGATTTTAATATGCGCTGGGTCGCTTCCATGGTCGCTGAGGCTTATCGAATTCTGACCCGTGGCGGCATCTTCCTTTACCCGCTTGATCAGCGTGAGCCAGATAAAGGCGGCAAATTGCGGTTGATGTATGAAGCCAATCCCATTGGCTTTATTATTGAGCAGGCCGGAGGTCTTTGCTCAACGGGTCGACAACGTATTCTGGATATTCAGCCTGAGAGTATTCATCAACGTGTACCAGTCATTCTCGGCTCAAAAAATGAAGTTGAACGGGTGATTGATTACCATCTGCAAAAGTAAACAGAACCATTGTTCAAAATCGTTTTATCTAAGGTGTAAACATTATGCGTAAACCACTGGTGGCCGGAAATTGGAAAATGAACAATCCAACCGAAAGCCCGCGAACATTACTCCAGAATATTTTACACAGCGCCCATATGCTCGACAGCATCCTGTCCAGCAGTGAGAACGCTTTACCAATAGATATCGCTCTGTTTCCGCCATCGGTGTATCTCAGAGAAGCACAGGAAGTCCTGTCCGGTTCCAGACTTCAATGGGGCACCCAAAATGTCTCAGCCTACGATGAAGGGCCTTATACCGGTGAGATTTCGGCTTCAATGATTAAAGGCTTTGGTTGTCACTACGTTTTAATTGGCCACTCGGAACGTCGTTGCCTGTATGAAAAGTTGGAACTCGATCAGTATGTTTTAGATCAGATCGTCGCTGAAAAGTATGCCCAGGCAATCAACAATGATCTCACCCCGATTATCTGTATTGGCGAAACCGAAGATGACTATGAGTCAGGCAAAACAGAAGAAGTGATTGCTCGCTTACTGGATGTTTTAATTGCTCATAAAGGTCCAAAAGCATTAGCCAATGTTGTGCTGGCCTATGAACCTGTCTGGGCTATCGGCTCCGGCAAATCCGCTACCCCGGAATGGGCTCAGAGTGTACACAGCTTTATGCGCCAACGAATTGCCAGACATGATGTAGCCAGCAGTGAAACTGTTCGAATTATTTATGGTGGTAGCGTTAAAGCCCATAATGCTGCAGCAATCTTCTGCCAAGCAGATGTTGACGGAGGCCTTATCGGTGGCGCCTCACTCGACGCTGAGCAATTTATTCAAATCTGCTTTGCCGCGACTCAATCCTACACTTGCCAGCCCGGCCATATTAGCATCCAATCAATAAAAAAGCCTTAGCGCTAAAATTAACGCTAAGGCTTTGATTTAATTGGTGGGCCCACCAGGACTCGAACCTGGGACCAAGGGATTATGAGAATTATGGGCCTAAACTTGAAATTCTTTGATAGTCTTTTAATATCATTCACTTAACTAATTTTCGCACGTATTCGAGTTTGACATTTTTTGCATAAAATCGCTATTATTTGAGCGCTACTGTCTACATAGTGTCTACATGGGGCCCAAAGGGATTTTTTACAAAGACTAGGATTCAAACAAGTGCAAAAACCTTCATACATAAGCCATATCATATTGTTTTTAAATACAAATATCTCATGTAGACACACATGAGGATCACAAAATCATTTGTAGACAAGACGCTTCCACCCACGCCAAAACCTGGTCAAGTGTCTACACAGAGCTTCTATCGAGACGATTCTATTCCTGGGTTTGCTCTGAGAATTACCAGTAATGGGGCTAAATCCTTCATCATTGAAAAACGCATTAATGGCCGTGTTAAACGCATTACGTTGGGTCGCTACGGTAATTTAACCGTTGAACAAGCACGTACCCAAGCGATGAACATTTTAGGGCAAGTCGCCACAGGCAGAGATCCCCTATCAGAAAAAAGAGAAAAGAATGCTCGTTCAATTACCTTGATAGAAGTCTTTCGAGATTACTTAGCCACTCGTAAAGATCTCAGTGATAGCACTATTCATGATTACACCCGACACATAAATGCATCATTTGCTGATTGGCAGACAAAACCCATTGCTGAAATTACTAAAGATATGGTGGAAAAACGGCATAGAGAGTTAGGCAAAAAAAGCCATGCTAGAGCTGACGGATCTATGAGAGTTTTAAAAGCTTTTATCAACCATGCCAAAAACAAATTTGAAGATGCGAATGGTAACCCGATCATTTTGGTTAATCCGGTTGAACGCCTGAGCCAAATTCGAGCCTGGTACAAAGTTGAGAGACGTAAAACGCTTATTAAAGCTCATCAGCTATCGGCCTGGTATCAAGCCACGCTTCAACTAAACTATGAAACAACCAGAGATTATCTTCATTTTCTGTTGTTTACTGGCCTAAGACGCTCAGAAGCAGCAAAACTACAATGGCATCAAATTGATTTTGAAGACCTGACATTCACCATTGAAGAAACGAAGAATGGAGAAGCTCACACGCTCCCCTTATCTGATTTTTTAGAGGCATTACTTCGAAGAAGATACGAATCCAGACAAGGTTATTATGTATTTCCAAGTGACTCGAAAACTGGTTACATTCAAGATCCGCGTAAGTCTTTACTTCGCGTTTCTGAATTGTCAGGAGTAGACTTTACACTTCACGACCTTAGAAGAACGTTCCTTACGATTGCAGAAAGTATCGATATTCCTGCCTATGCTTTGAAACGATTAGTCAATCATAAAGATCCAAGAGATGTTACAGCAGGCTATATAATCAGTAATGTTGATAGACTAAGAGAGCCAATGCAAAAAATAACTGACTCACTCTTATCATTCATGAATAATAACCAGAATGGAAACCAAAAAAGAGGGATCTCTGATGACTTTTGATATTGCTTTTTACTCACTTCTAATTGGAATTGTTGGTTCGGTATTGGCTAAATATATTTCCCCGCCTATAGAGAAGCTATTGAGTAACCAATTTAAAAAGCTCAGAGGTAGGTTTATTGCTAAAAAGGAATTGAGAACACGACTAATTGAAGAAATTGCTTCTGATGGCACGCTTCTCCAATTGGCAGCCATGCGATCCTACTTCATAGATATGTTTTTTATGCTCGCATTCATCGCATATCTAGCACTCCCTCCGCTTAGTTTGGCTAACATGGTTGGCTCTCTTGGTTTTGGATTTATGGCTATGGCTGCGGCATATAAGGGTGGGAAATTACGCAAATTAGTAAATGAAGCAAAAAAACAATACCAAAAAAACCTTCAGGAAAGTAAGCAAGCTAATACAAATGTACAATCATGAATCCTTCATTAGAAGATCCTTTCCTAAACATTTTGTTCTTCTAAATTTTTGAGTGTTCTTCCAGAATCATCACACCAGTGATTTCGACCATTAATAGAATAGCCAACAATGACTGCCGCAGCTTGTGAAGGGCTAGTAAAAAGTTGATTCGAAGTAAAAATTAGTTTTCCGCCGTGTTCAGTAATTATTCCCGAAGAAACTAGCTCATCTCTAAGTTTTTTATAGCCATTACCAAGACTTTCTCTAGTATTACTGGATAACTGCGACCCTTTTAAGACAACAATTCCCTCATCACTAATTTCTGCGAAAGCTAATATTCCAGAAACATTCAATCTAAGTTTTAAATTCAAAATATCTTGCTCAGGCTTGGGAATAACAACTTGCTGAGCTTCATTTTCATGTCCTGCGGGAGCTTCGAGGACTTTGTGGCCAACCACTCCAAGCAGTGTTCGTAAATTACCGATAAATTCTTCCATCGAATCCCTATCACCACGAGGTAAAACTGGCAGTTGTGGGCCGTTTCCATTTTGAAGCACATATCGATTCGCTGATTTCGCAAGACTAAGCAACCTTGATTCGAGGTATTTCACATGAGCCTTAGTCAGATTTTCATCTTTGCTCGTGAAAAAAACTATTTCGTTCCAGAAGTCTTTATTAAGCGCATGGTTTTGTAGCCTGTCGTATACATTTTCAGCTTCTCCAATATATGCAGCCTGTCTACCTGATTCTTCGTCCACACCGAATAAGAAATAAACACCAGGCTTTTTAGATTCAGGCCACTCACTAAGCGTTTTAATTTGCGTTCTAGGAGATGAAATCGCTTGTCCTGTCCAATTCACAATCTCAGCATGCTTTATCCCCGTGATCGCACCATCGTCCAAATAAATTCTGATAGTACGTCCAATACCCATATTTTCTTCCTAGTGTCGAATTACTGCATATTATGCATTGTGCTAGTAGATCCCATTTTGCGCAAAAACATTTTCAAAATGGTCAAAAATTAACCAAAAATAAAAATAATTCCCTTATAAGAGATTTGAAAAATAACTGTTGGATCTAGTTGTTTTTCGATTGAGGATGTTTCCGTCAGTTTAATTCACACGGAGATAACCAGATGACAAATGAACAACTTTTAAATTCACAACAAGCAGCAGACTATTTAGGTGTTAGTAGAGCATTCTTAGAAAGGGATAGATGGGCAGGAGCAAAAATACCGTTTATTAAAATTGGAAGTAGAGCTGTTAGGTATCGTCAAAGCGATCTTGAAAGCTACGTTGAACAACAAGTTCGTTTATCTACCTCTCATCAAGGAGGTAAATAACTGTGCAGACCATGTTTCTTCATGAAATGAATGAAAGCCTGTTTAAGAAAGCTATAAACAAGCTACTTTGCTCATTTTTTCGAGTTGCTTATAAGCAAAATTTTCTTATAAGGGATTATTCCTCTTTAAAAGGGGGTATTTGTTATGCATTCCTTTAAAGAAAAGTCAGATGAATTTCCTTATATGGACTGGGGTGAACCTAATCCTATAGTGACCACGACACCCAGCGTGATGAGCATGACGGAAGAGCTTATGCCTGACGCTTTGAAAGATTGGTTAGTCGATGTGAGTCACAGAATGCAGACACCTGCAGATTTTTCAACAATATCAGCCCTAGTTATTTTTAGTTCAGTAATTGGTTCCGGCTGCGGCATTAGACCAAAACAAGAGGATGATTGGGAGGTGATCCCAAATCTATGGGGTACATGTATTGGACAGCCTTCTGTTGTGCTCAAAACACCAAGTATGCAAGAAGCCTTGCGGATGCTTGAAAACCTACAAGCTAAACATGGTGAAAAATTTGAAAATGAGAAAGGCTTTTATAAGGCTGAAGAACTACAGAGGGAATTTGAAATAAAAGATATTGAAAAAAGAATTCAGAAGCTTTCTAAGGGAAACGGCGTCACCGGTACGGTAGATGCTGATGCAATGGCTGTATTAAAACATGATTATGCTGAAATTTATAAACAGTCTCAAGAACCACCTAAGAGGCGACTATTTAAGGCAAATGAAACCACCATTCAGGGCATGACCCTTATTCAGAAGCAAAATGAACGCGGTTTATTGGTTTTTAGAGATGAATTAACTGCTCTGCTTGTAAGATGGGATCGCGAAGAGCATGCAGATGAAAGGGCATATTTTCTAGAAGGCTGGAACGGAAATGGCAGTTACACCGACGTGAAAATTTCCAGGGGACTTACTGAGGTAAGCAATATTTGTATTAGCTTACTCGGAGGCATTCAGCCTGACAAACTTAAACGATACCTGTATCAAGCAACCCAAGGGAATAATGATGGGCTTTTACAGCGCCTTCAGCTAGCAGTATGGCCGGAATTACCTAAAACATGGATACTTGTCGATAGAAAACCTTATAAAGCAGCTAAGGATAAAGTACAGGACATTCTTGAAAAACTTTCTGAAATCAATTTTAGAGACCTTGGAGCATGGGCTGACGATGATGAAAGTAGACCGTATTTTCGTTTTGATATAGAGGCACAATCTGTATTTAACAAATGGTTAACTCGCTTACAAACAGAAAAAATTGCTAATGAAGATAATCCTTTAATGCAAGAGCATTTTGGAAAATACCGTTCTTTAATGCCCGCCTTAGCTCTTGTATTTCATTGCATAGATTGCATCGATAAGGGGTTTAAGGGCTCTATCAAATCAGCCACAGCTGAACTTGCTATTAATGTGTGTGAGTATTTAGAAACTCATGCAAGAAAAATATATGCAGTAGCTGAAAAGCCTGAAGTAGCTGCAGCAATTAAGTTGTGTGGCAAGATCAAAGATAAAGCTTTACCCAGCCCATTTACTGCAAAAAATGTATATAACAAAGGTTGGTTTGGATTAAAAGACAGAGAAGAGGTTGAAGGTGCTTGCCAGATATTAATAGAAAATAACTGGATTGCGATTGAAGTTCGTGAAACGAGTCAGCAAGGTGGCAGACGACCTCTACCATATTACAAAATTAATCCTGTATTTTTATAACCGACTCGAACGGGCCATCTAAACCATCAATACTTATTTAGGAGGTTTAGATGGTTTTTTTTGTCATCTTAGAGAATATTTTGTTCGATTTTCTTAACAACTATTTTCAATGAATCATTAAATTCACGAAAATCCTTCGCATGGTGTGCTCTCCTATGACAATTAGGGCAGAGTCCAATGACGTTAATAGGATGATCTGGTCCTCCATCAGCGAGCCTATGCAGGTGATGACATTCAATATATGGACCTTTTTTGGTATGGAAAGGAGATGGCATAGTACACCCTTCACACAAACCATTTGACCTTCTACTGACATACAATTTTAAAGCTTTTGAACGGTAATATGCTGATTGCCGCTTTTCTGATTTACTAGCCGCTTCATATGGTTTTTGTAGTGCTGCATCTCTGAGCTCTTTAAGAGATTTTTCTCTTAGGTCACTCGGGGACCATTCCTTTTTATTTACTACTTTTCTAGGGGTTTCAAAAGGAGTCGAGTCTATATCTAAGTGAAAAATTATGGCTTTTCTATCATGGCCAAATTTATTTGGTCTGGCTTCTTCGTGGTAGCCTAGACACTCTGCTTGTCCTAAATATCTCACATACGCTTTTCTAGTATATTCGAAGACATGTATGACTTTTTTATCTTGTATGTGCGAAAGTATGGCGAGATTAACGCCCTTCATTTGCATATCGCTTACTTGCCCCTCACCGGTATACCAAAAAGTGCCATCAGGCCGGTATTCATCAATGTAGCCGTTCTCTTCGCCCTCAGATGTGAATAAGAATATTAGATTATGCTCTTTAGGCGTTGAAATTCCACCTTGAGATTGCCCTTTGTAAACTCCGTGAATTTCTGACTTACGGTGATACTCTTTGCCAATTATGAACATATTTATCTCATTAAGCTTTGAGGGTTTAGATTTAAAATTTGATCAGTGGTAAGATTTTTCTAAAATAATTAAGTTTTAAAACGGCGTTATTTTAAGAGCTTGAAATTATATTTAAATTTACTCCCGTGGTTTCCTTGATATAAGTCTCGCCGGCCCCAAGAATTGACAATATGCTTTCTGAAAAACTTATAAAAGAAAATGCTGGCTGGACGATTGTTATCTCATAATTAGTTTTTAGCAGTCTAACTTTTTTTCTTAAAAGGACCAGCAGCTCCATGTCACCTTTGTTTATTCTTGATTTTTTCCCTTTTGACAGCCGGTGCTTCTCTCTATCTAGCAATCTCTCAATTAACTTTTCATTTGAATGTATCCACCTAACACTTTTAATTGCTTGTCCTGTTACTTCATAAGCATCTTTAACTCTGGCGCCAGGTGATGCAACACCATCTTTTTTTGGACAGAACTTACAATGGTATAAATGAATAATAATTTCTTCATTTGAATCTTTTATTGCCACGATATCGGCAACCTCACCGGCATCATCATCATCAAAAATCAGATCATAATCGTCCCAAATTTTAGTGATAGTGTAGTTTTGTATAGAATCTTTTCTCCTCTCCTCTCCTTGTGATTCCACTGAGATATCTACCCCGCTCCAATCCCATACTTCTATTTTGTTTTTATCATATGGGTAAAGATAGTTTTCATCACAAAAATGCCTGTAAGCTCCCTCTATTATTGATGTATCACTTAGAAAAATTGAGGGGGGATGATCATTAAAAAACTCGTCAAGATCGATTTCTATATTCTTTATAATGATTTTTACGGATCGAGCACTTTCATTGATGACTTTATATTCACCGTTATTATGGAAATATTGGCAAAACTTGAGTTCTTCATTTTCATTAGTAAGGAAAAAATTTAATGAATTTCCAGATGTTTGATTGCTCTGGATTCTCAACTCAAACTCAATAAAAGGTTGAACAAGGCCATCAACTACAATTTCTAAACGTCCTTCATTAGCTCTTAGAAGTGTGTCAGGCCAATCTATATTTATGATGGGTATTGCAGGGAGTGTTTTTATCGTTTCAGACTGCATTGCAGTTTTCAGAATTTCATTAGTATTTATTGATTCATCTAAGACTTTTTTTCCGATACGTTTACACCATTCAATCCAAACATTTATAGATTTGGATTCCATCGCCCAAACTTTCCCTTTATGTGAACAACCAACAGTCACTAAAGCTCCTCCCTCAAATCCTTTTGCAAAAAGATTAGACTTCCTTGCTCTTCGAGTTTCCAATTGAGAAAGTGCTTCTTTCAAATCCGATCCGCTATACATAACGTATCTGAGCTCTCTTCTATCTCTGTTCAAACCAATATTTTGAAAATTAATCCTTTTTAAACCATGAAAAACTCTAAATACCGAGTCACCTGATATCAGAGTTGCTCCCTTAGCAACTGTACTAATTAGTTTTTTTGTTATCCCATCCTTTGAAGATGAATGTACAAACAACAAATCCTTTTCTTTGTCATGAAATAAGACATAGAGATCTAGTGAAATGTCTTTTAGATCCTGTGAATGAGTCCATGCGACTTGAGCTTTACTTCTTGCTAAGATAATTAAAACATCACGCTTATCATTAAGGGCACTATCCAAAATCTCTGAACTCATTGACACAACTTCGCAAAGCTTTTCAGGTAACCATCTTTCTTTGATATTTTTGTATATGACGGTACTTATTTTTGGGTGCAGACCTATATCAACTAACTTGAGTGAGGATTCATCAAACTGATATCTGAAATCTTGAAAAGACTGGGCGTCGCTTATTTTTCTTGTTCCAATATCTCTTATTAATGTGTTCCAATCAGCATCTTGGTTATAAAGTTCTTCAAGCGCCTCAGAAACTCTGACATCAGCAATATTAGTTATAAATTTTGCATTACCTAAATTCTTTCCACTTGTCCGAGTGAACCTTCCAGCAAATTGTAAGGTTATATTTATACTTTTATGTGTACTGTGAAGAGCGGCTATTTTTAATTCAGGTAGGTCGAATCCTTCCCCAAACATATCTACGCAAACAATTATCTGATGTGCTCCTGCAAGAATACTTTCAAGCACTTCTTTTTTATTTTTCATTGAGCTGTATACAAGAACCGGATTATGTTCAGGATATTCTTGATAAATCTTAAATACTTCCTTCGCTTTTTTAATTGTTCCTGCTCTGGCCATGAGGATATGGGTATATTCTAACTCAAGGTCATTTTTAAGAATTTCAACAGCTTTATCTGCTATGACTTTGTCAGCATTTTCTTCAATAAACTCTTTAACTGGATGAAACTCTATCTCCTTGAAATAACCTTCTTCCTGTGCCCTTTGAATGGGATAGTTGAAAATCATTTTGCCATCCACAGGTTTATTGTCAGACCTGTATGGTGTTGCAGTAAATTGCAATACAGACTTTTCAATAAAACATTCTTTTACCCTATTCCATGTTTTTGCTGTTATGTGATGAGCCTCATCAACAATCAAGTGTGAGCAAGCTCCTGCGATTTCTTGAAGATTTTTTTGAGAAAACTGATCCAGAACTTGTGCTGTAGCGACAATGACGTTCACATCTCTTAAAAAATGTAACCCCAGAACAGCATCAAACCCCTGATTAAGTGATAAAACTTTGGGATTGAGAGTGGTCTCTCCAACTAAACCCAAACTTCTCAACAAACCTAGATTTATGAATTTTTTAGCTGTCTGAGTTCTTAGAGCATCTGAGGGCACAACTACCAAAGTACGTTCAAACTTACCTGCAATAACTATTGATAATATTGTTTCCGTTTTCCCAGTACCTGTCGGCATAACTATGGTTGCAGGCATAGTTCTATCAGAGAATAAATGTCCTAATGTGGCGTGAAGAGCGCCTATCTGTGGAGGCCTAAGACCAAGCTGTCCAGTAATTTTATCTTCTACTAAATATTTAAATGAACTATTTATCCAACTATTAAATATATTTTCGTGTGTCTGCACATGTTCTGGCTCAGCCTCAGTAATTGGTTGGTAATCGATAACGCTTCGGCCAATTTTATTTTGTATCTTGTCCATAAGACTCTTTTCCTTACCAGTAACACTAGAGATTTTGCTTCTATTGTTTAAGAACTTGTATAGAGGGGAGATTATCACTATTGATGAAATAAGTAACCTTACGCAAACCGAATGGTATTTCTGTCTACATAGTGTCTACATGGGATGAAAACAAAAAAGCCTTAGCGCTAAAAATAACGCTAAGGCTTTGATTTAATTGGTGGGCCCACCAGGACTCGAACCTGGGACCAAGGGATTATGAGTCCCCTGCTCTAACCAACTGAGCTATAGGCCCGATTTTGTAATCAGCTATCTGAGTCGAGGAAGCTTCTCAGTTGATCCGAGCGTGATGGGTGACGCAGTTTACGTAACGCCTTGGCTTCGATCTGACGGATACGCTCACGGGTAACATCAAATTGTTTACCGACTTCTTCCAGTGTGTGGTCGGTATTCATATCAATACCAAACCGCATACGCAATACTTTGGCTTCTCGCTCGGTCAGACCGTTCAGAACGCCCTGAGTGGCTTCTCTGAGGCCTTCGATGATAGCGGAGTCTGCTGGTGACATCACGTTGATATCTTCAACGAAATCGCCCAGATGTGAATCTTCATCATCACCAATTGGTGTTTCCATCGAAATCGGTTCTTTGGAGATCTTCAGCACTTTACGGACTTTGTCTTCCGGCATTTCCACGCGTTCTGCCAGCTCATCAGGAGTTGGCTCACGTCCCATTTCCTGCAACATCTGACGGGCAACACGATTGAGTTTGTTGATAGTTTCAATCATGTGTACCGGAATACGAATAGTACGCGCCTGGTCGGCAATAGAACGGGTAATTGCCTGACGAATCCACCATGTTGCATAGGTAGAGAATTTGTAACCACGCTGATATTCAAATTTATCGACTGCTTTCATCAGACCGATATTGCCTTCCTGAATCAAATCGAGGAATTGCAGACCACGGTTAGTGTATTTTTTGGCAATAGAGATAACTAAACGCAAGTTGGCTTCGACCATTTCCTTCTTGGCACGACGCGCTTTGGCTTCAGCAATCGACATTTGACGGCTGATTTCTTTTATCTCTGAAATATCCAAGCCACGTTGTTCTGAAATTTCGGCCAATTTTGTTTGTGCCGCCAGAATTTCATCCAGATTTTTCTTAATGGTGGACGAATAATGTTTTTTGGCGCGAACAAATTTATCTGACCATTCGAGGTTGCTCTCATTACCCTGGAAGGCATCAATGAAATCACGGCGATTCATTCCTGCCTGCTGAACGACGATGTCCATGATAATTTTTTCTTGTTTACGTACTTCGGCAATGGTTTCTGCCATTAAATCGTTCAGGAAAATCAGCGTTTTTGGTGTTAACTTGAATTCCATGAACAGGTTACTGGCCTGTTCACGCGCTTCAATCATGGCATCGCCTTCGGCTACCAGGACATTATTGTAGGCTTCGCGTAACGCGGTAAAACGGGCACGGGCTTCTTCCGGGTCAATTTCACCAGAATCATCTTCGTCATCGCTTACACCATCAACATCATCGTCGTCATCGCTATCACTGTCAGAGTCATCAGTATCTGTGCTGCTGGTCACATCATCGTCATCGTCATCCTCGGCAACGAGTTCGTCAGGAGCCACGAAACCACGAATCAGCTCATTCAGTCGCATTTCGCCCGCTTCTACAGCATCATAAAATTCAAGGAATGATGAAATAACGGGTGGATAGGTGGACAGCATTAACAGGCTTTCGCGCAAGCCAGCTTCAATGCGTTTTGCAATGACAATTTCACCTTCGCGGGTTAATAATTCAACAGAGCCCATTTCGCGCATGTACATGCGTACAGGGTCAGTAGTACGACCAAACTCTCCATCTGAACTTGCCAGAACGGCAGCCGCTTCATCATCAGAGACTTCATCATTTGATGAAACTGCCTCGGCAAGGCGCTCCATCTCATCGGTATCCATGCCATCTTCATGAACCATGATACCCAGATCACTAAACATACTGACGATGTCTTCGACCTGATCCGCATCGACCAAATCTTCTGGAAGGTGGTCATTGATCTCGCCGTAAGTGAGATAACCGCGCTCCTTTCCAAGGGCGATAAGTTCTTTAACGCGTGATTGCTGATCTTTCATTCGGCCTCTTTATGCATGGTGACGCTGTTTTTGGCGGTAACACTATATTATAGTGAAAGCACTTCGTTATTGCATCATTTTTGATTACAGAACACTTACTTAAAGGATTTTACTTCCATTTTTTCGGCCTCAGTTAATTGACTAAGCGGCTTACTCATCAGATAAGTTAAACGTTCATCTCTTGCTTGCTTGTTTAGACGACTCACAATCCCAATGAGTTCATGCTCCAGTTGTTCTGGCGACAAATTCAGCGGTTGCATTGCAAGTTTTTCCAGATATGGGGCTTGTTGAGTTTCTCGCCAACGCTCCAAAAGCTGTGCGGTTTTAAGATGGGGATGCTCACGCATGGTTTCAAGTAGCTGAATTAAAATCGCCAAACCTGGCATATCCAGCTGATGCAAATTATCTGTATCCGGAACAGCCTCATACAACTGTGGATGCTGTAACAGAATCATCACGGCCATACGCACAGGCGTCATATTGGCCATTGCATTTTGCTTGGCGTTTTTTGCTCGTGGTGGTGACGCAGGCTTTTCCAAGTGTTTGTTTAACGTGACAATATTGGTTTTAGCATGGTCTGCCAGCTGCTGCTCCAGCATATCGCGATACAAGCCTGCAGGGATATGTCTTAGATAGGGTTTGGCAATTTCAACCAGCCTGGCGCGGCCATCCATCGATTGACTATCCACCCGGGAAAGCAAGGTGGCAAAGAAAAATTCAGAATAACTTTGTGCCCGATCGACTAACTGATTAAAACCAGCGGCCCCCTGCTCCCTCACCATGGTATCGGGATCCTGCCCTTCAGGCAGAAACATAAATTTCAGCTCAAAATTGCCACCCAGTATTGGCATCGCATTTTCAGCCGCTCGCCAGGCGGCTTCTTTACCGGCACGATCGCCATCAAAACAAAAAACAATTTCCGGCGCGCTGCGCGTCAAAAGTCTTAAATGTTCGGATGTTGTCGCAGTACCTAATGTGGCCACCGCATTGTTAATCCCAAACTGGGCCAGGGCGATAACATCCATATAGCCTTCAACAATCAGGATTTTTTCCAATCGCCGATTGGCTTTGCGAGCCTGATACAAGCCATACAGTTCCTGGCCTTTATGAAAGATGGGCGTTTCGGGTGAGTTCAGATATTTTGGCGTGCCGTCGGCATCAATAACGCGACCACCGAAAGCGATAACGCGGCCCCGACGGTCACGGATAGGAAACATTAGTCGATCACGAAAACGATCGTAAGTACGCCCCTTGTCATTTTTAATCAGCATTCCGGCTTCGAACAGTTGATCCTGGGATTGCTGATTATTGCCAAAAGTGCGTAATACATTGTCCCAGCCGTCTGGTGCCATACCAATGTCAAAAGCGGCTACGGTTTCGGGACTGAGACCACGTTGTTGAATATAGTCCTGAAAGGGTTGGCGCTGCGGATGATTTTGCAGTTGATGAACGTAATAACGACTGACCTTATCCATCAGGTCATAAAGGTTTTGTCTGGCGGGGGTTAGTGCAGCTTGTTGTGTGACCGGGACTTGCATACCAACGGTATCGGCAAGCTCCTGAATGGCTTCCGGAAAGCTGAGTTGATCGTACTCCATCAAAAAGCCAATCGCCGTGCCGTGCGCACCACAGCCAAAACAGTGATAAAACTGTTTATCAGGACTGACTGTAAATGAGGGAGTTTTCTCGTTGTGGAATGGACAGCAGGCGTGCAGATTTTTACCGGCTTTTTTCAGCGGTACACGCGCATCGATAATATCAACGATATCGACTCGTGAGAGCAATTCGTCAATAAACTGTGGAGGGATTTGTCCGGCCATAAATCAATTATGGCCGAAGTCTGTCTTGAATGTTAACCACGTCTGAAAAAAGACCTGGCATTGCTGGCTTAAGAACTGAGCGCGGCCTTAACCTGGCTGCTCACTGCGCCCATATCAGCGCGTCCCTGAACTTTCGGACGCAACACATTCATCACCGCACCCATATCTTTCTGACTGCTAGCACCTGTCTCTTGAATTGCATCAGCGATAGCTGCCTGCAATTCTGCTTCGCTCAAGGCTGTTGGCAAGAATTCTTCAATAATCGCCAATTCAGCTTTTTCGATAACGGCTAAGTCATCACGGCCAGCTTGCTCAAACTGCGATAAGGCATCTTTGCGTTGCTTAGTCATTTTGGTCAGCACAACGATAATGTCATCATCTGACATATCCTGGCGATTATCGACTTCAACTTGCTTGATGGCAGCGGTAATTTGTCGCAATGTGCCAAGACGATCTTTGTCTTTGGCTCGCATTGCGTCTTTTACGCTATCTTGAATTCGAGCTTTGAGTGGACTGGCTTCTTGAGGCATTAGAATAAGATTCTAATCAGCAATTAGTACATGCGAACGCGGCTAGCGTTTTCACGAGACAGTTTCTTCTGGTGACGTTTAACAGCGGCAGCTGCAGCACGTTTGCGAACAGTTGTTGGTTTTTCATAAGCTTCGCGAGCGCGAGCTTCTGCAACCGTACCTGCTTTTTCACAAGCACGTTTGAAACGACGTAAAGCTACGTCAAATGGTTCGTTTTCTTTAACCTTAACAGATGGCATTCAATACATTCCTAAACAGACAATGACGGAAAAGCCCTTAATTGTACGAGATCTATTTCGGAAAGAAAATACTAAATGCGAATTAGTTGGATGAGACCACCCCCGGCAAGGCATAATAATTGGCATTAATTTAATGCAGTCAGAATAAATTTATGCGTGTTTTAGGAATTGAATCATCTTGCGACGAAACCGGTATTGCACTTTATGATACTGAAAAAGGATTGTTAGCTCACGCACTTTTCAGTCAGATAGAAATGCATGCCGAATATGGCGGTGTGGTGCCGGAACTGGCTTCCCGCGATCATATTCAGAAAGCATTGCCCTTGATGCAGCAGGTTTTGGATGAGGCGGGTCTGCACCGTAAAGATATTGATGCAGTGGCTTATACAGCGGGTCCGGGCCTGGTAGGGGCTTTACTGGTGGGCGCGGCAATTGGCCGCAGTCTGGCCTGGGCGTTAAATATTCCAGCCTTGCCAATCAATCATATGGAAGGACACCTTTTATCGCCGTTACTGGAAGCGAATCCACCGGCATTTCCATTTGTATCTTTATTAATTTCCGGCGGCCATACCTTACTGGTTGATGTTAAGGGCGTGGGGGAATATGAATTAATGGGCGAATCCATTGATGATGCGGTGGGTGAAGCGTTTGATAAAACCGCCAAAATGTTGGGGCTGGGTTATCCGGGCGGCCCGGCCTTAGCGGCTTTAGCGGAAAAAGGACAAGAGGGCGCCCATATCTTTCCCAGACCGATGACCAATCGTCCGGGTTTGGATTTCAGTTTCAGTGGTTTGAAAACATTTGCTTTAAACACCTGGCATAACAGTGATCAGAGTGAACAGGCCAAAGCCGATATTGCGCTGGCGTTTCAAACAGCGGCGGTGGAAACCCTGGTGATTAAATGTCGCCGTGCATTAAAACAAAGTGGTCATAAGCGTTTGGTCGTGGCCGGTGGCGTCAGTGCCAATAAATCTTTGCGCGCGGCTTTAGATGCATTACCGAAAGTGCAGGTTTATTACCCGCAATTACAATTCTGTAGCGATAACGGAGCGATGATTGCATTTGCCGGTGCCATGCGCCATCAGGCGATGCTACTTGAAACCGATGCTACGTTTAATGTGCGTTCGCGTTGGCCATTAGATGAGTTAACGCCGCCAGCTTCAGCCTGACTTCTTCTCTTCACCGGCCAGCAAACGCTGGATATTGCTACGATGCCGCCATAGCAACAATAAGGCAATGAACAGAATAACCGTACGTGCAAACACCGTATCAATAAGCCATAAGCTATAAACCGGTGTCATTGCCGCAGCGGCAATGGCGGATAAAGACGAAATCCGGCTAATGGCAAAAACCAGAATCCAAGTCAGTAACGCCGCTCCAGCCAACGCAGGTGACAACGCCAGAAATGCACCTAATGCTGTTGCGACACCTTTGCCACCTTTAAACTGGAAAAAGACAGGGTATAAGTGCCCAAGAAATGCAAAGAAAGCGATTAAAGCCAGGATATCAATATCAAAGCCTAACATTCGTCCGATTAATACCGGGATGACGCCCTTTAATACATCAATAAGCAGAACCAGTGCCGCGAGCTTTTTGCTGCCCATCCGCAACACATTGGTCGCGCCGGGATTGCCTGAGCCCTGAGTTCTGGGGTCAGGTAAACCTGAGACCTTGCAAAGCATGACAGCGCTCGATAATGAGCCTATAAGGTAGGCGCCGAGCAATGCAAGCAGCGCGATGGCAGTTAATTCAGGCATGTTATGATGCGACCTTTGAAAATGTAGCGGTATTATTCAGTACCATTACCACTTTTGCCAACATTGAAGCGACATCATGGATAAAATTTTTCTAAATGATTTGAAAATTGACACGATTATCGGCATCTATGATTGGGAGCGCGAAACACTACAAACATTGCGCTTTGATTTTGAAATGGATTGGGATATCCGTAAAGCCGCTGCATCAGATGATATAACCAATACATTGGATTATGGTGCGGTTGCCAATGTCGTTGTCGAGTTTGTCAGCAATAGTCGATATCTGTTAATTGAAAGCCTGGCTGAAGAGGTCGCGCAACTTTTACTCAAGACCTTTGCCATTCCGCGACTCAAACTCACCTTAACCAAACCTGTTCAATTGCATGGTAAAAACCAGGCACAAATTGTGATTGAGCGCTCCAGCGAATGAAACAGCGACAAGGTTATCTGCTTGGTTTAGGCAGCAACATAAATCCTCAGCAAAATACCGAAAAAATGGTCATTGCGCTGCTGCAAGAGTTTAAAGAACTAAAACTAAGCCGAGTATTAAAAATCCCGCCGGTGGGCATGAATAGTCATCGGGATTTCCTCAATGCCATCGTCTTCGTTGAAACCGATTTGTCCGAGATAGAATTAAAGCGCTTCTGCAATCAAATTGAAATTAGTTTAGGTCGGGATCGGGATGATCCGTTAAGCAAAACCAAAGATCGACCAGCCGATATCGATATTCTGAAAAAGCTGAGTTTGCCAGAAGAAGCTGATATCCCGGTCAGCAGTATTACTGATGAGTATTTTCTTTACCCCATTATTCGAGAGCTGCTCAGTTATCTAACTGACACTGCAGAAGTCACGCCTCCTGCAGGCGTTTTGATACAAACGTCTGACTTACGCTTTGGAGAGACGGCGACCACCATCTACCGGGATAGTCGCACCGGTAATAAAGGGGTTCTCTAGCAAGCTTTTTATGGCGAGATAAACTGGCTCGGCACCACCTTCACGAGCAAGCGGGGTTTCAGACAACATCTTCTGTCTAGCTTCCTGTGTATGTGACTCGGTGAATAAAACGGGTCCCGGAGCCACTGAATTCACCTTGATCTGCGGAGCAAGTTTTTTTGCCGACACCAGCGTCAGGTTATGCAATCCCGCTTTGGTTGTGCCATAAATATCAAAACGCGGGGTAGGGTTTTCAACATTGATATCGGTGATATGAATAATATCGGCCGGATCATTGCCTGGTCCCTTTAACAGCTTTGATAACGCCTGATTGATCAGAAACGGCGCTAACATATGTATGGTAAAAAAATGTTGATATTGCTCCGCAGCCTCAATCAAATCATCTGCTGTCGGTGTAAATGCTGAGGCATTATGCACAATGCCTCGATAAGCCGGACTGAATTGCTGCAGTTTGTCGATAAACCCCATAATGCTGGCAGTATCCTGCAAATCCGCCTGAACAGTCTGGATGCCTAATTGTTTTAGTTTTTGGACATCATCCGTTTCAGTACGGTAATGTGCCAATACCTCATAACCATCCTGCTTTAGCCTGGAAGCGATATGAAATCCGACTCGCTTTCCGGCACCTGTTACTAAAATGGGATTATTCACTGAAATTACCGACTAAATGAAACATACCGCCAAGTTACCTGCACCTGACCCCATTGCGCAACAGCATAGCGATCAACTGTTGCAACTGATTTTTCAGACCATAGAAGACCGTAATGGTTGGCTGAGCTTTGCTGAATTTATGCAGATGGCCTTATACCAACCTGGACTCGGTTATTACAGCAATGGCTTAAGCAAGATCGGCGAAGCTGGGGATTTTATTACAGCACCGGAAATAAGCCCGTTATTTTCTATGGCGCTGGGCAATCATATTGCTGATGTGCTCAGACAAATACCGGCGGCAGATTGCCTGGAATTTGGTGCTGGCAGTGGCCAGATGGCCGTGGATCTGTTGCTCTATCTGAGTGAGATCGACTGCCTGCCAAAACATTACTACATTATTGAAGCAAGCGCTCACTTACGTGAAGTACAGCGTCAAAAAATAAATAAAATTTTTGGTGTCCAGCAAAACCGGGTTGTCTGGCTGGATCAGCTTCCCAACAAGTTTACCGGCGTTATCGTTGCCAATGAAGTCTGTGACGCGATGCCGATACATCAGGTTCTGTTTGAAAAAGATCAGCTGCATGAGATCGGGGTAGGGCTCAAAAATGCAAAGCTTGATTGGCAGACACAACCCTTAACCAATACCTATTTAAAGTCTCGTTGTGAACAAATTCATCCTTTACTGGAACAATTCCCCTATCAGACTGAAATAGCGATGCAAGCAACTGCCTGGCTTGCAACTATTGCCGATATGCTTGAACAGGGTGGCATTTATATAATTGATTATGGTTATGAGGCCAGTGATTATTTTCATCCACTGCGTCATCAGGGCATGTTGCGCTGTCACTACCATCATCAGGCACATAATGATCCGCTGATTTTAGTGGGTTTACAGGATATCACTGCTCATGTTGATTTCACTGCGCTGGCTGAAACTGCTTATGAAAAAGGACTTCAGGTAGAAGGTTATCAAAGACAGAGTGATTTCCTGCTGGCAGGTGATATTCTTAATCTTAGTCAGGATAATGCAAATCCAGCCTTTCATCAGATGCAGCAGGCTGCAGCATTAAAACGCTTATTGTTGCCACAACAGATGGGGGAATTGTTTAAAGTGCTCAGCATGGCAAAAAATGTTGAAATGCCCCGTTCAAAATCCGCTGATCTGCGTTATCGGCTTTAGGGCTTATTGATTTATTCATAGCAGTGTCTTGTCCTGAAATAAGTTGACACTTATTTCAGGACAAGACATCAGGATAGTTTATTCCTTATTTTCTTCCAGTTGCTGTTTGAGCTGTTCAAGTTGCTCAGACATTTCAAACAGGACTTCCTTGATATTGGCTACATCGTCAGTCAGATTATCTGTTTGGCGCTTGGTTCTGGCAATCTCTTCACGCATTTCCGGGGTTAATGCACCCGTATCCTGGCCTTTCCGCTCGGCTGCAGTGGCTAATACGGTTGGAATATCAATTACAACCCAGTCAGACCGTTCCGATCCATCCTCTTGATAATATGACACACCATTATCCAAAGCCACTTTGGTTGCTGGCTGAGAGTCTGATCTACGGTTACCCGGTAATAATGGATTTACCCGGCGATCAATCTCCTGGCCGGTATACTGTTCTTTATCACGGTACTCCTCATGCAGAAGACCAAAAATGATATTCAAACGGCCATTATTATCGACAAATACCCGGCCACTATTGGTTTTGCGTTCTGCCGCAATCGCACCGGCATGAACACCCAAGGTAACAAACGTAATATCTTCGTTGGGCTGGGCACGGTTTAGCCCCTGCGCTAATGTTGAACTTAAAATTTGCAGTTCACCCGGAGAAAACAAGGGGACTTGCTGAGTTCTTAATAATACGCGTTGGTTGACGTAAAGCGATGACAGTACCTCACGCATTTCGTCCTGATTTATTGGCAACGGATGCTGATTGGTACCTGGCTGATCACGCTCTACCAACCGAACGTATTGCAGATTTGATTCCCAAAGTATCGGACCACTTTGTGACATGACAACTTCATCATCATTTGATGATTTTTTACTGAAGGGGTTGCCACAGGCAGACAAGCCGACCGTCATTGCCATACTGAGTGCAATGATGCTGCTGTATTTCACAATGCCTTGCATATAAATTTCCTCAATTAATTCGTATCACGTTTATCCGACTACCGGAGACTCTGCTTTTTGTTCACGACATAATAACGCCTGAACAGATTTGCGCGGATCGTACCCTTCAAACAGGATTTTGCATACCTGCTCAACAATCGGCATTTCAATTCCGGCTTGCTGCGCGCGTAATAAAACTTCTCTGGCAGCATGCATGCCTTCAACTGTTTTACCCACTTTTAACACCGCCTCATCAACTGTCAGTCCGGAACCTATGGCTAAGCCTAGCTGGCGGTTACGGCTCTGATTGTCTGTACAAGTGAGGATCAAATCTCCCATGCCAGACAAGCCAAACATGGTTTCCGGTTCAGCGCCCAACGTACTGGCTAAGCGCATGATTTCAGCCATGCCTCGTGTTAATAAAGCTGCCCTCGCATTGGCACCATACCCCAGGCCATCACAGATCCCTGCGGCGATTGCCAGCACATTTTTAACGGTGCCACCAACTTGCACACCTAACACATCATTGGTGGTATAAGCTCGTAAAGTGCTGCTGTGAAGGGCATTGGCTAATGCATTCGCAAATTCGGTATTCCGGGAAGCTACGGTTAAAGCGGTGGGCAATCCGGCTGCAACTTCTGCTGCAAATGATGGGCCCGATACGACTGCCAGTGAGTGTTTTGCACCAAGTATTTCAATCGCCGTATCGTGCAGAAACTGACCGGTATGCGGCGTTAAACCTTTAGTTGACCAGCTAACAGGAATACCTTGTGGCAAAACAGGTTTGATTCTCAGCAATGTCTCACTAAAAGCCGCGCTAGGCACTGACACCATTACATGTTTGCAGTGGGTGAGCGCCTTTTCCAGATCCATTTCAATTTTTAATGTGTCCGGCAGAATAATTTCCGGCAGATAACGGCTGTTCATCCGTTCTGCCGCTATTCGCGCAAGCTGTTCTTTATCACGGCCCCATAACCAGATTTCATGGCCATTTCTGGCCATAGCAATCGCCAGCGCTGTTCCCCAGGCACCGGCACCAATCACTAAAGTTGGCATTAAAGCAAATGAGGTCATTGCCGTGAATTCAGGTTCTAATGCGTATTCTGTGCTGCTTCAGTTTGCTGGCGTGCCTGGTCAATTTGATGTCTGTAAACTGCATCAAAATTCACTGGTGCCAATACCAACTGCGGGAAACCGCCTTTGATAACGACATCTGAAACGACTTCACGGGCAAAAGGAAAAATCGTATTCGGGCAATAACTGCCAACTAAAGGCCCCATTTCTTCTTTGCTGTAACCCGTTAAAGTGAAAATTCCAGCCTGCTTCACCTCAGCAATAAAGGCAACTTGATCATTCACTTTGGCTGTTACGGTAACAATCAGAATGATTTCATGAGTATCTTCATCGAGACGGGTATATTCATTACCTAACTGCAGATCCAGTTTCGGCTTCCATTCTTCACGAAAGATTGCCGGCGAATTAGGCGTTTCAAATGAAATATCTTTGGTATAGATTTTTTGAATGATGAATTTAGGTTGTTGCTCTTCTGTTGCTGCTGCATTTTCTTCAGCCATGATTTTCCCTCTCGTTAAAATTTAATTTTTTGTCAGTAAAGCATCGAGCTGACCAGAACGATCAATATCAACCAAATCGGTGTAACCACCGACTGCTTTACCATTAATAAATATTTGCGGCACGGTACGACGCTGACTTTTCTGCATCATTTCTTCACGTTTTTCAGGATGCTGATCCACTCGGATTTCATCGTAGCTAATGCCTTTACGATCCAATAATTGCTTTGCCATAACGCAATAAGGGCAATGTGCGGATGAGTAAATGATGACTTTATTCATAACAGTGCGTTCCAAGCTTTTAACTGAACAGCGGCAATTTGGCATCTCGCCAAGCGTGTAAGCCGCCAGACAGCACATGAATATTGGTGTAACCACGAGCCTTAAACTGCTTTGCCGCAGATTTAGCGCGTTGGCCGCTGTCGCAAACCAAGACGATTGGTTGCTCTTTCTTTTTTAATGGCTTCAGGTTCGCATCGATATCTGCCAGCGGCACGTTCACTGAATCAACGATATGTGAGCTTTCGAATGCGGCTTTATCACGCACATCCACAAAACAGCCTTTCTGCTGATTCACCAGATTGACAGCCGTCGTTACATCAACTGTATTAAAACCACTTAGTTTGCGTGTTAAGGAATCGGAAAACACCAACCATAGCAGTACGACAAACAAGCTGGACAGTATCCAATGATTAACAATAAATTCGCCCAGATTTTCCATTAAACAACCCTAAAATTAAGAATATTGATGATATTTATTTCGTGCCAAATAGTTCACACATCATACTGATGAGTCGCAACAGACGATCATCTTTAACGCGGTAAAATATCCGATTTGCATCTCGTCTGGCCGCTAAAATATTTTTTTCTTTTAATTTGGCAAGATGCTGAGACACGTTACTCTGTGTGGTGCCGACATGATCGACGATATCCTGCACTGACAGCTCTTTATCACCTAAGGTACAAAGAATTTTCAAACGCAATGGATTTGACATTGCTTTCAGCGCAAATGCGGCGCGTTCAATATCTTCATCTAAAGCATGCATTTGCGAGTTTCCAGTATGTGAAATGATGTCAGTCAATGCGATTGCAACTGTAATTGATTACAAAAGCCCATATAATACACAGCATTGTTGTTGATTTGCAGTGTTCACTGTTTTTGACAACCGCAAGCCTTCTCAACCCGTGATATAAGGATAAATCCATGAGCCACATGCACCGCCCACTTGCGCTGATAATTCTGGATGGCTGGGGTTATAGTGAGGAAGCAAAGCATAATGCCATCATGGCAGCCAACACCCCTGTCTGGGATCATCTTTGGAATGATTACCCGCACACCCTGATCAACGCCTCCGGTGCAGGCGTCGGCCTGCCAGGCGAACAAATGGGGAACTCTGAAGTAGGCCATCTCAACATTGGGGCCGGCCGAGTTGTTTATCAGGAATTCACCCGTATCAGTCGCGCCATCCGCACCGGATCATTTTTTACGAACCAAACATTGACTGATGTTGTGGATGATGTTTTCCGTAACGACAAGGCACTGCACATCCTTGGTTTACTGTCTGATGGCGGAGTGCACAGCCACGAAAGCCATATTCAGGCGATGGTAAAGCTTGCGGCTGAGCGTGGTGCCAATAAAATCTATCTGCATGCCTTTCTGGATGGTCGAGATACCTCACCTAAATCTGCACAGAAATTCATTGAAAATATGCACGCCAGTTTCAATGCGTCCGGTAAGGGCCGTTTTGCCAGTATTATCGGGCGGTATTATGCGATGGATCGTGATAAACGCTGGGACAGAGTTCAGCAAGCCTATGATTTAATCACCAATGCCCAAGCAAACTATCAGGCTGACAATGCTATTAACGCTTTGGAACAGGCTTATGCTCGGGGGGAGTCGGATGAGTTTGTCAAAGCAACCTTAATCGGTGAGAAAGCCCCCATCGAAGATGGTGATGCCATTGTTTTTATGAACTTTCGTGCTGATAGGGCTCGAGAGTTGACTCAGACATTTATTGAACCTGAGTTTAATGAATTCCCTAAACAACGCTCACCCAGGCTGTCACAATTTGTCACGTTAACTGAATATAAAAAAGATTTTAATGTTCCGGTAGCCTTTCCACCTGAAAAGCTTAATAACCTGCTGGGTGAATGTATTTCAGCCGTTGGCTTAAGACAGTTACGCATTGCCGAAACTGAAAAATACGCCCATGTCACTTTCTTTTTTAATGGTGGGCGTGACGCCCCCTATGAAGGAGAGGATCGGATTCTGGTGCCTTCCCCTAAAGTTGATACATACGATCTGCAACCTGAAATGAATGCACCAGAGGTGGCTGAAAGATTAGTCAAAGCCATTCATAGTAATCAATATGATGTGATCATCTGTAACTTCGCCAATGCGGATATGGTCGGACATACCGGTAATTTTAATGCCACAGTCAAAGCTATTGAGGCATTGGATAATTGTCTGGGTAAAATCTGGTCTGCACTGAAGGAAAGCGGAGGCGAAATGCTGGTCACGGCAGATCATGGCAATGCTGAAAAGATGCTTGATGACGAAAAGGGACAGGCGCATACCGCCCATACCAGCAATCTTGTCCCTTTCATTTATGCTGGACGGCCAGCAACATGTGCAGAGCAGGGTGGCTTGTCTGATATTGCCCCCACCATGCTGCACCTGATAGGCCAGCCCATCCCGCCCGAAATGAACAATCACCTGTTGGTAAAATTACCCTGAACACGTACCCTTTTATGCGCTGTTTACTTTTATTCTTATGGCTTGTGATGCCTTTATCCATTGCCGCTGAACCTTCATCAGCAAAAAAGCTGGAAGCAGTACGCGGCGAAATATCTGAATTGGATAAGACCCTTAATCTCAATAAAAAAACCCAGGCGGAACTGCAACAGCAATTAAAGAAACAAAGTCTTAAGGTTTCAGAAATCAACCGTGAGTTAAACCAGATAAAACAGTCAATCGCTGTCAAAGATGACGAATTACTCAATCTGCAGCAACAGCAGGGACTTAACCAGCAGCAACAGGAAAAACAACTGGCAGCGCTGAATGAACAGATTCGCTCAGCCTTTATGAATGCTCAACCAAGCTACCTGAAGATATTATTGTCAGAACAATCACCAGAACATGTCAGTCGCAGTAATACGTATTACCGTTATTTTCATACCGCTCGTCAGGAGCAGATTGACGCCCTGCAAGCCACATTACAGAATTTAACTGAACAGGAAAAAGCCATTTATGCTGTTAAAAAAAATCTTGGCGAACTTGAACAGCAACAACTGTCGCAACAGGAAGCTTTAAAACAACAAACCGCTGAACGGGAAAGAACGCTTGCGGCACTGAATAAGAAAATCTCCGGGCAAGATGCTCAACTCTCAGCATTAAAAGAAGAAGAAAAAAATTTACAGTCTTTATTAGACACTCTTGCCAAAAAGGCGGCCAAAAGGCCTCCACCTGCAGCGCCAGTGAAACCAAGTGAACGTTTCTCGAGTCTGAGTGGAAAGTTACAGTGGCCTTTGACGGGGAAAATTCTGGCGAGCTATGGTAGTCAACGTAATCTTGATAAACTCAGTTGGAAGGGCATACTGATAGCTTCTGAGAAAGGTTCATCAGTAAAGGCCAGCGCGGATGGAAGAGTCGTGTTTGCCGACTGGATGAAAGGCTTTGGCTTGTTAATCATTATCGACCATGGCGAACAATTCATGACACTTTATGGCAACAATGACAGTCTCCTTAAAAACACGGGTGATGTTGTGAAAGCCGGTCAGGTAATTGCACAGAGTGGCGACCAAGGTGTCAGACAAACCGCTGGATTATATTTTGAAGTACGTCATAAAGGCAGTCCAACCAATCCGATACAATGGCTGCGCAAGCAGGGTTAATTAGAAATAAGGAATAAAGTTCATATGCGCTTTTTGAAACGAGATTTTGCGCTGGTAACAGCGGGTGTCATTATCGGCATCACATTGATTTTTGGCCAAATGGTGTTAGCCGATAAAAACCCTGTCGCCAAACCTGACTTGCCGATTGATGATTTAAGGGCTTTCTCTGAAATTTTCGGCCGTATAAAAAGCAGTTATGTTGAGCCGGTGGAAGACAAAACTTTGCTGGAAAATGCCATTCGCGGCATGTTATCCGGGCTCGACCCCCACTCAGCCTATTTGGACTTAGGTGAATTCAAAGATTTACGTGAAGGAACCTCCGGTGAATTTGGCGGCCTGGGTATTGAAGTCTCAATGGAAGATGGCTTCGTTAAAGTAGTAGCGCCTATTGATGAAACCCCAGCTGCAGAAGCTGGTGTCAAATCAGGTGATTTAATTATTCGTCTGGATGATACTCCGGTCAAAGGATTAAGCCTGGCTGAAGCAGTTGAAATTATGCGCGGCGAACCGGGTAGTAAAATTATGCTGACAATTATCCGTGAAGGTGCTGATAAACCGCTTAAGCTTGAATTGACTCGCGCCATCATCAAAGTGAAAAGCGTCCGTACAGAAACTTTAGAATCAGGTTATGGCTATGTCCGCATAAGTACCTTTCAATCTCCAACGGGAGAAAGCCTGCGCGAGGCCATAAATCAACTAAAAACTGACAATGGTGGAAAATTAAAAGGCCTGGTTTTGGATTTACGTAATAATCCGGGTGGCGTATTAGATGCAGCGGTTGAAGTTTCTGACGCTTTCCTTAACAAAGGCATGATTGTTTACACTGAAGGCCGCATTCAGGATTCAGATCAAAAATTCCACGCCAAACCGGGCGATATGCTGAATGGGGCGCCGATTGTGGTGCTGGTCAACGGTGGTTCGGCTTCTGCTTCCGAAATCGTGGCTGGCGCCCTGCAGGACCATCAGCGAGCGGTTATTCTTGGCACTAAAACCTTTGGCAAAGGATCCGTTCAAACGGTTATGCCACTGACCAATGATACGGCAGTGAAAATGACAACTGCACGTTATTACACGCCATCCGGCCGTTCCATACAGGCGGATGGTATTGAACCGGATATCAAGCTTGATGCTCTGCAAATCAGTGCAGCCGAAGATAACGGCTTTCAACCATTACGTGAGGCGGATCTGAGTCGTCATCTGGAAAATGGCATGCTGGAAGAGCTGGGCGAAAAACCGTCTGCAGATGAAGAGGAAAAACAACCTTTAGCGCTGCGTGATTATCCGCTGTCTCAAGCATTAAACCTGTTGAAAGGCATGAGCCTCATGAGCAAACGTTAAAACGTTATTCACATCATGAAAACTGTATTAATACCGCTTGCAGAAGGCTTTGAAGAGCTCGAAGCCGTGACTGTGATAGATATTCTCAGAAGGGCGGAAATAAACGTTGTTACTGCCAGCTTAACCAGGCATCAACAAATCACTGCCAGTCGTGGTGTCCGGTTAGTTGCGGACACCACTCTGGATGAAGTTATTAATGATGATTTTGATATGCTGATTTTGCCGGGAGGACAACCCGGCACTAATAATCTTGATGTCGATCCTCGCATTCATGCGCTGATTAAACGTTTGCATCAAGGCGACAAATGGATTGGAGCAATATGTGCGGCACCGATGGTGTTAGCGCATTCCGGCTTACTGAAGGGACTCAAGGTCAGCTGTTACCCTGGCGCACTTGAGGCTGTTGAGTGGCCTGAAATCCAACTCAGTAATGAAGCTGTCGTTTGTGACAATAACGTCATTACTTCACGAGGTCCGGGGACGGCAATCAGTTTTGCCTTGATGATTATCGAAAAATTGATCAATAAAACTACCCGCCAGCAAGTCGAAACGGGTCTTGTCATTCGCTAAAACGGAAGTCGCATGTATTCACTGAATGAATCAGAACTCTCAATATTATTGGTTGAACCATCTTCCGTTCAGCTGAAAATTATTATGCGCGAATTGCAACAGGCGGGGGTCACTAAAATCGACGGTGTTCATGACGGGGCCCAAGCCATTGAAGCCATGCAAAAATATCCTCCTGACCTCGTTATCAGCGCAATGTATCTGCCTGATATGACTGCCACCGAACTACTTTCCTCGATACGCAGCATAGATAATCTGGAAAATACGCATTTTATGCTGATCTCCAGCGAATCAAATATTGATGCCCTGGAACCATTACGACAATCCGGAGTGGTCGCCATCCTGCCAAAACCTTTTGATCACGCGAACCTGCAAAGAGCTATACGTACAACACTACAGCACATTGATCCAACTGAAATCGAATTGCAGAATTATGAAGTCGATCAACTGGAAGTGTTACTGGTTGATGACAGTCTGGTCTCACGAAATCACCTTTGTCGGGTTTTTCAAAGCATGGGAATTAATCAGATTCATCAGGCTGAAAATGGTATTGAAGCCATTGAAATTCTTAAACAGCAAAGCTTTGATTTGGTCGTGACCGATTTGAATATGCCAAAAATGGATGGTCAGGCTCTGGTGGAACACATTCGCAGCGAAATGGGCAATACATTTGTACCGATCTTAGTAGTGACCAGTGAACAAAATCAGACCCGACTGGGTCAGGTTGAACAAGCAGGGGTTTCAGCGATTCTTGATAAGCCTTTTGAACCGCAGTCCATCCGCGAAATCTTGTACCGTGTTCTGGACGATCGTACCTAAGCGTTAGAGCGTAGGGGGTGGTATCCTGGATTGTTTGCCGAGAGTGATAAACCGTTGTAAATAGCTGACCTCTTCATCCGATTCTCTGATAGCCGCAAAAAGTTTTTTAGCCAGGCCTTTTTTGCCAAGACGTATAGCCCTTACCGGCAGGGTTTGACAAAACTCCATCGCCAACCAGTTAGGCAAAACGGTTATACCTCTTTGCAAGGCCACCATTTGTACCATGATATCCATGGATTGCATGGCTTTGCTTCGTGGATGAATTCCCGCAGGCATTAAAAACTGAGTAAAGACATCCAGGCGTTCATGGGCTACCGGAAAGGTCAGCAATAACTCATTCTGTAGAGCTGATGCCTCAATATAACTTTGCCGGGCTAATGGGTGATTTTCTTCCACCAGCAAAACCAGCTCATAATCAAACATCGGTTGATAAAGTACTCCAACCTGATTAACCGCATCCGGTGTCACCAGCAAATCAATATGATGATTTAACAGACCTTCCATTCCGGAAAACTGGAATTGATGCACGATATCCACATCCATCTGCGGCATTTCCCGCAGAAAATCAGCCAGAATTTTTTTCAGCCATTCATAACAGGGATGACATTCCACGCCGATGCGCAGTATTCCTGCACGTCCTTCAGCATATGCCTGCAAGGTTTGCTCGGTCTGCTCTAAAACCGGTAAAACTTGCTGAGCAACCTGCAACATCAATTCACCAGCCTGGGTCAGTCTTAATTTTCGTCCATCGCGCTGCCACAAACTGATTTCCAATTTCTGCTCAAGGTAGCGGATCTGATGAGATAAAGCCGATTGCGTAACAAATAATGCATTCGCTGCCGCCGTTAAACTGCCGTTTTCAGCCAATGCCTGAATAATGCGTAAATGCGCTCGCTCGATCATGTATGAATATATCTCATAAATTTGTTAACAATCATCATTATTACTCATAAATTAAGCTGATTACAATGGGCTGCTTTAAAACCGATTGAGAGGATATCGAATGGTCAGCACACATAATCTTGGTTTTCCACGTATTGGTGAACGACGCGAATTAAAATTTGCATTGGAACGCTACTGGCGGGGCGAAATTAATACCGAGGCATTAGAAGAAACCGGCAAAACATTACGTTTACGGCATTGGGCACTGCAAGGCGAACTGGATCTGTTGCCTGTCGGAGACTTTTCTTTTTACGACCATGTGCTGGACACCAGTCAGATGCTCGGCAATCTGCCGACAAGGGTGGATAAAAATGCCGATGCTTTAATCCAATATTTTCAGGCATCACGTGGTCAGGCTGGTTCGACTTGCTGTGATCATCAAATTGACGCAGCTGAAATGACTAAATGGTTTGATACCAACTATCACTATCTGGTGCCTGAATTTACTGCTGATACCGACTTTTCAGCTCATCCAGATAGATTGCTATCTCAAATTACAGAAGTAAAGACTGCGGGTTACAACGCTAAACCTGTATTGGTTGGTCCAGTCAGCTATTTATGGCTGGGCAAAACCAAAGATGAAAGCGACAAACTGGCTTTATTGGAAAGAATATTACCGGTTTATGCTGAAATTCTGGATGGATTAGCTAAGGCCGGTGTTGAATGGGTACAAATTGATGAACCCATTCTGGTTACTGAGCTCTCTGTTGAGTGGCAGCAGGCTCTGCAAAAAGCCTATTTTTCATTAGCCAAGTCTCAGGTTAAGCTGCTTCTGACCACCTATTTCGGTCAACTAAAACAGAATCTGCAACTGGCATGTGAATTACCAACGGCAGGCTTTCATCTTGATGCGATAAACGCGGCGGATGAAATTATCCGTGTGGTGGATTGGCTGCCATCGCATAAAATTTTATCGCTGGGGGTTATCAATGGTCGAAACATCTGGAAAACCAATTTAAACCAAACACTTAATCTGCTTGAACCGATACACAAACGCCTTGCAAATCGCTTATGGCTGGCACCAAGCTGCTCACTGTTACATGTGCCTATTGATTTGCAATCTGAACAGCATCTGGATGCTGAGGTACATGACTGGTTAGCCTTTGCCGTACAAAAACTGGATGAGCTGCAAGTATTGGCTCGGGCACTTAATGCAGGACGTGATAGCGTAACAACACAACTGGCAGACAATAATCAGGCCATTCAACGCCGCCAGCAATCGACTCGGGTTCACAATCCTGCAGTCAAGCAACGCTGCGAGGCTATCCAGCCCGAGCTGGCACTGCGTCAAAGTAATTACACTGAACGCGCCGCAATCCAACAAGCTGATTTGCAGTTACCGGCATTTCCAACCACCACCATCGGCTCTTTTCCACAAACCAATGTGATTCGTCAGGCACGTAAACAATTTCGTCTGGGCCAACTGGGCAATGCCGAATATCAACAGCAGATGCAGGCAGAAATTCGCTACGCCATTGATAAACAGCTGGAATTGGATCTGGACGTTTTGGTGCACGGTGAAGCAGAACGGAATGACATGGTCGAGTATTTTGGTCAACAACTACAAGGCTTTGCATTTACGGATAATGGCTGGGTGCAGTCCTATGGTTCACGCTGTGTTAAACCACCCATTATTTTTGGTGATGTATCACGGCCGCGTCCAATGACGTTAGAGTGGACCCAATATGCCCAATCTCTTACTGACAAACCGGTTAAGGGCATGTTGACGGGGCCAGTTACGATTCTCAACTGGTCGTTTGTCAGAGATGATCAATCGCGCAGCGAGACTTGTAAGCAAATTTCATTGGCCATTCGTGATGAAGTGATTGATTTGGAAGCCGCAGGTGTGAAAATCATCCAGATTGATGAAGCCGCGTTACGTGAGGGTTTGCCTTTACGACAATCTCAATGGCAGGCGTATCTCGATTGGGCGGTGGAAAGCTTCAAGATCTCAGCCAATGGAGTAGGAGATGAAACACAGATCCATACCCATATGTGTTATTCCGAGTTTAATGACATTATCGAAGCCATCGCCGCAATGGATGCCGATGTGATCACCATTGAAACCTCCCGGTCACAGATGGAATTACTGGATGTATTTCGTGACTTTGACTATCCAAACGCGATTGGACCCGGCGTTTATGATATTCATAGCCCGAACACTCCCTCTGAACAGTCGATGGTCGAGTTATTAAAACTCGCTGCACAGCGTATCGATAAGCAGCAATTATGGGTCAATCCTGACTGCGGTTTGAAAACCCGTCGCTGGGAGGAAGTAGAGCCGGCGCTGAAAGCGATGGTTTCAGCTGCCAGATTGTTGAGAAATCAACTTGCCGCTTAGCTAGAAAAATCGGGTAGGGAGAATCGTTTTCTCTACCCGCTTTTTACATGCCACTTGTCGGGCAAATGCTCATACAAATAATCAAAAAATGCGGCGACTTTAGGTGTTTTGGCATAACGATCTGTCACACAGAAATAAAACTCTAAGGGTTCCGCTTCCGCTTTAACCTCTGACAGATGCTCCGCCCCAAATAATTGATTTAATTGACCTGATGCCAGGTAAGGTTCTGCGACAAATGCTGCCAAACGGGTTATGCCGCCACCTGCTACCGCCATTTTAGCCAACATATCAATATCATCACTTACCGCTGTTGCGTTAATATCAGGCTCATAACGCCGACCTTCCCGAATAAAAGCCCAGCGGAAAATATGACCATCCACCGGGATCCGAAACATCAAACAATCATGATTTAACAAAGCCTGCGGGGTATCCGGATAACCTGCTCGCTGGAGATATTCCGGTGATGCACAAAAGATTAATGGCAATGTCGCAATTCGTCTTGCCACCAATCCATCCTGTAATTGTTGGCGAATACGGATACTGATATCAATACCTTCTTTTAGATGATCAATACGTCGATCTGTAGCCAGTAATTCCAGACTGATTTGTGGATAACGTTGATTGAACCCTGGAATTAATGGCGCCAAAACATGCCGCGAAAAAGCAGCTGAACAGGCAATGGTGAGCTTTCCTCCAACCTCACCCTGCATCGCTGAAACAGCTTGTTTGGCAAGCTCCAGCTCATTCAACAAGCCTTTGACCCGCTGGAAATACACCTCACCATTATCGGTTAAGGCCAGACTACGAGTTGTTCGAGTTAATAAACGCGCTCCCAGCGCGGTTTCCAGTCGAGCAATATTTTGACTGGCTGCCGCGGCGCTGATACCAAGACGGCGTGCAGCGGCTGCAATACTTCCCAATTCAACTGCTCGAACAAATGTTTCCACACCGCGCATTGTATCCATAAGTCATTAATATCAATTGTTTGATAGTTTCGTAAGATTAGCTTATGAGTGTTTATAGTGTCTAGCGGCTACTGATAAGCAATTTCCAGCGGTAAGGTAGCCCCAGCATTCAACGAGCTGGAGACTTAAATGAAAAATAATTCCAACTGTGTCAACGTGGCTAAAAGAACATTTGGCAAACTACCAGCGCGCCTTACACCTTATGTATTTGCCTTTTACATGGCTTCGATTATGGCAGCATTGATGTGTTTGATTATTACCGCAGTACATCAGGGTATTAATGGAAAGCTTCTTTATGATGCATTGGTTGCTTATAAAGTCGCCATGCCAGCAGCATTTGTATGTATTTTGTTCGTACGACCTTTAGTCATGGCTTTGGTTAAACGAACCGTTTCAGCTGGCAATTAACCGGTTTTGGCTTTTGGCATACCTGCATTCATTTGGCTGTGGATCTGTTTAGCTAACTCTGGATCCAGAAAACTGGTGCGGGTCTGCTGATGACATAACGCACTACGAAAACCTAAATAATCGGCTTCCAACGGGCTTAGCTGCTGAATATTTTCGATTGTCAAGGCACCGGCCAAACCGCACAGTAACCCTGCGGATTTGGCTTCAACTACAAATCTCTTTAATGTTCCGATGGATAAATGGTCGAGTAAACCCTGACCGTTCTTTATGGCGGTATCCAGCATTACTCCGGCAAAACCTGCTTTGGCTAACGTCGGAATCATTTTTTGTACTGGCAACTGATCGGCAAACATTACCGCGATAACTGGGGTATGGACGGCTTTGATTGTTGACTCGAGTTGCTCAATGCAACGGCTAAGATCCGGTTCATCGAAGATACCGATTTTGACATAATCAACACCCGTCGCAGCCATGTCTGAAATTGCAGCAGATAAGATATCCGCCTGCATCGTTAAATCTCCCACCGTCGCACTGCACAGACAACGATGATTAACCCAGCGAACAATCTCTGTTACGGTTTGATGCGTTAATGCGCCTAGAGCGCCTTGTGAAGGGTTTTTCATATCCAGGATATCTGGTAGGTGCTCAACCAATGATTGAGCTTCCTCAAGGGACTGTACGCTGGCCAGCCACCTAGTCATGATTTAACTCTATTCTGGCAAGTTTTACTCTTTCCATTAACCAGTTCCATGCTTCCAGTTCTCGTTCACCTGCGGTTTTATCTATTGCAATGGTGAGATAGGCGATCTCCTCACGGATTTTCTGTTCAGATAACATGTCCAGGCGACTCACCAGAATAGCCGCTTCTATCACAGCATTCTGCGCACGATTAAAACCTCTGAACGGTTTGTGATTAACATCGCAAATCACCGCACCGTAAAAACAGGCACGTGGATCGGTGTCCTCCAATCGAACCATCTCCAGTTCGATATGTGATAACGCATCACTGATGTACTCGCCCTCAATCTGCTGACAAGGGGATGTAGGCCAATCCCGGTGGCCGGTTAACGCCCCGGCAAAAATCCGCACATCATCGACAAAATTAATTGAGCATTGGCCATGACGGATCAGGTTGTCATAAGTGCTCGAGGGCTTAAAGGGCTTAATCTGAAAGTGACCATTTACTTCCGATATACCCATTGGTGCTAAATGCGGTTTACCATTTTCAGCTATCGTGACAACGATAACTTCATGTATCCGACTGATCAGCCGTGCCACAGGCGCGCTCCTTTTTATTTGGTTTCTCAGTTTCAGCCGTTCCACAGGCACGCTGTTTACGTTTTCTCATAGTGGTACCTTCCGCTTTTTGCTCGGTCAGATCCTCTGGCTCGGGCTCAACGGCGCAACCCCATTGCAAATCCTCGTCCTGGGTGTAACGTTTGCCAAGTTGCCAGGCTATCTGAGCACGGGCCAACTCCACCCCAAGATAAAAGGCGTGACCTGGATCGTCTTTAACCTGCAATTGCGGATAAAAAGCAAACGGATCGGTATCCTGTATCAAACCATCACGGTTAAAAACATAAATGCCCTGCGGGGCAATCTTAATCCGGTAATTAGGATCTTTTATATTTTCCGAGAGCTGAATAATTTCCTGCTCCGTATCCGTAAATGGCCTGCGTTCGTGACTGACCAGTAAGTCTGCTGTGAAATCACGAGGCAGACTATTATCATCTCGTGCAGCAAACATCATCCGTCTAGCAACGTCTGCTTCTTTAATTGCTCGCCGGGCATGAGGGCTGACTTCGGTAGCCAGCACATTGGTAATTTTTAACTCAGAAATAATGCCAAACAGCAGGGCATTGATTCCGTTGGTATCCGCATCCGTCAGCTCCGTCAGGTTACCAATCCCCATCATCATTGGCGCATCGGGATATTTCTGTCTTAGCGTATGATAACGAACAATGGAGTCGGTCAGGCCAAAGTGAATCGGATCCAGAATCGGATCGGCTATCCAGGGTTTACCGATTTTATCCATGGCTTCCATGGCGCGTTCTAACGATGCCAAGGATCCTGGTTCTGCGGGCACCAGAATAGGGATGGCATCGGTTTCTTTAGCCAGATCGATGGTGTCTTCTGTCAGACTAAGCAGGTAATCTGCCCCAGCTTTAGCCGCTCGTCTCAAGTCATCCATCGATAGTGAGTCCACACTAACTTTAAAGCCATTGTCATGCAGGGCGGCTATGGCTTCTTCCATTAATGGAAATTTTTCTTCCGGCAGGCAACCGATGTCAATCACATTGGCACCCGAGTCCCCATAATAACGGGCTCGTTCCAGAATGCCTTCGATATCTCGTTGCGGCGCATCGACAATCTCAGCAAAAATATTTACATCATAACGACTAAGATCTGGAATTTTTCGGGCTTTGCCAAAAAACACCGGTAGATCTTTAATTTCATCTGGACCGCGAACGACTTCGATACCTAAATTTTTACTCAACTCTGCTAAATCCCCACGACATCGTCCAGGAACGATAATCTGTTTGCATCCAGCGTAGTCTTCCGCTTTCAACCGCCGAGCAATCATTTTATCTGTCATTAATGCCGCCACGGATAAGCCTAGCTGATGCACTCTATAGTCAAACGGCAAAGGCGCCATTTCATTCAACACCTTTTCAACACTCGGTTGAGCAAGTTTTCCGGTGAGAAAAAGAATGGTTTCAGCCATGATCGGCGTTAACTTGTTCCAGACGTTTTTTGAGTGTTTCGTATAACGCTTCTGCGGATTCCACTACGGTTGTCGCCTCAAAGGTGCGCAGTTTTTCGGTATGCCCCAGATCCACAGCTCTGGGCCATAATCGCACCATCCGATCGGGAGCAGGGGTATCAACTTCAGGAATAGCATCACAGGCTAATACAATACTTGGTACACGGCATTTTCCTGCTTGCGCATAAACATTGGTAACCAACGTATCAGATAAGCCCATTACCATTTTGGCCACGGTGTTTGACGTTGCCGGTGCAACTACCAGGGTGTGGTAATCGCCTCGATAAAATAACCCGACAGGCGGTGAGCTGGCAGCTCTATCCCGATAGACATGTCCCCCATTGTTCAACGCCTTAGGATCGTGACCGTACATACGGATAACTTCTTCCCCGGCTCTGCTGTAAAACAAGTCGACATCAGGTAAATCGCGGATTATTTCCAGACATTCGTCCAGATAATGCCCCGACCCTGTGATTGCCCAGGCCAGTTTTGGCTTTTCAGGCCGTGATTGCATTGTTCGTTCTCACTTGATGTTAAGCCTTGAATTTTGCCAGACTCTGACCTAGTAGTAAAAATTAGATAGGTTACGGCTTTACAGATAAGTTAAAATTAACCACATAATTTGCAACGGATTGATGGGAGTCGCATATCTATGTCTGAAGAAGTGCCAAAAATTGTAGTTGTCGGTGGTGGAGCAGGTGGCCTGGAACTGGTTACCAAACTGGGGAAAAAACTTGGTAAGAAAAAGAAAGCCCAAGTTACTCTGGTGAGTAGTACTCACACGCATATCTGGAAACCCCTTTTACATGAAGTTGCTGCCGGAACTCTTGACTCTCATGAAGACGAAATTGAATATTTGAGTCAGGCCATGTGCAGTGGTTTTCGTTTTCGTCTCGGTAGAATGGAAGGCCTTGATCGTCAAAATAAACAAATAACCGTTGCGCCAACCTTCAACGAAGACGGTGTTGAAATTATTCCGCGTCGTAGTTTTGATTATGACTATCTCATTATTTCTGTTGGCAGTGTCAGTCATGACTTTGGTATCAAAGGAGTTAGCGATCATTGTCTGTTCCTGGATACCACTAAACAAGCCGAATATTTCCAGAATCAGTTATTAGAATCTTATCTGCGTGCCCATACGCAAGGTCGCCCTCTTGATGAGGGGCAGTTAAATATTGCCATTGTCGGTGCTGGTGCTACTGGCGTCGAGTTATGCGCGCAGCTCTACGAAGTCTCACATCTGTTAAATGCTTATGGACTGGATGAAGTTAAACCACAAGATGTAAAGCTTACTTTAATCGAAGCTGCTGATCGTATTTTGCCTGGGTTGCCCGAGAATATTTCTGCCGCGGCTCAACAGGAGCTGAATGAACTTGGCGTAGAAATCCTTACTGGTGAGCGTGTCATAGAAGTGACTGATACTGAGATCAAAACGCAAAGTGGCCGTAATATCCCTGCCGCAATCAAGGTCTGGGCTGCTGGCATTAAAGCGCCTGAGTTTCTCAAAGATATTGACGGGCTTGAAACCAACTGGATGAACCAATTAGTCGTAAAACAGACGCTTCAAACCACATTTGACGATGATATTTATGCGATAGGTGACTGCTGTGCCTGTAAATGGATAGGACAGGATCAGAATGTTCCCCCGCGTGCCCAGGCCGCGCACCAAATGGCCTCGCTGGTTTACAAGTCTATTGTCAATCGGATGAAAGACAAGGAACTGCCGGAATATCACTACCATGACTATGGTTCACTGGTTTCTTTAGGACGCTATGGTACGGTCGGTAATCTGATGGGTAATTTAAGCAAGGGCAGTATGAAGGTTGAAGGACTGATGGCACGCATGATGTATTTGTCTTTATACAAAATGCATCAGGTTGCTTTATTTGGCCCATTTCGTGTGCTGATGCTTTCGTTATCACATCTGTTCCGCCGGAGTGTTCATCCCAAGATTAAATTGCATTAATCCACGATGCGTATTGTCTTGTCCTGAAATAAGTTGACACTTATTTCGATTAAAACGCCCGATGCACCGCATCGGGCGTTTTGTATTTTAGGGCCATGTGTGGCCGCCTATGATTGTATAGCTGGATGGACTGTTTAACCA